>Ga0307376_10000074_pt1 | contig 154915 bp, 151 predicted proteins | sample TR2MG_FD_202536 | JGI IMG/M metagenome (GOLD analysis project Ga0307376, IMG submission 202536) | Soil microbial communities from Risofladan, Vaasa, Finland - TR-2 | ecosystem: Environmental > Terrestrial > Soil > Coastal area > Acid sulfate soil | place: Finland: Risofladan, Vaasa...
CTCTTGCGGATGGCGATGGTCGGGGCGGTCGCAGATGCGGCGCTGGCTGCCTGGTGTTGCGTTTGAACGGTCTGCGTCATGGTCCACTCCTCGGGATAGCGAACAACAAAAAGGGCTCCGGCTGACCGCACGCTTGCGCATACGGTCAGCCGGAGCCCTTGCCTGGACTCCGAATCGGTTCGACACGTCTTCTGGCTACCGGATCAGCCGGATCGCTGCGCCTTCCCGCCGGGGTGATCCCCGTCAGTGGCCGGTTTTTTTAACCTGGCAGCGGCCGTCCCCGGATACAGCGGCGGGCCCGCCACGGATTCGCACCGTGTTCCGTTTCGTCGAACCGAACGGTGATGGGATTCTCCCTGAGTCGGTGGTGCGGGTCAACCCGCGACAGCCGATATGCCCGGGCGAAGGCTGCTAGATAACCTCCAGCTCGTCAAAGCGTTTCATCCGGTAGATGAATACCGACGCAGCCCAACATAGGGTAAAGATGCCTATGATGAAGTAGCCCAGAGTGCCGAAGTTATGGTTCATGGCCCCTATTGCATTCCATGCTGTGCCTTGCAGCTTCAACTTGTCTGCGAGAAGGCCAAGTGCCTCGATGGAACCGATGACAATGGCAACAATGACCGACATAAGAGTCATGGTCATGTTGTAGTAGATCTTGCGGATAGGTTTCATGTAGGCCCAGCCGTACGCGCCGAGCATCAGGTGACCATCCAGGGTGTCTACCAGGGACATCCCTGCACTGAACAGTACCGGAAAAATCATGATGGACCAAGGGTGCAGCCCTTGGGATGCCTGGGTTGCCGAAATACCGAGCAAACCTATTTCAGTCGCGGTATCGAAACCCAGACCGAACAGGAAGCCCAATGGGAACATGTGCCAGCTACGGGTGATCATGCGGACCAGCGGACGAAACATACGCGCCAGAAAGCCCCGGTCTGCCAGCAGCATGTCGAAGTCATCATCGAAATAAGCGCCGCCGCTCTTGAGCTTGCGCCACGCCCGGTAGATCGACCTCAGAATGATCAGATTCATGACGGCGATGGCAAACAGAAATAGGGCCGATACCGAGGTACTGATCACCCCGCCCATTTCTTTAAGGTGGTCGACATGTCCCTTCATTGCCGCCGTGGCGGCAGAAACGGCGACCGAGGCAAGCACGACAACACTGGAATGGCCAAGCGAAAAGAAAAGGCCAAGCGTGACTGGGCGCTTTTTTTCCTGCATCAGTTTCCGCGTGACATTGTCGATCGCAGCAATATGGTCGGCATCGACTGCATGGCGCAAGCCAAAGCCGTAAGCCAGCAGGGCATTGCCGAGCAATGCCGGATAATGACGAAACGCCACCAGCGCCCAAACCCAGGCGAGAACGTTAATGGCGACGAGTACGCCATATATGCCGAACAGTCTGCCCCTAACCCGGGTACTCGAGTCGTTAAAAATAGATACGAATTGAGAAACCATCTGACAACTCCAGGGGATTACGCGTCCCGGTTGAGTTAAAGGCGGATGGTGAAGTGAGGTCTGACTCTTGGTTCGACATGCCCAGGACATACGAACCAAATACAGTGACGCGACCGCGCCGGGTTCCCACCGGCTTCCCACTTAACCTATGTCGATGCAAATCTGGCTATCATTATCCAACAATTGTGCATGCCTTCGGGCAAGTTTCGATATCGCCGCTGATACCGACGATGCGTCGGGGCAGGCAAATCATTTCTTGCCGCCGGGGACGACGGGGCGCCGGCCGCGCACCGTCTCCATGTCGTTGCAGAGCATTCGGGCGCCTTCGAGCACGCGCGGCGTCGGGCGGTTGATGAGATCGGGGGGAACGAAGAAAAGATTGCCGCGCGCGACCGCCGTCAGATCTTTCCAGCGCTTCCACATGTCCAGCCACTCCGGCCGGGTGGCGTCCGCACCGCTGGCGATTATGGCCTCCGGATTGGCGGCGAGCACCGCTTCGATGGAGACCGTCGGCGCCAGTTGCGACAGGCCGGCGAAGACGTTGTCGGCGCCGCACAGGCGCATCACGTCGCTGATCAGTTGCTCGCCGTTGACGGTCACCAGCGGCCGGTTCCAGATCTGGTAGAAGCTGCGCACCGGCGGCCGCGTCGAATAGCGGGCGCGCATTTCGGCTACGCGGGCACGGACGGCACGCGCCTCTGGAATGGCGACGGCCGTGGTGCCGGCCAGCTCGCCGAAGCGCGCGATGTCCGCCGCGATGTCGTCCAGCTTCAGCGGCCGGCTGATGAACAGCGGCAGGCCCAGCGCCTTCAGCTTGGCGAGCTGGCCGGCCTGGTTGCCGCTGTCCCAGGCGATCACCAGGTCGGGCTTCAGCGCCAGGATGGCTTCCAGATCGAGGCGGTCGTAGCCGCCGACGCGCGGCAGCTTTTTGGCCGCCGCGGGGTAATCGCTGTAATCGACGACGCCGACGATGAAGGCGCCGGCGCCGGCGGCGTAGAGATTTTCGGTGATGTGCGGTGCCAGGCTGACGATGCGCCGCGCCGGTGCCGCCAAGCGGACGGTCTGGCCGGCGTCGTCCTGCACGGCGATCTCGGCGTGGGCGAAGTGCGCTGCCAGCAAGAGCGCTATGGCGATCAAGCTTGTTTCAAATCGCATTCGAGTTCTCCAATTGTTCCAGCGCCGCAGCGAGGCGCGTCCATGCTTCCTCGCCGCCCGGCAGGCCAAAACGTAGACTGGGCAGCCCGGGAGGTTGATCGTACAGGCGGACCAGGATGCCGCGCCGCGCCAGGGCCTCGTGGATGGCAGCCGCGCGCGCGTGCGGCAGCCATTGGAACAGCGTCGTGCCTCGCGGCTGCCCCAGATGTCGCTCGCGCAGCAGGCGAGCGAGACGTTCTCCCTCGTTTTTCAAGCGCAGGCGCATCGCCGCCTGCCAGGCATGATCGGCCAGCGCGGCGCGCGCCACGGCGCGTGCAGGTCCGCTCAGCGTCCAGGGGCCGAGCGCTTCGCGCAGCGCCGAGAGCAGGTCCGCCTCGGCCAGGACGAAGCCGACGCGGGCACCCGCCAGACCGAAGAACTTGCCCAGCGAGCGCAGCACGACCAGGCCCGGCCGGCCGCAGGCCTCGGCCAGGCTGTCTTCCGGCGTGCCGTCGATGAAGGCTTCGTCGAGCAGCAAGGCGCCGCCGCGTTTTTCCAGGGACTCGGCCAGCGCCAGAAGTCTCTCCTTGGCAAAGCGCGTTCCCGTCGGGTTGTTGGGCTGGCACAGCAGCACGTAGTCGCAGCCGGCCGCCGCCGCTTCGAGTTCGCCGTTCCCGGCGTGCGCGTCCAAGAAATGCATGGCGTGGCCGGCGCGCTTCCAGGCCGCGGCGTGCTCGGCGTAGGAGGGCGAGAGCAGCAGCACCCGGCCCGGCGGCAGGAGCCCGGGCAGCGCCTGGATCGCCGCCTGCGAGCCGGCCACGGCGAGCAGATCTTGGCTGCCGTAATAGGCCCGCGCCGCCGCCTCCAGGCCGTCGTCGTCCTGCGGCAGGCGGCGCCAGCATTCAGGATCGAGCGCGGGCACCGGATAAGCGTGCGGGTTGATGCCGGTGGAAAGGTCCAGCCACTCTTGCGCCGGCCGGCCGTAGCGGACAGCCGCCGCATTGAGTGCGCCGCCGTGCTCAAGCATCGGCCAGACTCCACGCCAACCATAGCGCCAGCCATAGCCACAGCGCATGCCGCACCAGTGCCGCGGCGCGGCGGATGTCCGCCGCTTCGGGTTCGGCGCCGAATCCGAGCCGCGGCCGGATCTCGCTAGTACCGTGGTAGCTGGCGCTGCCGCCCAACACGAGGCCCAGGGAGCCGGCGCCGGCGGCCATCACCGGCCCGGCGTTGGGGCTGTCCCAGGCGCCCGCCTGGCTGCGCCAGCAGTCGAGCGCGGCGCGGGTTCTTCCGAGCAGGGCGTAGGACAGGGCGGTGAGTCTGGCCGGCAGATAGTTGAGGACATCGTCGAGACGCGCCGCCGCCCAGCCGAAATATCGGTAGCGCGGCGTGCGGTAGCCCCACATCGCGTCGAGGGTGTTGGCCAGGCGGAACAGCAGCGCCCCCGGCCCGCCGGCCACGACGAACCAGAAGAGCGCGCCGAACACCGCGTCGTTGCCGTTTTCCAGCACCGATTCGACGCCGGCGCGCGCCACGCCGTGGGCATCGAGCTCGCCCGTGTCGCGGCTGACCATGCGGCCGACGCGCGCCCTGGCCTCCTCCAGTCGGCCGGCGGCGAGCGGAATGGCGACCGCCTCGGCGTGCTCGGCCAGGCTTCTCGCGCCGAGGGCGAAATAGAGCAGCAAGACATCGACGGCCCAGCCCAGCTCCGCCCGCAGCCACAGCGCCAGGAGCAGCCAGGGCGAGAGCGCAAGCAGCCAGGCCAGGACGCCGATGAGGCGCTGCGCGAGCGGCTGCGCTGCCTGCCGCCGCAGTCTCGCCTCGATGGCCGCAGCCCACGAGCCGAAGCCGACCAGCGGATGGAAGCGGCGCGGCTCGCCGAGCAGGCGGTCGAGGAGTATCGCCAACGGCGCCGACAGCAGCGCTGCGCTCGGGTGGGGGTGCCAGGGGAGCATGGGATAATCGCGGCGGCGCAGCCTGAGCTCCGCCCAGTGGAAAGGCCAATTTTACTATGCGCAGCGACACCCTGATGGTGCAGGGCACCACCTCCGACGCCGGCAAGACGACGCTGGTCGCCGGGCTGTGCCGCGTGCTGGCGCGGCGCGGCGTGCGCGTGGCCCCGTTCAAGCCGCAGAACATGGCCCTGAACAGCGCGGTGACCGCCGACGGCGGCGAGATCGGCCGCGCCCAGGCGCTGCAGGCGATGGCGGCGCGCGTACCGCCGCACACCGACTTCAACCCGGTGCTGCTCAAGCCCTCCAGCGACACCGGCGCGCAGATCATCATCCACGGCCGGGCCCGCCTGGACATGGACGCCCGTGCCTATCACGATTACAAGCCGCGGGCGATGGCGGCGGTGATGGAATCCTTCACGCGGCTGACCGAGCAATACCAAGCGGTGATCGTCGAGGGCGCCGGCAGCCCGGCCGAGATCAACCTGCGCGACCGCGACATCGCCAACATGGGCTTCGCCGAACTGGCCGACTGCCCGGTGATCCTGATCGCCGACATCGACCGCGGCGGCGTCTTCGCCCACCTGGTCGGCACGCTGGAACTGCTCTCGGAGAGCGAGCAGGCGCGCGTCGTCGGCTTCGTCATCAACCGCTTCCGCGGCGACATGAGCCTGCTCCAGTCCGGGCTGGACTGGCTGGAAGCGCGCACCGGCAAGCCGGTGCTGGGCGTGCTGCCCTATCTCTCGGGCCTGCACCTGGACGCCGAGGACGCGCTGCCGCGGGCCGTCAGCGGCGATTGCCGATCGCGTCTGAGCGTCATCTGTCCGGCGCTGCCGCGCATCGCCAACGCCACCGACTGCGACCCGCTGCGCCTGCACCCGGAACTGGCCTTCCGCTTCGTCGGTCCGGGGCAGGCGATACCGCCGGCCGACCTGATCGTCCTGCCCGGCAGCAAGGCGGTGCGATCCGACCTCGGCTGGCTGCGCGATCACGGCTGGGAGCGCGCGATCCAAAGCCACCTGCGCTACGGCGGCAAGCTGATCGGCATCTGCGGCGGTCTGCAGATGCTGGGCCGCGCGCTGCACGACCCGCTCGGGCTGGAGGGCGCGCCGGGCAGCAGCATTGGGCTCGGCCTCCTCGATCTTGAGACGACGCTGGCCGCCGAGAAGCAACTGGAAAACGTCGCCGGCACGCTGGCGTTTGGGGGGCGCGCGGAGATCGCGGGCTACGAGATCCACATGGGGGTGTCGCACGGGCCGGCGCTGGGCAGACCCGCCGCGCACCTCGAGGGCAGAGCCGACGGCGCGATCTCGGAAGACAAGCAGATTCTTGCCACTTACGTGCATGGCCTGTTCGATGCGCCCGCTGCCCTGTCCGCCCTGCTCGCCTGGGCCAACCCGGCCGATGCGGCAGCTTTCGCCGAATTCGACGTGGCGGCCAGGCGCGAAGCCGACATCGACCGCCTCGCCGACGCGCTGGAGCAGCACCTCGACTGGCGGCGGTTGGCCGAGTGGCTGCCGGCCATGCAGACTATCGTGGCTAGCGGGGCTTGAGCTCCAGGGGCAGGCCGGCGGCCACCAGCGTCACCCGTTGGCAAGCCGCCGCGACGCGCTGATTGAGACGGCCCTGTTCGTCGGCGAACGCGCGGGAGACCGGATGCATGGGCACGACGCCCCAGCCGAGCTCGTTGGAGACGAGAATGATGCGCCCGGGCAGGGCGGGCAGCGCGTCGAGCACGGCCTGCGCCTCCCCCGTCAGCAGCGCGCAATCGACGGCCCGCCCGGCCTCGGCCTGGCGTCCCGCGCGGCCGGCGAAGAACAAGTTGGAGAGCCACAGGGTCAGGCAATCGACCAGCAGACAGGCGTCGGCGGCGGCGTGCCGGCTCAGCGCCGCCGCCAGATAGAGCGGCGCCTCGACCAGCCCCCATTCTGCGGGACGGCGCACGCGGTGGTGTTCGATGCGGCGCGTCATCTCTTCGTCGCGGGCTTCTGCGGTCGCAAGGTAGATGACGCGCAGGCCCGACTCCCGCGCCCGGCCCTCCGCCAGCGCGCTCTTGCCGGAACGCGCGCCGCCCAAGATCAGTTCAGCCATGGGACTAGCGTAGCACAGCACTCTTGCGCATCGGTTTGCACAAAACCTCGGCGCTCCCCATAATTCGTTCCGATCCAGCATCCAGGAACACGGTGCAATTCCGTGGCGGGCCCGCCGCTGTAATCGGGGACGGATGCCGCGAGGCCGATCATCGGCCAGCCACTGCCGGGAACGGCGGGAAGGCGCGGCGAATCCGGTCGATCCGAGAGCCAGAAGACCTGCTGGTGTCATTGCATGCCTTTGGCGAGGGCTGCGCTTTGCGCTGGTCGCGCGGAGCGCAGCCCTTTTGTTTACACTCGAAAGGAAGAACCGGATGCGTTCGAACATAGATACCCTCGATACCGAGCTGACGGCGGCATTGCAGGCCAGGATAGACGGCAAGACCAAGCCGCCGGGCAGCCTCGGCCGGCTGGAAGCCCTGGCGCTGCAGCTCGGGCTGATACAGAACACGCTGACCCCGCGCCTGACCCGGCCGCACATCCTGGTCTGCGCCGGCGACCACGGCGCCGCCAAGGCGGGCGTCTCGGCCTATCCGCAGGACGTCACCTGGCAGATGGTGGAGAACTTCCTCGCCGGCGGCGCGGCGATCAACGTCCTGGCGCGGGCCGCGGGCATGGCGCTGACCGTCGCCGATGCCGGCGTCAATCACGACTTCGGGGCGCGGCCCGGCCTGATCGACGCCAAGGTGGCGCCCGGCACCGCGAACTACCTCGAAGGCCCGGCGATGAGCGCCGTCCAGCGCGACGCCGCGCTCGCTCACGGCGGCAAGATCGTCCACGCGCTGGCGGACGACGGCTGCAACGTGCTCGGCTTCGGCGAAATGGGCATCGGCAACACCGCTGCCGCGTCGCTGATCACCCATTGCCTGACCGGGGCGCCGCTGGCGGTCTGCGTCGGCCGCGGCACGGGTCTGGACGACGCCGGCCTGGAGCGCAAGCGCACGCTGCTCTCGCAGGCACTGCCGCGCTTCACGGGCGCGCACGACGACGCGCTCGCGGTGCTGGCGCAGTTCGGCGGTTTCGAGATCGCCATGCTCGCCGGCGCCATGCTTGCCGCCGCCCGTCGGCGCATGCTGCTGCTGATCGACGGCTTCATCGTCACCGCCGCGCTGCTGGTGGCCGCGCGACTGGCACCGGCCATCCTCGATTACTGCGTTTTCGCCCACCGATCCGACGAGGCGGGCCACGCCGTGCAGCTCGAGCACCTCGGTGTCGAGCCACTGCTGCAGCTCAGCATGCGCCTGGGCGAAGGCACCGGGGCCGCGCTGGCCTATCCGCTGGTCGCGGCCGCCGCGGCCTTTCTCGAAGAGATGGCGAGCTTCGAATCGGCCGGGGTGAGCAACAGGGAATGAGGCGCGAGCTCGCCTACTTCTTCGCCGCGCTGCGCTTCTTCACGCGGCTGCCGGTGCCGGGGTGGGTCGGGCACTCCCAGGATCAGCTCGACCACGCGGCGCGCTACTTTCCGCTGGTCGGCGTCGTCGTCGGCGGCATCGGCGCGGCGGTCACGCTGCTCGCGTCCCTGGCGCTGCCGCAGCCCTCGGCGGTGCTCCTCGGCATGGCGGCGACGATACTGGCCACCGGCGCCTTCCACGAAGACGGCTTTTCCGACGCCTGCGACGGCTTCGGCGGCGGCTGGGAAAAGGCGCAGGTCCTGACCATCATGAAGGACTCGCGCATCGGCAGCTACGGCGCCATCGGCATCGGCCTGCTGCTGCTGGCGAAGTGGAACGCCCTGGTCGAACTGGCCGATGACAAGATGGTGCCGGCATTCGCCGTCGCCCTCGTCGCCGGCCACGCCGTCTCCCGCCTCGCCTCCACGCTGCTGATCCGGACGCTCGATTACGTCCGCGACGACGAGACCTCAAAGTCGAAGCCCCTGGCGCGGTGCATGGGTGCCGGCGAGCTGCTGCTCGCAGTCTTCTTCGGCTTGGCGCCCTGCGCTCTCCTGCCCTGGCGGCACGCGCTCGTCGCCCTCGCCTTCGTCGTCCTCACCGCTTGGCTCGCGGCGCGCTACTTCGTGCGCCGCATCGGCGGCTATACCGGCGACTGTCTCGGCGCCGTCCAGCAGGCGACCGAGTTGGCTTTCTACCTGGGCCTGTTGTGCAGCTTTACCTGATCCGTCATCCGCGCCCCGACGTGGCGCCGGGGCTGTGCTACGGTCGCAGCGACCTGGCGCTGGCCGAGGATGCGGTGGTCGTCGCCGCGGCGCTGCGCCCGCTGCTGCCCGGGAACGTGCCGGTGTTCAGCAGCCCCTTGAAGCGCTGCCGCCTGCTCGCCGAAGCGCTGCATCCCGCGCCGCGGTTCGACCAACGTCTGCTGGAGCTCGATTTCGGCGCCTGGGAAATGCGCTCCTGGACGGACATCGGCCGATCTGCGATCGATGAATGGGCCGCCGACCCCGAAGCCTTCGCGCCGCCCGGCGGCGAGTCGGTGGGCGCGATGCGCGCACGCGTGGCGGGCTTCCTCGACGATCTGGCAGGCAGCGGCCTAGCGAGCGCGGCGCTGGTCGCCCACGCCGGGGTGATGAAGGTCTGCGCCGCGGAGCTGCTGGGGCTCGCGCCGGAAGGGTGGTTCTCGATGCGATTCGAGTTCGGCGCGGTGAGCCTGATCGACGATGCGAGCGGGAGCCATGAGCTGATCTGGCACAATAGAGCGCTTCCCTTGCCACCGGACTGATTTCCCAGATGCCCCAGACCCCCGGCGACCACAGCGGCGAAATCTATCTGCGTCTGCTGGGCTACGTCCGTCCCTACCGCAAGGTGTTCGCGCTCGCCATCCTGGGCATGGCGGCGACCGCGATGACCGAGCCGCTGTTCCCGGCGATCATGAAGAAGTTGCTCGACTCGGGTTTCGTGGCCAGCAACAGCGAAGACCTCTACTTGCTGCCGTTGGCCATGGTCGGCATCTTCGTGGTGCGCGGCTGCCTCACCTACTTCACCTCCTACAGCCTGGCCTGGGTCACCAATCGCCTGGTGATGGACCTGCGCCAGCAGATGTTCGGCCGGCTGCTCGGCCTGCCCACGCGCTATTTCGACGACCAGTCCGCGGGCGCGCTGATTTCCAAGGTCACCTACGACGTCAATAACGTCACCGCGGCGGCCACCAACGTGCTGACGGCGCTGGTGCGCGACTCGCTGACGATACTGGGTCTCCTGGGATTCATGCTCTACTACAATTGGAGACTGACCCTGATCGCGCTGGCGGTGGGGCCCTTGATCATCGGCGTCGTCAAGGTCTTCGGCAAGCGCCTGCGCGCCGCCAGCCGCCGCGGCTACAGCGCGATGGGCCTGATCGCCCACATCCTCGAGGAGGCGGTCGGCGCCCACAAGGTGGTCAAGGTGTTCGGCGGCCAGCGCTACGAGGCGAAGCGCTTCGAGGAAGCGAGCAACGAGTTCCGCAGGGCGGCGATGCGCGAATCGATGGCCGCCTCCGCCACCGTGCCGCTGACCCAGGTCGCCGCGGCCACCGCCTTGTCGATCATCATCTACGTCGCCTTGTTGCAGTCGTCCCAAAGCCACATCACGGTCGGCGGCTTCGTCTCCTTCATCACCGCGATGCTGCTGCTCCTGGCCCCGGTGAAGCGCCTGACCGAGGTCAATGCGCCGCTGCAGCGCGGCCTGGCGGCGGCGGAGAGCATCTTCGCCCTGCTCGACCAGAAGCCGGAGGAGGATCGCGGCACCGAGACGCTGGTGCGGGTGAAGGGCGAGATCCGCTTCGAGGACGTTTGCTTCTCCTACGATCCGCTGCTGGCGCCGGCGCTGCGGGACGTCAGCCTGGAGATCGGCGCCGGCCAGACCGTGGCGCTGGTCGGCCCCTCGGGCAGCGGCAAGAGCACGCTGGCCGCGCTGATTCCGCGCTTCTACGGCCCCGACCGCGGCAGGATCACGATCGACGGCGAGGACGTCCAGAACCTGAGGCTGGCGAGCCTGCGTCAGAACGTCGCGCTGGTGAGCCAGGAGGTGGTGCTGTTCAACGACACCGTGGCGGCCAACATCGCCTACGGCGCCTCGGCCGGCGCCGCCGAGACCGAGATCATCGCGGCGGCGAAGGCGGCCAACGCCTGGGAGTTCATCAGCCAGATGCCCGAGGGCCTGAGAACAACGGTCGGCGAGAAAGGCGTCAAGCTCTCCGGCGGCCAGCGCCAGCGCCTGGCGATCGCCCGCGCCTTCCTCAAGAATGCTCCGATCCTGATCCTCGACGAGGCCACCTCGGCGCTCGATTCCGAATCCGAGCGGCAGATCCAGTCGGCGCTGGACGGCCTGATCCAGGGCCGGACGACGCTGGTGATCGCCCACCGGCTATCGACGGTGGAGCGCGCCGACCGCATCGTCGTGCTCGACCGGGGCCGCGTCGTCGAAGCGGGACGCCACGACGAACTGCTCGCGCGCAATGGCATCTACAGCCATCTTTACCGGCTGCAGTTCGAGTCGGTCGCTCAGGCCGGCGCCTGAAGCAGCGCCTCCGCGGCAAGGATGACTTGGCCGGCTCCGAGTCTCCTCAGGCATTCGCTGCCGCTATCGACCTTGCGCTCGCAGCCTTCCTGCATGCAGGGCACGCACTCCCCGGGTCCCTGCAGCAGGAAGACGTTGCCACGCCTGCCGCTGCCGCGGCGCCCCCATGGGCTCTCGAAGCTGGCCCAGCCGCGCGGCCACGGCCCCCACTTGACCGGATTGGACGGCCCGAACAGGGCGATCGTCGGCGCACCGGTCGCGGCGGCGATGTGCGTCACCGCCGTGTCTGGGCCGACATAGAGCGCCGCCCGCCGGGTCAGCTCGGCGGTCTCGGCGAGCGACAGGCTCCCCGAGAGGTCCAGGCCGCCGGCCCGCAGCGCGATGTCGCCGACGTAGGCGCGCTCCTCGGGCGCCGGCCCGCCGGTGAACGCCAGCGCCAGCCCGCGTCCTTGCAACCAGTTCGCCAGTTCCAGCCATGCCTCCCGGGTCCACATCTTGTAGGGGAACTTCGGGTAGGGGTGCAGCACGGCGTAAGGCTCGGCTTGCAGAGGTAGCAGCTTGGCGAGCAAGACGTCGAGCTGCCCGGATGAAATGCCGGGCGGCACCACCTCGAAGGACGGAGGAATGCCGAGCATCTGCGCCAGACGGAGACCCATCGCCACGGTGTGGGTGTCGAGATCGTCGAACTCGCCCCAGGCGCTGAGGAGCAAAGACTTCGCTCTCTCCTTGCGCTCGGGGCGCAACAGGCCGATACGCCTATACGCCGCCGCCCAGCAATAGAGGCGGGAGCGGTCGGTCGGCAGCGGCGAGACCGCCAGGTCGTAATGGCGCCACAAGCGTCTCAGCTCCTGATACCGCTCGCGCGGACCGGCCCGCCTGGGAACGGATATCACCCGGTTGATGTCCGGATTGCCCTCGAGCACGGCCTCGGTGTCGCGAAACACCAGCATGTCCAGCGCCGCCGCGGGCCAGGCGCGCTTCATCGAGCGGGCCAGGGGCGTGGCGAGCAGCACGTCGCCGATGCGCTGGGTGCAGGCGAGCAGGATGCGGCGGGGCGGATCATGAAACTCGCGCGCACCCGATTGCAAAGCCTCTCCGCCGATTATCTTCACTATAATGCCCGCCATCGTTTGCCGCCCGGCCATTATGCCCAAACTCTACATCGACGAGTTCGTCGGCATTTCCAACCGCCTCGAAGTCCTGCCGCTCGCCTTCGCCATTCGCAAGGCATACGGCCACGACATCATCCTCGACTGGCACGAGCTCGACTCCTTCTCGGTGGCGGATACGCGCCGCGGCAAGGTGCGGCTGCTCGCGCGCCTGGGCGCGCTGCGCGTGCGCGACTGCGACCAGGCATTGTTCGACACGCTGGGCGGCAGAAAAATCATCCTGCGCTCGCTCGACGGACCGGCCGACCGGCTCGATCCGATCTACCTCGAAACGGCCGCCAGGCTCAAGCTGGCGCCTACGCTCGCCGCCTCGATCCGCCGGGCGTTCGACCGGTACCGCGGCCGGCCGGTGATCGGCGTGCATATCCGCCAGGGCGACTACGAACTGGTCGATGGCGAACGCTACGAGATCAGCCGCGAGTGGCCAGCGGTGCCGGTGTGGTGGTATGAACGGCTGATGACCAGGATCGTCGCGCGGCAACCCGATGCCTGCTTCTTCCTCTCATGCACCGGGGATCCGGCGGCCTTTCGCGAGCTGTTCGAGCGCTTCGAGGTGTTCTCCCTCGACCTGCGCTCGCCTTACGCGTACAAGGGTCCGGACCACCGATCGAGCGTGAACCCGGTCGCAGACCTGTTCGCGCTGGCTTGCTGCCGGATGCTCCTGGCGACCCCGATCTCCGGCTATTCGCACTGGGCGGCCAACGCACTCGGCCCGGCGAGCACCTGTCTCGTGCCGCTTCCCGGCGCGACCCGGGAGGCGCCCTTGGCCGGAGTCATCCGCCTGCACGGCCAGCGGCTGCCCCGCTGGCGGGCGGCGGGCCGCACCGGCGCCGATACCGAACCGGCCGACGCGTCGCTGACCGGCATCGACCTTAGCCGGGAGGCCGACACCTCTTGGCTGTGACGGCGGAACGTATCCTGTTCTCGGAGAGCTCGCCCAATCTGGGCGGACAGGAGCTGCAGTTGCTGCAGCAGATGACCGTGCTCATGGCGCGTGGCGTCGCGGTGCGGCTGGCCTGCCGGCGGGGCAGCCGCATCGACGAGATCGCCCGCGAGCGGCATCTCGACACCGTCGCCATCCCTTTCCGCAACAGTCTCGACCCGCGCAGCATCGCGGCCCTCGTCCGGCTCGTGCGCACCTGGCGCCCCGATGCCATCGTCAGCCACAGCGGCCACGACGCCAACAACTGCGCGCTCGCCGCCCGGCTCGTCGCCGCCCGGCCGCGCCTGATCCGGATGCGCACCTATCAGCCGGGCCCGCCGCACGCCTGGACCTACAACGCGCTGGCCGACCTCACCCTGGTGCCGAGCGAAGCGCTGCGCAACAGCCTGCTCGCCCATCCGCGCATCAAGCCCGGACGCATCCGCGTGCTCTACCCCGGAATCGACTTGGAGCGCATCGAGCGCGAGGCGCGGGCGGCGCTGCCCGAAGCGATCGCGCGCTGGCTGGAGCGCCGCCCCGGCCCGCTGCTGGTGCAGGCCGCCATGCTGCGCGCGGAAAAGGGCCAGGCGCTGATGCTCTCGGTCATGGCGCAGCTCGTGAAGAACCACCCGGCGCTGCGCTACGTGATCGCCGGCGAGGGCGAACTGCGCGCGACGCTGTCGTCACGGGTGCGCGAGCTCGGGCTAGAAGAGCACGTGCTGATCGCCGGCCTGATCTCCCCGGTCGCACCGCTCTATCGGCGCGCCGATCTGGTGCTGATGCCGTCTTCCTACGAGCCGCTGGGCATGTCCCAGAGCGAAGCCCTGAGCCTCGGCGTGCCGGTGCTGGCCAGCCGCACCGGCGGCATCCCGGAGACGGTCGAGGACCGACGCACCGGCCTGCTGGTCGAACCGGAGAACGTTTCGGCATGGATCCGGGCGCTCTCCTGGGCGCTCGCACATCCGGCCGAGATGCGGCGCATGGCGGCAGCCGGGCGCGAATTCGTCAACTCCCGCTTCTCGATCGCCACCAACATCGATAGCCTGCTCGCCCACCTTAACCCCGCCTAGGCTTCAACCATGACGCCCCTGCCGAGCAAGACCGCCGCACTGACCACCGCCGCCACCTGGAGCGCGATCGCCCTGGGCTTCTTCATCCCGATCGCCACCGCAACCAGCAACCTGCTGCTGGCCCTGACCGCCCTCCTGTTCGCGCTCTCCGGCGACTATCGCGGCAAGGCGCGCGCCATCGCGCGCAACCCGGTGGCCCTCGCCTGCCTGCTGTTTTTCGCGCTCACCCTGCTCGGCAGCCTGTACGGCCTGGGCGCTTGGCACGACAAGCAGCACTACCTCGGCAAATACCTGACGCTGCTCGCGGTGCCCCTGCTCGCCCCGCTGTTCGCCGAGCGCGTCTCCCGCGTTTATGCGCTCGCCGCCTTCTGCGCCGCCATGCTGCTGACCCTGGCGCTATCCTACGCGATCCGCTTCGGCTGGCTGCCGCCGGGCAGTCTGCCGATGATGGACGCCGCCGATCCGGTGGTCTTCAAGCTGTCCATCACCCACGGCTTCCTGATGGCCATCACCGCCTTCCTCCTGGCGGTCGCGGCACGCCACGCCGACTCGCTCCGAGCGCGCCGGATCCTGGCCGCGCTCGCGGCGCTGGCGGCCTTCAACGTGCTGTTCATGGTGATCGGCAGGACCGGCTACGTCGTGCTGGTGGTGCTCGGCATCTACTTCTTCTTCCGCCGTTTCGGCGCCAGGGGAGTCGCCATCGCGGCCGTCGGCTTCGCGCTCGCCTGCGCCGCCGCCTACCAGTGGTCGAGCGCCTTCCACGAACGCACGGACAAGGCGCTCGCCGAGGCGGGCGCCTGGCGGGAAGGACGGGGAGACCGGACTTCGATAGGCCTGCGGCTCGACTACTATTCGAACACGCTGGCGATCATCCGCGCTCACCCGCTGTTCGGCGTCGGCACCGGGGGCTTCGCGCTGGCTTACGGCGAGCGGGTGCAGCATACCGGCATGGCGCCGTCCAACAATCCGCACAACCAGTATCTGCTGATCGCTGCGCAACTGGGCGTCGTCGGCCTGGCCGCCCTGATCGGGCTCTACGCCGTCTACTGGCGCGGCGCCGGGCGCCTCGTGCCGCCCTTCGGCGAGATCGCACGCGGTCTGCTGCTGGCGATGCTGGTCGGCAATCTGTTCAATTCCTTCATGCTCGACTTCACCGAGCGGCTGTTCTTCGCCTGGCTCTCCGGCGTCCTGTTCGCCGAGCTGTCGGCCCGGCGCGACGACGTCGGCCCGGGCTGAGGGTAGCCGCGCTCGGTGCCCTCTTAGTGGGCCGCCTCCCAGTTCGGCCCCACCCCGACATCGACCAAGAGCGGCACCTTCAGCTTCGCCACATCGCCCATCAGACGCGGCAGTTGTTCGCGCACCGCGACCAGCTCGGCGTCGGGCACCTCGAGCACCAGTTCGTCATGGACCTGCAGGATCAGTCTCGATCCCAGCCGCTCCTGGTCCAGCCAGCGCTGCACCGCGAGCATCGCCAGCTTGATCAGGTCGGCCGCGGTCCCCTGCATCGGCGCGTTGATCGCGGCGCGTTCCGCGCCCTGGCGGCGGCCGACGTTGCCCGAGCGGATCTCGGGCAGCCACAGGCGGCGGCCGAACACGGTCTCGACGTAGCCCTGGCTGCGCGCGAGCTTGCGCGTCTTCTCCATGTAGCGGGCGACGCCGGGATAGCGTGCGAAGTAGCGGTCCATGTAGGCCTGCGCCGCGCCGCGCTCCAGACCCAGTTCGCGCGCCAGGCCGAAGGCCGACATGCCGTAGATCAGGCCGAAGTTGATCACCTTGGCGGCGCGGCGCTGATCCGGCCCGACCTCCAGCGGCGTGACGCCGAAGATCTCCGCGGCGGTGGCGCGATGCACGTCCTCGCCGCGGCCGAAGGCGTCGAGCAGGCGCGCGTCGTCGGAGAGGTGCGCCATGATGCGCAGCTCGACCTGGGAATAGTCGGCCGAGACGATCGTCTGATCCGGCGGCGCGATGAAGGCGCTGCGGATGCGCCGGCCTTCCACCGTGCGCACCGGGATATTCTGCAGGTTCGGCTCCGAGCTCGCCAGCCTGCCGGTGACCGCGGTGGCTTGCGAATAGCTGGTGTGCACGCGGCCGGTGGCCGGATTGACCATGCGCGGCAGCTTGTCGGTGTAAGTACCCTTCAGCTTGGCGAGGCTGCGATAATCCAGGATTAGCCTGGGCAGCGGATAGTCGAGCGCCAGCTCGGAGAGTACCTCCTCGTCGGTGGACGGACCGCCGGAGGGCGTCTTCTTCAGCACCGGCAGTCCCTGCTTGTCGAACAGGATTTCCTGGATCTGCTTCGGCGAATTGAGGTTGAACGGTTGGCCCGCCTGCCCTTGGGCCTCCGCCTCCAGCTCCAGCATGCGCCGGCCGAGCTCGTCGCTCTGCCTGGCCATGGCGGCGACGTCGATCAGCACGCCGGTGCGCTCCATGCGATACAGTACCTCGGCCACCGGCAGCTCGATGTCGCGGTAGAGACGCTCGAGCCTGGGCTCCTGCGCCAGCGCCTCCCGAAAGACCTGATGCACGCGCAGCGTCACGTCGGCGTCCTCGGCGGCGTATTCGCTGGCGCGATCGACGGCGACCTGGGCGAAGGATATTCGTGCCGCGCCCCTCCCGGTCACGGCGTCGTAGGAGATCGTCGCGAGATTCAGGTGGCGGGAAGCCAGCGCGCCCAGGTCGTGCGACTTGTCGCTCTCCAGCACGTAGGATTCGAGCAGGGTGTCGTCCTGGATGCCGGCGAGCGCAATGCCGTGGTTGGCGAAAACATGCCGGTCGTACTTGAGGTGCTGGCCGAGCTTGGCGTGCCGCCCGGACTCCAGCCAGGGTCTGAGCTTCTCCAGCACCTCGGCCAGCGGCAGCTGCGCCGGTGCGCCGGCGTAACTGTGGCCGAGCGGCAGATAGGCTGCGCGTCCCGCTTCGACCGCGAAGGAGATGCCCACCAGCCTGGCCGCGAAAGGATCGAGGTCGGTGGTCTCGGTGTCCAGCGAAGTACACTCCGCCTGCTCGATCCTCTCCAGCCAGCGGCTGAAGTGTTCCCAATCGAGGATGGATTCGTAGCCGTCGCGATGATTGTCGGTGAGCGGCTCATTCAACGGCCCCGGCTGCGCAGCCAGACCGGCTTCCAGCTCCTTCAGCCAGCTCCGGAACTCCAGGCGGGAGAACAGTTCCCTCAGCCCGGCCGCATCCTGGGGGCGCGGCGCGAGATCGATCACCCGCTCCGGCAATTGCAGATCGCAGGCCACGGTGAGCAGGCGCCGGCCCAGCGGCAGGAAATCCAGCGCACGCCGCAGGTTCTCGCCCACCGCCCCGCCGATCTGCTGCGCGTGTTCGATGACGCCGTCGAGCGAGCCGTACTCGGAGAGCCACTTCACCGCCGTCTTCGGCCCGACCTTGGCCACGCCCGGAACGCCATCGGCCGCGTCGCCGGTGAGCGCCAGGTAGTCCACGATCAAGCGCGGCGGCACGCCGAATTTTTTCTCGACTCCGGCCTCGTCCAGGGTCTCGTTGCTCATGGTGTTGACCAGCCGGACGCGGGGGCAGACCAGTTGCGCCAGGTCCTTGTCGCCGGTGGAGATCACGCAATCGATGCCGGCGGCGGCGGCGGCCCGCGCCAGGGTGCCGATCACGTCGTCGGCCTCGACCCCATCCTCCATCAGGAGCGGCCAACCGAGCGCGCGGATGCACTGGTGCAGTGGCTCGATCTGGCGCACCAGGTCGTCGGGCATCGGCGGCCGGTGCGCCTTGTACTCGGGGTACCAGTCGTCGCGGAAGGTCTTGCCCTTGGCATCGAAGACCACGGCGCGATAGTCGATGCCGTCGGCCGCCTTGTAGTCGATGGGCAGCCGGCGTAGCATGTTCAGGACGCCATAGACGGCGCCAGTGGGCTCTCCCGCCCGGTTGCGCAGGTCGGGCATGGCGTGGAAGGCGCGGTACAGATAGGACGAACCGTCGACCAGGATCAGCGTGGGCATAGGGTCAGAGGGACAGGGACAATGAGCGCGAAGGACAAGCTACCGAATATCGCCGAACCTTGGCCCGCGGCGCCTCCCGCTCAAGCCACGGTGGGCACTTCGGGCACGGCACGGGAAGCCTGGCGCATTTTCGGCATTATGTCAGAATTCGTCGAGGCGACCGACCGCCTGAACGCCATCCGCCCGGCGGTCTCGATCTTCGGCAGCGCCCGGATCGGGCCGGATTCCCCGCACTACCTGCTGACCGAAAAGATCGCGCGCCTGCTCTCGGACGCCGGCTTCGGCGTCATCTCCGGCGGCGGCCCGGGGGTGATGGAGGCCGCCAACAAGGGCGCCTACGCCGGCAAGAGCCCCAGCGTCGGCCTCAACATCCAGCTGCCGATGGAGCAGAAGAGCAATCTATACCAGGACATCTCGCAGACCTTCCGCCACTTCTTCGCGCGCAAGTACATGTTCGTCCGTTTCGCCAGCGCCTACGTGGTGATGCCGGGCGGCTTCGGCACCCTGGACGAACTGCTCGAGGCGCTGACCCTGATCCAGACCAACAAGTCGCCGCGCATCCCGCTGATCCTGGTCGGCAGCGCTTTCTGGGGCGGCATGATCGACTGGTTCCGCGACCGGCTGGTGGCCGACGGCATGATCGGCCCGGAGGACATGGAGCTGATCCAGCTGATCGACGAGCCGAAGGCAGTCGTCGCGGCGATCTTCAAGCACTACGAGCGGCGCGGCTTCGAACGCCTGCCCGAAGAGCACGAGCTGCTGTTGAATCTGTGAGCGCCCGTTCTGCTAGAATCGCGCCACCCGCCCCCAGGACATCGCCATGCGCCGCACCCTGTTGATCCTCGCCCTGCTCGCCCTTCCTGCTGCAGCACAGCAGCCGGCCGGCCGGCAACCGCTGCCGGAGCTGCCTCCGCCGCCGCCGGCGGTACAAGCCGACCAGGCGCTCGAACCCCAGGTGACGATCACCCAGCGCGGCCAGGACAAGGTCGAGGAATACCGCATCCACAACAAGCTGTACATGATCAAGGTGACGCCCCCGCACGGCAAGCCCTACTACCTGGTCGACCAGAAGGGCGACGGCAACATGGTCCGCCAGGGCACGCTCAACCCGCGACTCAGCGTGCCGATGTGGGTGATCAAGACCTTCTGAGGCGATGACGGATCACCGGGAATGAGCGCGGGCCGACCCGCTCGTCACCGCCCATTGCCCGTTTCCCATCGCCCCACTCCGAGCACACGCCGATGCAAGCGCAACGACTTCCCGCGGCCCGCGGCTTCTCCTGGCTCACCGAGGGCTACGCCCTGTTCCGTCGCAACCCGCCGCTATTGACCTTGCTGACGCTGGGCTACCTGCTGATCGTACTGGCCGTAGGCATGCTCCAGCCGTTCGGTCCCTTCCTGCTACCGCTGCTGCTGCCGACCCTGACGACGCTGGTGGCCAACGGCTGCCGCGCCCTCGATCTGGGCCTGTCGCGCCAGGCGCTCACCAGCGGCTTAGCCGAGCAGCGCGGCCCCCTGTTGCGGCTGGGTATTCTGCATCTGGCCGGCACGCTGGCGGTGCTGGCCATCGACCTGCTGCTGGAAGGCGGGGGCTGGTCAGCGCTCGACCGCGGCATGAATCCGGAGACGGTGAACCTGGCGCAGATGCTGCGCCTGATGCTGATCGCCTCGCCGCTCTTGCTGGCGTTCTGGTTCGCGCCGCTGCTCACGGCCTGGGATCGCGTGCCGGCGGCAAAGTCGCTGTTCTTCAGCTTCGTCGCCGCCTGGCGCAACTGGCGCGCCTTCCTCGCCTACGGCGCGGCGGTGATGCTGATCGGCGTGTTCCTGCCCGGCCTGCTCTTGATCGGCGCCACCCTGCTCTCCGCGACCCTGGGCGACATCCTGTCGATGGTGCTGCGCCTGCTCTTGGTCCTGGTGTTCGCGCCGGTGCTGATGGCTAGCGTCTACCTCAGCTATCGCGACGTCTTCGTGCCGCCGCCCACCGCCCATGGGTGAAGCGCCGGGCCCACGTCCGCTGGGCATCCTCGGCGGCACCTTCGACCCGGTGCATTACGGCCACCTGCGCCTGGCCGAGGAAGCGCGCGGCGCGCTGGGCCTGGAGCGGATACTGTGGCTCCCCGCCGGCCAGCCGCCGCACCGCGAAGCGCCCGCGGTTCCGGCCAGTCACCGGCTGGAACTGGTCCGCCTGGCCATCGCCGACAACCCGGCCTTCGCCCTCGACGACGCCGAAGCCCGGAGCCCCGCGCCGAGCTACACCTTGACCAGCCTGACGCGGCTGCGCGAGTTCAACGGCGCGGAAAAACCGCTGGTGCTGCTGCTCGGTGCCGACGCCTTCGCCGGCCTTTGCGGCTGGCACCGCTGGCGGGAGCTGTTCGCGCTGGCCCACCTGGGAGTGGCGACCCGGCCCGGCTACGCGCTCGATCCCGGCCTGCTGCCCCCCGCCCTGGCGGATGAGCTCCGAACCCGCCTGCGCACCGACGTCGGGTCGCTGGCACGGGTGCCCGCGGGCAGCATCGTTCCCTTCGCCATCGCCGCCCTCGACATCTCGGCCACGAGGATCCGCGAAATGCTGGTCGCGGGCGGCAGCGCCCGCTATTTGCTCCCGGATCCCGTTCTCGACTATATTGCCGAGCATCGGCTCTATCGATAGGGCCAACATTAGAGAACCAATGGATCTACGCAAGCTGCAAAAGATCGTCGTCACCGCGCTCGAAGACATCAAGGCGCGCGACATCGAAGTGATCAACACCACCAAGCTCAGCCCCCTGTTCGACCGCATCGTCATCGCCAGCGCCGACTCGACGCGCCAGGTCAAGGCGCTGGCGCGCAACGTCCATGACAAGGTCAAGGAAGCGGGCGGCGAGGTGCTCAGCATCGAAGGCGAGGAGACGGGCGAGTGGGTGCTGGTCGACCTCGGCACCATCGTCGTCCATGTGATGCAGCCTTCGGTGAGGAACTACTACAATCTCGAGGAGCTGTGGCAGGCAAAGCCGAAGCGGGCCGGATCGATCGAGGAGCCGCCCTCGCCCCAGCCGGCGGCAAAACGGCGGATCCCCAGAACTCCAGCTCGCAGCAAAGCCTCGGACGGGGCATGAACCGCCGTGAGGCTGTTCATCGTCGCCGTCGGTACGCGCATGCCGGGCTGGGTCGAGGAGGCTTACGCCGGATTCGCCAAGCGCATGCCACCTGAAATGCCGCTGCAACTGATCGAAGTGAAGGCCGAACCGAGGACCTCGGGCAAGCCGCTCGCGGCGCTGCTGGCGGCCGAGTCGGCGCGCCTCAGGGCGGCGCTGCCGTCGCGCTGCCATCTGGTGGCGCTAGACGAGCACGGCAGCGACTTGGACACCCGGGCACTGGCCGCGCGACTGGAGAAGTGGCAGGCCGGCGGCGCCGATGTCGCGCTGGTCATCGGCGGGCCCGACGGACTGGATCCGGCGTTGAAGCGGCAGGCGGCGGAATCGCTGCGGCTGTCCAGCCTGACCCTGCCCCACGCGCTGGTGCGGGTGCTGCTGGCCGAGGCGCTGTATCGGGCGGTCAGCCTGCAGAAGGGCCACCCCTACCATCGCGAGTGAGCTTGATGATCGAACCGCGCATCTATCTCGCTTCGAGCAGCCCACGCCGGCGCGAACTGCTGCACCAGATCGGCGTCCGCTTCGACCTGCTGCTGTTCCGCAACCATCCCAGGGAGGACGCCGAGGTCAAGGAGGACGTCCTGCCCGGGGAGGCAGCCGACGACTACGTGTTGCGCGTTGCCCGCGCCAAGGCCGGGCACGGCGTGCGGCTCACCCGAGTGCGCCACCTGCCGCCCCGCCCGGTGCTCGCCGCCGACACCACGCTCGACCTGGACGGCACGATCATCGGCAAGCCGCGCGATCAGGCCGACGCCGCGGCCATCCTGGCGCGCCTGTCCGGTTCCAGCCATCGCGTGCTGACCGCGGTGGCAATGGCCGACGGCGAACGCATCGAACACGCCCTCAGCATCAGCGAGGTGCGCTTCAGGACGCTGAACACCGAGGAAATCCGCCGCTACGTCGTCTCCAACGAGCCGCTCGACAAGGCCGGCGCTTACGGCATCCAAGGCCGGGCCGCGATGTTCATCGAGGAGATCAGGGGTTCCCATTCCGGCATCGTCGGCCTGCCGCTGTGCGAGACGGCGCTGCTGCTGCGTTCCTTCGGTTATCCTTTGTAGCACCATGAGCGAAGAATTCCTGATCAACTTCACGCCGCAGGAGACGCGCGTCGCCCTGATGCAGAACGGCGTCGTGCAGGAGCTGCACATCGAACGCACTGCCAGCCACGGCATCGTCGGCAACGTCTATCTCGGCCGCGTCGTGCGCGTGCTGCCCGGCATGCAGTCGGCGTTCATCGAGATCGGCCTGGAGCGCACCGCCTTCCTGCACGTCGCCGACATCTGGGAGGAACGCTGCGCCAACGGCCAGGAAGGCGCGCCGCCCAAGCCGATCGAAAAGATACTCTCGGAGGGCCAGAATCTGCTGGTGCAGGTGCTCAAGGATCCGCTCGGCACCAAGGGCGCGCGCCTGACCACGCAGATGTCGATCGCCGGCCGGCTGCTCGTCTACCTACCCCAGGAGCGCCACATCGGCATCTCCCAGCGCATCGAGGGCGAGGCCGAGCGCGAGCGGATGCGCAGCCGCATCGAGGCGCTGGTGCCCGGCGGCGAGCCGGGCGGCTTCATCGTCCGCACCGTGGCCGAATCGGCCAGCGACGCCGAACTGGCGACCGACATCAACTACCTGCGCCGGCTCTGGGCGGAAATCAAGAGCCGCGCCCAGAGCGCCCGGCCGCCGGCGCTGCTGCACCACGACCTGACGCTGGCACAGCGCCTGCTGCGCGACCTGGTGACGCCGGAGACGACCCGGGTGGTGATCGATTCGCGCGAGAATTTCCAGAAGCTCCACGTCTTCGCCCAGGAATACATGCCGCAGGTGGCGGGGCTGCTCGAGCACTACACCGGCGAGCGGCCGCTGTTCGACCTGTTCGGCGTCGAGGACGAGATCCAGAAGGCGCTGGCGCGCCGCGTCGAGTTGAAGTCCGGCGGCTATCTGATCATCGACCAGACCGAGGCGATGACCACCATCGACGTGAACACCGGCGGCTTCGTCGGACTGAAGAACTTCGACGACACCATCTTCAAGACCAACCTCGAGGCGGCGCTGACCATCGCGCGCCAGCTGCGTCTGCGCAACCTGGGCGGCATCATCATCGTCGACTTCATCGACATGGAGAACGAGGAGCACCGCGCCTCGGTCCTGGGCGAATTGAACAAGTCGCTCGCGCGCGATCGCACGCGGATCTCGGTGAGCGGCTTCACCGCCCTGGGACTGGTGGAGATGACCCGGAAGCGCACCCGCGAATCGCTCGCCCACGTGCTGTGCGAGCCCTGCCCGACCTGCAGCGGCCGCGGCGAAGTGAAAACCGCGCGTACCGTCTGCTACGAGATCCTGCGCGAACTGCTGCGCGAGGCGCGCCAGTTCGACGCCCGGGAATACCGCGTGCTGGCCGCGCGGGGGGTCACCGACCTGTTCCTCGACGAGGAATCGCAGGCGCTGGCGATGCTCTCCGACTTCATCGGCAAGACCATCTCGGTCCAGGCCGAATCCGGCTACAGCCAGGAACAGTACGACATTGTTCTGATGTAGGATTTCACGGGGTCTCATGGCATCCCACTTGCCACCCGTAAACCCGCATGAAACAAGGATCTTGCGGGTTTTTACGTTTTTCCGGGATCTTGACGTCTCACCACATTCCACTAGAATTGGGTAGCTGGCTGGGTAGCTAGATGGGTAGCTGCACATCAGAACAATGGAGTGGACATGGCACGAGACAAAGGTCTTCTGTCGGACCTGCAGATCAGGCACTGGATCAAGGCGGGAACCCCGCTGGCCAAGGCCGATGGCAACGGGCTGACCTTCACGCTGTCCGCCGCCGGCGTCGCCGGCTGGATCCTGCGCTATCGCCACGGTGGCCGCCGCCGTGAGCTGACGATCGGGCGTTACCCGGACATCGGCCTGGCCGATGCGCGCGGCCTGGCGATGATCAAGCGCGCCGAGATCATGCAAGGGCGCAACCCGGCGGCCGACAAGCAGAAAGCCAAGGCCACCGCAGCGAAGGACTGGACCGTGCGCGAGCTGGTCAAGGACTACCGCGCAAAGAAGCTCGTGAGCCTGGCCGAGAGCACACAGACGAGCTACGGCCGGCATCTCAAGCGCGTGGAGAAGAAGCTCGGCGCGCTGACCGTGCGCGAGATAGAAGCATCAGACGTGGTCGCGCTGATCGAGGCCAGCGCGCTGACCTGGGGCGAGTCGAACATGCTCCTGATCACCACCAAATGCCTGTTCACTCACGCCTGTGGCAAACGCCTGATCAATGCGAACCCTTGCCACGGCATCATGCTGTCGGCGCTGCTCGGCGAACGGCCGCCACAACGCAAGCGCCTGATGCTCACCAAGGACGAGTTGCACCTGCTGCTGAACGCCGGCATGCGCCAGCACAACGCGCTGTCGATCCGCATCCTGCTCGCCACTGCCGTGCGCAGCGCCGAGCTGTACAAGGCGAAATGGGAAGACGTCCACCTCGACGAGGCGCGCTGGCACATCCCGAAGAGCAAGACCGGCCCCGCGATGGACATCCCGCTGGCGCCGGTGGTGATGAAGTGGTTCGCGGAACTGCACGAACTGGCCGGCGAGTCGGCCTATGTGCTGCCCGCGCGCTCGCGGGGACGCGCTACGCGAAACGACGGCGACACCCACGTCAGCAAGGACAGCATCCGCGCAGCGATCGGCTACTGGCTAGCCGCCGAGAAGCCGGCAGTGCGCCGCTTCACGCCGCACGACCTGCGCAGCACGATGAAGTCGCACATGCGCGCGCTCGGCGTGCCGCGGGACATCTCCGAGATGTGCCTGAACCACAAGCTGTCGGGCGTGGAGGGCATTTACGACCGGCACACCTACTTCGACGAGCGCAAGGAGGCCTTGGAGAAGTGGGCGCAATTTCTTGTGGCCTGCGAGGCCGGGTGCAATGTGGTACCGATCAGTGTGGCAAAGGCGGTTCAGGGGGCTGGTTGACTCGCTGAGGCGCCATGCCGGACAGGCAACACTCGCACGTAGCTGTTGGAGAGAAGAAATGCGGCCCGTTTTAAGACTGGGGGGGCGCAGGCAGTTGCCAACGCTCAGCGCGGTCGGCGTGAAAGACTGGATGTCGGCCACAGCCGACCTTGGGCCTCCGCTCCGCCTCGGTCGGCAATGCATCGGTCACCTGCCGTTCGGCCGACAATCACGTTGAGCGGCAGCTTCGCCTTTCAGGCTACGACAGGTCCGTGCCCATAATGGTCACATGACATCTGGAATATCTTTGGCCGCTATTCGATGTGAAAGAGACGGTCGTGAAGGCTACAGTGGGCACCCCGGTACAGCCGTGCAGCGGCTATCTCGCTAGCGCAAGGACTTACCCATTGGTACGCTTCGCTGTCCTCGAAATGAGGATCGCCCGTTTGTGATAGATCCGCAACTTTTTGAATCCGGCAGTCGTGTTGTATACCCGGTTCAAACGCGGGCTGGCGCCTTCCCGGTATTTGTTACGAGATTCTTGCCATGCCGTTGAACATGCAAAGTAGACTAATTTGTCCTGCGTATCGACGAGGCAACGCCAGTGTTCTCGGGTCGGCAAGAGCAACACCGTATCTTTCGTAACAAGTCGATCAAAGTTGCTTCGCCAGGTAAGGTGCTTCTTCGTCACAACCACATATGTGGATTGTGGGTCGAGCCTGGAGATGCATTCGTACGCCAGCAGTTGCTGCAAGTCAGGGTTGTCGTCGGTTTTTGCTGTTCCACTGCGCCCGTCCAAATAATCGCCCGCATTAAGGAATGAAATCATTTCTGACCAGCGTTTGCTCGGCAATCTTCTGCTCGTTCGGTTTGTGAGGCACAGCATTGCGTTGGCGATAGCGTAAAGAAAGCATGCGCCATCCAGATGGCCCTGCCCAAGTATGCGGTAAGAAACTTTAGCCATACGAACTCCTCGTGAACTCCCACAGACAACGCTAGCTAGGGTACCCCATGAAGGTGCAAGGTACTGTCGATGAATCCGTCGCAGATCATCATAAGCGACACATATTGTCGCTACTGCCATCTACTATCTCGGTATGCACTTTGCCGAAGGAGATTTCATGGCACGCCGTCGATTCGCATCCTCGATCACCGACAAAATTACGAGGCAATACGATCAGGTCTGTACTTTATGGCTGGGGCGCCTTGTCGCCAAGTCCCAGTGCACCCCAGAACGACTGAGAAGCTTCTGGGACGACTACATCGCCAGCACCATCGATGTATGGAACGATGATAAGGATACCGAGCTAACAACAGCTGAAATCAAGATGCATTTCGTTGCATGGCGCAAAATAATTGAGCGTCGCAAGCCCACTCTCGCCGGAACCCCTCTGGTCGAAAATATTGCATGGCTGGGGGAGCGGCTCGGTTTCGATCAACTGACGCGCGACATTTGCGCCGTGATCATGCTGCTTCAAGCCAACGGCTCGTTTCAGAATGCGATGTCCCGGCTAAATATCAGCTGCACAGACATGCGCGCCGCTCAAGTTCTTGCCAGCATGACCGGGCACGATCTTGTGGCGATCAGCCGAACCTTGTCCCGTGCGGGTGCGCTGGCGCAGAGCGGTCTGGTTCGCTTCGAGCCTGACATAAATGATTTTGAGAATAAGTTCAAAGTTGTCGATAACCTGCCGAACGTCCTGCTTACCCGTCATGAACCCCGCAACCAGCTTCTGACCCATTTCTTCCGCCCGGCTTCTCCGGCAAAACTAAAGGAAGAGGACTTCGTGCATCTCGAAGCTGACTGTCGGCTTCTGCACAAGTATCTCAGCCAGGCGTTGGTGGCGAGCGAGGTCGGCGTCAACATTCTGATCTATGGCAAACCCGGCACCGGCAAATCCGAATTTGCACGGCTGTTAGCGGCTTCGGTTGGCGCCGTCTTGCACGAAGTCAGTTGTGCGGATGATGACGGCGATGCGCAGAAAGGGGAAGCGCGGCTTGCGTCCTACCTATTGTGTCAGCGCATTCTCGGCCCGGTAGGCGATGGTTTAGTGCTGTTTGATGAGATAGAGGATGTGTTCCCAAGCGATATGGGCGGACTCATCGCACTCTTTGGTCAGAAGACACGCTCCGTCGGAAACGGCAAAGCATGGATCAATCGCATTCTGGAGACCAATCCGGTGCCGGCCATCTGGATCAGTAACTCCATTGAGCAGATCGATCCCGCCTACCTGCGACGCTTTGATTTCACCCTGGAGATTCCCACGCCGCCGGAAGCAGTGCGGCACAGCATTGCAAAAAAGTATTTTGGCAACACCCAAGCCAGCGGCGACTGGATTGCACGGTTGGCTAAGTGGGACGAAGCTACCCCCGCTCAAATGGAAAAAGCAGCACGGGTCGCCAGCATGATCAGCCCGGCAGCCGGCTGCGACATCGAACAGATAGCCGAGCGCGTCCTGCGCGCCAGCGCACAGGTGCTTGGGCAATCACCGTTACCAGCACGCAAGGCCCAGGCCACCTACAGCCTCGAATACGTCAATACCAGTCGATCACCGGAACAGCTCATTGCTGGCCTTCGCCGAGTCGGGCGCGGAAGTTTTTGCTTCTACGGCCCTCCCGGCACCGGCAAGACTGCGCTGGCAGGCCACATTGCAGAAGCACTGGGTAAGCCGGTGATGATCAGACGCGCATCGGATATTCTCAGCAAGTGGGTCGGTGGCAGCGAGAAGAATATCGCCGCCATGTTCCGCGCCGCCAAGGCCGAGAATGCCGTTCTAATTCTCGATGAGGCCGACAGCCTGTTGGCCGACCGGCGTGATGTTGGCCATTCGTGGGAAGTCACCCAGGTGAACGAAATGCTCAGCCAGATGGAAAGTTTTCAAGGAATTTTCGTGTGCACCACCAACTTGCTGGACCGCCTGGATACCGCATCTCTGCGCCGCTTTGATTTCAAGGTGCGTTTCGACTTTCTGCGCCCGGAACAACGCATTGCCCTGATGCAGACCAGTTGGCCAGCATTGCCCGCACCCTTGGCGGCTCAGGCTTGCCGGCAACTAACGGCGTTGGACCAGCTCACACCCGGCGATTTCGCTGTAGTCGCTCGCCAGTGGGCGCTAACCGGTATGGAACCGGAAACCGCAGAGATCATTGAGGCGCTGGCGGAAGAATGTCGCGTGAAAGGATCGGCCAGCAAGCCCATCGGGTTTTTGTCATGATTGAGTCGCCGGCTTTGCCAGACGCTATCCTAAGAACCAAGCCGCGGGTAGCATCTTGCCTTGCCTGGAATCTGGCGATGACAAATACTGCCAAAGGGCATCGACCCGACCTGCCAAAGGATTCCCCGTGATGAAAAATCTTTCCAAGTCCAAGCTCCTGGCGTTTCGGCAATGTCCGCGGCGGCTCTGGCTGGAGATTCGTCGTCCTGATCTCCGTGAAGATTCTTCCGCAACGTTGGCTAGCTTTGCAGTAGGCGACACTGTCGGCGAGGTGGCACAGCGCCTCTATGATCCGAAGGGAAACGGGATTGTATTCAACCCCGGCATACAACGGCACACCGACGTCCTTGCACAGAGCATGACACTGCTCGACAGCCCGAATCCAATTTTCGAGGCCGGATTTGCGGCTAACGGCGCTTTGGCTTACGCCGACGTGATGCTGCCGGTCAAACGCGGCGGTCAGCGGATGTGGCGCATGGTGGAAGTCAAGTCCTCGACTTCGGTGCACGACTACCACCGCGACGATGTCGCCATTCAATCCTTTGTTGCGCGTCGTGCCGGGGTGCCGCTCGCTGCTGTTGCGCTGGCCCATATCGACAGTAAATGGACCTATGCAGGTGACGGCGACTACAACGGCTTGCTGGTGGAAAACGACCTGACGGATGAAGCCTTCGGCCGGGAGCGAGAAGTCGAACAGTGGATTGTCGACGCTCGGAAAGTCGCCGCCCGCCGCAACGAACCCAGCATACGTACTGGCGAGCAGTGTCATAAACCCTATACCTGCGGCTTTCTCGATTACTGCGAAGGCAAGGAAGCGCATGCCGACTATCCGGTGTCCTGGCTACCGGATGTCAGACGCAAAGAACTCAAGGAACATCTCTCACGACCCGAGGTCACTGATATCCGGCAGGTGCCGGATACCTTGCTGAACGAGCTTCAATTGCGCGTCAAAGCGAGCAGCCTTTCGGGAAAGCCCTGGTTCGACAGCAAGGGGGCTGCCAAAGCGCTTAAGCCCCACGCATTGCCGGCCTGGTTTCTCGATTTCGAGTCGATCAGTCTGCCCGTACCGATCTGGACCGGCACCCGACCGTATCAGAACATTTGTTTTCAGTTCAGTCTGCATCGGCTGTCCCGCACCGGCAAGCTCGAACACGAGTCGTTTCTGGATCTGTCCGGCAACGATCCATCAAAGCACCTGGCAGCAACGCTGATCGGCGCATGCGACAAACGCGGGACGATCTTTGTCTATAACGCCTCCTTTGAAAAAGCTCGCATCAGGGAACTCGCCAAGCGATTCCCCCGCCTACAGCGTTCGCTGTTGGCAATCAATGATCGTATCGTCGACCTGCACCCAATAACCCGCGAGCACTACTACCACCCCGACCAAGAGGGCAGTTGGAGTCTGAAGTACGTGCTACCAACCATTGCTTCAGACCTCGGCTACAAAACACTCGATGGCGTGCAGGATGGTGGAATGGCAATGACCGCCTGGATGGATGCCGTATTTCCCGGTGAATCGCCTGCCCGCAGCAAGGCCGAGATTGACCGGCAACTTCGGGATTACTGCAAGTTGGACACGCTGGCGATGGTCAGACTGTGGCAGATGCTTTCTGGAAGGTCGTAGCGTTGGCAGAGCAATACCGGTTAATGGCAAAGCTGCATCAGCTCATAACCCACAAAGGCGGTTACACATGAAAATCGCGCTCGGGGCTCCAGGCACGGGAAGTCCATAAATCAAGATTGTCAAAGGAGGTCAGAAGTGACGTTAGCGATCCTCTGGGTGAATTCATTGAGTCAGAATTAAGCGGAGTGGAGAAAATCCGCTTGACGGCGAATGTAACGCTAAGATCAGGGAGACCGATATCGTAATAGCAAACGATGCAGTCGCCACATGAGCGCTTATCTGCGAAATGACCGTTCTCCATGTTTTCGGACAAAAACTATTGCTGCCACACACCAAGCATCGTCGCAATCACCTTTGCCGCGATGAATTGATCCCGGCCAAGATTTAGCAACAAGATCGAGTTCCTTAGCAGAAATCTCGGCTCTTTTATGTACCTTATCGACCAGTTCCCTCAGTTTCTCGCTGGAGTTGTCGTGCTTTTGCTTAGGGTGCGATACAGATGCGTAATAGACAAACGCAGTGAACTGGAACGACGAGTCGTCATTAGCTGAAATGCATTTGCACAGCTCTATGAAATCGGCACCCAGCTTTTTTTCATCAACAATCCACAATGGCGATTTGACTTCAATTGCTCCGCGTGGCTTGCCATTTGCCCAATAAACAACGAGATCAAAACGCCCGTTTCTTCGCTCGTTTTTAGCTGGACGTCCTCGACGGTACGCGCCAGCCTCTTTTCGGGTAGCGCCTACATGAACCTCAAGTAGTACAGTCGTTTTTTCGAGCTTTCTCACTGACGAAGCCAGATAAGTTGTTAGAAAATATTCAGGTGCCTCATCGAACCATTCGCCACCACTCAAATCGCCAAACTCAGCTACTGCTTTTTCGCCGCCGCGAATAAGACAGTCGAGAAGTTCGGCACCCTTGTCCGCACCATTGCTCATATCTGCCACTCCTAGAATATTTTCTACTTCAGTTGAATCCGCCACATCCCTCGATACAGCCCTTCCTGCCAGTATCCTTCAAGGAAGTGGCTATCTGGAAAATGGTGTAGCGACGTACGGCCGTTTCGCTCGGTAGCCGTCAGATCATAGTGACCGTTGCCATTGTTTTCCCCCCGGTAGCAAACAGCACCTTCCTCGTCATCGTAAGCAAGCTCGATCGTGTCGTCGGTAAGCCGAACGATGTATCCCTCGTCGTCGGTCACAGCCGATGTGCCATCATAATATAGAATGTCTGCGGTGCAATTGCTCCATGTCGTCATGACTGTTCTTTCGCTGGTTAATTGGATTGTTGCAAGGGGTAGCTTACAACGGATGGTGATTCAACCATCGCACCGCCTCGTCAAAGTCGGGCACGACAATACGCATTATCCATTGGGCCTTGGCTATGTCTTCGGCCCCACTCACGACTGCAAACTGAGCTTTCCCATGCGCCGCGATGACACATCGCCAGCTTTCCCACTGGCGGATCAACTCGGCAGGCGGATAGCGCATTAGTAGATACACGTAGCCATCCCATGGCCTTATGAACCCTTGCCGGATCGTCCAAGTTAGCGCCTCCTCGACAAAGCTGACATAGCAGTGGAATGGCCAGATGTATTCCGGATCGGTTTCGATACCAGGAAGCAGCGCAATAAGCCGGTCGGCGAGCACCTGGGTTGTATCGCCATAGCCTTGCGCGCACAGGCCACGAAACAGATATTCCAAGACAATCTGCCGTTCACGACTAATCCCGACAGCGGTTCGATAGGATTTATGTTCTTCCAGTCCCGTGTTGATCCAGAGTTTTCGCAGCAAGACCCATTCTTCCGACGTCTGCGGGCCATCCAGTGGATGCAGTACGTCCATTGCCCAGAGCAGTTCGATAGGGCGCTTGAGCCATGCCTCGGAAACCGACTCCGGTGCGAAATGTTCTAAACGGTCAACGGCTGCCAGACTCACGCCTACGATGCTGGCGATGGCATTGTCTGGAGGCTCGCCACGGTCAATGGCAGCGTTGAGCGCAAGTAAATTGGGGCTTTCGTTCGGGCGAGAAAGTACCAAAGCGATCACCGGATATCGCGCCGCTAGGTTGTGACGCGCTCTCTGCATGCTCACATGAGAGGCTGCGCACCAGTCACGAATTTCTGATTTCATGTTTTCCGGAGAGAGCATGTCATCCTCCGCCAGTGGATACCGGGTATTGCTTGATCCAGCGCACGGCATCGTTGAAATCCGGAAGCACTTTGCGGAGAATGTCCTTCGGATTCGGCAAAGACGGAACAGTCGGGGCCTTGCACGTCTGGACAACCATCAGCCCACGCCACAATTCCCATTGCCGCACCAGTTCTTCGGCAAGATATCGCATAAGCAGGTATTCTGCCCGCGTCGGGCCAGGGCCGGCGGGGTCGATAAAGTATTCGCGGTCCCCGGCTTTGAAGGTCTGCAAACCGTAGGCTACATCGACAAAGCAGGACTCAACGAAAATCACATAGTCGATAAATTGCAGACCCGGAAACCCATCCTGCACGCTGGCGAGACGGTTGGCGAGTCCGTGGGATTGAGTCTGGTAGCCAATGAGGCAAAGACCGCGAAACAGGTGTTCCAGTACAAATATGCGCCGATGCGGATTGGGAACCGACGCCTGATAGGCCGGGCATTGATGAAGGCCGACGATCATCCAGTAGCGGTGAAACACCGTCCAGTCATAGTGGGTGCGGGGTCGGGCTGTCGGGTCGACGATATTCAGGGCTTGCAGCAGTTCCACCGGATGCCGGCACCAGCCTTCTCCCAGTATTTCCACATCGGCATGCCGCAACACGGAAGCAGCGGCTCGGCTAATGCCGAGCAACTCCGGCAGCGTCTCGTCGGGACGTTCGCGGCGATGAATGGATTCCATGATCGCCGCGTTAGCGATGTTATTGCCGGGTTTTGTCAACGCCGGGGCGAGAAACGGATAGGCATTGGCGAGGGATTCGCGCTGCTGATGTATCCAAGAATTCTGCCCGGTCAGCCAAATCGCGATTTCGTAGCGGATGTCGTTTTCCAAATCCATGCGGCACAGGATACGAGGGAGTTACGACAATGGCTGTCGTTTGATGTCAGCCGCACAAGTAATCACTCGATGGAGTAACGATTCAGTCTCCGTAGTATTCTTTGAGTTTGTCTGCCATTTCCCGAAACTCTCTGCGCAGGGCGACTGGCTTGAGTATCGCTACGTCGTCGCCGAACGTCTTTAGCCAGAGGCGCAGTTCCAGCGTATCTGGGACAGTAGCGCGCAGCAGGACACTGTTTTCATCGACATCACGAATCGTCTGGTCTTCCGAAATCGGCGATTCATGCAGATGAATGGCAACGTTTCTGCAGAACTCCGCCTCCAGCTTGATGGGGCGGGGATTGAGCGGAATGCCGAACTCGCCCTCGGCAATGTAGCTGTCGATTGAAAAGCCCTTCGGTCGCTGCGCCGGATCATTCAGCAGTTCAGCTTCACGCATGCGATGCAAGGCAAGCTGGCGAGGATCGCTAAAGCCGTCATACACGCAGACGAGATACACGACACCATCCCGCACTACCAATGCCAAGGGCGAGATGATGCTGCGGGATTGCTTGTCGATATTAGCCTTGTCTGAATTCCTGTTGTAGATGATGCTCAATTTGCTGTCCTGCAACACCGCCTGATACACGGCGGCCTGTATCTCCGGTCGGATGACCGGAATCTTCTGCGGCAAGCCGCGCGGCAGCACACGAACCTTGGTTGGCCATTTGGCGAGGCCATTGCCATACTCATTGAGCACAGCGCGGGCGGTATTGAACCAGGGACGGAGAGATTCCAGCGTACTGGTCGGCAATACGGAATGAAGGTGTGCTTCGGCCATCAGGAAAGCCAGTGCGGCTTGGGGCTCCAGTCCTGGTATGTCGAACTGACCAGCATTCGGCAGCCAACCCCAGCCCTGCGGTTTGTGCTGATCCGAGGCAAGCGGCATCACTTCGGAAAGATTGTTGAGGTCGCGCTGAACCGTGCGCAAATCAATCTCAAATCCCGCATTGGTCAATCGGGCGATCAACTCGCTTGTGCCGATTACGCGCGGCAATCTTGGAATCGCCCGCAGCATGGTCCATTGACGCTGCAGCGTGCTGCTAGCTTTGTTCTTTTCTTTGCGTGGCATTTGGCGTCCTCCATACATCCGAAGGGATCAGTGTGCCACGACTATATGACGCTAGTTGTCGTTTAAGACCGCTTGAACACCATCCTGCACTCTTACATGAACGTCGGCTGTCGGTGTGTGCTCCGGACACCCCGTAGAGGAAACTCCTTACACTCCCAGCGTCTCCTGATGGCCGACAGCCCGCGCACAGCATGATGCCAGAAACCGGCCGCACGGGTGATGTGCTCGTGCAGCCGCAAGGTCCTGGCTAGATTTCAGTCTGCTCGGAGATCTCCAGTGCGTCATCCACCTCGATGCCGAGGTAGCGAACCGTACTTTCGAGTTTGGAATGGCCAAGTAACAGTTGAACGGCGCGCAGGTTCTTCGTGCGTTTGTAGATCAGGGTTGCTTTGGTTCTCCGCATCGAGTGCGTCCCATAGGCGGATGGATCGAGTCCGACAGCTTCGGCCCAGTGATGCACAATACGCGCATATTGGCGTGTCGAGACATGGGGCGACCTCGCCACTCTGCTCGGGAATAGGAACTGATCGCCTCGCAGATGAGATTTTTCGAGCCAGGCTGACACCGCCGTTCTCGTCGGCTCCGTCAATTCGAACTGCACGGGCCGCTGTGTTTTCCGCTGGATCACCATGGCCCGGGGAAGAACCTGATTTCCATGCGTGATGTCGCGGACGCGCAGACTGACGAGATCGCAGCCGCGAAGCTTGCTGTCGATGGCCAGATTGAACATGGCGAGATCACGAACGGCATGCGCATTCTGGAGGTGGATGCGGATGGCCCAGATGTCTTTCGGCTTGAGGGGAGGCTTTTGCCCGACTAGCTTTCCTTTGTTCCAGGCTTCGCGTTTGTTGATGGCTTCCATAACAGACTCCTTTGTTGTTGATCGGAGCCTGATTCTTCGCCATAGCTGGCGACGGCAGCTATCGGGTAAGATGTTCTACGAGCGCATCCGGCCAACAACGGACCTCGGCGAGGCAAAACATCCACGCCTTCGTGCGTCAGGTTCCAGCCGGGAACCGGCCATTCTCGGAAGTATAACTCGATCGCCCTGTCCGTATAATTGTTGATTGATAAGGAGACCCGGATAGGATAATCTCCATGTCATTCAATATCTTAAAGGCGCTTCGACCGTGTCCGTATTATTAGCAATAACACGGACGTTTCTGCGCCTGAATAACTGTTGGGGGTACTAATGCGTCGCGCATACTTAGCCGTCTTTCTTCTTCCAAAACCGAAGCCAGAGCATCGGGGTATTGTTGAGGTCATTCGATCCGTGTCCGGTGGAGATTTTAAGGCCGCGTTTGTCGGTTCTGGCGCAATCGGCTACGTATTCACGTCCGAATCTATGCCTTGGCAAATCAGCTTCTCCAAAATCATCATGAACGACGATTCGGTTCTCATAACCGAGCTTGGGGAGAAGTTTTCTCACCAGAATCTTGGTGCTGTTGAAGGCTGGTTGAAGTCCCATCTTCAGAACCAATGAAACGCATCTGCCTCTTCGTCAGCCATCGGTGCGGCCATGCCAACAATCTAGCCACCGCAACCCACGGGCCATTGAAGATCATCCACCCTTTGTTTTTCATTCCTCCGCACCCCCAACCCTACAGTCAACCGGACTCGCCGATAATGCCGGCGAGCCGGTTACTTTTACGTTAGCCCCCTAATCGCATGCGATTCGAACTTGAGGCCCACCACCGCAACGTACTCGATGACGAACTCGTTGCAGAGCTTCGTCGCGTTGCTACTCTGTTGAACAAGGGTGCTGTCACTATCGACAACTTTAACGAGCATGCGAAGTTTCACAGCAGCACGCTCGCTAGGCGTTTTGGCTCATGGTTTAAGGCGCTTGAAGCTGCTGGCCTACAAAGGACACGGAATCTCAACCTCACAAACGAGCAGCTGTTCGAAAACCTTGTCTCTGTCTGGCTAAAGCTCGGCCGTCAGCCAAAGTACCGAGATCTAACGAAAGAACATTCCCTCTTCTCCGCCGGCACTTACGAGAACCGCTTCTGTAGTTGGCGAAAAGGCCTTGAAGCCTTTGTGTCTTGGGCCAACGAAGGTATATCGCCGCAGACGGCTCCGTTCGCTACACCAGTTGGTCAGCGGCGGGCGCCGCGAAATATCAACTGGCGGTTGCGCGCCCTTGTGCTTATGCGCGACGGTGCGCGCTGCCAACTCTGTGGCGCCGAGGCTCGGAACGGCGCGTTGCTACACGTCGACCACATAGTTCCGTGGAGCAAAGGCGGGGAGACCACGCTCGAAAACTTGAGAGTCCTTTGCAACGTTTGCAATATCGGAAAGAGCGATGTCGAGTTTGTTGCAGGGGGCTAACCCGCCGCTCCAGGGGACGCTGCGCGATAAAGCGCAGCGCAGTGCCCCTGAGCTAACACGTTGGGCATCACAAGATCAGTCTCTTATCCACCATGGCCGAATCTGACAGTCTGCATTCCCGTCGACGCGAAAAGCTCGTCGAACACGTCTTCATTGGTGAAGTCATGCGCAACCTGTGGCGTGCCGGTGTTCACGAAGTTGACATTCTCCGCGCCGAGACAGATGCGGCCGGGTACGATATCGTTGTCGAAATCGGCTCGGTTACCCGCCACATTCAACTGAAATCCTCTGCGCGCAATTCCAAGACATCAAAGCAGAAGGTTCATCTCGCTCTTGGCAACAAACATAGTGGCTGCGTTTTATGGGTATTGTTCGACTCGTCCACCATGGAGCTTGGCCCTTTCCTTTGGTTCGGTGGGAGCCCTGGGAAACCGTTGCCCGACATAACAGGTTTTCCGATAGCCAAACACACCAAAGGAAACGCCGAAGGTGAGAAGGCGGAGAGGAAGAATATTCGTGTCATCTCTAAGGGAAAGTTCACGGAGGTCGAATCCATTTCCGGCGTAATCGATAAGTTGTTTGACGTGCAAGCGGTTCAACAACCATGACGCCCAACCAATCATTCCACCGGACTTGCGCGAAAAGCCGCGCAGGCCGGTGAATTCAAACGTTCCTACGAAAGACCCTGATGCTTACCGCTCACATGAATGCCGTCGAGGATCACCTTCTCGCAATATCGAAGATACCCGCAAACTCTGGTCACTCCTTGCATAAGGGAACGCCGCGCGAAGCATTCATCCGTGAGTTTCTCGAGTCGCACTTGAACTCAACGGTTGCTATTGGTACCGGCGAAATCATCGACTTTCAGTCTCAACCTGGTGGGAAGAGAAATCAGTTCGACATCGTCATTTACAAGCGCAACTATCCTCGCCTTGACTTCGGAGGCGGTGTGAATGGATTTCTTGCTGAGTCGGTCGTGGCAACTATTGAAGTGAAGACGACACTCGATAAGCCTGGGATCGAACAGGCTGTTCGTGCGGCACGTAACGCAAAAGAGCTTAAGAAGAATGAGGTAACGAGCTTCTCAAGTGGTTACATTCCGCCGAGCATACTTTCTTTCGTCGTCGCGTACGACGGACCCGCAAAGATGGAAACCGTCCACACTTGGATAAAGGAGATCTACCAGTCTGAGGGTCTCGCCGAGCCAGATATGCCCGCCGAAGGAGACCGCTCACGCATAGCAGGGCCGGCTATTGAAGGCGTCTTCGTCCTCGGCAAGGGATTCCTGAACTTTGATAATGCTCCGTATGGCTTCGTGCAACCGGAACTCCGCAAAGCTCATCCCCAGGTCAAGTGGGCAATCGCAAACACCGAACGAGGAAGCCTACTGTCGTTATTTCTCCTGCTGACGGTCGCAACAAGCAGCTTGCAAGGCGCGTGGTTGAATCCCTTGCCTTATCTTGAGAAATTCAAGGTGTTCGATCTTCAGTTCGGTATATGAGGACGCGACGGCTACCCCTGCAATGCACCGGACCTGCGCGAAAAGCCGCGCAAGCCGGTGATTGTGAACGTTGTAATCAATGGCTGTTTAGCGGCGCACAGCGGTCGTTCGCATTGCACATGTCATCAGGCAGCTTAGGGCACAGACCTGTCGTAGCCTGAAAGGCGAAGCTGCCGCTCAACGTGATTGTCGGCCGAACGGCAGGTGACCGATGCATTGCCGACCGAGGCGGAGCGGAGGCCCAAGGTCGGCTGTGGCCGAGGAGCCGTCAAAGATCAAGACCTGTTAAAGAGGATACCCGCTTCCTGGGTCGACAGTGACTGAGCCGCCCGATGCGGACGAGAATATCTGTGTCAGGCGGCAGTGGCAAGCTGGAAATTGATCGTCTTCCCAAGAGCCGCCGCAGCGCTTGCCAAGGTGGTCAGCGTCAGGCTCGTGTCTTCCTCGTCGAGCAAACGATTCAACGCCGCCCGGCTGGTGTGCATGCGCTTCGCCAGTTCTGTTTTGGTGAGGTGCTGGGTCTTCATTTCTTCGGAAATCTGCCACGCGATCACCCGCTTGAGCGCGATCGCCGTGGCATCGTCAAGCATTGCCTCCTCTTTGAGGAAGTCGTCAAAACTGCTGCCGATATTTTTCTTGCCCATGTTCATCTCCGATTCAACTGTTTCAGCCGATCCCTGGCCAGATCGAGGTCAGGCTTCGGGGTGGCCTGCTGCTTCTTGATGAAGCCATGCAGCAGGACCATCGTATGTCCGTCCAAGGCAAACAGGACGCGTGCGATGCGCTTGTCCAGTTTGATCCTTACCTCCCAAATGTCGCCGGCCAAGTGATCGACCAATGGCATTCCGAGTGGCCAACCGAATTGCACTGTCTTGACATCCTCGCCGACGGCCTTGCGTTCAGTTGCAGGCAACTCTTTCAGCCAATCCCGTACGGGTTCGGCGCCAGCGTCAGTCCGGAAGAAGCGTACTTCGAGCACGGGTTTCATGTGCATAATGTACCAATATTGGTACGTCGATGCAAGGGACGCGTTTAAGTGGCAGATGAACATACCGTCAAAGCGGTTGGCATCATGGTCGGTTCCAAGCCGGCGACAATACCGCGCAGGCCATGTCTGCCGAGGTCAACAGCGCTGCCCAGCATATCGGCTCCTGCCTCGCCGGCCGCGGCGCCACAAGGCGAGGCAGGCGTTGTTGACGGTCACCTCGTGGCCTGGTCTCTGGACCCCACGTCGCTGATCGGCCGAATTGCTGATCCAGTACGAGCAGCGCCTCCAGTTCGTCTGGCAATGCAATGCCGGCCATCTTGCACACTTCGCGGAACGCTTCGATCTGCCTCGCCATCGGAACGTCGTATCCTCTGGCCTGACATTCCCGGAAATAGGCGACCAAGGCATGTGTGCGTGTGCGTCGCATGTCCTCCGTGATGTCGTCGAGCACGTCGATGCGCCACAGCGGGGTCTCGCGCATGAAGTCTTCGGTCGGCACGAACGCCGCCTCGCCCCAGAACCTGTCGACGTGGAAGTCACGCAGGGGACGATAGTACGGCATCAGTTCGTCTCGCGTCGGCACATCGATGCCGGGGCTCAGCCAATAAGGGCTGCGTGATTGGATCTCGTTCATGTTCATTCCTCCAAAATGATGAATAGGGTCAGCTGTCAATCGGACCGTGATCTGCATGTGGCAACTCGGTGGGCATGAGGCGCGTCCCGCAGTAAACGTTTGTGATTTGTACCCGCCCATGACCAAGGCGAGCGGCGATCTCTCTTCGCGCTTGCAGGTCGAGCTCGGGAGGTACGCCCGAACCGCCGGCGATGGGCGGTGGCACACCCGTGATGCTCTCGTAGTCGTCGGCCGCGCCCTGGTGCCGCAGCCCGTGTGGCACAACGCCCAGGCCGGCGCGCGTGATGCCGAAGCGCTCCATCACGTAGCGCAGCCGGCGCATCGCCTGCAGCAGCGTCAGGCGCGGGTCGCTGACGCTTTCATTGACGCCGACGACGACGCGTCGTGCGTAGTCGATGGCGTCCTGTCTCATCTCGTTGTCGATGGGGAACAGGCGCTTCCGCCCGCCCTTCGTACCCCGGTGCGTATCCAGGTAGAAGGCAATACCGTCATCTGGCTTGCCCGCCTGCGCGGCACTGATCACGTCGCTGTGCGGGCGGAACATCACGCTTTCCTTGAAGCGCAGTTGGAAGGCTTGCATCAGCCTCAAGGAGGCGGCGGCGTGCACGTCGTACGCTGCCACCTCCCGGATCACCGCCGCAGCATCGACGCCCTTGGCCCGCCATGACTTGTCGACGCCGTTCGCCAGGTGGCGCTGATACAGCTTGGGGTCGTCGAAGTAGCACGCGATCGGTTTCAACAACTTCGGTTTGCCGATCCAGCCGGCGAAGGTCTTCATGAAGCTGAAGTAGGTCTGGATGGTCGCCGGGCTCATCCGGCCGGCACGAGCCTCGTCCTGCCAATACCCGGCGACGGCTTCCGCATGCCGCCCGCTGAAAGTTCGCGGATCCAGCTTGAAATGCTTGGGATGGCCGCGCAGGAAGTCGAACAGCCAGAAGCAGAAGCGTGTGCGTTCGGCCATCGTCTTGTGGCTCACGCCCTTGTGCTTGCTGCTGTGCTGCCAGTTGTGCCGCTGCAGGATCAACTGCAGCACGTAGCGGCAGCGTTTCGGGTTCAAGGGGAGGTCGTCCAGCGCGGGCTGCTCGTAGGTGCGAGGCCGAGCGCCGCAATCACTGTACGCTGCAGTTTGGGTGAAGCGGTCCGTTCGTTTGTCTCTGCATTGCTTGTCCATGATGTCTTTTCCTTTTGTCGATTCGGCGGAACCCTGTCGTTCGTGCATCGGCGGGTTCCGGACACCGATGCCTGGCCAGTGCTTTGCAGCCGTCGCCGGGGCGATGGCTGCGCGGAGGTTCTTAAAAGTGATCGCCGGCCAGCACGCGTCTTGCGCGATGTGGCGTTCGCCGTAGCGAACCAGGCTCCCAAGGAACCCGAGGCAACCCCGGAGGTGCGACCTCCGGAGCGGTGCCCGAGCGGCACCGCGAACTCATCCCCCATCGCCGGCTTGACTGGCAACGCCCGTTCCGCGACGGGCGCGCAATGCCGTTCACGCGGGCCGTGGCGCCGCGCCGAGGCGCGGCAGCGCACGGCTGACAGCGTCAGTGCGTGAGTGCGAGGGGAAGGAACTCGAACGCCGGCCCCGCAGGGCTGGCGTTATTCGCGGCCTGGAACAGGCGCGCGAGATGGGGATTGGCCAGGACGGTCGCAGCAAAGTGCGGCCGTCGGCAGTCAGGTGCTCAAGGCACCGGTGGTCGAGCCACCGTCCATGGCATCGCCGCTCTGGGCGGACGATGCCCGAGGCGCGTCACCCCAGCCCCGCGTCGAGCGCGAAGGCTGGGGCTTGCACCATGGTCAAGCCATGGGCCGCGCCGCTATCAACAACATCAGGGACGCCACGTTGTAAAACCGCGTCCGATACGACAGGCGCCCAAGGAAACCAAGGCGCTTCGGTGAAAGATCACCGCTCTAAGGGCTTGCGTTTCCGTGCACGATGCACGACGGACCGCCAGCTGGACCAGGTTGATGCAATTAAAGTATCGCGCCTAAAACGCGCCCTTGCAAGCGCGAAAATTGCCGATTAGCACGCCACCAGCCTCAATCGCCGGGATTTCCGGTGGCCTTGACGTGGCAACGTTATACCTCTGGCTCCAAGCCGATGAATGAGGCAGTGACGCGAATATTTTCCAGTGTCACCTGGGTGATAGCGGCATCCCTGGCAAGGCGTTCGGAAGGCGATCTCCAGCCCGGCACTGACACTACGCCGACACTCGGGCCGCAGCGCAGTGTCACCCGAGAGTGAGCGCCTGGCATTGTCGGAGCACCTACCCCATTACGGGGTTGAAACGTGCTTCCGGTGCGCGATGCTTGGCAGATCTTTCCATGGGAGAAGCCGTCATGCCGACTCTGCAAACCGTCCACGGGCGCATCGTCGATCTACGACACTACACCAATGCGCACCTTCTTTTTTGGCACCGCCCGCCCGGGCCGAGCGACCGCTACGAGCTGTGGATCAAGCCGGGTGAGGGCGTCGAGCGCAAGTTCACCGTCAACACCCGGACGATGCCGGCGCGGCAAGGGCATGAAGTCAGCCTGATCGTCAGCGCACAAAAGGTGCCGCAGCTCCTGGGTCTGGCCAACTGGACCACGATCGATGGGGTCAACTACGCGCGCACCGAAGCACCGTCGCTGCTCCGCGTCCGGGACTTCGTGATGCTGCCGATAGTGTTCCTGGTTATGGCGGTTATCTGGGGCGACATCGGCATGGTGCTGTTCGTGCCGGTGGCGGTGGCTTACTTGCTGATGGCCGGCATCGGGCGGGCCGTGGCGCGCACCCGGCTGACGCAACAGGTGGACCGGGCCATCGATTTGGAGGCGTGGCGTACGAGCCGGCGAACGTGGACGCTGCAATGACGATCCGTTTTGGCAACCAGGTCAGGCTTGTCGTGCCTGTCACGTCCGCCTTGACGGGGCTCTTCATCGGCATATGATGGCGGCTCGCCGTTCTGGGGAGGGCGCGCTGGAAATGAAGCGCCACCCCGGCAATCGCCCGCCGTGAATCGATAATAGAAACATTACGAAAGCGACAATGGATCAAGCGACACACAACAAGATCGTTTCCTTCATCTGGGGCATCGCCGACGACGTTCTGCGCGACCTCTTCAAGCGCGGCAAGTATCCGGACGTGATCCTGCCAATGTTCGTCATTCGGCGCATGGATGCCGTGCTTGAGCCGACCAAACAGGTGGTGCTGGATACCAAGAAAATGCTCGATGATGCGCACATCACCGAGCAACGCGCCGCGCTCTACGACGCGGCGGGCCAGGCCTTCTACAACACCTCGCGCTTCACCCTGCGCGACCTCAAGTCCCGCGGCAGCCAGCAGCAGTTGTTCGCCGACTTCGATGACTATCTCAACGGCTTCTCGCCCAACGTCCAGGACATCCTGGAGAACTTCAAGTTTCGCAACCAGCTGTCCACGCTTTCGAAGGCCGATGCGCTGGGCACGCTGATCAACAAGTTCCTCGACCCCGAGATCGACCTGTCTCCTGCCGGCATCGACAACCACGCGATGGGCACCGTTTTCGAGGAGCTGGTGCGCAAGTTCAACGAAGAGAACAACGAGGAGGCAGGCGAGCACTGGACGCCGCGCGACGCGGTGCGCTTGATGGCAAACCTCGTCTTCCTGCCGATCGAGGACGCGCTCAAATCCGGCACCTACCTGCTCTACGACTGCGCCTGCGGCACCGGCGGCATGCTCACGGTGGCCGAGGAGACGCTCACGGCGATCGCCGCGAAGCGCCGGCAGCAGATCACGGCCCTTCTTTATGGTCAGGAAATCAACCCCGAGACCTACGCCGTCTGCAAGGCCGACATGCTGCTCAAGGGAGAGGGCGAGAGCGCCGACCACATCGTCGGCGGCGCGGAATGGTCGACGCTGTCGCACGACGCCTTCCCGGCGCAGGAGTTCGACTTCATGATCAGCAACCCGCCCTATGGCAAGGGCTGGAAGAAGGACCTCGAAGCGATGGGCGGCAAAGACGGGATGCGCGACCCGCGCTTCAAGGTCATGCACCAGGGCGAGGAACTCTCCCTCGTCACCCGCTCCAGCGACGGCCAGATGCTCTTCCTCGCCAACATGGCATCGAAGATGAATCACCGCTCGGCGCTGGGCAGCCGCATCGCCGAGGTGCATAACGGCAGCTCGCTGTTCACCGGCGACGCCGGCCAGGGCGAGAGCAACATCCGCCGCTGGCTGATCGAGAACGACTGGCTCGAAGCCATTGTCGCGCTGCCGCTCAACCTCTTCTACAACACCGGCATCGCCACCTACATCTGGGTGCTGTCGAACAGAAAGCCGGCAGAGCGCAAGGGCCGGGTGCAGCTCATCGACGCCAGCCAGTGGTTCAAGCCGCTGCGCAAGAACCTCGGCAAGAAAAACTGTGAGCTGTCGCCCGACGACATCGAGCGCATCAGCCGCGTTTTCCTCGACTTCAAGGAAACGCCCGAGTCGAAGATATTTCCCAATGCCGCCTTCGGCTATTGGAAGGTGATGGTCGAGCGTCCGCTGCGCCTCTACAGCCAACTCTCGCTCAATGCCATCGAGGCGCTGCGTTTCGCCTCGGGCGACGAAGACCTGCGCAGCGCGCTCTACGATGAGTTTGGCGACGATCTATTCACGCAATTCGCCAAGATCGTAGCCGCCTTGGAAAGACGCCTAGCCGACTGGGGCGGCGACGAGGAAGAAGCCGAGGGTAATGGCGAAGAGGATGGCAGCGCCAGGAAAGGCCTGCCCGAGAAGAAGAAAAAGAAGCTGCTCGATGCCAAGACCTGGGAGCGCGACGGCCGCCTGGTCGAAGCCGCAACGGCGCTGCGGACGGCGCTGGGCGATCAGCTCTTCGAGGACCACAACGTCTTTCGCGTCCGCGTGGACACCGCGCTCAAGAAGGCAGGCCTCAAACTTCCCGCCGCCGATCTCAAGCAAATCCTCAAGGCCGTGAGCTGGCGCGTCGAAACAGCGCCGCCGGTGATCGCCAAGGTGCACAAGCCCGGCAAGATCAAGGCCGATCCGCTGCGCGGCCTGTTCTCAGTTGCGATCGACGGCAAGCCCGCGCTCGTCGAATACGAGCCCGACGCCGATCTGCGCGACACCGAGCAGGTGCCACTGCTGGAAGAAGGCGGCATCGATGCCTTCATCCGCCGCGAAGTGCTGCCCTACACGCCCGATGCCTGGATCAAGGCAGACGCCACCAAGATCGGCTTCGAGGTCAGCTTCACCCGCCACTTCTACAAGCCGCAACCGCTGCGCACGCTGGAAGAGATCAGCGCCGACATCCTCGCCATCGAGCAGGAGGCCGGAGGGCTGCTCGATGGTCTGCTGAAAGGAGCGAAGGCGTGACAGACCAGTTGGCACAACATCCGGGGGACAACCGGTTCCGAATGCGGCAATTGTTTGATGCCTACGCCGGCGACGAGAAAGTGTCACCACTGGTGAGACAATTGCCGTGGACCCATCACCGGCGGAAATGGGGCAAGACGTGATCGCCGACCTTAAGCCGTATCCGGGCTATAAGGAGTCCGGCATAGCATGGGTACCCTCTCTGCCGTCAACCTGGAGAACTGATCGAGCAAAGTGGCTTTTCACAAAGATGAAACGCTCCGTCAGATCTGAGGATGAAGTTGTAACCTGCTTTCGTGATGGGATGGTGACGCTTCGAAAGAATCGTCGGCTTCGTGGGTTCACTGAAGCAACGGTCGAATCAGGATATCAGGGCATCCGCAAGGGTGACTTGGTGATCCACGGAATGGATGCGTTCGCCGGCGCGATAGGAGTATCTGACAGCGACGGGAAAGGCACGCCCGTATACAACGTCTGCCAACCTCGTCCAGGTATCATCGCACGCTATTACGCGTATGCGGTTCGAGAGATGTCACAGTCCCAGTGGATTCTTGCTCTAGCAAAAGGCATTCGAGAGCGGTCAACCGACTTTCGATTCGACATGTTCGGAAATCAAAGAATGCCGATTCCCCCGCCTACGGAGCAGGCGGCGATAGTGAAATTTCTGGACTGGGCGAACGGGCGGCTGGAGCGGACGATCCGGGCGAAGCGCAAGGTGATCGCGCTGCTCACCGAACAGAAGCAGGCCATCATCCACTGTGCCGTTACCCGTGGCCTCGATCCCGCCGTCCCTCTCAAACCCTCCGGCATCCCCTGGCTCGGCGACATTCCGCAACATTGGCAGGTGCGGCCTCTGAAAGCCGTTTGCAAGATACAGTCGGGCATCACTCTCGGCAAAGACTACGCGGGACAGACAATCCACGAGTATCCATATCTCCGGGTCGCGAACGTGCAGGCCGGACACGCAAACCTTTCGGTTGTAAAAACGATCAGCGTTACAAAAGCCGAGGCCCTTCGCTGCATGCTTCAAGAAGGCGATGTGCTTATGACCGAGGGCGGCGATCCTGATAAACTTGGACGCGGCTGCGTATGGGATGCACAAGTCACCCCCTGTCTGCATCAGAATCACGTCTTTGCTGCGCGACCGAATCAGTCGCAGCTTGAGCCACATTTTCTTTCGGCACTAATGGGCACAAGTTACGCCCGCGCCTATTTTCAATCGACAGCCAAGCAAACCACGAATCTCGCTTCAACAAACAAGACGAAGATTGGGCAGTTCGTAGTGTTGCTCCCGAAAGTGGATGAGCAGAAGAAAATATTAACGGCAGTCCGCGAAGAGACGCGCCCGGTGAACGCCGCCATTTCTCGCCTCGAACGCGAAATCGAGCTCCTCCGCGAATACCGCACCCGCCTCGTCGCCGATGTGGTGACCGGCAAGCTCGATGTGCGCGAGGCGGCGGCACGGCTGCCGGAATTGGAACCTGAGTTCGCCGGGGAGTCTGACAGTGCAGAGACTGACGAAACAGAGGAAGACCTGAGCGAGGTCGAGGCGTGATGTCTGTGCCCGCACAACCGAAGCTCTACCACATCACCCACGTCGACAACCTGCCGGCTATACTGGCGTCTGGCCACCTGAAGTCGGACGCGGCGATGGTCAATCAAGGCGGGCCTGCTTCGGCGATCGGCATGAGCAGCATCAAGCAGCGGCGTTTGGGCCTACCGGTAAAATGCCATCCCGGTGACAGCGTAGGCGCCTATGTGCCGTTTTATTTCTGCCCGCGCTCCATCATGCTGTTCTTGATCCATTGCGCGAATCACCCGGAGCTAACGTACCGGGGAGGACAAGGGCCTATCCTGCATCTGGAGGCAGACTTGCATGAAGCCGTGGCGTGGGCTGCTGCGAATGGGCGGCGCTGGGCGTTCAGCCTCTCGAATGCGGGCGCGTATTACACTGAGTTCCGCGACCGGCTGGAGCAACTGGATGAGGTGGATTGGGAAGCAGTAGCCGCCAACGATTTTCGTGATGCGCCAGTGAAGGAAGGCAAGCAGGCAGAGTTTCTGGTGCAGGATTTCTTCCCTTGGCAACTGGTGCGCCGCATCGGCGTTATCGATGCCTCGGTCTATGGTCAGGTGGTTCGTGCGCTGAGTGGTGCGCCGCATCGCCCCGCAGTCGAAGTTCGGCGGGAATGGTATTTCTGAATGAGGAGGCACAGATGATTCGCTATACGACAGGCGACATCCTGAAGGCCGAAACTGAAGCGCTGGTGAATACGGTCAATTGCGTCGGTGTGATGGGGCGCGGTATCGCCCTGCAATTCAAGCAGCGTTTTCCGGCGAACTTCAAGGCCTATGCTGCCGCATGCGGGCGCGAGGCGGTGCAACCGGGCCGGATGTTTGTGTTCGATACAGGCGAGCTGACGTTTCCGCGTTACATCATCAATTTCCCGACCAAGCGTCACTGGCGCGGCAAGAGTCGCATCGAAGACATCAAGATGGGCTTGACTGCGCTGGTGGAAGAGGTTCGAACGCGGGGTATCCGTTCAGTTGCCGTCCCTCCCCTGGGCAGTGGCTTGGGTGGATTGAATTGGGCCGAGGTGAGGCCTTTGATCGAGCATGCCTTCTCAACCTTGACCGATGTCGAGGTGCAGATATTCGAGCCACGCGATGCGCCTGCCGATCTGCGCGCCAATCGCTCCAGCGATGTGCCAACAATGACCGCCGGACGGGCGGCGCTGGTTGCCTTGATGCGCCGCTACCTGGGAGCACTGCTTGATCCGAGCATCAGTCTGCTGGAGGTGCACAAGTTGATGTACTTCTTGCAGGTGGCGGGGGAGCCACTACGCTTGCGCTACGTGAAGGCCCCCTACGGCCCCTATGCCGAGAACCTGCGCCACGTGCTGCGTGCGGTGGAAGGTCATTTGATCAGCGGCTATGCCGATGGCGGCGACGCCCCGGACAAGCCGCTGACCTTGGTGCCGGGCGCTGTGGAAGAGGCAGAGCGCTATCTGGCGAGCCATGAGGCGACGCACCGACGGCTGGATCGCACGGCGGCATTGGTCGAAGGATTTGAAACGCCCTATGGCCTGGAGTTGTTGGCAACGGTGCATTGGGTGGTGACGCGAGAGCTTGCGCAGTCCGACCTCGAGATCGCGGCAGGCGTGCACGACTGGAATCCGCGCAAGCGACAATTCACCCTGGATCAGATCGATTTGGCTGCCAATCGATTGCGCGAACAAGGCTGGGCGTAGGCAGGGTGTGACGAGTGCTTGAAAGGAAAGAGCGGTGACCACCGACACCAGCGAGAAGGGTCTGGAGACGCTGATCATGCGCCACATGACCGGCACCGACGGCCTCGCCGTGGCGCCGGACAACCTAGGCCAGCCGCCCGCAGGCTACGGTGGCACCGGCTACTTCGCGGGCAGCGCAAAGGACTACGACCGCACCCATGCGCTCGACGTGCCGCAGCTTTTCGCCTTCCTGCGCGCCACCCAGCCCGATGCGTTCAAGAAGCTGGCGCTGGCTGACGGAGCCGACCCCAAGGACATCAACCGCCTGAAGTTCCTCACGCGCCTGTCCGCCGAAGCGGCCAAACGCGGCGTCATCGACGTGCTGCGCAAGGGGATCGACCACCATCCCGCCGGCCACTTCGACATTTTCTACGGCACGCCGTCGGAGGGCAACGCCAAGGCACAGGCGCTGCACGCCCAGAACCGCTTTTCGGTCACGCGGCAGCTCGCCTACAGCCTCGACGAGACGCGCCGCGCGCTCGACCTGGGCATCTTCATCAACGGTCTGCCGATGGTCACCTTCGAACTGAAGAACAGCCTCACCAAGCAGACGGTGGAGGACGCGGTGGAGCAGTACCGCCGCGACCGCGACCCGCGCGAGCCGCTGTTCTGGTTTGGCCGCTGCGCAGTGCACTTCGCGGTGGATGAGGGCGAGGTGCGCATGTGCACCGAGCTCAAGGGCAAGGCCTCGTGGTTCCTGCCCTTCAACAAGGGCTACAACGACGGTGCGGGCAACCCGCCCAACGCGCTGGGCCTGAAGGCCGACTACCTGTGGAAAGACGTGCTCACGCCGGCGAGCCTGACCGACATCCTCGAAAACTACGCCCAGATCGTCGAGACGAAGAACGCGAAGACCGGCAAGAAGCAGCGCAGCCAGGTCTTCCCGCGCTATCACCAGCTAGGCGTGGTGCGCCAGGCCTTGGCCGACGTGCGTGCCAACGGCGCGGGCAAGCGCTATCTGGTACAGCACTCGGCGGGCAGCGGCAAGTCGAACTCGATCGCCTGGCTCGCACACCAGCTGATCGCCGTCAAACGTGAAGGTAAGGAAGTGTTCGACTCGGTGATCGTGGTCACCGACCGGCGCATCCTCGATGACCAGATCCAGAAGACCATCAAGCAGTTCATGCAGGTGGGCGCGACGGTGGGTCACGCAGAGCACTCGGGCGACCTGCGCAAGTTTATTGAGCAGGGCAAGAAGATCATCATCTCGACGGTGCAGAAGTTTCCCTTCATCCTCGACGAGATCGCTCTCGATGCCGGGAAGACCTTCGCCATCGTCATCGACGAAGCGCATTCGAGCCAGGGCGGCAAGACATCGGCGGCGATGAGCAAGGCGCTGGGCGAGGATGCTCCTGACGTGGAGGCCGACCCCGAAGATACGGTGAACGAGGCGCTCGAAAGACGCATCGCCGCGCGCAAGATGCTGACCAACGCCAGCTACTTTGCCTTCACCGCCACGCCAAAGAACAAGACGCTGGAGATGTTCGGCGAGGCTCTTCCGGCCGATGCCGAAGGCCGGGTCAAGCACCGGCCCTTCCACAGCTACACCATGAAGCAGGCGATCGAGGAGCGCTTCATCCTCGATGTACTCAAGGCCTACACGCCGGTCAGCAGCTACTACAAGCTGATCAAGAAGACCGAGGATGACCCGGAGTTCGACACCAAGAAGGCGCAGAAAAAGCTGCGTCGCTATGTGGAGAGCCACGACCACGCGATCCGGCTCAAGGCCGAGATCATGGTCGACCACTTCCACAAGCAGGTGCTCGCGGCGGCAAAGATCGGCGGGCAGGCGCGGGCGATGGTGGTGACCAGCGGCATCGCGCGGGCGATCCAGTACTTCCACGCGGTGAAGACCTATCTCGCGGAGAGCAAGAGCCCGTATCAGGCGATCGTCGCCTTCTCGGGCGAGCACGAATACGGCGGTGCCAAGGTCAGCGAGGCATCGCTCAACGGGTTTTCGAGCAGCGACATCGCCGAGAGGATTCAGAGCGATCCTTACCGCTTCCTGATCTGCGCCGACAAGTTCCAGACCGGCTATGACGAGCCGCTGCTGCACACGATGTACGTGGACAAGGTGCTCTCGGGCATCAAGGCGGTGCAGACGCTGTCGCGCCTGAACCGTGCGCATCCGCAGAAGCATGACTGCTTCGTGCTCGACTTCCAGAACAACGGCGAGGCGATCACCTTCGCCTTCCAGGACTATTACCGCACGACGCTGCTCAGCGAAGAGACCGACCCCAACAAGCTGCACGACCTGAAGGCTGCACTCGATGGCGCGCAGGTGTATTCGTCCGAGCAGGTGCAGCAGGTCGTCGAGTTGTTCCTCGGTGGCGCTGACCGCGACAAACTCGACCCGATTCTCGATGCCTGCGTGGCGGTCTATACCCGCACGCTCGACGAGGACCAGCAGGTCGACTTCAAGGGTAAGGCCAAGGTGTTTTGCCGCACCTACGACTTCCTCTCCTCAGTGCTGCCCACCACCCACCGGGACTGGGAGCGGCTCTCGATCCTGCTTAACCTCCTGACGCCCAAGTTGCCGGCGCCGAAAGAGGAAGACCTCGCCAGTGGCATCCTGGAGGCAATCGACATGGACAGCTACCGTGTCGAGAAGAAGGCGGTGCTGAAGATCGCCCTCGGTGATCAGGATGCAGAGATCGAACCCGTCCCGACGGAAGGCGGAGGCCACAGGAGCGAGCCCGAGCTCGATCGCTTGAGCAACATCCTCAAGAACTTCAACGAGAACTTCGGAACGCTCTTCGCCGACGGCGATCGTGTTGCTGCGCGCATCCGCGACGACATCGCGCCGAAGGTCGCCGCCGACAAGGCCTATCAGAACGCGAAGGAAAACACGCCGCACACAGCGCGCATAGCCCACGACCAAGCTCTGGGCAAAGTGATGCAGATTCTCCTCAAGGACGATACCCAGGTCTACAAGCAGTTCGTGGAGAACGACTCGTTCCGGCGCTTCATCGGCGACATGGTGTATGCGATCACGAGCCCGTGATGCAGATTTTCCTCACGCCAGCAGCATTTGCCAGGTGTCCTCGCTTGCGCTAGCGTGTTGCTGTCAAAGCACAAATTCGAGGATGGCATGACCCGTTTGACCATCACCCTGTCGGAAGCGCGTTACCGGGCGCTCAAGGAGGCGGCGGCGCAGCGCGACAAGACCATCGGGCAACTGATCGATGAAAGCCTAGAGTTTTATGGCATCAAGTCGCGGCAGGACGCCCACGACTTGGTGAGCCGCGCGCGAACGCACGGCAAGCTCAGCGAAGATCAAGCACTCGCCGTGGCCCAGGAGCAGATCAAGGCCGTGCGTCGCAAGCCGTGAGTTGGCCAATGTGATGTCGACATCTGCACAGTCCGGCAAACTCCTTGGCGGCTCCGCCTTCAGCGGTTTATTGGGCGCGGCCAGGTTTTCAAACGGTGAGGTCATCCTCACCCCCGATCAACCAAAGTTTTGGTTGTGCCAGCACCCGTGTGACGAAGGCATTGTCCTCGGCGATCCACTTGGACAGGTCCTTGCGAGTATAGATTTTCGGATTGACCGGGCGACCAAGCCTCATGCTCACCGTCTCAAGCGCAGCAAAAATATCAATATAGGTCAGTCTGTCGCTGATCAGCATCAAGTCAATGTCGCTCGCCGCCGTATCCTGCCGCTTGGCGACCGAACCGAAAACGAAAGTGGCTCTGATCTTCTTCGCAAGGGGCGCCAGAGCTTCGCGCAGGGGTTCGGCAAGGCCGACGGTCTTCTGGACGATGCCGCACAGCTCGGCATAAATCGGCGAATCCCGATTAGCTTGATAGTGTTTTTGGTTGCCGACCGGATGCACGGTCACAAGGCCGCTCTGAGCCAGCCGTGCCAACTCGCGCTGCACGGCGCCCGAGCCGGCGCCGATGAGGCCGATCAGCTCGTTTGCGTAGAAGCTGCGCTTGGGTTGACCGAAGATCAGGCCGAGGACGCGCTGCTGCGTTCCCGAAAAGAGGGCGTCGGAGAGACTGGTCCGCTCGACTGGCGCTTTGGAAATCGTACCCATTTTAGGAATCTTAATGCCCATAATGGGCATGGTCAATCCTGGCTTGCTCACGCATAGTCGGACGAGAACACTGGCTGGCAGACTTGCCTCGCATGACAGAGCTGGGCTGAAGCGCTGTGGCCGTGGGCCGCCTGACCTCCTTGCCCGAGGAGGGATGAGCCGAATAATGCTGGGATTCGGCTCACATCGTTTTCTTCCTGACCTCTGATGCCACACTGGATCTGGCAATACCCACTACCAGATCCTCTGGCCTGCCACAGGCGAGGCCCTCGACTCGGAACAACGTCCATGAGCAACCGAATTCGTCACACGGCTTGTGACGAATCGTTGTTTCACCAAACCTTGGTATTGTGTGACGCATTGCGTTTTGAATTGAGCTGGACGCACAACCGCCGCCTGCTGAGGGTTGAACGGGAAACGGAGATAAACATGGGCAAGAAAAACATCGGCAGCAGTTTTGACGACTTCCTTAAAGAGGAGGCAATGCTTGACGGCGCCACCGCGATCGCGCTCAAGCGGATGATCGCGTGGCAGATTGCCGAAGAAATGAAGATCCAGCGCCTCACCAAAACCGAACTGGCGAAGCGCATGCGCACCAGCCGGGCGGCGTTGAATCGTTTGCTCGACGAGGAAGACACAAGCCTGACGCTGACCACCTTGGCAAGTGCTGCGGCGGCCCTCGGGAAGAGGATCAATTTTCAACTTGCCGCTGCCGCTTCAGACAGACAACACCGAGCGCATCCATAAGCGGGGAACACTTGACCGTCTTCCAATTCGCCAATTTCATGCGCCGTAGGAAGCTATTTGCCTCGCGCTAGTCAGGCAGCAACCAGCACGGAAACCAGACCTGCTTTGTGATTTGCTGCCTTGGGACGAATGACGATTTCCACGTCCTTGTCGCACAGGGTAATGAAGTGCAGTAAGCGCTCCGATGAGAAACGACTGAGTTTGAAGTTGCGCAGTTCGGATACATGGGGCTGGGGGATGCCGAAGATTCCGGCAACACTGGTCTGCGTCAGCTTACGTTCCTTGATGAGGTCGTTGAGGCGCATGGCGAGCTGGACACGAAGTTTCCGTTCTCCCGCGTCTGCAAATCCCAAGTCCTGGAACACGTCGCCCGTGCCGACATCTACCGTTTCAGTCTTCCTTGCCATATCGCACCTCGTAGTCGTTGCGAGCCGTCTTCAATCGTTCGTGGATGAGGTCGATGTCGGTCTTGGCGGTGCGGATGCCTGATGGCGATTTCTTCTGGAAGCAGTGAAGGACGTAGACCGCCTTGGCGAACCGAACCGTGTAAGCAACCCGGTAAGTGTCCCCACGAAAATCCTCCACCAACTCGAAGACGCCAGCCCCTTCACCCTTCCATGGCTTCGCCGTTGGCGGCTGACCGCCCATCTGCACCACGCCGAGCTCGTAACCGAACTCATCAACCACCTCCTCCGGGAAATCCAACAGATTCCGCTTGGCCGAGCCGATCCAATGCAAAGGACGCTCGATTCGAGGAGGGACGCTCATGGATGAAGTATACCGTTTTCGGTATGTTCTGCAAGAGGGTCGGTCTCGATAGAATGGGGGTATCCAAGGTCTGTCTCGTGATGCCAAGTTCCTGCGCCACAAGCGAACTTGACTATCAGGCCAACAGACCAGATAATCTGACCAGTGTAAATTTCCAGTAAGCGAGGAGCCAATCATGCATGGATCGCAGTGGCGGTTGCAGGACGCAAAAACTCAGTTTAGTCAGGTCGTCGAGGCGGCCTTGCAGGGTGAGCCACAACACGTTACGCGGAGAGGTCGGGCGGCGGTGGTCGTTCTGTCTGAGGCAAATTATCGTGCGCTTCGCGAAGGTGCTCGTGCCAGTGCCCCAGGATTCGTCGCGCATCTCCTTGCCATACCCAAGGACGATGCGCCACATGCCGAGTCCCGTCGTATTGCTCTGCGTGACATCGATCTCTGATGTTTCTTCTCGACACCGTAATCGTCTCCGAGTTGCGGAAGAAGAGGCCGAATGTCGGGGTGGTTCGCTGGGTCTCGAAGCAGTTGGCGGATCAGTTACATCTCAGCGTTGTCACACTTGGCGAAATCGAGCGGGGCATAGAAAAGCGCCGCAAGGGCGATCCTGAGTTCGCCGAAGCACTGACAGCGTGGCTTGAGAGCCTGACGCGCCTGTATGCAGATCGAATTCTCCCGGTTACGCCCAGCGTGGCACGCCGCTGGGGTCGCCTGTCCGCGCAACTTGGGCACGAAGGTGCCGACTTGTTGATCGCTGCGACCGCGCTTACCTATGGCTTAACAGTCGTTACTCGCAACGCAAGTGACTTCGAACCAACCGGAGTCAATCTGATCAATCCCTACTCTCGGTAAGTTCGGCCTAGAACGTCTGACCCAGCAGGAGGCTGCTCGATCTACGGGCGGATATCGGTCTCAGTTGGCAGCGGTAAACTGAAAATTGATCGTCTTCCCGAGGGCCGCCGCCCATGAATAACACGGCTGAATTTGTTGAAGTTGATTTACATGCCGAAGAGAAGAAGCTCATCCTGGAGCTTGCTGGTTTTTTGGTCGTGGATGAAGTGACGCAGGCGGATCTAAAAAATGGCCGAAAGAAATGGATAGGATTCAGTCCCCATGTCATTTCCGAGCTTATTGGTGAGCTGTCCTATCACTACAACCGCTCCAGGAGCGCCTATAAATCAGCGCTACTGGATGAGCTGATTGCCCATCTTGAAGTCGCACTTTCAGCTAGCAGGAGATAATTGCTTCCACGAGCTGGAAAAAGCTCGCTGTCTTACAATTCGCCAATGTGTCAAAAAGCTAACATCATTCTTGCACGATAACCACAACAATGTTATTGTGCAGATATGATGTTAGATAGCGGGGCGGCGGCGTTATTAAAACAGGCAGCGACCTACCTTCGGGAGGTCCTGACTGTTGAGGCGGAACTGCGGCCCTTGAAGCCCTCAGCCGAACTCCCGTACCACCTTCAGGACGCCTACGCCTGGGCCCAGTTCGACCTGCTGGGCCACCACTGCGTGGTGTTCACGCCCAAGGATGCCGACAAGTTTCCCCTGGCTGAGGTTCGACGACACGTCGACCAGATAGCCAAACTCGAATCCAATGCGCTACCAGTTCTGCTGCTACCCGTCCTCAGCTCGTTTCAGCGTCGCCACCTGATCGAGCAGCATGTCGCGTTCATTGTCCCGGGCAATCAACTCTATCTGCCCCAGTTGGCACTGGATCTTCGGGAGTATTTCAGGCAGCGACATTCGACCACCGCAGGCGAAACGCTCAGCCCGTCCACCCAGGCGCTCTTGATCTGCGCCTTGCTAAGCCACCCGTGGCAGGAGGCCTGGCGTGCCGGCGACGATGCCGAGCGAATGGGTTATACCGCCATGACCGTGAGTCGTGCGATGCGTGAACTCCAAGCTGCAGGGTTGGTATCGGTCGAGGTCACTGGTCGCATACGCCAGGTGCGGTTTACCAAGCCACCCGGGGAGACTTGGCAGAGCGCCCAGCCGCTGCTGAAGAGTCCTGTACGCCGCGTGGTCTGGGTGGATAGGCAATGCACACCGCCACCGGATGCCTTGCCGGCCGGGGCAAGTGCGTTGGCCGCCCGGTCGATGCTCGCCGACCCACCTGCGCCGGTATGGGCTGTCAGCGTCGCCGGTTGGCGTCAGGCTCAGGCTCGCGGCGCCTTGCCCTTGCCAGAATCAGCGCCGGGCTCCATGGCTTGGCAGATCTGGAGGTATGGACCCAGGCTGCTGCCCCAAGGGAATGGTCAGAAAGACAGTGTTGACCCTTTGTCGCTGATAATGAGCCTGAGTGAAGACCGCGACGAGCGGGTACAGTTGGCACTCGATGAACTCAGGGAGAGCTTGCCATGGCCGCTGGCGCCGGGATGATCCGTGGCCTGGGTCGATTCCAGACCCACTTCGCTACTCACACCGATCAATATGTGCTGATCGGTGGCAGCGCGGCTACTCTCACGATGGCCGAGGCCGGACTGCCGTTTCGCGCCACCAAGGACCTGGACATCGTGCTGCATGTCGAGGCCCTGACGCCCGCGTTTGTCGAAGCATTCTGGGCGTTCGTCAAGGCGGGCGGCTATGCCGTGGGGCAGCGCAGCGACGGTGCACCACAGTTCTATCGCTTCCAGAAGCCAGCCGATGTCTCATACCCGGCGATGCTGGAGTTGTTCAGCCGCAAACCGGATGGACTGATGCTCGCGGGTGAGGCGCATCTCACGCCGATTCCTTTGGACGAGGCCGTTTCCAGCCTGTCCGCGATTCTCTTGAACGAGGACTACTACGCCTTCGTCATGGCAGGTCGCCGCGAAACTGATGGCCTGGTCTGGGTGGGCGAAGATCGCTTGATCCCGCTGAAAGCCAGCGCATGGTTGGACTTGTCGCAGCGCGCGGCCCAGGGCGCTGTGATCGACAGCAAGGCCATACGCAAGCACCTCAACGACGTGCTGCGCTTGTCCCAGGTGCTGACACCCGCCACGCGCATCGATGTTCCAGCCGCAGTGGGCGAGGACCTGCGGCGCTTCATCGCAGCGCTACGTGTCGGCGAGCCGGTGGACTTGAAGAGCCTGGGCATAGCAGCCGCATCCACGAACGAGATCTGCGACCGGCTTGCACAAGCCTATGGCCTGGCATGAAAGCACGTTGTACCATCCGAAGGCGTCACATGAGAGCCCAGACCTTACGGGTAGCCAGATGGGTAGCCGGGTTGAGCCAGAAGACGGCAACGCATCGCAACCCGTTTATTTAAAATAAGTTTTCTGCGATGCGTCCTCAATACGACATCGTTCTGATGTGAGGCCTCACGGCTTGGGCAGCCGCCCCATCGAGTAGAACTCGTCGTTCGGGCGCATGGCGATCATGTTGGCCATGCGGTTGGACAGGCCGTAGAAGGCGGAGATGCCGCCGATGTCCCAGATATCCTCGTCGGAAAAGCCCTGCTCGCGCAGCGCGGCGAAGTCGGCGTCGTCGATCGCGTGGGACTCCTGCGCAACCTTCAGAGCGAATGCCAGCATCGCTCGCTGGCGCGACGTGACATCGGCCTTGCGATAATTGATCGCCACCTGGTCGGCGACCAGCGGGTTCCGGGCGCGGACCCTGAGGATGGCGCCGTGGGCGACGACGCAATACTGGCAGTGGTTGGCGCCCGAGGTGGCGACCACGACCATCTCGCGCTCGGCCTTCGAGAGCCCGCCCTCCTTTTCCATCAACGCGTCGTGATAGGCGAAGAAGGCCCGAAACTCGGCCGGCCGGTGCGCCAGGGCGAGGAAGACGTTGGGCACGAAGCCGGCCTTCTCCTGCACGGCGAGGATGCGGCTGCGGATGTCCTCGGGCAGTTCGGCGAGGTCCGGTATCGGGTAGCGGCTGATCGGGTTCATCCTGTCTCCTCGTTGTCATTTCCGGCGGTTCGCGGTAATTTTACGCCCGGACCCTTCAGGAGAGCCCATGACCCGCCCGGATCCGGAATTCGACAGTCTGCTGCCCGAGGTGCCGGTCACCCGCCGCGGTTTCGTCGTCACCGCGCTCGGCGCCGGCTTCGCGCTGGCCGCCCGGCCGATCATGGCGCGGACCGCCATCCACACCGACAGCGGGGGGCTGGTCGCCGGGGAAATCAAGGTGCCGGTGGCCGATGGCATGATGCCCGCCTACCGTGCCCGGCCGGAGACCGGGGCGAGTTTTCCGGTGGTGCTGGTGGTCCACGAGATCTTCGGCGTCCATGAATACATCAAGGACGTCTGCCGGCGGCTGGCCCACGCCGGCTACCTGGCGATCGCCCCGGAATTGTATGCGCGCCAGGGCGACGTTTCGAAGATGGGCAACATCCAGGACATCCTGGACAGCGTCGTCGCCAAGGTGCCAGACGCGCAGGTGGCGAGCGACCTCGACGCCTGCGTCGCCTGGGCGGGGGCGCACCATGGCAACCTCGGCCGCCTGGGCATCACCGGCTTCTGCCGCGGTGGCCGGACGGTCTGGCTTTACGCGGCGCACAACACCCGTCTGAGAGCCGGCGTCGCCTGGTACGGGCCGCTGGAGACGGCGGCCACCGCGATCCAGCCGGCCAGTCCGGTCGATGTCGCGGGCCAGCTCAAGGCGCCGGTGCTCGGCCTCTACGGCGGCAAGGACCAGGGCATCGGCGCGGACGACATCGAGGACATGAGAGAGGCCCTCAAGGCCGCCGGGGGGGCGTCGCGCATCCACGTCTATCCGGACGCCCCGCACGGCTTTCACGCCGACTACCGCGCGAGCTACCGCGAGGGCCCGGCGGAAGACGGCTGGCGGCGCATGCTCTCCTGGTTCAGTCAGCACGGCGTGTAACAAGAAAACCCCTGCTTGCACGGAGCAGGGGCGGGAGGGATAATCGCCAAGCAAATGCTTGCTTGAACGAGAATCCGCCGGCTTCAATTGAAAAACCCCAACCGGAAACGACCATGAATCCCTATCCCCATCTGCTCGCCCCGCTCGACCTGGGTTTCACCCAACTCAAGAACCGCGTCCTGATGGGCTCGATGCACACCGGTCTGGAAGACATCGCCGACGGCCACAGCCGCATGGCGGCGTTCTATGGCGAGCGGGCCAGGGGCGGCGTCGGCCTGATCGTCACCGGCGGCTTCGCCCCGAATGCCGACAGCGTGGTGGTGCCCGGCGGCGCCATTCTCGACAACGAGGCCGAGGCGGAGAAGCACCGGGTGATCACCGCGGCGGTGCACGAGCACGGCGGCAAGATCTGCCTGCAGATCCTGCACACCGGACGCTATGCCTACTCGCGCCAGCCGGTGGCGCCCTCCGCGCTGCGGGCGCCGATCAATCCGGCGACGCCGCGGGCGCTCGAGGACGACGAGATCGAACAGACCATCGCCGACTACGCCCGCTGCGCCGCCATGGCCAAGCACAGCGGCTACGACGGCGTCGAGATCATGGCCTCCGAGGGCTATCTGATCAACCAGTTCATCGCGCCGCAGACCAACCACCGGACCGACCGCTGGGGCGGCAGCTTCGAGAACCGCAGCCGTTTCGCCGTGGATATCGTGCGCCGCACCCGGGCCGCGGTCGGAGCCGAATTCATCATCATCTTCCGCCTGTCGATGATCGACTTGGTCGAAGGCGGCAGCAGCTGGGAGGAGATCGTGGCGCTCGCGCGCGCGGTGGAAGCGGCCGGCGCCACCCTGATCAACACCGGCATCGGCTGGCACGAGGCGCGCATCCCGACCATCGCGACCATGGTGCCACGCGCCGCCTTCACCTGGGTCACCCGGCGGATGAAGGGATTGGTGAAGATTCCGCTCATCACCACCAACCGCATCAACACCCCGGAGGTGGCCGAGGCCGTGCTGGCTCGCGGCGACGCCGACATGGTGTCGATGGCGCGGCCCTTCCTGGCCGACGCCGAGTTCGTGAGCAAGGCGGCCAATGGCCGGGCCGAGCAGATCAACACCTGCATCGCCTGCAACCAGGCCTGCCTCGACCACATCTTCTCGCGCCAGCTGTGCTCCTGCCTGGTCAATCCGCGCGCCTGCCACGAGACCGAGATCGTCGTCTCTGCCGCCGCAGTGAAAAGGAAGATCGCGGTGGTCGGCGCCGGACCGGCGGGACTGGCCTGCGCCACCACCCTGGCTGAGCGGGGCCACGAAGTGACCCTGTTCGAGGCGGGCGGGCAAATCGGCGGCCAGTTCAACCTGGCCAAGCGCATCCCCGGCAAGGAGGAGTTCGCCGAAACGCTGCGCTACTTCGCCGGCAGGTTGCGGGCCACCGGCGTCACGTTGAAGCTCGACACCCGGGCCGGTGCCGAAGACCTCAAGGGCTTCGACCACGTCGTGCTGGCCGCGGGCATCGTGCCGCGCACCCCGAACATCCCGGGCATAGCCCACGCCAAGGTGACCGGCTACGGCGACCTGATCGAGGGCAGGCGGCAAGCCGGCCGGCGCGTCGCCATCGTCGGCGCCGGCGGCATCGGCTTCGACGTCGCCGAACTCCTGAGCCACGCCGCAACCGCGGCCGATCCGATCGACGCCTACCGCAGGGAGTGGGGCATCGATCCCGAGATCGGCGGCCGCGGCGGCCTGGCGGCGCCGCAGATCGGCGCATCGCCGCACGAGGTCTGGCTGCTGCAGCGGAAACCGACCAAGGTCGGCGACGGCCTGGCCAAGACCACCGGCTGGGCGCGCCGCCTGCTGCTGCAAAAGCGCGGCGTGCATATGGTCGCCGGCGTCGAATATGAAAGGATCGACGACGCCGGCCTGCACATCCGGGTCGATGGCCAGGACAAGCTGATCGAGGCCGACACCGTGGTGATCTGCGCCGGACAAGAACCCCGGCGCGAATTGGTCGAGAGTCTGGCCGCGGCCGGGCTGCCGACGACGCTGATCGGCGGCGCCGACGTCGCCGCCGAGCTCGATGCCAAGCGCGCGATCCTGCAGGGAACGATGCTGGCGCTGTCGCTCTGAGCGGATGACCACGGCTCTCCTTATTGGTACAATATGGTTGCCAATGGGTTCAATTGGTTAAACCATAGGGAGTCCAAGAAATGCAGTTGATCAGCTTTTCCGATCGCGACGGGATGCGCATCGGCATCCTCGACCGTAGCACTCAGTCCGTCCTCGACCTGGGACAAGCGGCGCCTTCGTTGCCGCGCGACATGAACGCGCTGATCGGCATGGGCCCGGCCGGATTGGCGGCGCTGCGCGCGGCGCAGGCCGCCGGTGGCGCCCGCCTGCCGCTCACCTCGGTCAAGCTCTTGGCGCCCATCCCGCGGCCGCTGAAGAACGTCTTCGCGGTCGGCAAGAACTATCATGAGCACGCCAAGGAATTCGAGAACAGCGGCTTCGACGCCACCGGCGGCACCGCGGTGCCCGAGCTGCCGATCTTCTTCACCAAGGCGAGCACCAGCGTCTCGGGCCCGGGCGAGCCGATACCGAGCTATCTCGACTACAGCCACTCCACCGACTACGAGGGCGAGCTGACGGTGGTGATCGGCACCGGCGGGCGCGGCATCCAGAGAGCGGACGCCCTGCGCCACGTGTTCGGCTACACGATCATCAACGACGTCACCGCGCGCACGCTGCAAAACGCCCACAAGCAGTGGTTCCTCGGCAAGAGCCTGGACGGCTATTGTCCGATGGGCCCGACCCTGGTCACCGCCGACGAGGTTCCCGACCTGGGCAAGCTGCGCCTGCTCACCCGGGTCAATGGCGAACTGCGCCAGGACGCATCGGTGTCCGACCTGATCTTCGACGTGCCGACCATCATCGCCGCGCTGTCGGCGGTGATGACCCTGGAGCCGGGCGATCTGATCGCCACCGGCACCGCGGCCGGCGTCGGCATCGGCTTCAAGCCGCCGAAGTACCTCGTCAAGGGCGACGTGGTCGCGATCACCATCGAACCCATCGGCACCCTGGAAAACCCGGTGGCCTGAGCAGCATCCGGACGCCGCGCCTCGGCGTCCGGCGCCAATCTGCGCTATGCTCACGGGCCCGAAATCCGCCAAGGCCCGATGAACAACCGTCAGTTGCTGGAGCGCAGCCTCAAGGCCGTCTGGCATCCGTGCACCCAGATGAAGGCGCACGAGACGCTGCCGCTGGTGCCGATCAGTCGCGGCGAGGGCGTCTGGCTCTACGACTTCGAGGGGCGGCGCTACCTGGATGCGATCAGTTCCTGGTGGGTCAACCTGTTCGGCCACGGCAACCGCCGCATCAACGCCGCCCTGCGCGAGCAACTGGAGCGCCTGGAGCACGTGATGCTCGCGGGCTTCACCCACGAGCCGGTGGTGGAACTGTCGGAGCGCCTGTCGGCGGCGACCGGCCCGGCGCGGTTGGGCCACTGCTTCTATGCCTCGGACGGCGCCTCGGCCACCGAGATCGCGCTGAAGATGAGCCACCATTACTGGCGCAATCGCGGCCGGCCGGAGAAGTGCCGGCCGCTCTCCCTGGCCGGCAGCTATCACGGCGAGACCGTCGGCGCCCTGGCGGTCACCGACGTCGGCCTGTTCCGCGACGCCTACGCGCCGCTGCTGCGTCCGGGCGCGACCGTGCCCAGCCCCGACGCGCGCCTGGCCGAGGCCGGCGAATCGGCGGCAGACTATGCCGCGCGCTGCGCCGGCCAGCTCGACGATTACCTGGCGCAGCACCACGCAGAAACCTCGGCCTTCATCGTCGAGCCGCTGGTGCAGTGCGCCGCCGGCATGGCCATGCACGATCCCGAATACCTGCGGCGGGCGAGAACGATCTGCGACAAGTACGAAGTGCATCTGATCGCCGACGAGATCGCCGTCGGCTTCGGCCGTACCGGCAGCTTCTTCGCCCACCAGCAGGCGGGCATCCGGCCCGACTTCCTGTGCCTGTCCAAGGGCATCAGCGGCGGCTACCTGCCGCTCTCGGTGGTGCTGACCACGGACGAGGTGTATGGCGCCTTCTACGCCGACGAACTCGCGCGCGGCTTCCTCCATTCTCACTCCTACACCGGCAACCCGCTGGCATGTCGTGCCGCGCTGGCGACCCTCGACATCTTCGCCGAGGACGAGGTCATCGCCGCCAACCGGCGCCTCGCCGCGCTGATCAATCAGCGCGCCGCTATCCTGGCCGGGCACCCGAGGGTGAAGCACTTCCGCAACCGCGGCATGATCTGGGCGTTCGAGGTCGATAGCATCGAGCCCCAATTTTCCCGCAAGGTTTTTCAGGCGGCGCTGGAACGCGGGCTGCTGCTGCGCCCGATCGGCCGCAGCCTCTACTTCATGCCGCCCTACGTGATCGGCGAGGAGGAGATCGAGCACCTGATATCGCAGACGCTGGCCGTGCTGGACGCGGTGCCATGACGATAGAAGATAAGCTGGAGAATCTGCGCGCTCGCTCGCTCGTGCGCCGCCGCCGCTCGGTCGAGTCCGCCTGCGGGCCCGAACTCGTGGTCGATGGACGAGGCCTGCTGGCCTTCGCCAGCAACGACTACCTGGGCCTGGCCGCCGACCCGGCGCTGATCGAGGCGGCGCGCGCCGGTGCTAGCCGCTACGGCGTCGGCGCCGGCGCCTCGCACCTGGTCAGCGGCCACTACGCGCCGCACCAGGAACTGGAAGAGCGGCTCGCCGCCTTCGTCGGCATGGAGCGCGCGCTGTACTTCTCCACCGGCTACATGGCCAACCTCGGCGTCGTCACCAGCCTGGCCGGACACAACGATGCGGTGTTCTCCGACCAGCTGAACCACGCCTCGCTGATCGACGGCATCCGCCTGTCCGGCGCCGAGAAGCACATCTACCCCCATCGTGATCTCGCCGCGCTGGAAGCGCAGCTTTGCGCCTGTACCGCGGCGAACAAGCTGGTGGTCAGCGACGCGGTGTTCGGCATGGACGGCGACCTCGCACCCCTGCCCGAGCTTCTGGAGCTGTGCGAGCGCCACGACGCCCATCTGGTGGTGGATGACGCCCACGGCTTCGGCGTGCAGGGGCCGCAGGGTCGCGGCAGCCTGGCGAAGTTCGGGATTGCCTCGCCGCGCATCGTCTACATCGGCACCCTGGGCAAGGCTGCGGGCGTGTCCGGCGCCTTCGCCGCGGGCAGCGACGAGGTGATCGAATGGCTGCTGCAAAGCGCCCGTACCTACATCTTCACCACCGGCGCGCCGCCGCTCCTGGCCCACGCCCTGCTCGCCAGCGTAGACCTGATCGAGTGCGGCGACCATAGACGCGCGCATCTGGCGCAACTGATCGCGCAGTTGCGCGGTGGGCTGAAGCTCAAGCGCTGGCGGCTGTCGGATTCCACGACCGCGATCCAGCCGCTGATCATCGGCGGCAACAGCGAGGCGCTGCGCATCGGTGCGCGGCTGTTCGCGGCGGGCTTGTGGCTGCCGGTGATCCGGCCGCCGACCGTGCCCGAGGGCACCAGCCGGCTGCGCATCAGTCTGTCCGCGGCGCACACGCCGGCGCAGGTGGAGCGGCTGGTGACCGCCCTGAACGGACTGGAGTGAGAAGATGCGCTGCTTCGTCGCCGGCACAGACACCGATGTGGGCAAGACCCTGATCGCGGCGGCGCTGCTCATCAAGTGCCGCGAACGCGGCTGGACGGCAGCGGGCATGAAGCCGGTGGCCGCCGGTTGCGAGTTGAGGGACGGCAGACCGTGGAACATGGACGTCGAGACCCTGGCCGCCGCGAGCGGGCTGCCACTAGACCGGGCGCTGATCAATCCCTATCTGTTCGCGGCGCCGATCGCGCCTCACATCGCCGCGGCGGAGGAAGGAATAGACATCGACCTGGACCACCTCGCCGACTGTTACGCCCGGCTCTGCGAGCAGGCGGACGCGGTGGTCGTCGAAGGCGCCGGCGGCTTCCTGGTGCCCCTGGGCGAAGGCATCGACGGCGGCGACCTGGCCCGCCGGCTCGGCCTGCCGGTGCTGCTGGTGGTCGGCATGCGGCTGGGCTGCATCAACCACGCGCTGCTGACCCAGGAGGCGATCGCGGCACGCGGCCTCACTCTGGCGGGATGGGTCGCCAATCGCGTCGATCCCGGCATGGAACGCTTCGACGACAACCTAGCGGCGCTCGAATCCCGCCTGCACGCGCCGCTGCTGGGCGTGATTCCCTTTCTCGATAGTCCAGACGCGGCCGCCGCAGCGCGCCATCTGGAACTCCCGGCATCGCCAAGCAACTGATTGCTTGACTACCGGGCATTCCATGCCAAAATGAAATCCCGCTGGCAGAGGAACCGCGATGAATCCGACCCTGACGTCCACCCACGAGGTCTTCAACCAGGCACCGCCGCTGGAGGACTGCAACCTCTACGTCCGCAACCTGGCATTGCAGGAAGCGCTGGCGCGCGAAGGCGCGGGCGGCGCCCACGACTGGATGAGCGAACGCGGCGCCGAACTGGGCTCGGCGGCGATGATTCTGAAGGCTACCCAGGCCAACCAGTACCCGCCCCAGCTCAAGCTCTTCGACAACGCCGGCAACCGCCGCGACGAGGTCGAGTTCCATCCCAGCTATCACGAGCTGATGGCCTACCTCAAGCGCCACGGCGCATCAAGCGAACCGTGGGCCAAGCCCGGACCCGGCGCCCAGGTCAGGCGCGCCGCCTTCTTCATGATGTATGCCGAGACCGAGGACGGCACGCTTTGTCCGACCACGATGACCTACGCGGTGGTACCCGCGATCTCGCGCGACGCGCCGCTGGCCGCCGAGTGGCTGCCGCGCATCTACTCGCGGGACTACGACCCGCGCTTCCTGCCGGCGCAACAGAAGCGCGGCGTGACGCTGGGCATGGGCCTGACCGAGAAGCAGGGCGGCTCCGACGTGCGCGCCAACACCAGCCGGGCCGAGCATGTCGGCGGCCGCGAATACCGGATCGTCGGCCACAAGTGGTTCATGTCGGCGCCGATGTGCGACGCCTTCCTGATCCTCGCGCACTCACCCGGCGGCCTGTCCTGCTTCCTGCTGCCGCGCTTCACGCCCGACGGCAGGCAAAACGAGATCCGCATCCAGCGCTTGAAGGACAAGCTGGGCGACCGCTCCAACGCCAGCTCGGAAGTGGAGTTCTGGGGAGCCTCCGCCTGGCTGGTCGGCGAGGAGGGGCGCGGCGTGCCGACCATCCTGGAGATGGGCACCTATTGCCGCCTGGACTGTGCGCTGGGCACCGCCGGGCTGATGCGCCAGTCGGTGTCGCAGGCGCTGCACCATGCTAGGCACCGTTCCGCCTTCGGCCGGCTGCTGGCGGAGCAGCCGCTGATGATGAACGTCCTGGCCGATCTGGCGCTCGAGTCCGAGGCCGCCACGGCGCTGGCGCTGCGCCTGGCGCGCGCCTACGACGAGCAGGACGAGCAGGCGAAGGCGCTGCGCCGCGTACTGACGCCGGCCGCCAAGTACTGGATCTGCAAGCGCGGGCCGGCGCTCGGCGCCGAGGCGATGGAAGTTCTGGGCGGCAACGGCTACGTGGAGGACGGCGCGATGGCCAGGATCTACCGCCAGATGCCGCTCAACTCGATCTGGGAGGGTTCGGGCAACGTCATGTGCCTGGACGTGCTGCGCGCCTTCGCCAAGCATCCGCGCGTGCTCGATGCGCTCGCCGCGGAACTGGCGCCGGCGCTGGGCCGGGACGCGCGCCTCGACAAGTTCTGCGCCCGGCTCAAGGACGAACTGATACGGCCCGAGAACGTCGAGGCGCGCGCCCGGACGCTGACCCAGAACATCGCGCTGGCGGTGCAGGGCGCGCTCCTGGTACGCTTCGCGCCCGAGCCCGTGGCCGAGGCCTTCTGCGCCACCCGCCTGGCGCAAGCCGGCTTCGGCGGCGGCGCTCTCGGCACCCTGCCGGGCAACAGCGGCTTCGCCGCCATCCTGGAACGGGCCTGGCCGACATGAATTCCTCGTACGAATCCGGAGAACCTATGAACATCGACCCCGCCTGGCTGGCGCCGACACCCTTCCTCGACTACGAAACGCCCGAGGTACGAGCCTTCGTCGCCAAAGCCGTCGGCGACGCCAGCACGCCGAAGGAGCAGGCGACCCGCCTCTACTACGCGGTGCGCGACGGCATCCGCTACGATCCCTACCGTTTCCGCATCGAGCCCGAGTGGTACCGGGCCAGCCACACCATCAGGGAAGGCGCCTCCTACTGCGTGCCCAAGGCCCTGCTCTATGCCGCCGGCCTGCGTTCGCTGGGCATCCCGGCGCGCCCGGGCTTCGCCGACGTGAAGAACCACCTGGCGACCGAGCGCCTGCTGGCGCTCACCGGCACCGACCTGTTCTCCTGGCACGGCTACGTCAGCCTGCTGCTAGACGGCCGCTGGCTCAAGGCGACGCCGGTGTTCAACATCGAGATGTGCGAGCGCTTCCAGGTGCTGCCGCTGGAATTCGACGGCAGCGAGGATTCACTGATGCAGCCCTTCGACGCCCGCAACCGGCGGCATATGGAGTACGTGCACTACCACGGCGAATTCGACGACCTGCCCTACGACGAAATGGCCGCCGAGATGACCCGCGCCTACCCGAGGCTGATCGCGGCGGCCGGGGGCGGGTCGCCCGGCGATTTCGCCGCCGAAGCCGTCCGCGAGAACGCCTGATGACGGCCGGGACCGCGCGCAAGCCCGGGGCGGCGGCGGAAGAATCCAACCGCCGCGCCGAACTGATCCGCAGTGCCGGCAGGCTGTTCCACGAACAGGGCTACGATGCCACCACCATCCGCGACATCGCCGCGGCGGTCGGCATGCGCTCGGGTTCGCCCTTCTACCACTTCAAGAGCAAGCAGGAGATCTTGAAGGCCGTGGTGCTGGAAGGCCTGAACTCGGCGCTCGCCGGAATGGCGGCGGTGACCCGGGAAGGACTCGGTCCTCAGGAGACCTTCCGGGGCCTGATCCGCGCCCACCTGGGCACGATCCTCGAACACGGCGGCGATTTCATGCCGGTACTGCTCTACGAATGGCGCGCGCTCTCCGCCGAATCGCGCGCCGAGATCGTCGCCCTGAAGAACCGCTACGAGGCGGTCTGGCAGAAGACGCTGGGGGAGCTCAAGCAGGCGGGTCTGATCAGGACCGACACCAAGCTCTCGCGCCTGTTGATCTTCGGCGCTCTGAACTGGACGGCGCAATGGTATCGCCCGGACGGTGCGCTCTCTATCGACGACATCGCGGCGCAGGCGGCCGACCTGTTCCTCTGTCCCGGGTGAGCGACTACTTCGCCCCGGCGAGCGAGGTCGGCTGCGAGCTGAAATAACGTCTGGCGTCTTCCAGATGCGCGGCGAAGTAGCCGCGCTCCAGGCTCTCGATGCGCACCCGGCCCCTGGAGTTCGGCGCATGTACGAAGCGCCCGCCGCCAATGTAGATGCCGACGTGCGAATGGGGTCTATGGCGGGTATTGAAGAACACCAGGTCGCCGGGCCGCAACTGGCTCAGTTCGATCGGGCGGCCCTGCTCGGCGATCTCGGCGGCGCTGCCGGGGAGGTCGATTCCCGCCGCCTGGCGGAAGACCTGGCTCACCATGCCGCTGCAATCGAGGCCGGCCTCCGGATTCTTGCCGCCATAGCGGTAACCGGTGCCGATCAGGCCCAACGCATAGAGCACGACGTCGTTGCCCTTGTCGCTCGCCGCGGACGACGGCGGGAACGCCGGGGGCGCGGCGGAGGGCAGGAGCCCGCAGCCGGCCAGCGTCAGCAACAGGAGCATTGCGGCGGTGCGCGTCACGAGAACATTCTCTTCGGGTAGACTGCTCCCGATCGCCGGAACAGAAGAGGAAATGCCGGGCAGTTCCGGCGGAACCGGCGGCTTCGTCCAGGGAATCGAAAATGAAAATCCGCGCCGCGATACTCGATGCCATGCAACTTCCCCAGCCCTACGCAGGGTCGCGGCCGATCAGCATCGAGAGCGTCCGCCTCGACTCGCCCGGCCCGGGCGAGGTGTTGGTGAAAATAGCCGCCGCCGGCCTGTGTCACTCGGATCTGTCGATCATCAACGGCGACCGCCCCAGGCCGATGCCGATGGCCCTGGGTCACGAGGCCGCCGGCGTGGTCGAGGAGCTCGGCCCCGGGATCAGCGATCTCGCGCGCGGCGACCACGTCGCGCTGATCTTCGTCCCCAGCTGCGGCCATTGCGCGCCCTGCATGGAAGGCCGGCCGGCGCTGTGCGAACCGGGCGCGGCGGCCAACGGCGCCGGCACCCTGGTCGGGGGCGGACGCCGTCTGCACCGCGCCGACGGCAGCGTGCTCAACCACCAGGTCGGCGTCTCCTGCTTCGCCGAATACGCGGTGGTGGCGCGCGGCACCCTGGTGAAAATCGATCCCGAACTGCCGCTCGACATCGCCGCGCTGTTCGGCTGCGCCGTGCTGACCGGCGTCGGCGCGGTGATCAACGCGGCGCAGGTGCGGCTCGGCGCCTCGGTGGCCGTGGTCGGCTTAGGCGGCGTCGGCTTGTCGGCCTTGCTCGGCGCCCGCGCTGCCGGTGCCCGGCAGATCGTCGCGATCGATGCGCTCGACGCCAAGCTGGAGCTGGCGCTATCGCTGGGCGCCACGCACGCCTTCCGCGCCGACGATCCCGACCTCGTGGCAAGGGTCAAAGCGGCCACGAGCGGCGGCGTCGAGGCGGCGGTCGAGGCGGCGAGCTCGGTCGCGGCGCTGGCGTCGGCCTACAAGATCACCCGGCGCGGCGGCACCACCGTCACCTGCAGCCTGCCCAATCCGGCCCACAGCTTCAATCTGCCGGCGGTGAATCTGGTCGCCGAGGAGCGGACGCTGAAGGGCAGCTATCTGGGTTCAGGGGTACCGGCGCGCGACATCCCGCATTTCATCGCGCTCCATCAGGCCGGAAGACTGCCGGTGGAAAAGCTGGTGACCCACCGGATGACGCTGGACGAGATCAACCTCGGCTTCGACCGGCTCGCCGACGGCTCTGCGGTGCGCCAGGTGATCATTCTTTAATTGTAGGCCGGGCTTCAGCCCGACCTACCCGCTAGCGGCCGGTAGCTCCAGGGAGATGAGCAAGTATGCTCTCGGCCGTGGCGCGCAACTGCTTCAGTGTGCCCCAGATCAGCCAGCCGCGCCCGGCCAGGCGCAGCACCGCGCGCGGGCGGACCACCAGCACGGCCACCAGCGCGGCCACCGGCAGCGCCGGGTGCCGGCGCAGCCAAGCCACCCCCAGCCTCACCCGGTCGACGGCCGCGAAGGCCGGCGTCCAGGCCGCGGCGTGATCGGCGACAGCAGCGCGCAGCGCAGCGCTCTGCATCTGCAAGCGCTGCCGCTTCAGGGCCAGTTCGACCAGCTTCGGGCTCACGGCTACCCGCCGCGCTCTTCCGCGTCCAATGCCGCGCGATCCCGGGTCAACTCGGCCAGGCTGGCGGAGAACAGCCGGGTCTCGGCGTGGGCATGGGCGCGCGCCCTGTACAGCGCAAGGCCGCCGCCGATCAGGAAGATCGCGGTGAAGATGGCCAGCACCAGCAGGCGGTTGCTGTCCCAGAACAGCACGGTCAGGAAGATGCCCAGGAACACGATGCCGGCCCCGAGCAGGAAGAAGGCGGCGGCGCCGTAGGCGAGCAGGCCGAGCAGGCGCAGCTTTTCCTCTTCCAGCTCCGTGCCGAAGAGTTCTAGGCGGTTGGCGAGCAGCCCGATGCCGCTCGCGAGCAGGCCGCGCAGCGAGGCGAACAGCCCCCCGGCCTGGGCAGGCGCAGCCATAGCCTCAGCGGCGTCCGATCAGCAGACCGATGAGAAAGCCGACGCCGGCTGCAACGCCGACCGAAGCCCAGGGATTGTCCTGGACGTAGTCGTCGGCGACGCGGCCGACCTGTTTAGCCTTGTCGACCAGGACGGCTTCGGCTTCGGCCAACTTGGCCTTGGCGCTGACCAGATGCTCCTGCGCCTTGCCGCGCAGTTCGCCCACCTTGTCGCCGGCGAGGCCGGCCGTGGCGCGCAGCATTTCCTCGGCATCAGCCACCACCACCCGGAAATCGGCGACCAGCTTCTCTTTCGTGACTTGGCTCATTTCGCTCATGTTATTCTCCGTGACAAATGAATAAATACAGCTTGCAGCCTAACCACTTTTCTTCGTCTAAGCAATGACTAGGGTCATAAATTCCAGTCGTAATCGACCGTCAGCGGGGCGTGGTCGCTGAAACGTTGCGCCTTGTAGACGGACGAGGCAATCGCCCTGGCGGCAAGACCGGGCGAGGCGATTTGATAATCGATCCGCCAGCCGACGTTCTTGGCCCAGGCCTGCCCCCGGTTCGACCACCAGGTGTAGGCCTCGCCGGTGGCCTCGGGATGGAGGCGGCGATAGACATCCACCCATCCCAGCCGATCGAACACGCCGGTGAGCCATTCGCGTTCCTCGGGCAGGAATCCCGAGTTCTTCTGGTTCGATTTCCAGTTCTTGAGGTCGATGGCCTGGTGGGCGATGTTCCAGTCGCCGCACAGCACCACCTCCCGGCCGCTGCCGCGCAGGGCTTCGAGTCTGGGCCAGAACAGTTCCATGAAACGGAACTTGGCCTGCTGCCGCTCCTCGGAGGAAGACCCCGAGGGCAGATAGAGCGAGACCACCGACAGATCGCCGAAATCGGCCTGAAGGTAGCGGCCCTCGGCGTCGATCTCGGGAATGCCCAGGCCCTCGATCACCTTGTCGGGCGTGCGCCTGGCGTAGATACCGACGCCGCTGTAGCCCCTCTTCTCGGCGCAGTGGAACCAGCCCTCGAAACCCGCTGGCGTGCGCAGCGCCTCCGAAAGATCGGCTTGCTGGGCCTTCAGTTCCTGGAGGCAGACGATGTCGGCGCCCTGCCCCGGCAGCCAGTCGTGAAGGCCCTTGGCTGCCGCCGAACGGATGCCGTTGAGGTTCAGTGAAATGATGCGTAGCATGTGGGGCTTTTCGCGGCAGGAGACGGAGCAGTGGATTTTAGCCGGGATTTCATCGCATTCGCCTGCGAACGGAGCGCGCTGCGCTTCGGCGAGTTCAAGACCAAGGCCGGAAGGCTGTCGCCCTATTTCTTCAACGCCGGATCGTTCAACGACGGCGCCGCGCTGGCGCGGCTGTCAGACTTCTACGCGCGCGCCATCCTGGCCTCGGACATCGCCGTCGACACCCTGTTCGGCCCGGCCTACAAGGGCATTCCGCTGGTCGCCGGCACCGCCATGGCGCTGGCGCAGAAGGGACGCAACCTGCCCTTCTGCTTCAACCGCAAGGAGACCAAGGACCACGGCGAGGGTGGCGCGCTGATCGGCGCGCCGCTGACAGGAAACGTCTTGATCATCGACGACGTCATCTCCGCCGGTACCTCGGTGCGCGAATCGGTCGAACTGATCCGCGCCGCCGGCGCCGTGCCGGCCGGCGTGCTCATCGCGCTGGACCGCATGGAGCGGGGCACGGGAGAACTCTCTGCGGTGCAGGAGGTCGAGCGCAATTACGGCATGCCGGTGGTCAGCGTCGCCAACCTCGACGACCTGATCGCCTACCTGGGGGACCACCCCGATCTGCAGCGGAACCTGTCGGCGGTGGCCGACTACCGCGCGAGATACGGGGTGGCCGGGTAGGCCTGCGACCTACTCGCCCGTCAGCCGCTTCTTCAACAGCTCATTGACCTGCTGCGGATTGGCCCGGCCGCGGGTGGCCTTCATCAGCTGACCGACCAGGGCGTTGAAGGCCTTCTCCTTGCCGGCGCGGAACTCCTCGACCGACTTCGGGTTGGCCGCCAGCACTTCGTCGATGATGGCTTCGAGCGCGCCGGCATCCGAGATCTGGCGCAAGCCCCTGGCTTCGATCACGGCATCGGCATCCTTGGCTTCGCCCGCCCACAGCGCGTCGAACACTTCCTTGGCGATCTTGCCCGAGATGGTGCCGTCGGCGATGCGCCGGATCATGCCCGCGAGCTGAACCGCCGACAGCGGCGCCGCATCAATGTCCGTCTCCGCGGCGTTGAGCCGCGCCGCGAGCTCTCCCATCACCCAGTTGGCGCAGAGCTTGGTGTTGCCTGCTCCGGCCGCGGCGACGCAGTCCTCGAAATAGCGCGCCGTCGCCAGCGTTGCGGTGAGCGCCTCGGCATCGTAGGGGGACAATTGGTAATCGCGTTCGAAACGATCCTCCATCGCCGCCGGCAACTCGGGCATCGCGGTCTTCACCTCCGCGATCCAGGCGGGCGCAATCTCCAGCGGCAGCAGATCGGGATCGGGGAAATAGCGGTAGTCCTGCGCGTCCTCCTTGCTGCGCATCGACCGGGTCTCGCCGCTGTCGGGATCGAACAGCACCGTGGCCTGCTCGATGACGCCGCCGTCCTCGATGCGCTCGATCTGCCACTTCACCTCGTAGTCGATCGCCTGCTGCATGAAGCGAAAGGAGTTCAGGTTCTTGATCTCGCGCCGGGTGCCCAGCTTGTCCGAGCCCTTCGGCCGCACCGAGACGTTGGCGTCGCAGCGGAAGGAGCCCTCCTGCATGTTGCCGTCGCAGATGCCGATCCATTGCACCAGCGCGTGCAGCGCCTTGGCGTAGGCCACCGCCTCGGCGGCGGAACGCATGTCCGGCTCGGTGACGATCTCCAGGAGCGGCGTGCCGGCGCGGTTCAGATCGATGCCCGACTTGCCGTGAAAATCCTCGTGCAAGGACTTGCCGGCGTCCTCCTCCAGGTGCGCGCGGGTGAGCTGGACGGTCTTCTCGTAACGGCCTTCGTTCTGGCCGACGACGATGGCGAGAGAGCCGCCGGAAACCACCGGGGTCTCGTACTGGCTGATCTGGTAGCCCTTGGGCAGGTCGGGATAGAAGTAGTTCTTGCGGGCGAAGATCGAGCGCGGCGCGATCGTCCCGCCCACCGCCAGACCGAAGCTGATTGCGCACGCCACCGCGGCGCGGTTCAGCACCGGCAGCACGCCGGGCAGGGCGATGTCGACGGCGCTGGCCTGGACGTTGGGCGCGGCGCCGAAGGCGGTGGAGGCGCCCGAGAAGATCTTCGATTTGGTCCTGAGCTGGGCGTGCGTCTCCAGGCCGATCACGATTTCCCACTGCATCATCTTTGGCTCCCGCCGCAGGGCCGCCCCAAGGCGGGAGCGGCCAAGGACCTGCGAGCATCGCGAGCCGAAGTCACCCTTTCCCACGGGGAGAGGGTCGGGGTGAAGGTCCTCATTTCAGTCCCTCCGGCATGCGCAGGTGCCAGTCGGTCGCCTGCTGGTAGCGATGCGCGACATTGAGCATGCGCGCCTCGTCGAAATAGTTGCCGATCAACTGCAAGCCGATCGGCAGGCCGCCGGCGCCGAAGCCGCAAGGGATCGACATCCCGGGCAGCCCGGCCAAGTTGACCGCGATCGTGTAGATGTCGGAGAGGTACATCGCCACCGGGTCGTCGCTCTTGGCGCCGATCCCGAAGGCGACGCCTGGTGCGGTCGGGCCCATGATCACGTCGCAGTGCCTGAAGGCCTCGGCGAAATCGTCGGCGATCAGCCGACGGATCTTCTGCGCCTGCAGGTAGTAGGCGTCGTAATAACCGTGGGAGAGCACGTAGCTGCCGATCAGGATACGCCGCTTGACCTCGGCGCCGAAACCCTGGGCGCGGCTCTTGCAGTACATCTCGAACAGGTCCGCGTACTCGGGAGCGCGGTAGCCGTAGCGCACGCCGTCGAAGCGGGACAGGTTGGAGCTGGCCTCGGCCGGGGCGATGACGTAGTAGGCCGGCACCGACAGGCCGGAGTTGGGCAGGCCGACCTCGACCGTGACCGCGCCCGCGGCTCGGTACTCGGCCAGCGCCGCGTCCACCGCGGCGCGCACGTCGTCGGCCATGCCTGCGCCGAAGAACTCCCTGGGCAGGCCGATCTTGAGGCCCGCCAGCGGCTTGTCCAGGTCGCGCGCGTAGTCCTCGGCGGGACGCTCCAGCGAGGTCGAATCGCGGGCATCGAAGCCGGCCATGGCCGAGAGCAAGAGCGCGCAGTCCTCGGCCGACTTGGCCATCGGCCCGCCCTGGTCGAGCGAGGAGGCGAAGGCGATCATGCCGTAGCGCGAGACCACGCCGTAGGTCGGCTTGATCCCGGTCAGCCCGCACAACGCCGCCGGCTGGCGGATCGAGCCGCCGGTGTCGGTGCCGGTGGCGGCGGGCGCCAGGCGCGCCGCGATGGCCGCCGCCGAGCCGCCCGAGGAGCCGCCGGGCACCCGGGCGATGTCCCAGGGGTTCCTCACCGGGCCGAAGAAGGAGGTCTCGTTGGAGGAGCCCATCGCGAACTCGTCCATGTTGGTCTTGCCCAGCGTCACCAGACCCGCCGCCTTCAGGCGCGAGACCGCGTGGGCGTCGTAGGGGCTGACGAAGTTCGCCAGCATCTTCGAGCCGCAGGTGGTGAGCCAGCCCTCGGTGCAGAAAATGTCCTTGTGGGCGAGCGGGATGCCGGTGAGCGCGCCGGCATCATTGGCGGCGATGCGGGCGTCGGCCTGCCTCGCCTGTGCCAGCGTCTTTTCGCTATCGACGCTGATGAAGGCGTTGATCGCCGGGTTGATGCGGGCGATGCGCTCGAGAAACAGCGTCGAGAGCTCGACGCTGGAGATCTTCTTCTGCGCCAGCGCCGCCGAGAGCTCCCTGAGCGAGCCGTTGATCATTCGACCACCCGGGGCACCAGGTACAGCCCGGCCTCGACCTCGGGAGCGATGGCCTGGTAGGCCTCGCGCCGGTCTTCTTCGGTGACGACGTCCTCGCGCAGCCGCTGGACTAGGTCCATGGCGTGCGCCATCGGCGTTATGCCGCGGGTGTCCACCGCCTGCAGCTGTTCGATCAGGGTGAAAATACCGTTCAATTGGTCGCGCGTCTGTCCGGCTTCCGCAGCGGAAATCTCGATGCGGGAGAGCCGCGCCAAGCGCGCTATCTGGTCAAGGTTCAAGGGCATGCCGCACACGCGAGGCTGTGTTGTGAAGCACGATAGGTTATCATAACGCGGCGTTTTCCCTGCGCGGCCGGACCAGACCCATCTTTTATCGAAAGTGTTCGATGTTCAACTTTCTCCGCTCCTATTTTTCCAACGACCTGGCGATCGACCTGGGCACCGCCAACACCCTGATCTACGTGCGCGGCAAGGGTATCGTCTTGAACGAGCCGTCGGTGGTGGCGATCCGCACCGAGGGCGGCCCCAACGCCAAGAAGACCATACAGGCCGTGGGCATGGCCGCCAAGCAGATGCTCGGCAAGACCCCGGGCAACATCACCGCGATCCGACCGATGAAGGATGGGGTGATCGCCGACTTCACCGTCACCGAGCAGATGTTGAAGCAGTTCATCAAGCGGGTGCACGACTCGCGCCTGCTGCAGCCCAGCCCGCGCATCATCATCTGCGTACCCTGCGGCTCGACCCAGGTCGAGCGCCGCGCCATCCGCGAGTCGGCGCTGGGCGCCGGGGCGAGCCAGGTGTACCTGATCGAGGAACCGATGGCCGCGGCGATCGGCGCCGGCATGCCGGTCTCCGACGCCACCGGCTCGATGGTGGTGGATATCGGCGGCGGCACCACCGAGGTGGGTGTGATCTCGCTGGGCGGCATGGTCTATTCGGGCTCGGTGCGCGTCGGCGGCGACAAGTTCGACGAGGCGATCATCAACTATATCCGCCGCAACTACGGCATGCTGATCGGCGAAGCCACCGCCGAATCGATCAAGAAGGAGATCGGCTCCGCCTTCCCCGGCTCCGAGGTCAAGGAGATGGAGGTCAAGGGCCGCAACCTGGCCGAGGGCATCCCGCGCAGCTTCACGATCTCCTCGAACGAGATCCTCGAAGCGCTGACCGACCCCTTGAACCAGATCGTCAGCGCGGTCAAGTCGGCGCTGGAGCAGACCCCGCCCGAGCTGGGCGCCGACATCGCCGAGAAGGGCATGGTGCTGACCGGCGGCGGCGCACTGCTGCGCGACATCGACCGGCTGCTGATGGAAGAGACCGGCCTGCCGGTGATCGTCGCCGAGGATCCGCTCACCTGCGTCGTCCGCGGCTCGGGTCTAGCCCTGGAAAAGATGGACAAATTGGGCAGTATTTTCGCGAACGAATAAGCGCCGCTCCGTGTAGCTTGGCATGGGCGCGGGAACTTGCGCCTTTGCCGGCGTTCTCATCCATTAAACCTCCGGAGCAGGCGAAACTCCATTGATGTCCGTCGTCGGCCAAGAGCCGCCTCCGTTTTTCAAACGCGGCCCGGCGCCCCTGGCGCGGCTGGCCTTCTTCCTCGCCCTGTCGCTGCTGCTCCTCGTGCTCGATTTGCGCTACCACACCCTGGAATGGTCCCGCCAGGCCGTGGCCGTCGTCGCCTACCCGATGCAGCGCCTGGCTTACGCTCCGGCGCAGGCCGCCGCGAGCGTCGCCGACTACTTCTCCAGCCTGGCCGCGGCCGAGAGAAAAATGGCCGCGCTGCGCCGCCAGCAACTGGAGGACGCCAAGCTGCTGCTGCGCCAAGAATCCCTGGAACAGGAAAACCGGCGCCTGCGCGCCCTGCTCGGCATGAAGGAGCGCCAGACGGTATCCGGCCAGGTGGCGGAGATCATTTATTCGGCGCGCGACCCCTTCTCCCGGCGCGTGATCATCGACAAGGGCACGCGGGCCGGCATCGCCGCCGGCCAGGCGGTGGTCGATGAACTGGGCGTGATCGGCCAGGTGACCCGCGTCTTCCCGATGCTCTCCGAGGTCACCCTGATCACCGACAAGGATCAGGCGGTGCCGGTGCAGATCCTCAGGAACGGCCTGCGTTCGGTGATCTTCGGCGACGGCAACGGCGACCTCGAACTGCGCTTCCTCTCCTCCAGCGCCAATATCCGGGTCGGGGACGAACTGGTCACGTCCGGCCTCGACGGCATCTATCTGCCGGGCCTGCCGGTGGCCAAGGTGGTGCGCATCGACCGCGACACGACTTACGCCTTCGCCCACATCCAGTGCGAGCCGATCGCCGGCGTCGAGCGCCACGGCCAGATCCTGGTGCTCAGCCGGCCGCCGGCGCTGCCGCCGGCGCCGCCCGAGCCGGAAGACAAGCCGGTCAAGGACGGAAGAGGAAAGAAATGATGCAGCCGACCCATTCCTCCAATCGCATCCTGCTTCCGGTCAGGGGCTGGTTCATCTTCCTGACCCTGATGGTCGCCCTGTTCCTCGACATGATTCCGCTCGGGCGGCTGCCCGGCGTGCCCGACTTCGTGGCGCTGACCCTGGCCTTCTGGTGCGTGCGCGAACCGTTCAAGATCGGCATGGGCGCGGCCTTCCTGCTCGGCATCGCGATGGACGTCGCCGCGGCCAGCGTCATGGGCCAGCACTCGCTCGCCTACGTGCTGCTCGCCTTCGCCGCCACCGGCCTGTCGCGGCGCATCCTGTGGTTTCCGCTGGCCCGCCAGGCACTGCACATCCTGCCGCTGTTGTTGGGGACGCAGGTGGTGATGTTCGCGGCGCGGATGATCGCCGGCGCCGCCTCCCCGGGCTGGCTCTACTTCCTCTCCAGCTTCACCGCCTGCCTGCTCTGGTACCCGCTCACTTACCTGCTGTTGCTGCCCCAGTACCAGTCGCTGGAAAAAGATGAGAACCGACCGATCTGAGGGCTATCCCCCCTGCCCCCTTTCCGGGAAAGGGGGTGACGGTCGCTCGCTGCGCTCGCAGCCAGACGCTGCGTCGGGCTCGGGGCGGCCCTTCGCCCGGCGCCCCGGAGGAAGTCCTCTCGGGGGACCCCGGGCCCGGCGCAGCGTACGCCATGGAGTCCCGCAGGGGCGAACCTCTGTCGCCCCCGCTCCCGGAGCGGGGGCCGGGGGGTAAGCCGTTTAGATGGAATTCAAGAACCCCGAACAGGAGCTGAAGCGCTTCCACCGCCGCCTCACCGGCGCCGGCAGCTTCGTCCTGGTCGCCTTCGCCCTGCTGTTCGCCCGCTTCGTCTGGCTGCAGGTGATTCAGCACGATTACTACCAGACGCGCGCCGAGGACAACAGCATCTCGCTGGTGCCGATCCTGCCCAACCGCGGCTTGATCCTGGACCGAAACGGCGTCGTGATGGCGCACAACTACTCGGCCTACACGCTGGAGATCACGCCCTCCAAGGTCCACAACCTGGACAAGACCATCGACGCCCTCTCGCAGATCGTCTCGATCCAGCCCAAGGATCGCAAGCGCTTCAAGAAGCTCCTGGAGGAGAGTCGGAACTTCGAGTCGCTGCCGATCAGGACCCGCCTCACCGACGAGGAGGTGGCGAAGTTCATCGCCCGCCGCTACCGCTTTCCCGGCGTCGACGTCAAGGCGCGCCTGTTCCGCCAGTACCCGCTGAACGAGACGGCCTCGCACCTCTTGGGCTACATGGGCCGCATCACCGACAGCGATATCGATCGCATCGAGAGCAAGGACGAGGAAGACAACTACCGCGGCACCGAGCAATTCGGCAAGTCCGGGCTGGAGCAGCAATACGAGTTTCAACTGCACGGCCAGACCGGCTTCGAGCAGGTCGAGGTGGACTCCAGCGGCCGGGCCGTGCGGGTGCTGGCACGCATCCCGCCGGTGGCTGGCAACAACCTGACGCTGACCATCGACGCCAAGCTGCAGCAGGTGGCCGAGCAAGCCTTCGGCGACCAGCGCGGCGCCCTGGTCGCCATCGACCCGTCAACCGGCGGCATCCTGGCCCTGGTGTCGATGCCCAACTTCGACCCCAACCAGTTCGTCGACGGCATCGATACCCAGAACTGGGATGAACTCAACAACTCGCCCGACAAGCCGATGGTCGATCGCGCCCTGAACGGCATCTACCCGCCCGGCTCGACCTTCAAGCCCTATCTGGCGTTGGCGGCGCTGCAGGACGGCAAGCGCACGCCGCAGCAGACCATCCACGATCCCGGCTTTTTCAGCTTCGGCGGCCACATCTTCCACGACGACAAGCCGGGTGGACACGGCACCGTCGATATGTACAAGTCGCTGGTGGAGTCCTGCGACACCTACTACTACATGCTGGCCAACGACCTGGGCATCGAGCGCATCGCCAGGTTCGTGCGCAAGTTCGGCTTCGGCCAGCGTACCGGCGTCGATATCGAGGGCGAGTCCGAAGGCGTGCTGCCCTCGCCGGAGTGGAAGAAGAAGCACTTCAAGACCCCCGAACAGCAGCGCTGGTACGCCGGCGAGACCATCTCGATCGGCATCGGCCAGGGTTACAATGCCTATACCCCGATCCAGCTCGCCCAGGCGATCGCCACCCTGTCCAACAACGGCGTGATGTTCCGCCCTCACCTGGTGAAGTTCATCACCGACACCAAGACCGGCGCAGTCACCCCGATCGAATCCAAACCGGAGCGGACGATCCCGCTGAAGCAGGCAAACATAGAGATCGTGAAACAGGCCATGGTCGGCGTGAACAGCGACAAGGAAGGTACCGGCGCCGGCGCCTTCGCCGGGGCCGGCTACACCTCCGGCGGCAAGACCGGCACGGCCCAGGTGTTCAGCCTCAAGGGCGCGAAGTACTCCGCGGGGAAGACCAAGGAGAGACTGCGCGACCACGGCCTGTTCATCGCCTTCGCCCCGGCCGACCACCCGAAGATCGCGCTGGCCGTGGTGGTCGAGAACGGCGGTTTCGGCGCCCAATCGGCGGCGCCGATCGCGCGCAAGGTGCTCGACTATTACCTGCTCGGCAAGCTGCCCCCGGCGCCGCCTGTGCCGACAGACGCCGCCGCGAAGGAGGCGAATTGATGCTGACGCCGCACGGGGATGGACCCCGATGATCCGTAATCTCTGGCAGCGGCTCATCGCCCCCATCGACCCGCCGCTGATGACCGTGGCCGCGCTGCTGCTGGTCTACGGCCTGGTGGTGGTGGCTTCCGCCTCGCCCGAGCGGGTCGGCTCCCAGTTGCTCAACATGCTGGTCGCCTTGGTGGTGATGCGGCTGGTCGCCCAGGTACCGCCGCAGAAGCTGATGCACTTCGCGCTGCCGGTGTTCGTCTTCGGCGTCCTGCTGCTGGTCGCCGTGGCGCTGTTCGGCGACGTCTCCAAGGGCGCGCGGCGCTGGCTCAATCTCGGCTTCATGCGCATCCAGCCCTCGGAGATCATGAAAATCGCCATGCCGATGATGCTGGCCTGGTATTTCCAGAAGCGCGAGACCTCGCTGCGCCTGCGCGAGTACCTGGTGGCGGCGCTGATCCTGCTGCTGCCGGTCGCCCTGATCGCCAAGCAGCCCGACCTCGGCACCGCCATCCTGGTGCTCGCTGCCGGCTGCTACGTCATCTTCTTCGCCGGCCTGTCGTGGAAGGTGATCTTCGGACTGTTCGCGGCGGCGGCCGCCGCCGCGCCGATGGCCTGGTCGATGATGCGCGATTACCAGAGGAGCCGCATCCTGACCCTGCTCAATCCCCAGGCCGACCCGCTCGGCAAGGGCTTCCACATCATCCAGTCGACCATCGCGATCGGCTCCGGCGGCATCTTCGGCAAGGGCTGGGGACAGGGAACCCAGGCGCAGCTGGAGTTCATCCCCGAGCGCCACACCGACTTCATCTTCGCCGTGCTCTCGGAGGAGCTGGGCCTGATCGGCATCACCTTGCTGATGCTGCTCTACGCGTTCCTGATCGGCCGCGGCCTGATGATCGCGGCCAACGCGCCGACGCTGTTCACGCGCCTGCTGGCCGGCAGCATCACCCTGATCTTCTTCACCTACGCCTTCGTCAACATGGGCATGGTCAGCGGCATCCTGCCCGTGGTCGGCCTGCCGCTGCCCTTCATCAGCTACGGCGGCACGGCGCTGGTGACCCTGTTCGTCGGCATCGGCATCCTGATGAGCATCCACAAGCACCGGATGCTGGTGCAGAAATGAGCCTGGCACGCTGGTGGCTGCTGCTGCCCGCGGTCGGTCTGCTCGCCGCCTGCGGCAGCCAGCCGCCGCGGCCGACCATCGAACGCGGCCCCCCGCCTGCCGCCAGCCCGGCGCCTGAACGACCGGCACGGATACCGGGCGGCGGCTACTATCAGGACGACGGGCCTGGCGACCATCCGCCGGCCGACCTCGCTGCCATCCCCGACGCCCAGCCCAGGTTGGAGCCGCTCTCCAGGGCCGCCAACCGGCCCTACTCGGTGTTCGGCCGCGAATACGTGCCGATGACCCACCTGGAACCGTACAAGGCGCGCGGCATGGCGAGCTGGTACGGGCGCAAGTTCGACGGCCAGAAGACCTCGACCGGCGAGACCTACGACATGTACGGGATGAGCGCCGCCCATCCGACGCTGCCGATCCCGAGCTACGCCCGGGTCACCAACCTGAGCAACGGCAAGTCGGTGGTGGTGCGCGTCAATGACCGTGGCCCCTTCCTGGACAACCGCCTGATCGACCTTTCCTACACCGCCGCGGCGAAGCTCGGCATCATCGGCCGCGGCAGCGCCCCGGTCGAGGTGGATAGCATATTGCCCGGCCAGACTCAGCTCGCCGCGGCGCCGGAGATCGATCCGATCGAACAGATCGCGCTGGCCGCACAGGCCACGCGGGCCAGCGCGGCCCAGGAACCCGCCCGACTGCCGGAGACCCGGGACGTCCGCGGCGTCTATCTGCAATTGGGCGCCTTCGGCAACCGCGACAACGCCGAGGGTTTCAAGTCCCGCCTCGGCGGGGAGCTACAGGATCTCGGCGACAAGCTGCTGGTCACCGCCGCAAACGGCATCTACCGGGTGAAGCTCGGACCCTGGCGGGACGATGCCGAGGCCCGGCGCGTCGCCGAGCGCCTGCGCCGCCTGTTCGAGCTGGACTCGATGGTGGTCGTGAGGTGATGGGGCTGGAGCACGGCTGTTATAATTTGTCGCCTGTCTCCTCGTTCCCGCCCCCCCCCAATGCGCACCTTGCTGTTCCTGCTGTCCCTGCTGCTCTCGGTCGAGGCGCCGGCGCAGCCCTTGCCGCAACCACCCGGCATCGCCGCGCGCGCCTGGCTGCTGATCGACTACGGTTCGAACCAGACCCTGGCCGGCGCCAACGCCGAGCAGCGCATCGAACCCGCCTCGCTGACCAAGCTGATGACCGCGTATCTGGTCTTCGCCGCCCTGAAGCAGGGCAAGCTCAAGCCGGACCAGCGGGTACCGGTCTCGGAGCGCGCCTGGAGAGCCCAGGGCTCGCGCATGTTCATCGAACCGAACAAACCGGTGACGGTGGCTGAGCTGCTGCGCGGCATGATCGTCGAGTCGGGCAACGACGCCTGCATCGCGCTGGCCGAGGCCATCTCCGGCAGCGAAGCGGCCTTCGTCGCCACCATGAACCACGAGGCGCAGCGCCTGGGTCTCAAGAACACCCACTTCGCCAACTCGACCGGGCTGCCCGACCCGCAGCACTACTCCACCGCGGCCGACCTGGCGCGGCTCACCTCGGCGCTGATCCGCGACTTCCCGGAGTACTACCCGCTCTACGCGCTCAAGGACTACAGCTACAACCACATCACCCAGGCGAACCGCAACCGCCTGCTGTGGCTCGACCCGCACGTCGATGGCGTCAAGACCGGGCATACCGAGACGGCCGGCTACTGCCTGGTCGCCTCGGCCAAGCGCGGCACGCGCCGGCTGATCTCGGTGGTGCTGGGCGCGGACTCGGACGGCGGCCGCGCGGACGAATCGCAGCAGCTGCTCAACTTCGGCTTCCAGTACTACGACGCGGTCAGGCTCTACGGCGCCGGCCAGGTGATCTCCCGGCTGCGCGTGTACAAGGGCGCGGAGAGCACGGTCAGCGCGGGCTTTCTCGGCGACTTCACGCTGTCGGTGCCCAAGGGGCGGGCCGGCCAGATCGAGGTGCAGCTCTCCAGCCTGCAACCGCTCTTGGCGCCGGTCGAAAAGGGCAGCCGCATCGGCACCCTGAAGCTCACGCTCGACGGCCGGCCCTACGGCGAATACCCGGTGGTGGCCCTGGAGACGGTGCCGGTGGCCGGCATCCTCGGCCGCACCTGGGACACGGTGCGGCTGTGGTTCGAATGAAGGAGGCACCATGATCTACCTGAACGGCGAATTCATGCCCATCTCCGAGGCGAGGGTGCCGGTGATGGACCGAGGCTTCCTCTTCGGCGACGGCGTCTACGAGGTGATCCCGGTGTATTCGAAGCGGCCGTTCCGCCTCGCCGAACACCTGAGGCGGCTGCAGGCCAGCCTGGCAGGCATCCGCCTGGCCAATCCGCATAGCGATGCAGAGTGGGCGCAGCTGATCGGCAGCATCATCGAGCGGGCCGACTTCCCCGACCAGCAGGTCTATCTCCAGGTGACGCGCGGCGCCGACGGCAAGCGCAACCACGCCTTCCCGAAGCTCATCCGGCCGACCGTGTTCATCATGACCGAGCCGCTCCTGCAGCCGCCGGCCGAGCAGCGCGAACGGGGTATCGCCGCCGTCTCCGCCGCCGACAATCGCTGGCTGCGCTGCGACATCAAGTCGATTTCGCTGCTCGCCAACTGCCTGCTGCGCCAGCAGGCGGTCGAGGCCGGCTGCGCCGAGACCGTGCTGTTGCGCGACGGTTTCCTCTCCGAAGGCGCCGCCTCGAACATTTTCCTGGTGAAGGACGGCGTGCTGCTGGCGCCGCCGAAGAACCACCTGATGCTGCCCGGCATCACCTACGACGTGATCCTGGAACTGGCGCAGCAGCACGGCCTGCCGCATCAGGTGCGCGACGTGCTGGAGGCGGAAGTGCGCGCCGCCTCCGAGCTGTGGATGACTTCCTCGACCAAGGAAGTGCTGCCCATCGTCAGCTTGGACGGCCGGCCGGTCGGCGACGGTAGGCCGGGCCCGGTGTTCGCGCGGATGTATTCCTGGTATCAGGAATTCAAGCGCTCGGTGATGCACCGTGGCTGAGCCGAAATGACCGAGTCAACCGAGCCCTCGCTGCTCGAATTCCCCTGCGACTTCCCGATCAAGATCATGGGCAGGCGCGTCGAGGGCTACGCCCAGGCGGTGCTGGCGATCGTGCAGCGCCACGCCCCGGACTTCGACGGCGCCGCGGTGGAGATGCGCGCCTCGAAGCAGGGTGGCTATCTCAGCCTGACCTGCACGGTACGTGCCACCTCGCGCGCCCAGCTCGACGCCCTGTACCGCGAGCTCTCCGCCCACCCGCTGGTCAAGGTGGTGCTGTGAATGCCCCCCCGATCGTCAGGCGGCTCGGCCGGGTCGATTACCAGCCGACCTGGCGCGCGATGCAGGATTTCACCGCCGCGCGCGATGTTGGCACGCCAGACGAGATCTGGCTGCTGGAGCACCCGCCGGTATTCACCCAGGGCATGGCCGGCAGGCCCGAACACCTGCTCGCCGAGACCGGTGTGCCGCTCGTCAAGACCGACCGCGGCGGTCAGATCACCTACCACGGCCCGGGCCAGGTGATCGCCTACCTGCTGCTCGATCTCACCCGGCGCGGACTCAAGGTGCGCGAGCTGGTGTCGCGCATCGAGCAGGCGGCGATCGAGCTGCTCGCGGCGCACAATGTCGAAGGGGAACGCCGCGCCGGCGCGCCCGGAGTCTATGTCGGCGGCGCCAAGATCGCAGCGCTGGGCCTGCGCGTCAAGGGCGGTCGCAGTTATCACGGTCTGTCGCTGAACGTGGACATGGATCTTTCGCCCTTCGCGACGATCAACCCCTGCGGCTATCCGGGCATGCCGGTCACCCAGCTGCGCGATCTCGGCGTCCGGGTCGGTCCGGCCGAGGTCGGCGAACTGCTTCTTGATAAACTGCAAAACCGCATCGGGAGTCACCGTGGCTGAAATCGGCGTCAAGCAGAAGGGCGAGGCCAAGACCTCGCGCATCCCGATCAAGATCGTGCCGGCACAGACGCTGAAGAAGCCCGCCTGGATCCGCGTCAAGGCCGGCTCGGACGCGACCCGGTTCAACGAGGTCAAGGGCATCCTGCGCAGCCAGAAGCTCCACACCGTCTGCGAGGAGGCCTCCTGCCCCAACATCGGCGAGTGCTTCGGCAAGGGCACCGCCACCTTCATGATCCTGGGCGACCTGTGCACCCGCCGCTGCCCGTTCTGCGACGTCGGCCACGGCAAGCCATTGCCGCCCAACCCGGAAGAACCGGAGCAGCTCGCCCAGACCATCGCCGCATTGCGGCTGAAGTACGTGGTGATCACCAGCGTCGACCGCGACGACCTGAAGGACGGCGGCGCCCGGCACTTCGCCGACTGCATCTCCCGGGTGCGCGAACGCTCGCCGCAGACGGTGATCGAGGTGCTGGTGCCCGACTTCCGCGGCCGGCTCGACATCGCGCTGGACATCCTCACCGCGACGCCGCCCGACGTGATGAACCACAACCTGGAGACCGTGCCGCGCCTCTACAAATCGGTACGCCCCGGCGCCGACTACGCCCACTCGCTGGCGCTGCTCAAGGGCTTCAAGGAAAGGAACCCGGGCATCCCGACCAAGTCCGGACTGATGGTCGGCGTCGGCGAGAGCGACGAGGAGATCCTCGATGTGATGCGCGAGCTGCGCGCCTGCCGCGTCGACATGCTGACCATCGGCCAGTACCTCGCGCCCTCCGGCCACCACCTGCCGGTGCTGCGCTACGTGCACCCCGAGGTCTTCGCAAACTACGAGAGCGAAGCGCTGGCGATGGGTTTCTCGAACGCCGCCTGCGCTCCGATGGTTAGATCAAGTTATCACGCAGACCAGCAGGCGCACGCCGCGGGCGTTTGATGCTCTCCAAGCTCAATCCGCCGCAGCGGGAAGCGGTCAAGTATCTCGACGGCCCGCTGCTGGTGCTGGCCGGCGCCGGCTCGGGCAAGACCCGGGTGATCACCCACAAGATCGCCTACCTGGTCGAGGAGTGCGGCGTCTCGCCCGCGCACGTAGCCGCCATCACCTTCACCAACAAGGCCGCGCGCGAGATGCAGGAGCGCATCGCCAAGCTCTTGCCGGGACGGGGACTGAAGGGACTGACGGTCAGCACCTTCCACGCCCTGGGCGCGCGCATCCTGCGCCAGGAGGCCAAGCTCGTCGGCCTGAAACCGGGCTTCTCGATCCTCGACGCCGGCGACAGCGCCGCGCTCGTCGCCGAGCTGACGCACCACGCCGACAAGGCGCAGGTCCGCGCCCTGCAGGCCCGCATCTCGAACTGGAAGAACGCCCTGGTCGATCCCGCGCGGGCGCAGGAGGCGGCGGAGGATGCCCTTGAGCTCGCCGCTGCCCGGCTCTACGGCGAGTACGAGAAGATGCTCTCCGCCTACCAGGCGGTGGACTTCGACGACCTGATCCGCCGGCCGACGCTGCTCTTCGATTCCGAGCCCGAGGCGCTGGCGCGCTGGGCCGGCCGGCTGCACACCCTGATGGTCGACGAGTACCAGGACACCAACCACTGCCAGTACCGGCTGCTGACACTGCTGGCCGGCACGCGCGCGGCGCTCACCGCGGTCGGCGACGACGACCAGTCGATCTACGCCTGGCGCGGCGCCGACGTCGAGAATCTGAACCAGTTGGCCCGCGACTACCCGCAACTCAAGGTCATCAAGCTCGAACAGAACTACCGCTCGACGACCAGCATCCTCAAGGCCGCCAACAGCCTGATCGGCCACAACCCCAAGCTGTTCGAGAAGCGCCTGTGGTCGGAGCGCGGCCACGGCGACGCGGTCTGTGCCACCGCCTGCCGCGACGGCGAGCACGAGGCCGAGCTGGTGGTGATGAAGCTGATGGCGCACAAGTTCGAGCACCGCGGCGCGCACCGGGACTACGCCATCCTCTACCGCGGCAACCACCAGGCGCGCGTCTTCGAGCAGCAGTTGCGCAACCACAAGATCCCCTATCTGCTCTCCGGCGGCCAGTCCTACTTCGACCGCGCCGAGATCAAGGACATCACCGCCTACCTGCGCCTGATCAGTAACGGCGACGACGATCCCGCCTTCATCCGCGCCATCACTTGTCCGAAGCGCGGCATCGGCGGCGCCACCCTGGAGGCGCTCGGCCGCTACGCCGGCGGCCGTCAGGTGAGCCTGTTCGAGGCGGCCTTCGAGGCCGGCGCCGACAGCCACGTCCCGGCCAAGCCGCTCGCGGGCATCCGCGAGTTCGGCGAGTTCATCAACCGCATGGCGTCGCGCGCCGAGCGAGAGCCGGCCGGCGTCGTGCTGGAGGACCTGGTCCGCGCCATCGACTACGAGCGCCACCTGTTCGAGGCCTTCGAGCCGCGCGAGGCCGAGGCCAAGTGGGCGAACGTGCGCGACTTCGTAGACTGGCTCGGCAGGAAGGGCGGCGAGGAGGACAAGAACCTGCTGGCGCTGACCCAGAGCGTGGCGCTGATCACCATGCTCGACAAGCAGGAGGCGGACATCGACGCGGTGCAGCTCGCCACCCTGCACGCCGCCAAGGGCCTGGAGTTCAGGCACGTGTTCCTGGTCGGCGTCGAGGAGGGCATCCTGCCGCACCAGAGTGCCGTCGATGCCGGCAACATCGAGGAAGAGCGGCGCCTGATGTACGTCGGCATCACCCGCGCGCAGCACAGCCTGCACCTGTCCTGGTGCGCGCGGCGCAAGCTGGGACGCGAGTGGCGGAGCTGCGAGCCCTCGCGCTTCATCGCGGAGATGGGCGGCGATCTGAAGATCGCCGGGGGCAAGGAGGACACCCCGCCGGACAAGGCCGCGGGCCGCGCCAAGCTGGCACAGTTCAAGGCGCTGCTGGGCGGCGCGTAGCACCGCCCAGCCGGGCGATCACTTCGCCGCGGGATCCTTGAAGTTCGCCCCGGATTTGTCCGCCATATAGACGATGGCGCGGGTCAGTTCGAGCTCGCTGGCGTCCGAGCCGCCCTTGGGCGGCATGGCGTTCTTGCCGGCGGTGGCCGATTTCACCAGGGCGTCCAGACCCTTGGCGATGCGCGGCGCCCAGGCGGCCTTGTCGCCGATCTTCGGCGAACCGGCGGCGCCGGTGCCGTGGCAGGCGGAGCAAACGCTCTTGACCAGTTCCTCGCCGGTCCTCGGCGCCTTCGCGCCGCCCGCGGCGGCTGACGCCATCTCGACCTTCGCCACCGGCCGGATGCGCTCGGCGATCGCCGCGGCGTCTCCCGTCGACTGGTTGCCCATGACGAGCGACGGAATGAGGTTCGCGGCCAAGGTGATCACGAAAACGAGGAAGAGAAGGGCGGCGACTGCGAGCAATACGGTCGACTGCGCGTTCGACTGCGACGAGCCGTCCTTGGCGGGTTGATGATCGGCCATGATGGGATCCTTGATGACTGAAGGGCGCTGAAAAGTGGCCGATTATAGCGACTTTGTCGGCGCTGGCACAGGGCCCGCGACGGGCCCGGCATGGACGGGAAAGGACAAAAGCGCTATGCTAGCGCCCCTTGCGCCCGTAGCTCAGCTGGATAGAGTGCTACCCTCCGAAGGTAGAAGTCGCACGTTCGAATCGTGTCGGGCGCACCAATTAGCCATAAAACTGGGCACTTGATTATTCAATGTGCCCAGTTTTGCTTTCTGCAGGGTTTCCGCCGGCGCCTCGTAGGTAGCGGCCCCTGACTGTGGCGGTCTGGTCCTGCACCACGATTTCATCCACCAGGCGATGCAGGTAGCGCTCGGCGAAGGATGGGTCGGAAGCCGGCGGCTTTTCGCGAGGCACGCCGCCGCGATATGCTCGGATAGCAGGAGATCGATCATGACCCATGTTCAGGCCCAGCCCTATCTAGTAAACAAGGTTTCAGTGATCGCCAAGGGCACCGATGTACTGGTGCGGGAATATGTGCTCAATCCCGGCGAATCCATCCCGTGGCACCATCACACCCAGGTTACCGATCACTACTACAGCTTGGAAGGCAAAGTGTCGATCGAAACGCGTATACCGGATGCGCTCCACGAATTGACTTCCGGCGAGTCCACCACGGTGGTCGCTCCAACCGCGCACCGTGTTTCCAACCCATTCGGCAAACCATGCCGCTTTCTGCTTATCCAGGGCGTCGGGAAATACGATTGGGTCAAAGAGCAATGACGCTCGACTCCGTGAAACCGCACCGAAAAGACGACACTTGTGGCGTTCTCACCGACCGGCAAGCTTGCGCAAGCTGACCGGGCAGAATATGAAAATCATCAAGCCCGGCCCGGCCGGGTTTGGCGCGTTCAACAATAACGAAATCGCCCGCTGGGACCCGCTGATCAAGGCCGACAACATCGTCATCAATTAATCGTCGCTACACGAAAGGGCAAATGGCAATGCAGTCCTACTGGATACAATCGACCGCGCACGAGACGACGCTGGATCGCCGTGAAATACCGATGCCTGAACCCGCTGCGGGGCAGTTGCTGGTACAGATGCACGCCGCCGGGCTCAATCGCGGCGAATTCATCGCCGGCCACGGGCGCACCAAGCCCGGCGCGGCCAAGCCTGCAGGCAATGAGGGCGCAGGCGCGGTGGTCAAGCTTGGCGCCCGCGTCGCCGGTTTCGCGCCGGGCGCGCGTGTCATGGGCCGCTGCCCCGGCGCATTCGCCGAATACGCGCTGATGGACGCGCGCGAAGCCATCGCCGTACCTGAGCGCCTGTCTTGGGAAGAGGCAGCCAGCGTTCCGCTCACCTTCGTGGCGGTACACGACATGCTGATTGCCCAGGGCCATCTTGCCGCGGGCGAGTGGCTAATGGTGGCCGGCATCTCTTCGGGCGTGGGCGTCGCCGCGCTGCAGACTGCCAAGGTGCTGGGCGCGAAAGTGATCGGCACCTCGGGTTCGGAGGAGAAGCTGGTCAAGCTGAAAGCCTTGGGTATGGATGTCGGCATCCGCACCCGCGCCGGCGATTTCTGTGACCAGGTCATGCAATCCACGGGCGGCAAGGGCGCCAATCTGATCGTCAACAACGTGGGCGGCTCGGTGTTCGCCGAATGCGTGCGCGCGCTCGCCTTCCAGGCCCGGCTGGCTACGGTGGGCTATGTCGACAACGTGCTCAAGGCAGAAATCGACATCGAAGCGCTGCACGCCAAACGTCTGGTGCTTTTCGGCGTTTCGAACAAGCTGCGCAACGCCGAGCAGAAGGCAGAATCCACGCGCGGTTTTGTCGCCGACATCCTTCCAGCTATAGCCGACGGGCGCATCCGTCCGGTGCTGGACCGCGTGTACGGCTTCGACGAACTTCCGGCGGCAAAAGCCCACATGGAATCGAATGCCCACCTGGGCAAGATCGTGCTGCGCGTGCGCGCCGATTGACACCAATTTCCGGCTCTCGCGACCATCAAAGGAATCACGACCATGAAAATACATCGTTTTGTCGCGACGGTGATGCTTGCCGGCGTCTGGGCACAAGCCCACACATTCGAATCGCGTCGGGGCACCGCCCACACCATTGGCGGCAGTGCTGTCTCGGTATCAACCGCGCCGAAGGTCCGCCACGGTAGTCGTAACGGGGCACAACCAGCCAACCGACCAGCGTGCGCGGTCCCCAGTATTGTCGAACTGCCTCTGCCGGCCCTCCCCCGACGAGGTTCGGGCGAGGATGGGTCGGTCGGGTTAAACCCGCCAGACGTCAAGGCCCAAGGCGGCGCCAGATTCACGGCCCGCCCCTTTCCCCGCATCGTTCCGCACAAAGATCATGATGTGCTTGAAATGGTCGGCTGACGTTTTCTGAGAGCCGATTTCGAGCGCAATGATCGCGCCCGCTTCGTCGTCTGCGCCGGTGGCGATGACGGTTTGTTCCGGGCCGATATGAAGCACCGTAATCGGCACACCGCTCAGGGCGTCAGATCTGATTGCCGAATAGCGCAAAAGGATTTGCGCTTCGATAACCGGACGGATCTTCAACGTCATGCTCGCCAGATCTCTTTGAAGAACCGATCGATGGGTAGCGTAAAGCCGCTGGCTTGGGCGTGCCCGCCGCCACCGTAATGCGTGGCGATAAGGCTTACGTCAAAAGGTGCCAGACTCCGCAGACTGCAGATGACCTCGTCGCCCCTGATGAAGTAGGTGAGGCTGAAGCTACCTGAACGCTTGGCGATAGCCTGTCCGATTTCCGAGGCATTCCCGATGGCATTGGTGGCCAAGCCCGGATATCCGCAGAGCGTGACGGGTCTCAGGTCTTTGCGCAGGGCACCGTCGATTTGTCGCTGCAATACCTCAAGCACCGTGCGCCCTTTGGTGATCAGGTCCGCAGGGTGGGCGGCAGCGTCCTGCCAGGATTCGAAACTCGTCGGGATCAGGCTCAGTCCGGCACAGAAGGCTTTTGTGTCTGCCATGTTGAACCGCCATAGATCCCTGTCGCCAATATGGTCGATAAGTCCTGGCCGAGCCAAGCGGGGATGAAAGTAATCCCAGGCAATCTGGGCGCCGGACCTGTCCATGTCGAACAGGATCTCGACGTTGGCAATGGGCTCAGCGTCGGCCCACTGGGCCGCAGCCGATTTGTGGTGATCCAGCAGGACAATTTTTGCGGCTTGCTGCGCCATGGCGCCCATTACATCGGGCGGAAAGCTGAAATCAAGGATGAAAACCTTTCGCTCAAGCAGTCGCTCCGGCGCGATCACGTCACCGTAATAGACGGCACGGTATTCGGCCTCATCCCCCAGGCACAGCCACGCCGCGTAGGCGGCACCGAAGCCGTCATCGCAATCGCCGTGGTAGAGAATCAGCGGGTCTGTGGCGTCGGCCATGAAGATCATTGGTGCCCAGGCAGCGGCGCACTGGCGAGCAGTCGGCGGCACTCCTCGCGGATTGATGCGCCGATTTCTGATACGTGGCGTTCATCGAGCGCTTCGGTCATTTCATAGGAAATGTGCAGCCCCGCTTCGCGTGACACGGCGCCGGCAATATTCCGCGCCAGTTGGTCGCTCAAACCGGAGAGGTGTTTGCGTTGTTGCGCAGGCAGATGCGATTTTGCTCGGGCTAGCCATTCGGCAGCAAGTGTCGCACCTTGCGCGATTGTCAGCCAGGCGTGATGCTCGTAAAAGGTGGCCAGGCACTCCGCGGTCAAGGCAAAGAGCAGCGCGCTGTGTCGGTCTTGTTCAATCACTGATGGTTCAGGCAGGCTCATCGGGGGAGCGCGGTCGCGAAGCTCATGTGTCTGAAGCATTGTTCCGGTACCGGGATCCTGCCCCAGTACCGGAGCTAGCCCTACTTCTTTTGCTCAGCCTTCTCGCCCGCCGCGGCGGCGGCAGCCCCCGGGGTGCCGGTGGCAAAACGGGCACTAGACGCCGCGTTCCTTGCGTTCGCGTTCGACCTGGATGATGTAGCGTTGTATCTGCTTCATCATCGCCCCGGACAGTTTTATGAACTCGCAGCCGACGCGCTTGAGAATCTTGCCATTGGAAGCGGTGATGTCGTAGATGTTGCGTACGCGTATGTCGAAATTAATCATGCCGACGTTGGGCAGATTGATGCTGGCGCCGGCGAATTGCGCATCCATCTTGAGGGCGACGCCGCCGGGAGGCACAACCAGGCAGATGCCGCCGCAGCTGATGTTGAAAACCACCGCCGGCACCGTCCTGATCGAACCGTCCGCCTGCGGCAGCGGGATATTGGCCCTCAGCGGGTTGGCCATGGGCGTCGTCAAGCGGTAGTATTCGCGCCGCTGCAGACGGAACAGGGAATCCGGGACGTCGCCCTGGAAGGCATCGCGGCCCTCGTATTTGACCGACTTTACGCCATTCAGGATGAACTGGATCTTGGCCCGCTCCTTGCTCGAAATGCATTTGATCTCATCGGACTGCAGCGCCTTGCGGTTCATTTCCATATTGCTGCTATAAGCGAAGATCATGGTCTTGCCATCGGGCGAGACCTCGAGCAACGAGGTGAGGAGCAAGTCGTTACTTCCATTGAAATAGAAAGTGATGAGCGAACCGGCCTCGCGCATGCTGCGCAGGATCGCGAGCGTCTCGGTGGGCGAGGTCGTCTCATACTTGCTGTATTCGTCTTCGGCATCCTTGGGCGTTTGACCCCCTGCCGGCATTGTCTGATTGCCTGTCGAATCGGCAGCCGCGGATTGCGCCGTGCGGTAAGGCGGCGCATCCTGCTGCTCATCCACCACGGCTCTCGTTTGGGCGAGCACGCCCTCGATGAATTGTTCCATCGAGGGCATCTCGAACCAGGAACCGCTTGAGGTGACGATTTTCTCCAAGGCCTTCCGATTGCCTTCGCCCGCAATCCAGTCGCGATAGCCTCGAAGGCTTTCGGTAAAGATCGTCAGCAGCTTCTGCGCGGTCAATCTGCGATTGCCCTCGATCGCCGCCAGGTCGCGATAATTTCTAAGGCTGCCGACGAGCGTCGTGAACAGCTTCTGCGCGGTCAACTCGGTCTTGGTCTTGTAGTCGTTGATTTCGTGGCTGACGATGACCTTCTGCTCCGGCGCCAATCCCGCCTGACCGGTGCGCAGAACTATCCTGACCAGCTGGTTGCCCAGTTCGGCCCGGATCCTTTTCGCGAGGATCAGACCCGCGTCGTCCGATTCCATGACCACGTCGAGAAGAATCACGGCGATATCGGGATTGTCGGCCATGACCTGGAAGCCTTCTGCGCCCGTATAGGCGTGGAAGAACCGCAACGATCTGGCTTCGAACGAGAAATTCCTCAGCGCCAGCTCGGTAACGTCATGGACTTCCTTCTCGTCATCGACGATGAGAACACTCCAGAAGTCGTCTTCATCGGCCAACATTTTCTCGTCTGGTGCGAATACCAGTTCACCCGCAGCGACATCATCGCGCTTGAACTCATGCTTCATGCCCACTCATTCCTTCCAAGGAGGTTTGGCCACCGCAGATCCGCCCACGCCTCCGGCTCGAACACGTGGGACGGCACTAATGACTATGCCATAGGTTAATACTAAAAAAATCACGGTGCAACAGATCCAGCCAGCGGCCACTGGATAGCGAAGGTGGTGCCTCGGCCCGGTTGGCTGCGGCAGTCGATCTTGCCCTTCAAGGTCTGGGTGATCAGGTTATACACGATGTGCAAACCCAGGCCGCTGCCGCCGGCACCGCGCTTGGTGGTGAAGAAGGGATCGTAGATCTTGGCCAGGACTTCGGCGCCCATCCCCTTGCCATCGTCGCTGAACTCGAGTTCCAGCCGGTCGCCGGGCTTCCTCACGACGATGCGGACCATCCCTCCCGGTTTCTCGTCGTGGGCATGGCTGAGCGAGTTCATGACCAGGTTGGTGATGATTTGCGAGAACAAGCCGGGATAGCTCTCGATCTCGATTTCCTCCGCGCAGTCGATGGCGCAGCTGACCCCCGTTTTCTTCAGCGCCGGCCTCAGGCTGGTCATGATTTCCTCCAGGTAAGGCCGCACCTTGAACCGCCGCCTGCCCTCGCTCGATTGGTCCACGGCGACCTGCTTGAAGCTGTTGATCAGCCCCGCGGCGCGCTCCAGGTTGTTGAGTATCATCCGGCTCGACTGCTCCGACAACGCCATGTACTGTTCCAGGTCAGCCTTCCTCATCTGCCCCTGGCGGTACAGCGCGCTCAGCCGCTTCGTCTCGTCCTCGAGGGTGGAGGCCGCGGTCACGCCGATGCCCACCGGCGTATTGATCTCGTGGGCGATCCCGGCCACCAAGCCGCCCAGCGCGGCCATCTTCTCCGACTCGACCAGGTGCTTCTGGGCCTGCCGCAAGCTCTCCAAGGTCAGCCTGAGTTCTTCGTTCGAGCGACTGAGGTCTTGCGTGCGCAGGCCGAGCTGTATCTCCGCCCGCTTGCGTTCGGTGATGTCCTGAAGCGAGCCGTAGAGCTGGTAATGGACTTCGTCGGTCACCTGTCGCAGCACCTTCGAGATGGCGCGCAGGTAGCGGACCGAACCGTCCGTATGCCTCACCATCAATTGGCATCTACCGGATTCCCCGGGCGCAAGCGCCATGATGTACCGGTCGAACGGCATTTCATCGTCGGCGACGGAACATCGCCAGAGGTCCTCCGCCCGCAGTTGACCGGCAGCGCACCCGAACAGCTGCTCGCACGAGCCCGCCAGCCAATCGATGCGGAAATCCTCCCCTTCCTTCCGGGAGCAGGAATAAATGAGGTCCGAACTCAGGGCTGAAACGGTGCGGTAGCGCTCCTCGCTCTCCGCCAGGTTGAGCGCGAGCCGCCCCTTTTCCAGCCCCAGGCGTATCGCAACGTCCAGCGTCTGATGCAGGTAACGCGCGCTGACCAGCATGGCCATCAGAAAAATGATGGACATCGATCCGAATGCCCAATGGAGCGCCGTATCCGCCTGCAGCAGTATCACGGCGGGCATCGGGAAGCAGACCAGCAGTGCGTACGTCATGAAGGCGGCAGGCACCGGCGCCAGGATGGGAACGGCCCCCGCCGTCATCCCGCACAGTACGAGCGCCGTGAACAGCAGCGCGCCATCCGGGGCGCCCCACATGAACCACGCGCTGCCCGCCCCCCATGTGGCGGCGGCCATCGCCGTGGCAAAGAGATAGCGCTGCCGCCATATCGGCGCCGCGGCGGCATCGCGCTCAGCCGCCCGGAAGCGCCGGGCCAGCTCGTAGCGACCCAAAGAGATGACGACGGCTAGGCACCACCAAGCGAATGCCGCGACGGCCGAGACATGAAACGTGGCATTGACGTAGGCCAGCAGGGTGGCATTGACGATACTGACGGACTGCGCAAGGCCCGCATTGCGGTAGAGCAGTGCGGTCTTTTGGCGCCGGGTCTCTGCTTCGATGTCCGAAGCGGCCTCGACCGGTCGGCCATTGCCAAAATCCTTGTCGGCACCCATCGTCGTCAATTGCAAGGTCCGGGGAGATTCCTGTCGGTCTCGGTCGATCTGGCGGCGTCCGATCATCATAGCCGGTTTGTATTCGGGGCGGTAGGCTGGGGAATTTCACTGCGCTCATCGACCCTGCGAGCACTGCTCGGCAGCGCCTGTTGGTATGATGGCCCCACCGGACCACAACTAGGATGCTGCGCATGCTCTACAACCTGACGCCCTTCCTGCTCCATTGGGCAGCCACTTCCCTGTCGCTCTGGGCGGCGAGCTACGTGTTCAGCGGCATCCGTTTCGCGAACGTCTCGTCGCTGATCGTCTCCGCGCTGCTGCTCGGCTTTGTCGACGCCATCGTCAGGCCGCTGTTGATCATCCTCACCCTGCCGCTGACCCTGGTGACGCTGGGCCTGTTTCTGCTGGTGATCAACGCCCTGATGCTGCTGCTGGTCTCGTCGCTGGTTCGCGGCTTCACGATATCGGGTTTCTGGACCGCCTTCTTCGCCAGCATTTTCATCTCGCTGCTGAGCCTGCTGCTCGGCGCCTTCCTGGACGGCGGCGGCACGCCGTGGCGGCCGATGGGCAATGGTCCGTGGGTCTGAGGCTCCCGATCAAGCGGCGATTCGTACCGTTTCACCCGCGCTTGTCGGTGGTTTCCGAATCGCTTAACATCCGGCCACCATGGACCCGGCCACTCTCCGCCGTCACGATCCGATGATGAAATTCCGCGTCATTCCCGTCACGCCCTTCCAGCAGAACTGTTCGCTCCTGTGGTGCGACGAAACCGGGGAGGGCGCCGTCGTCGATCCGGGCGGCGACCTGCCGCTGATCGTGGACACCGCCAGGCAACTGGAGGTGCGCATCGTGAAGATATTGCTCACCCACGGCCATATCGACCACGCCGGTGGCACCGCTGCGCTCGCCGCGCAACTGGGCGTGCCGGTGGAGGGGCCGCAGCGGGAGGAGCGCTTCTGGATCGACCAGTTGCCGCAACAGGGCAAGATGTTCGGCTTCCCCCGGGTCGAGGCCTTCACCCCGGATCGCTGGCTGGACGACGGCGACCAGGTGAGCTTCGGCCACGTCACCCTGGAGGTGCGCCATTGCCCGGGCCACACGCCCGGACACGTGATTTTCTTCAACGCCGCGGCGAAGCTGGCGATCGTCGGCGACGTGCTGTTCCAGGGCTCGATCGGCCGCACCGACTTCCCGCGCGGCGACCACGACACCCTGATCCGCTCGATCCGCGACAAGCTCTGGCCGCTGGGCGACGACGTCGCCTTCATCCCCGGGCACGGGCCGATGTCGACCTTCGGCGCGGAGCGGCGCAGCAACCCCTACGTCGCCGACTAGTGCCCGTAGTTGTCACCGGAGAATTGTTACCCTGACAACCCAGGGCACTTGTGCTGCGTAGCAGTGCGGGACCTGCAGCGGCACCACACCTGCTGCGCAGGTGTAAGTGCCCGCCTGACCTTCGGCTATGGGTTTCCGGACCAACGGCACCACACCTGCTGCGCAGGTGTAAGTGCCCGTAATCGCCCCGGGCAAAAACTCCCCGGGACAAAACGGGCACTAAAATTCCAGCGGGTCTACGTCGATATGCCAGCGCAGGTCGCGCGGCGCCTTCTGCTGATACAGCTTTTCCACCCACGCCGCCAGAAACGCCTGCAGCGCCGTCCGGCTGGCCGATTCCGCCAAGAGCTGCGCCCGCTCCAGCGCCATCATCCGGTAGAGGCGCATCGGCACCGGATCGTAGAGGCTGACCCCGTCCGGCAGCAGCGTCTTCGCGGTCGCCGCGGCGACCGCGAGGAAGGCCAGCGCGTCTTCCAGCTGCCTGGCCTCGGCGCGCAGCAGCACCTGGAAGGTGTACGGCGGGAAGCCGGCGGCGCGCCGCTCTTCTAGCTGCACCCGGGCGAAGCTCGGGTAGTCGTGGGCGACCAGCGCCTGGTACAGCGGATGGCCCGGGTACTCGGTCTGGATCAGCACCTCGCCGGCCAGCGCGGCGCGTCCGCTCCTGCCGCCGACCTGCATCAGCTGGGAGAACAGGCGCTCGGGCGCGCGAAAGTCCGCGGCGAACAGGGCGGCGTCGGCGCCGACCACACCGACCAGCGTCAGCCGCGGAAAGTCGTGGCCCTTGGCCAGCATCTGGGTGCCGACCAGGATGTCGACGCGGCCCTCGTGAATCGCCGCCAGGAGCGCCTGCCACTTCTTCGGCGTGCTGGCGGAATCGCGGTCGACCCTGAGGATGCGCGCCCCCGGAAAGCGGGCGGCGAGAGTTTCCTCGAGGCGCTGCGTGCCGCGGCCGAAGGGATGGATGTCGGCGTTGCCGCAACCCGGGCAGTGGTTCGGGATGAGCGCCTCCAGGCCGCAGTGGTGGCAGCGCAGACGGCGGTCGGCGAGATGCACGACGAGGTTCGCGGCGCAACGGTGGCAGCGGCTCACCCAGCCGCAGGCCGGGCAGGCCAGCACCGGGGCGTAGCCGCGGCGGTTGAGGAACACCAGGCTCTGCTCGTTGCGCTCCAGGCGCACTTCGAGCGCGGCGAGCAGCGCGGCGCTCATGCCGTCCTGCAGCTTCTCGCGGCGGGTATCGATGCAGCGCACCGCCGGCATCGCTTCGGCGACGGCCCGACGCGGCAGTTCGAGCAGCCGGTAGCGTCCGCTGCCGGCGTGGTGGAAGCTCTCCAGCGAGGGGGTCGCCGAACCGAGCACGATCGGCACGCCGCGCTGGTGCGCCCGCCACACGGCGACGTCGCGCGCCGAGTAACGCAGGCCCTCCTGCTGCTTGAAGGAAGCGTCGTGCTCCTCGTCGACGACGATCAGGCCGAGCCGGGGCAGCGGCGAGAACACCGATAGGCGGGTGCCCAGGACGATGTCGGCGCGGCCTTCGAGCGCCGCGATGAAGCCGCGCGAGCGCGCCGCCTCGCCCATGCCGCTGTGCGCCGAGACCACCGCTGCGCCCGGGAAGCGGGCGGCGACGCGCGATTCCAGCTGCGGCGTCAGCGCGATCTCGGGCACCAGCATCAGCGCCTGCCCGCCCCCGGACAGAACCTGCTCGATCAGGCGCAGATAGACCTCGGTCTTGCCGCTGCCGGTGACGCCGTGCAGCAGGAAGGCGCCGTAGCGGCCGAAACCGGCGGCGACCGCGGCGATGGCCTCGGCCTGCTCGGGCAGGAGTTCCGGCGGCACGGGCGGGAGCGCAGCGTCTGCAGGCGCGTGCTTTGCTTTTCGGCTGGCGGGCAGCTTGCCGCGGCGCAACTGGGGCGGCAGCGCCAGGGCGATCACCTCGCCCAGCGGGTGCTGGTAGTAGCGGCTGCAGAACCCGGCCAGGGCCAGCCAGTCGGGCGACAGCGCCGGCAGCTCGCGCAGGATCTCGCCGGCCGGCTTGAGCCTGGCGTGCTCGCTCGCAAACGCGACGGCGACGATCACGCCGAGCTTCTCGCCGCTGCCGAAGGGCACCCGGACGCAGCGGCCGACGTCATCCGGGGTGGCGCCATCTACGGTGTAATCAAACAGCCGGGGTAGCGGAACGTCGAGCGCGACGCGCAGGATATGCAAGTTCATTCAGTGATCAGGGAGTTGCCGGATAGTCTTCGACCCAACTTCGTCTTTGCTAGCTAATCCATTGCCAGGAAAGGGGAATACGACGGGGGTTTTTTCCTGTGGATAAATATGTGATTAATTTCACGGAAAACCGCGCGGCCTCGGCCCGAGACCGGCGATTCATCCCGCCCGGGCATTTGTAACTGAATATATCACTTACAAATCAAAAACCTGCAAACAAGGCCCAGGCAGGGCCAGGAATCCGGGGCTGGGTTCGACTTTTGCACGTTTCTGTGCATAAGTCGAACCCCGGAGGCCGAATCTATGCTGCGCTGCACTCGTATGGACAGGCGCTTACTCAGGCCTTTGCGCGCAGCCTCCGGCTGTGCTCGTGCACCGCATTGACCAGGGCCGCGACGGTATCGGGCGGCGTGAACTGCGAAATGCCGTGACCGAGGTTGAAGACGTGCCCGCCGCCCGGTCCGGCGCCGTGGAAGTCGTCGAGCACGCGCCGGGCCTCACCCGCCACCGCCTCGGGAGAGGCAAACAGGGCGACCGGATCGAGGTTGCCCTGGAGTGCGACGCGGTCGGCCACGCGCCGGCGCGCTTGCCCCAGGTCGGAAGTCCAGTCGAGACCGACCGCGTCGCACCCGATGGCGGCGATGTCCTCCAGCCACTGGCCGCCGCCCTTGGTGAACACGATGCTCGGCACGACGCTGCCGTCGTGCTCACGGATCAGGCCGGAAACGATGCGCTGGAGATAGGCCAGGGAGAATTCGCGGTAGGCGCGGGAGGAGAGCGCGCCACCCCAGGTGTCGAAAATCATCACCGCCTGGGCGCCCGATTCGATCTGGGCGTTGAGATAACTGGTCACCGACCGCGCCGTCACCTCCAGCACGTGGTGGAGCAGGTCGGGTCTATCGTAGAGCATGGTCTTGACGCGGCGGAAGTCTTCCGAGGCGCCGCCTTCGATCATGTAGCAGGCGAGCGTGAACGGGCTGCCGGAGAAACCGATCAGGGGCACCGAGTTGTCCAGAGCGCGGCGAATCTCGGTCACCGCGTCCATCACGTAGCGCAGGTGATCGTAGGGGTCGGGCGCGGCCAGCGCGCGGATCTCCCATTCCTCGCGCAGCGGCCGCTCGAACTTGGGTCCCTCGCCGTCGGCGAAGTAGAGGCCCAGGCCCATCGCGTCGGGCACGGTGAGGATGTCGGAGAACAGGATCGCGGCGTCGAGATCGAAGCGCGCCAAGGGCTGCAGCGTCACCTCGCAGGCCAGGTTGGGGCTCTTGCACAGATCGAGGAAACTGCCGGCGCGGCGGCGCGTCTCGCAGTATTCGGGCAGATAGCGGCCCGCCTGGCGCATCAGCCAGACCGGGGTGTACTCGACCGGCTGACGCAGCAGAGCGCGCAGGAAGGTGTCGTTCTTGGGACGGGTCATGATCGCGCACGCCGAGCAAAACCGCGATTCTACCCTCTTGCGCGCCACCGCCGGGCGCCATGCGAGGGGCCGGGGGAATGGTCGGCCCCGCCGCCGGGCCGCCCCAAGGCGGGGCAGCGTAGACACTGCGAACGCAGCGAGCCGTCGTCACCCCCTTCCTTGGGAAGGGGGCCGGGGGGAAGTCGGCCCAGCCGCCGGGCCGCCCCTAGGCGGGGCAGCGCATGTCCTGCGAGCGCAGCGAGCCTCCGTCACCCCCTTTCTTGGGAAGGGGGTCGGGGGGATGGTCAATCCTCCTCCTTGCGCCCGGCGCGCAGGCCGAGATCCTTGAGCTTGCGGTAGAGGTGGGTGCGTTCGAGGCCGGTCTTCTCCGACAGCCGCGTCATGTTGCCCGACTCCAGGCGCAGGTGGTGCTCGAAATACAGGCGCTCGAAGACCTCGCGCGCCTCGCGCAGGGGCAAGGCCATGACCTCGCCATTCAGCCCCCCGAGCGCGGCGGATTCCAGGGCGGCATTGGGGGCGAGCAGACGGAGCACATCCTCGGCGGCGATTTCTTCCTCCAGCGCGGTGAGCGCCAGCGACTTGACGGCGCCCTTCAGTTCGCCGTAGCCCCCCGGCCAGAAGTGCTGGCGCAAGGCGTTCAGGGCGCCGGTGGACAAGCGGCGCGGCTCGATGTCGCCCGATTCGCAAAGATGCGCGAGCAGATGAACCGCGATCTCCGGGATCTCGTCGCGCAGCTCGAACAGCGTCGGCGCACCCAGCCAGACCGAGAACAGGCGTTCTAGCTGCGCCTCCTCCCAGCCCTGCGCCACCAACGCCGCGGCATCGAGCGCGGTGGCCGCCGCCAGGTGCAGGCCGAACTTCTCCAGGCGCTCTGCGGCGAACAGCAGGTTCTTCTGCTGCAAACGGCTCAGGCGGCCGAGCTCCTCGGCGTAGAGCACGCCGCCGGCGGCCGTCTGCAGCGCCTCGAGGGTCAGGGGCACGCTGTCCAAGGCCAGATCGATCCAGGCCTTGCCCGGCACCTGCAGGGTGCGCGCGGTCAATTCGACGATGCCGCCCGGCGCCGACTTGAGCATCACGATGCGGCTCTTGGCGGCCAGTTGCTCGAGCCGCCGCTTGAGATCCCGCAATGGCACCGAGCGTCCGAAGGCGGCCAGGGAAAGGCTGCCGGCGGCGGCGACCGGCACCTTGGCGAGCGCACGCTTGACCGCGGCGAGCAGCTTTTGCAGGGCGATCGGCTTTTCGAGGAAGTCCATCGCGCCGATCTTGGTCGCCTCCACCGCGGTGTCGATGGTGCCGTGGCCGGACATCATGATCACCGGCATGGTGAGCTTGCCGCTGCCGGCCCACTCCTTCAACAGGGTGATGCCGTCGCTGTCGGGCATCCAGATATCGAGCAGCACCAGGTCGGGGCGCCCCGCCTCGCGCGCGGCGCGCGCGGCGGCGGCACTGCCGGCCAGCGCCACGTCGTAGCCTTCGTCGCGCAGTATCTCGGAGAGCAACTCGCGGATGCCAATTTCATCATCGACTACCAGTATTTGAGACATAGCTTCCGTAGGATGTTGGCTAATAGGGGTGGCGCTAGGTGTCGCCCGCTGCTGACTGCTTGTCGCCGATCGCCACCGGCAGGCGGATCGTCACCTCGGCGCCGCGCGGCGTCCGATTGGCGATGCGGATCTCGCCGTGATGCTCGTCGATGATCTTCTTGACGATCGCCAGGCCCAGACCCGTGCCCTTGGCCTTGGTGGTGACGTAAGGTTCGAAGGCGCGCGTGAGGATCTGCGGCGGGAAGCCGCCGCCGTTGTCGCGCACCGAGAGCAGTACCGCGTTGCCCTCGCGCCTCGTCGCCACCAGGATCTCGGGCCGCGCCTCGTCCTGCTGCGCGTCCGCCGCGTTCGCCAGCAGATTGTGGATCACCTGGCGCAACTGGGTCTCGTCTCCCGCAACGCTCGGCAGCTCGGCGGCGAGCTCGGTGGAAATTTTCACCGGCGCGGTCTCGTAGAGCACCAGCAATTCGCTCACCAGGGCGTTGAGGTCGAGCGGGCGCAATTGCGGCGGCGGCGAGCGCGCGTAGTCGCGGAAGTCGTTGACCATGTTCTTCATCGCCTCGACCTGATTGACGATGGTCTGGGTCGCCCGTTCGAGCAGCTCGCGCGCGGCCGGATCGAGCTTGTCGGCCAGTTTGTGCTGCAGGCGCTCCGCGGAGAGCTGGATCGGCGTCAGCGGATTCTTGATCTCGTGGGCGAGGCGGCGCGCCACCTCGCCCCATGCCGCCGAACGCTGCGCCGCGATCAGATAGGTGATGTCGTCGAAGACCACGACCAGCCCGCCGCCGCCCGTCTCGGGCAGGGTCGAGCCGCGCAGCAGCAGCACTTGCGGCGCCGCGCCGGGGCGTTCTATTTCGACCTGCTGCTGCCATTCGCCGGCGCCGGCGAAGCCCTCTCGTATCGCCGCCTTGAGCTCGTCGTGGCCCGGCCATCGGTCGAACGTCCGTCCCGCCACCGCGGTCAGGTCCTCGCCCAGGATGGCATAGGCACCGCGATTGGCGGCGCGCAGCAGGAAGTCGCGGTCGAAGGCCAGCACGCCCGCCGAGAGGTTGGCCAGGACGCTCTCGAGATAGGCCCGCGCCGCTTCCAGTTCGGCTCGGTGGCGCTCCGCCTCGCGCCGGGCATCGTCCAACTGGCGCGTCATGCGGTTGAACGATTGCGTCAGCACGCCCAGCTCGTCCGGCGTCTCCAGCGCGGCGCGCGGGGAGAAATCGCCCGCCGCCACCGCCCGCGTGCCCTCGGCCAGAATCAACAGCGGCGCCGCCAGACGCTGCGCCAGGAAGAAGGCCAGCGCGATGGCCGCGAACAGCGCCAGAAGCAGCGTCAGGGTCAGGGTCAGGGTGTAGATGTGCTTCAGTCCGTCCCGACCGAGCGACAACTCCTGGTAGTCGCGGTGGGCCGCCTCCACGATTCCCGCGCTGCGGGCGATCGATGGCGCCACCGCCTGGGTGAGCTGCAGCACCCGCGTCTCCACCGACAGTGCGCCGCCGGTCACCGGCACCAGCACGCGCAGGGTCAGGCCGGTCGCGGCGTCGCCCTCGATCAGCGACAGGCCCCGGCCCTGCCGCACCTGGCGCAGCTGCGCGGCGCTGGGCAGCTCGGGCAGCAGGCGGGCCAGATCGCCCGAGCTGTTCGCCAGCACCTGGCCACTGGCCGAGAGCAGCGTCGCGCTCTGCACGCCGGCCTGCTCGCGCAGGCGGTTCAGCCTCGCCGGACCGGCCGACTGGGGGTCGCCGAGATCCAGCGCCATGCCGCGCGCCTTGTCGGCCAGCTCGCCGAGCAGGCTGTCGAGCACGTTGCGGCCGAGGTCCAGCCCACCCTCCAGGGCCGACTCGACGCGCACGTCGAACCAGGATTCGATGCTATTGACCGCGAACTGCATCGACACCGCATACACCAGCGCGCCGGGCAGCACCGCCATCAGCGCCAGCATCAGGAGCAGGCGCGACTTCAGGCGCGAGCCGAACACGCCCTGCCGGTACTCGCGCCACAAGACGAAGAGCTGCACCATCACCAGCGCCAGCAGGGCGACCGCAACCACCGCGTTGAGGCCCAGGAGCAGCGGATAGTCGCGCGCGAACAGCGTCGTATTGGAACTGGCCGAGGCCAGCAGAAAGAGCAGGATCGCGGCGACCGCGGCGGCGACGATGGCGAGGATCCTCATTTCGTCGCGGCTCCGCCCGCCGGCGTTCCGGGCATGAACTGCCAGCGCAGGGTCTGCGCATCGACCTGCCAGCCGCTGTTGGCGATCGCGTCGACCTGGAAGGGCTTGGGCAGTTGCTGGCGGTCCAGCGACAAGCGCAGCGCCGCCTGGTAGACGTCGCCCGCCTTGACCTCGCCCTTGCCGACCACCGGCAGGGCGAAGACGCGCGCCATCACGCGCAGCGCCTCGCCCAGGGTGGCGAAGCTCTGGTACAGCCCGCCGCTGGCGAGGCGGTACTGGCGCGTCAGCGCATCGTAGGAGAGGCGGTAATTGATCGTCTTGCCCGCGATATGCTCATTCACCCAGTACCAGCGGTTGCGTGTCAGGTCGAACTCGAGCAGGAAATAGAGCGGCACGCCGCGCGAGACGGCCTCCTCGAGGTGGGCGCCGAGGTCGACCTTGAACTCGGCGGAGAGCAGATAGGCGTCGTCGCCGGCGGACAAGCGCGCGCTGACCGGGTCGATCGCGCCGGCGCGGCTGGCCACCGGCAGGGCGATCAGGGCCAGCACCAGCAGCCAGAGCGGCCAGCGCGGCAGGCGGCGGGACGCGGACTCAGCCGCGTTTTTCCAGCAATGCATAGAAGAAGCCGTCATGTTCCGCTTGCGGCGTGAGTTGCCAACCGGCTTGCCCTTGCGGCGCCCTCCCCGTACCGGTCGGCAGCAGCACCGCATCGGCATGGCGCGCGACGAGAGCAGCGACCTGCAGCGCATTTTCCTGGGGAAACAGCGAACAGGTACAGTAGAGCATTCTGCCACCGGGAGCGAGCACGCGCCACAGGGCATCCACGATCTCGGCCTGGCTGCGGCTGAAGCCGGCGAGGTCGGCTTCGCGCCGCAGCCATTTGATGTCGGGATGGCGACGCACCACGCCGGAGGCCGAGCAGGGAACGTCGGCGAGGATGCGGTCGAACGGCCGTCCGTCCCACCAGTCGTCCGTCTTCCGGCAATCCGCCGCCTTGACCGAGGCCACGAGGCCTAAGCGCTCCAGGTTTTCGGCGATGCGCGCGACACGGCCGGGGTCGGCATCGAGCGCGAGCAATTCGACGTCGGCCAGTTCCAAGAGGTGCGCGCTCTTGCCGCCCGGTGCGGCACAGGCATCGAGCACGCGCATGCCTGCGCCGGCATCGAGCAGCACCGCTGCCCGCTGTGCGCCCCAGTCCTGAACCGAGAACAGACCCGCGGCAAAGCCCGGCAGCCGCTCCACCGGCAGCGGCTTGTCCACCAGGATGGCCGCCTCGTCGAGGGCGCGCGCGCCTATGCCCGCGGCGGCGAACGCTGCGAGACAAGCGCCGGCATCGCCGCGGCGGCGGTTGACGCGCAGCGTCAGCGGCGGGCGAGCGTTGCCGGCGGCGAGGATGTCCTCCCATTGCGACGGGTAGTGCTCGCGCAGCGCCGCGATCCACCACAGCGGATGCTGATAGCGGGCGGCCGCGTCGGCGTCGGCCGCCGCCTCCAGTTCGGGGCGCCGCCTCAGATAGTTGCGCAGCAGCGCGTTGGCGAGCGCCTTGAACCTGCCGCGAGCGATGCCCCCGGCGGCGGCCACCGCCTGGTCGACCGTGGTGTGGCCGTCCTCGGGCCTGGCGTCGAGCCGATACAACGCCGCCAGCAGCAGCGCGCGCAGGCGCGCCTCCCGGAGCGGTTCGCGCAGCAGCTGCTTGAGCAGGAAATCGCCTCGGCCGTAGCGGCGCAGCGCGCCGTAGGCGAGATCCTGCACCGCGCCGCGGCTCGGCCCGGTCAGATCGGGATGGCTGCGCCAGCAGGCCGCCAGCGCGGCGTCGAGGGTGCGCCCGGAAAAAACCGCGGCGATCGCCGTAGCGGCGAGATCGAGCGCGTGGGCGAGGGAGTCGGGGGAATTGGGATCGGCTGGCATCGGCTTGGGCGCCATCGTAACAGACGGCATCAGACCGGGGGCGCCAGTCTGCTGGTAAAAAGCGCCCGGCGACGGCTGGCAATGACGCATCAATAAGAGTAATTTGTCTATGCGGACAAGAAGTAGCCGGAAAGGAGGATATGGCGTGACGCGAGCTAGGGCGTGTTCTCGATTGGGCGACGTGTGCGAACGAGACATAGGGCTTCCAGGGCAAGGCGCGAGCGACGTGCTTGGCTCATTGCCAATGAGGAGCGCGCGACACGGCCATGGGGGTCCTATGTCCCGTGCCCCGAAGGAAGTACCCTTGGGGTATTCCCTCCGGGTTGCGGCGAAATACGGCGTCCGCTTTGTCCCTCGGCTCGTCGATGAAATGACCATTGACCTCACCTCGCTTCGCGCGGCCATCCGCATTTGGCCACAACGCATCGCGCCGACCAATTGAGAGCACGCCCTAAGATCATCCGCAAGACGGCAAGAGACTTGCGCGTGACGCCCAATCTTCCGCGCCAGATGCCCGCTCCGGCGGACGCCCAGAGCGGCCTGTCTGGACTGCCGGGAGGCGGCATCAACATCGCCTACGAAGCGGTCGACCGCCACGCCCGGGGCAGCCTGGCCGGACGCATCGCGTTTCGTTTCCTGGGCGGCGACGGTAGCCGTCGCGACACCAGCTATGCCGAGCTCGCGCAACTCACCAACCGCTTCGCCAACGTCCTGTCCGGACTGGGCGTGGGCCGCGGCGACCGGATATTCGTACTCGCCGGCCGCATCCCGGAACTCTATGCCGCCGTACTGGGCGGTCTGAAAAACGGCAGCGTGGTCTCGCCGCTATTCTCCGCTTTCGGCCCAGAACCGATCGCGACCCGAATCAGGCTCGGCGCCGGCCGCGTGCTGGTGACCACGGCCGAAATCTACCGGCGCAAGGTGGAGAAGCTGCGCCGCGAGCTGCCCAGTCTCGAACACGTGCTGTTGGTCGACGACGACGGCCAGCCGGCGGACATCCCGGGCACGCTCGACCTTTCCCGTCTGATGGCCGGCGCGGCGGACGAATTCGCCTGCGCCGCGACGAGCGCGGAAGACGTCGCGCTGCTGCACTTCACCAGCGGCACCACCGGAAGTCCGAAGGGGGCGATCCACGTGCACGGCGCCGTCGCCACCCACTACCTCACCGGCAAGTACGCCCTCGATCTTCATCCCGAAGACATCTTCTGGTGCACCGCGGATCCGGGCTGGGTCACCGGCACCTCGTACGGCATCGTCGCGCCCCTGGTGCACGGCGTTACCTCGATCGTCGACTACGCGGACTTCGACGCCGAACGCTGGTACCGCATCCTCCAGGACCACGGCGTGACGGTCTGGTACACCGCGCCCACCGCGATCCGCATGTTGATGAGGGCCGGAGCTGAGCTGCCCGGCCGCTTCGATCTGTCCCGGCTGCGCTTCATCGCCAGCGTCGGCGAGCCGCTGAACCCGGAGGCGGTGTGGTGGGGCAAGGAGGTGCTGAATCTGCCGATACACGACAACTGGTGGCAAACCGAGACCGGCGGCATCATGATCGCCAACACCCCCGCGCAGGACATCAAGCCGGGCTCGATGGGCCGGCCGCTGCCGGGCGTGGCCGCCTATATCGTGAGACGCAGCGTGGCCGGCGGCGAGGCGGAAGTGATAGAAACGCCAGATACCGAGGGCGAACTGGCGCTGAAGCGCGGCTGGCCGTCGATGTTTCGCGGCTACCTCGACGACGAGGAGCGCTATCGCAAGTGCTTCTCCGGGGAACTCTACCTCACCGGCGACCTGGCCAGACGCGATGCCGACGGCTATTTCTGGTTCGTCGGCCGGGCCGACGACGTGATCAAATCCTCCGGTCACCTGATCGGCCCGTTCGAGGTGGAGAGCGCCCTGATGGAACATCCGGCGGTAGCCGAGGCGGGCGTGATCGGCAAACCCGACGAAACGGTCGGCGAGGTGGTCAAGGCCTTCGTTTCGCTCAAGAGCGGCTTCGAGCCCTCGGAGGCGCTGCGCCTGGAGCTCCTCGGCCACGCCCGGAAGCGCCTCGGCGCGGCGGTGGCGCCGAAAGAGATCGACTTCCTGGCCGCGCTGCCGCGCACGCGCAGCGGCAAGATCATGCGCCGCCTGCTCAAGGCGCGCGAACTGGGCCTGCCCGAGGGCGACACCTCGACCCTGGAGAACGCCGGATGATGCCGGTCGACCGGACACTCTCATTGACGTTCCTCACCGACATGCTGCGCATCCGCCGCATGGAGGAGAAGGCGGCGGAGCTCTATGGCGCGGGCAAGATCCGCGGCTTCCTCCATCTCTACATCGGCGAGGAAGCCTGCGCGGTGGGCGTCATCCATGCGCTGGACGGCGCAGACAACATCGTCGCCACCTATCGCGAGCATGGCCACGCCCTGGTGCGCGGCATCCCGATGAAGTCCATCATGGCGGAGATGTTCGGCAAGCGCGAGGGGTGTTCCGGCGGCCGCGGCGGCTCGATGCACCTGTTCGACGCCAAGACGCGCTTCTACGGCGGCAACGCCATCGTCGGCGGCGGCCTGCCGCTGGCCGTGGGCCTGGCGCTGGCCGACAAGCTCGCGGGCATCCCGCGCAGCACCGCCTGCTTCTTCGGCGAAGGCGCGATGGCCGAGGGGGCCTTCCACGAGTCCATGAACCTCGCCGCGCTGTGGCGGCTGCCGGTGCTGTTCTGCTGCGAGAACAATCTCTACGCCATGGGCACGGCGCTGTCCCGCTCGGAGTCGCAGACCGACCTGTGCGCCAAGGCGGCCGCCTTCGAGGTGGCGACCGGGAGCGCCGACGGCATGGACGTGGCCGCGGTGCATCAGGCGGCCAGGACCGCGGCGGCGCACGTGAGCAGCGGACTCGGGCCCTACTTCCTCGAAGTCCGGACCTATCGCTACCGCGGCCACTCGATGTTCGACCCGGATCTCTACCGCGACCCGGCGGAGATCGAGGAATGGAAGCAGCGCGGGCCGATCCACAGCTTCTCGCAGCGGCTGAAGGATGGAGGAATGCTGAGCGAAGAACGGTTCCTCGCCATCGACGCCGAGGTGGAGGCCGAGGTCCGGGACGCGGTCGACTACGCCGAAGCCGGCAGTTGGGAGCCGGTGGCGGACCTGCTGAAGGACGTCTACTCGCCGGAGGCCGCGCCGTGAAGCTCTCCTACCGGGAGGCCGTGCGCGCGGCGCTGCGCGAGGCGCTCGCGGCCGATCCGCGCGTCTTCCTGATGGGCGAGGACGTCGGCCGCTACGGCGGTTCCTACGCGGTCTCCAAGGGCCTGATCGAGGAGTTCGGGGCGGAACGCATCCGCGACACGCCGCTGTCCGAGCTCGCCTTCGTCGGCGCCGGCATCGGCGCCGCTCTGGGCGGCATGCGTCCGATCGTCGAAGTGATGACGGTCAATTTCAGCCTGCTGGCGCTGGACCCGATCGTAAACAGCGCGGCCGCGCTGCGCCACATGTCGGGCGGACAGTTCTCGGTGCCGCTGGTGATCCGCATGGCCACCGGCGCCGGACGCCAGCTCGCCGCCCAGCACTCGCACAGCCTGGAGGCCTGGTACGCCCACGTGCCGGGGATCAAGGTGCTCGCCCCCGCCACCGTTGAGGACGCCCGCGGCATGCTGGCACCGGCGCTCGCCGACCCCGACCCGGTGGTCATCTTCGAGCACGCCCAGCTCTACAACAGCGAGGCCGAGCTGCCGGACGACTGGCATGCGGACATCGCTACGGCGCGGATCCGGCGGGCAGGCGACCAGGTCAGCCTGATCACCTACGGCGGCTCGCTGCCCAAGACGCTCGAAGCCGCGACGGCGCTGGCCGAGCAGGGCGTCTCGGCGGAAGTGCTCGATCTGCGCGTGCTGCGCCCGCTCGATACCGCCGCCATCGTCGCTTCGGTGAACAAGACCCGGCGCGCGGTGGTGGTGGACGAGGGCTGGCGTAGCGGCAGCCTGGCGGCCGAGGTCTCGGCGCGGATCATGGAGCAGTCCTTCTACGAGCTCGATGCGCCGGTGGCGCGCGTCTGCAGCGAGGAGGTGCCGATCCCCTACGCGAGGCACCTGGAGGAGGCCGCCCTGCCTCAAGTCGCGAAAATCGTCGCCGCCGCGAGACGGCTGATGGGGAAAACATGATCGCGTTCAAGCTGCCCTCGCTCGGCGCCGACATGGATGCGGGCACGCTGCTGGAATGGCGGGTCAAGCCCGGCGACACGGTGCAGCGCGGCGACGTGGTCGCTGTGGTCGACACCACCAAGGCCGCGATCGACGTGGAGATCTGGGAGGCGGGAACGGTCTTCGAAATTCTCGTCCAGCCGGGCGAAAAGATACCGGTGGGTACGGTGCTCGCCACGCTGCTCTCGCCCGGGGAGAGCCGGCCCGCCGCAGCGCCGCCGGCGGTCGCCGCGCAGCGCCGGCCGATCTCACCGGCGGCGAGGAAGCGCGCCGAGGAGTTGGGGATCGATCTCGGAGTTCTGGCGGGCACGGGGCCGGGCGGCGCGGTAACGCTCGCGGATGTCGAGGGGGCCGTCCGGGTCCGCGCGCCGCAGGACAGGGGGGCGCTGATGCGCGCCGCGATCGCCGCCGCCATGAGCCGTTCGAAGCGCGAGATCCCTCACTACTATCTGGCCGAGACGGTGCCGCTGGACCACGCCGTCGCCTGGCTGTCGAGAGAGAATGAGGGACGCCCGGTCACCGAGCGCATCCTGATGGCGGCGCTGTTCTTGAAGGCGGTGGCGCGCGCGGTGCGGAAATATCCCGAGATGAACGGCCATTATCGGGACGGCGGCTTCGTGCCGGCGGCAGCCACGCATATCGGCGTCGCCATCTCGCTGCGCGGTGGCGGGCTGATCGCCCCGGCGCTGCACGACGTCGGCGACAAGCCCCCGGCCCAGGTGATGCGCGAACTCGGCGACCTGGTGGCCCGCGCCCGCGCCGGCTCCTTGAGGAGTTCGGAGATGGCGGACCCGAGCATCACGGTGACCAACCTCGGGGACCGGGGCGTGGACTCGGTGTTCGGCGTCATCTATCCGCCCCAGGTGGCGCTGGTCGGCTTCGGCCGGGTGAGCGAGCGGCCCTGGGTCGTGGACGGCGCCGTGAGGCCGGTGCCGATGGCGACGGCCAGCCTCGCGGCCGACCATCGGGTCAGCGACGGCCACCGCGGCGCGGCCTTTCTCGCCGAGGTCCGCGACCTGCTGGCGCGCCCCGAAGACCTTTGACGGAGGGGTTAGATGGGGAAGGAAGATATCCGGGCCGTCGTCGTGGCGACGCTGAAGACCATCGCGCCCGAGATCGAGGCGGACGAACTCGTTGACGGGCGGCCGTTGCGCGGCCAGGTGGATCTCGATTCGATGGATTGGCTGAACTTCCTGATCGCCCTGCACGGCAGGCTCGCGGTGGACATCCCCGAGGCCGACTACGGCAAGCTCGGCACCCTCGCCGAACTCACCGCCTACCTCGCAGCCCGGATTCCGGCCGGGCCGGGCTGAGGTTCAAGCCATCGCGCGCAGTCTGGCGATGCGTTCCTCGGTCGGCGGGTGGGTGGAGAACAGGCGGGCGATGCCGCCGCCCGAGAGCGGATTGACGATCATCATCTGCGCCGTCTCGGGGTGCGCCTCGGCGGTGGCCATCGGGGTAGCCCGGGCATAAGCCTCCATCTTGGCCAGGGCGTCGGCGAGCGCGCCAGGATCGCCGGAAATCCCGGCGCCGCCGCGGTCGGCTTCGAACTCGCGGGCGCGCGAGATGGCCATCTGGATCAGGCTCGCCGCCAGCGGCGCCAGCAGCGCGACGAGGATGGTCGCGATGGGATTGCGCCGTTCGTCGGAACCGCGGCCGCCGAAGAACAGCGCGAAATTGGCCAGGGCCGAGATGGCGCCGGCCATGGTCGCGGAGATGGTCGAGATCAGGATGTCGCGATGGCGCACGTGGGCGAGCTCGTGTCCCACGACGCCGGCCAGTTCGCGCGCCGAGAGCAGCTGCAGAATGCCGGTGGTGACCGCGACGGCGGCGTGCTCGGGATTGCGGCCGGTGGCGAAGGCGTTGGGCTGCGCCTCGTCGATCAGATAGACACGCGGCATCGGCAGTCCGGCGCGGGCCGCGAGGCCGGCCACGATCCGGTAGAGGTAGGGCGAAGAGCTCTCATCCACCTCCTGCGCCCGGTACATGCTCAGCACCAGCCGGTCCGAGAACCAGTAGGAGAAGACGTTCATCGCGCCGCCCAGCAGGAGCGCCAGCAGCATGCCCTGCCTGCCGCCGAGCATGCCGCCCAGGACGCCGAACAGCGCCATGATCGCGGCCATCAGGATGCCCGTCTTGAACCAGTTGATCAGCATGATCTTCCCCTTGGCAGTGCCTCGCCTGACAATATGGCGACGACATGGGGAAATTCAATCGGGCTTTGAAAACACCTCGCCCGGATTCAGCGCGAAGCCGCGCAGGAATTCGCCGGCCGTGAGGCGCCGGCTGCCCGGCTTCTGCAGCTCGGTGAGGCAAAGCGCGTCCTGGCCGCAGGCGACGACGATGCCGGGATCCCCGGCCGCGAGCACCTCGCCCGGCCCGCCCGAACTTGCCGTCGTCACCGCCCGCCAGATCTTCAGCGGCGTCTCCCTGATCGCAGCGGTGGCGACCGGGAAGGGATCGAAGGCCCGCACCTGGCGCTCCAGCTCGGCCGCCGGCCGGCGCCAGTCGAGCGCCGCCTCGGCCTTGGAAATCTTGGCGGCGTAGCTCACGCCCTCGGTCGGCTGGGGGATAGGAATCAGTTGCGCCGGTCGCGTCAGCGCCTCGACGATCAGGTGGGCGCCCAGCGCCGCGAGCTTGTCGTGCAGCGTCGCGGCGGTATCAATCGGATCGATCGCGATCGCCCGCCGCATCAGCATCGCCCCGGTGTCCAGGCCGGCGTCCATCTGCATCAGGGTGATGCCGGTCTCGCGGTCGCCGGCCAGGATCGCCCGCTGGATCGGCGCCGCCCCTCGCCAGCGCGGCAGCAGCGAGGCGTGGATGTTGATGCAGCCCAGGCGCGGCAGGTCGAGCACCGCTCGCGGCAGGATCAGGCCGTAAGCCGCCACCACCATCAGCTCGGCGCCCGCGGCGCGGATCATTTCGTGGCTGGCCGGATCCTTCAGTCGCTCCGGCTGATAGATGGGCAGGCCGTGCTTCAGCGCGAGTTCCTTCACGGCGCTGGCCGCGAGCTTCATGCCGCGGCCGGCCGGGCGGTCCGGCTGGGTGAGCACCAGCGCCACCTGGTGGCCGGCTGCCAGGATCGCCTGCAGCGCGACGGCGGCGAATTCCGGGGTACCGGCGAAGACGATTCTCAAGCGGTGACCCGGGCGTGCTGCTTGATGAACTTGCTCTTGATCCGCGTCTGCTTCAGGCGCGACAGATATTCGACGAAGACCTTGCCCTGCAGGTGGTCCATCTCGTGCTGGATGCACACCGCCAGCATGCCCTCAGCCTCCAGCTCGAAGGGCCGGCCGTCGACGCCCAGCGCGCGCACGCGGATCGAGGCGCTGCGGGTGACCGAGTCATAGACGCCCGGCACCGACAGGCAGCCCTCCTCGCCTTCGCATTCGCCCTCCCGCGCGAGGATCTCCGGGTTGATGAAAACTTGGAGCCGGGACTTGTCCTCGGAGACGTCGATGACGATCACCCGGCGGTGCACATCGACCTGGGTCGCGGCCAGACCCACGCCGGGAGCGGCGTACATGGTCGCGGCCAGGTCGGCGACGAGTTGCCGGATCGCGGCATCGACGCACTCGACCGGCGCCGCGATTTTGTGCAGTCGCGGATCGGGGTAAATCAGGATGGGCAGTATGGCCATGGGCTTGCGGTATCGGCGGATCAGGTCAGGGGGTTCAGTTGCCGGATCGGGCAATTACATGCAGAATCTCACGCGCATACGATTGCGCATGACCGGCGAGGTGCCACGATGTCCCGCATTATATCTGCGCTGCTGCTGATTTTTTCAAGCCTGCTGGTGCCCATCCAGCCGTCCTGGGCCGATCAGGGCCAGGCACCTCAAGGGGTGCAACTGGCTGAGGGCGCGCCCTCGCGCCACGTCGTCGTGCCGGGCGACACGCTCTGGGGCATCGCCGCGACGTTCCTCAAGGAACCCTTCCGCTGGCCGGAGATCTGGCGCCTCAACCGCGCCGAGATCAAGAATCCGCAGCGCATCTATCCCGGCCAGGTGGTGGTGCTCGACACCAGCAGCGGCCGGCCGCAACTGAGAATCGAGGCGGCGCCGGTGGTCAAGCTCGAACCGCGCGTCTACTCTTCCGAGGATCGGGTCGCGATCCCCAGCATTCCGCAGCAGGCGATCGAACCGTTCCTCTCCCAACCGCTGGTGGTCGATGCCCACGCCCTCGACCAGGCGCCGCGCGTCATCGCCACCCGGGGCGACCGTGTCTATGCCGGCGCCGGCGACTCGGTCTATGTCACCGGCATCAAGGGATCGGCCAAGCTGTGGCAGATCTACCGCCCGGGCAAGGCGCTGATCGATCCCGACAGCCACGAGACGCTCGGCTACGAAGCGGTCTATCTCGGCACCGCGCGCGTCGTCCGCGCAGGAGAACCCAGCACCGTCGAGATCGTCAGCTCGCGCCAGGAGATCGGTCGCGACGACCGCCTGGTGCCGGCCGCCCCGGCCGGCGTCATCCGTTACGTGCCGCACGCGCCGGAGAAGGCGATCAGCGGCCGCATCATCTCCATCTACGACGGTGTCGGCGTCGGCGGTAACCAGTCGATCGTGGCGTTGTCGCGCGGCGGCAGGGATGGCCTCGAGGTCGGTCACGTGCTGGCGATCTACAGCAGCGGCGAGCGGGTCAGCGAGCGCTTCGAGGGCAAGAAGGAGGCCTACCAACTGCCCGACGAGCGGAACGGCCTGTTGTTCGTGTTCCGCGTCTTCGACCGGGTCTCCTACGCGCTGGTGATGAACGCCGCGCGGCCGGTGGCGGCCGGCGATCTCGTCCGCAGTCCCTAGGGCGTACCCTCGCCGTGGCGGCCGACGGGAGTCTCGCCCCCTGGCTGCGGCTGACGCTGGCGCCGGGCGTCGGCGGCGAAACCCAGCGCCGGCTGCTCAAGGCCATCGGTCTGCCCGAGGCGATCTTCGCCGCCGGCGTGAGAGCGCTGGCCGAAGTCGTCGGAGTCGCGACCGCCGAACGCCTGCTGGCCTTCGACGGCGCCGCGGAGATCGGGGCGGCGGCTACCTGGGCCGAGGCACCGGGCAACCGCATCCTGACCCTGGCCGACGCCGACTACCCGCAAGCGCTGCTGGAATGCGCCGATCCGCCGACGCTGATCTACGTGAAGGGACACGCCTCGCTGTTGAACGGCAAGAGCCTGGCGATCGTCGGCAGCCGCAATCCCACCCCCCAGGGCGAGGCCAACGCCGCCGCCTTCGCCGCTGAGCTGGCCGCGGCCGGCCTGACCATCGTCAGCGGCCTGGCGCTGGGCATCGACGCGGCGGCGCATCGCGGCGCCATGAGGGCCGGCGGCCACACCGTCGCGGTGGTCGGCACCGGCGCCGACCGCATCTACCCCGCCCGGAACCGGGAGCTGGCCCACGCGATCGGCACGCAGGGCGCGATCCTCTCCGAGTTTCCGCTCGGCACGCCGCCCCTGGCCGGCAACTTCCCGCGCCGCAACCGCCTGATCGCCGGCCTGTCCCGGGGCTGCCTGGTGGTCGAGGCGGCGGCGCAAAGCGGCTCGCTGATCACCGCCCGGCTGGCGGCGGAATCCGGACGGGAGGTGTTCGCCATCCCCGGCTCGATCCACTCGCCGCTGTCCAAGGGCTGCCACCAGTTGATCCGGCAGGGGGCGAAGCTGGTCGAATCGGCCGGCGACGTCCTCGAAGAGCTGAGCTGGCCGTCGTCAAAGACGGTGGCGGACGCGGCGCCCGCCACCGCACCCGTGGCCGATGCGCTGCTGACGGCCCTCGGCCACGATCCGTGCACCATCGATGCGCTCGCCGTCCGTGCCGGCTTGACGCCCGATGCAGTTCTTGCCATGCTGTTGCAACTGGAGCTAGAAGGCCACGTCGCCAGCTTGCCCGGCGGCCGCTATCAACGCCTCATTTAAGACCGAGAACACTGCCGCCATGTTCGACATCCTAGTCTATCTGTTCGAAACCTATTACCAGCCCGGCGCCTGCCCGGCGCCCGCGGTGCTCGCGCGCAAGCTCTCCGCCGCCGGCTTCGAACAGGAGGACATCTCCGCGGCGCTGGAGTGGCTGTCCGGGCTGGAGCGCCTCGCCGAGACCGATGGCTGCCTCGCCGGCCACCGCTCCCTGCGCTTGTACTGCGCCACGGAACTGGCCAAGCTGCCGGTGGAATGCCGGGGCTTCCTGGCTTTTCTCGAAAACGCCGGCGGCATCGACGCCATGCTCCGGGAGATGATCATCGAGCGCGCCATGGTGCTGCCCGAGACGATGGTCTCGCTGGGCAAGCTGAAAATCATCGTCCTGATGGTGATGTGGCGACGGCATCAGGAAGTCGACACCCTGCTGTTAGAGGAACTGCTCTCCGAAGAAGACGACCAGCCCTACGTGCACTGACCCTTGTATCAAGTGTCAAGCCCGCCTTGCCAGTTTCCCCGCCGTGCGCTTATCATGCGGCGCTGCGCGCGCAGTAGCGTACTGCAAGACACGCTTACAGGCATCGTCAAATGAGCAAACAGCTGATCATTGCGGAAAAGCCCTCGGTGGCCGCCGACATCGCGCGCGTCCTGGGCGGCTTCACCAAGCAGAACGATTACTTCGAGAGCGACGACTACGTGCTCTCCTCGGCGATCGGTCACCTGCTCGAACTGACGGTGCCCGAGGAATACGAGGTGAAGCGGGGCAAGTGGTCCTTCGCCCACCTGCCGGTGATCCCGCCGCACTTCGCGCTGAACCCGATCGAGCGCACCGAGGACCGCCTGAAGCTGCTCACCCGGCTGATCAAGCGCAAGGACGTCGCCGGCCTGATCAACGCCTGCGACGCCGGGCGCGAGGGCGAGCTGATCTTCCGCTACCTGCAGCAGCACGCCAAGACCGACAAGCCGGTGCGCCGCCTGTGGCTACAATCGATGACCCAGGGCGCGATCAAGGAGGGCTTCGCCCACCTGCGCACCGACGCCGAGATGATGCCGCTGGCCGACGCCGCGCGTTGCCGCTCCGAGGCCGACTGGCTGATCGGCATCAACGGCACGCGCGCCATGACCGCCTTCAACTCCAAGAGCGGCGGCTTCCACAAGACGCCGGTGGGCCGCGTCCAGACGCCGACGCTGGCGATCCTGGTCGAGCGCGAAGAGAAGATCCGCAAGTTCGTCTCGCGCGACTACTGGGAGGTCGAGGCCGAGTTCGGCGCCGTCGCCGGCAGCTACCGCGGCCGCTGGTTCGACGAGAAGTTCAAGAAGCCCGACAACGACGAGCACGCCCGGCCGGAGCGCCTCTGGGACGTCGGCTCGGCAGAGGCACTGCGCCGGAAGTGCCTGGGCAAGCCGGGCGTCGTGACCGAGGAGAGCAAGCCGACGACGCAACTGTCGCCGCTGCTCTTCGACCTCACCTCGCTGCAGCGCGAGGCCAACGGCCGCTTCGGCTTCTCCGCCAAGACCACGCTGTCGATCGCCCAGGCGCTGTACGAGAAGCACAAGGTCTTGACCTACCCGAGAACAGACGCGCGGGCGCTGCCCGAGGACTACATCGGCACGGTCAAGGAGACCCTGCAGGCTCTCTCGGGCTCGCCCCACGCGCCCTTCGCCGGGCAGATCCTGAAGGGCGGCTGGGTGCATCCGAACAAGCGCATCTTCAACAACGCCAAGATCTCCGACCACTTCGCCATCATCCCCACGGCGCAGACGCCCAAGAGCCTGTCCGACGCCGAGCAGAAGCTCTACGACCTGGTCGCCAAGCGCTTCCTCGCCATCTTCTACCCGGCCGCCGAATACAACGTCACCACGCGCATCACCCGGGTCGAGGACGAGCCGTTCAAGACCGAGGGCAAGGTGCTGGTCGCCGCCGGCTGGCTCACCGTCTACGGCAAGGAAGTGCAAGACGAGGACGACGCCGAGAAGCCGCAGCTGCCGGCGGTGGAAAAGAACGAACGGGTCTGGGCCAACGACGTCCTGGTCAAGCCGAACCAGACCAAGCCGCCGCCGCGCTTCAACGAAGCGACGCTGCTCTCGGCCATGGAGGGGGCGGGCAAGCTGGTCGAGGACGAGGAGCTGCGCGAAGCCATGGCGGCGCGCGGCCTGGGCACGCCGGCCACCCGCGCCGCCACCATCGAGGGCCTGATCAACGAGGAATACGTGCATCGCAACGGCCGCGAGCTGCAGCCGACGGCGAAGGCCTTCTCGCTCTTGTTCGCGCTCTCCAAGCTCGGCGTCGACGAACTGCACTCGCCCGAACTCACCGGCCACTGGGAATACCAGTTGCGCCAGATGGAGACCGGGAAGCTGGCGCGCGACGACTTCATGGAGCACATCGCCGAGCAGGCGCGGGTGATGGTCGAGCGCATCAAGCACGGCGAGATTCCGGACGAGGCCTTCAGCACGCTGAAGACTCCCTGTCCGAAGTGCGGCGGCGTGATCCAGGAGAACTACAAGAAATTCCAGTGCAAGAGTTGCGACTTCGCGCTGTGGAAGGTCGTCGCCGGCCGCCAGTACGAGCCCGAGGAAGTCGAGGAGCTGCTGGAGAAGCGCGTCGTCGGCCCGCTCCAGGGCTTCCGCAGCAAGATGGGCCGGCCCTTCGCGGCGATGATCAGGCTCAACGCCGAGAACCAGCCCGAGTTCGACTTCGGCAACGGCGGCGCAGAGGGCGAGGGCGAGGAGGTAGACTTCAGCGGCCAGGAGGCGCTGGGCGCCTGTCCCAAGTGCGGCGCCCGCGTCTTCGAGCACGGCATGGCCTACGTCTGCGAAAAGGCGGTCGGCCCGGCCAAGAGCTGCGACTTCCGCTCGGGCAAGATCATCCTGCAGCAGCCGGTGGAGCGAGCGCAGATGGAGAAGCTGCTCGATAGCGGCCGGACCGATCTGCTGAAGGGTTTCGTGTCGGCGCGCACCAAGCGCAAGTTCTCCGCCTTCCTGGTGCGCGGCGCCGACGGCAAGGTCGGCTTCGAGTTCGAGCCCAGGGCGGCGAAGGCGGCCAAGGGGCCGGCCAAGGAGGTCAAAGCGGCGGCAGCCGCAGAAGCGCCCGCCGCGCCGGCCAAGGTCGCCAAGCCGGCCAAGTCTGCCGCTCCGGCCGCGGCGAAGAAGCGCGCCGCCGCCAAATGAATCCCCAAGCCGACCCGGAGAAACCATGAGACAACTCGTCCTCCTATTGAGTTTGTTCGCCGCGCTGCTGGCCTCCCCGGCACAGGCCCAGAACGACAACCGGCTCGACGCCGTCATCGCGCGCGGCGTCCTGCGCGTCGGCACCACCGGCGACTACAAGCCGTTTACCTACCGCGACCCGGTCGGCGGCGAGACCCGCGGCATGGACATCGACATGGCCGGTCAGCTGGCCAAGGCGCTGGGCGTCAAGCTCGATCTGGTGCCGACCACCTGGCCGACCCTGATGAAGGATCTGGCCGCCGACAAGTTCGACATCGCCATGGGCGGCATCTCGGTCAACCTGGCGCGGCAGAAGCTGGCGCTGTTCTCGATTCCCTACCTGAGGGACGGCAAGACGCCGATCACCCGCTGCGAGAACCAGGACCGCTTCAAGACCCTGGAACAGATCGACCAGCCCGGGGTCAAGCTGCTCGTCAATCCGGGCGGCACCAACGAGCGCTTCGACCGCACCCACATCAAGCAGGCGACGATCACCGTCTACCCCGACAACGTCACCATCTTCGACCAGCTGGTCGCGGGCAAGGCCGACGTGATGATCACCGACGCCATCGAGACGCGGGTGCAACAGAAGCTGCACCCCGAGCTGTGCGCCGTGCATCCCGATCAACCCTTCAACTTTTCCGAGAAGGCCTACCTGATGCCGCGCGATCTGCTGTTCAAGGCTTTCGTCGACCAGTGGCTGCACCAGGCCATCGAGAGCGGCGAGCTGCGCCAGATCAACGACCAGTGGATCGCCTATCCCTGGTCGAAGAAGCAGGGCAGCTGACACCCGCTATAGCCACGCCGGCATCCGGGCCGCGAGCGCCTGCTTCTCCCCGACCGCTTCGCCCACCAGGGCGAAGCCGACCGCGATGCCGGCGGCGCCCTCGAACAGCGCCCTGACACCGCCCCCACTGACCTCCTCGCGCCAGACGCCTTGCGCATCCGCCGGCGGCGGGCAGACCACGGCGGCACAGGCGGGCGTCTTCACCACCACCGGCATCGCCGGGTAGCAGACCTCGGTCGGGTCATTGGCGAGCGTCCTCGCCAGCGCGCGCGCCTGCTGCATGATCGGCATGACGAAGGGCAGGACCAGGCCGTCGACCTCGGCGCAATCGCCCAGCGCGTGAATGTCCGGCTCTGAGCTCGCCAGCGTTCTGTCGACGCGGATGCCGCGCCCCACGGCGAGCCCGGCCGCCCGGGCGAGCTCCACCGCGGGACGTAGGCCCACCGCGGAGAGCACCAGATCGGCCGAGTGTTGGCCGCCCTGCCCGTCGAACAGACGCAGGCGGCCGCCCTCTTCCCGGACCTCGTCGATCGCGGTCGCCAGATGGAAGCTCACCCCCGCGGCCTCCAGACGCTCGCGGAAGAAGGCGGCTGCCCGCGGCGGCAGCAGGCGGCCGAGGGGCTGCGGCACCGGGTCGAAGACATCGACCGCGACGCCGGCGCTGCGCAGGTCGTTGGCGAACTCGCAGCCGATCAGCCCCGCGCCGAGTATCGCCAGCCGCGATTTGCCGTCGAGCGCGTCGCGAAACGCGGCGTAGTCGGCCAGGTCGTTCACCGACAGCACCCGGCCGGCCCCGTCGCCGCGCAGCGGCAGACGAATCGGATGGGCACCCTGGGCCAGCACCAGCTTGCGATAGGGCAAGGGTCCGGCGCTGGTCAGCAACAGGTGTTCGGCGGGCAGGATGCGCTCGACCCGGGTATGGGCGCGCAGTTCGACGCCGAGCTGGCCCGCGAACTGCGCCGGCTGCGTCAGCAGCAGCTGGGCCGCGCCCTTCCCGGCCGCCAGCGCGTTGGACAGGCTGGGCTTGGAATAGAAGCCGCCGTCGTCCGCGCTGACGATCACCACCGGCAGGTCGCGCTCGATCCGGCGCAGCTCGCGGGCGACGGTGATGCCCGCGAGGCCGCTGCCGACGATGACGATGGCCTCGCTCACGCCAGCTCGACCATCTCGAAGTCGCCCTTGGCGACGCCGCAGTCGGGGCAGCACCAGTCGCCGGGCACGTCCCGCCAGCGGGTGCCGGCGGCGATGCCGTGTTCGGGGTCGCCGATGGCCTCGTCGTAGAAGTAGCCGCAGACGATGCATTGATATTTCTTCATTTCGATCTCCATCGAATGCTGTGGTTCAGGCGGGGAGCTGGTCGAGGCGCGCGCGGTAGTGGCCGGCGTGGCGCTCCTCGACCCGGGCGAGCGCGGCGAAGCGCTTGGCGGCCCGCGCCAGCGTCTGCGCGAAGCGGGCGGCGTGCTCCTTCGACTCGGCGATCTGTTCGTCGATCTCCGCCACCGCCAGGTGCTGGCCCTCGGCTTCGGCGGCGATCCTGAACGACGGGTACATTTCGGTGAACTCGTGGGTCTCGCCTTCGACCGCCAGCGCTAGACACCTGGCCGGCGTCATGTCCGCCGCCGGGTAGAGCAGGTCGAGGTGGCCGAAGGCGTGCTGCGCTTCCTGGTCGGCGGTGTCTTCGAAGACGCTCGCCGTCGCCTCGTCGCCCGCGGCCCGGCAGAGCTTCGCGAAGTAGCGATACTTGATGTGCGCCATCGACTCGCCGGCGAAGGCGGATTCGAGGTTCGCCAGGGTTGCCGAGGGGCTTGCTGCTGCGTTTGTCATGGTGCTTCTCCTTGTCCGGTGATGAACGGATCGTTCACGCCGCACAGAATAAGCAAGCCACCATCATTGATCCAATGAATTAACAGTATCCTACCGATAGCTGCCGACTATTTAACCGCCTTGGTTCCGGGCAGGTGGCAATCGAGAACGGCGCGGCGCACCACGTCGACGGCGCGATGGCGCGGAAAGCTGCTGCGCCAGACCAGGCCGATCCGCCGCGACGGCTGGGGATCGACGAAGGGCTTGACGCGCAGCAGGGGATCGTCGCGGCCGATCTGGTCTACGCTGGAGGCCGGCATCACGGTGACGCCGACGCCCGAGGACACCATGTGGCGGATGGTCTCCAGGGAGCTGCCCTCGAGGATGTTGGCGGCGCCGCCGGCGTCCGCCCGCGCGCACAGGTCGAGCACCTGATCGCGGAAGCAATTGCCGGCACCGAGCATCAGCAGCGGCTCGTGGAGCAGCCAGGCCGGCTCGATCGTCCGCTTCTTCGCCCAGGGATGATGCGCCGGCACCAGCGTCCTGAAGATCTCGTCATACACCGGCTGGACCACCAGGCCGGGCTCGGACAGAGGCAGGGCGATGACGATCAAGTCGAGGTCGCCGCTCTTGACCGCGGCGACCAGTTGTTCGGTGTAGCCCTCGCGGATGAACAGCGGCATCTGCGGCGCCCGGGCGCGCAGCAGGGGCACCAGCTTGGGCAGCAGATAGGGCGCGATGGTGTAGATCGCGCCCAGGCGCAGCGGGCCGGAGAGCGGATCCTTGCCCTGGCCCGCGATCTCGGTCAGGCGCGCCGACTCCGCCAGCACCCGCTCGGCCTGGGCGACCACCTGCGCGCCGACGGCGGTGATGCGCACTTCGTTTGCGGCGCGCTCGAACAGGATGACGCCGAGTTCTTCCTCCAGCTTCTTCACCGCCACCGACAGCGTCGGCTGGGTCACGAAGCACTTCTGCGCGGCGCGGCCGAAGTGGCGCTCGCGGGCGAGGGCGACGATGTAGCGCAGGTCGGTGAGGGTCATGGCATCAGATCGGTTCGCGCCGGACGGGCGATGGCGTCATTGTACTGGCCTCGCCGCCGGGCCGGCCCGCACCCGGGTGTTAGAATTCCGGATTGTACGAATTTTCAACGCCATGCACGCACGCTATCGTCCGGCCGCGATCCTGCGCCTGATGCCTCGCCACTTTCGCCGCTCCTGGCTCAATTACGGCGTGCCGTGGACCGGTGCAGTGCTCGTGGGCCTGGCCGCGGTCTATTTCGCGGCCTGGACGAACGACGCGCTGGCGCTGTTTTTGCGTTGGATAGCCGGGCGCATCTGGCTCGCCCTGCTGATCACCCCGACCCTGACCGCCGTCGGCGTCTGGATGACGCGGCGCTGGTTTGCCGGCAGCGAAGGCAGCGGCATTCCGCAGGTGATCGCCGCACTGCACGGGCCGGCCGACGCATCGCGCATCAGGCGGCTGTTCGGCTTGCGCATCATCTTCGGCAAGGTGGGTCTCGGCTTGCTCGGCGTGACTGGTGGTCTCACGCTGGGACGGGAGGGCCCCACCGTGCATGTGGGCGCATCGATCATGTACGAGCTGCGCCGGCTCTATCCGCGCGTGTCGCTGCGCATGGAGCGCATGCTGCTGCTGGCGGGCTCTGCCGCGGGTCTGTCGGGCGCGTTCAACACGCCGCTGGCCGGCATTCTGTTCGCCATCGAAGAGCTCACGCGCAGATTCGAAGTCCGCACCAATCGCGTGCTCATCACCAGCATCGTGTTTTCCGGCCTGGTGTCGCTGGCGCTGGCGGGCAATTATCTGTATTTCGGCCAGATCACCGCGCCCGATATTTTCCCCCTCCGCTTTGCCATTCCCGTGCTCATCGCGGCCATCATTTGCGGTCTGGCCGGTGCGGCTTTCAACCTGGCCTTGTTGCACCAGACCCGCTGGATTCCGGCGCGCCTGTTCGCCTGGCGCGACCGCTCTCCGCTGGTTTGGGGCGCCGCCCTGGGGCTCCTGGTCGCCGTCATCGGCATCGCTACGAACGGGCAGACCTGGGGCAGCGGTTACGAGCAGGCGCGGCATTTGCTGGTCAACCAGGGCGAGCAGGTGAGCTGGCCCTATCCCCTCATGAAGTGGCTGAGCATGGTGCTGTCGTATGTCTCGGGCCTTCCGGGAGGGCTGTTTTCGCCCTCGCTCTCCATCGGCGCGGGATTCGGGCAGTGGGTCAGCGCATGGTTCGGCCAGTATCCGCAATCCGCCCTGGTGGCGATCTGCATGGTGGGCTATATGGCGGCCGTGACCCAGTCGCCGCTCACCTCGTTCGTGATCGTGATGGAAATGATCAACGGCGGCGGCCTGGTGATTCCCCTGATGGCCACGGCGCTCATCAGCAGCCGGATCGCGGGAGTCTTCACCCCGCCGCTGTACGAAGCGCTGGCCGAAAAAAATTATTTCGGTCGCCGACCCGAAAACCACGGAACCGAGCCACCCGGGCCGACGCCGGCTAAGCTGTAAAATAAATATTGCTTTAGCCGTCCGGTGGTGATAATCTGAAGCTGTACCGATAATGCTTCTTTTATCCAGCCATGGCCGACAGCGAATCAATACCCGATCTCGAGACAGTGCGCGACGCCCTGCGCGAGGTCATCGATCCCGAAGCCGGCATGAACATCGTCGACCTGGGACTGATCTATCGCATCGAGGCGCTTGCCGATGCGCTCGTCGTCGAGATGACCATGACCTCGCCCGCCTGCCCGATGGGCGAAATGATCACCGCGGAGGTCGAAGCGGTGCTGCAGGACATTCTGCCCGCCGCCATCAAGCCCGATGTCCGCCTCGTCTGGTCGCCGCCCTGGGATCCTTCGCTGATGAGCGAGGATGCCCGGCAGCACTATGGCTGGTGAGATCGCGACGGCTATGATCGTCGATCCCAGCCAGTCCGCCAGCGCGGCAGCGCAGCCGGAGACGTCCGGAAAATGGACGCGCGAGACCATCCTCTCGGTGCGCCGCTGGGCGCCGACCCTGCTCTCCTTCCGCACCAGCCGCTACCGGGGTTTCCGCTTCGCTCCCGGCCAGTTCGCCAGGCTCGGCATCGCCAGGGAAGATGGGTCGATCGTCTGGCGCGCCTACTCGGTCGCGTCGGCGGCCTACGAAGAACATCTGGAATTTCTTTCCGTGGTCGTTCCCGACGGCGAGTTCACCGGCCGCCTCGCCCGGTTCGCGCCGGGCGATCGAATTCTGGTGGATAAGACCAGCTACGGTTTCCTGACCACCGATCGCTTCCCCGACGGCAGCGATCTGTGGCTGCTCTCCAGCGGTACCGGCCTCGCCCCCTTCCTCTCCATCCTGCGCGACCCGGCCGTAGGTGAGCGCTACCAGCGGCTGATCCTGGTCAATAGCGTCCGTCACGCGGCGGAACTGGCCTTCCGGGAGGAAATAGCCGGACTCGAAAGGAACGAACTGTTCGCGGCGACGCGCACCCGCCTGCGCTACCTCCCCGCCGTCACCCGTGAGGCCTGCCCCGGCGCACTCGCGGCCAGGATCACGCAAGCGATCGCGGACGGCAGCCTGGAAGCGGCGGCCGGAGCGAGGCTCGACCCCGAGCGCTCGCGCCTGATGATCTGCGGCAATCCGGGCATGGCGCTGGAACTGAGAGAACTGCTGGGCCGACGCGGATTCCGGGTCGGACGGCGCGGCGTGCCCGGACAGTTGGCGTTCGAGAACTACTGGTGATGACGCCCGCCATCAGCGCAATCCCTTCCCCATGACCTCCTAGGAGCCAAGCATGACCCACACCATCCATCAACACCTGTCGCCCGACGCGATCTATCCCTTCGATGCCCGCGGCATCGCCAAGCGCTTTCGCCACGCGGCGATCTTCGGCGCCCTCGACGCGCTGAATGCGGGGGAGAGGATGCGCTTCGTCAATGACCACGATCCGCTGCCGCTGCTCGACCAGTTGCAGCAGCGCTACGGCGAGGCCGTCGACATCGTCTATCTGCGCCGGGAGCCCGGCGAAATCGTGATCGACTTCGTCAGGCAATGAGCCAGATCGCAGCGCGCGAGGAGGCCGTCATGCGCTATCCGGCTTTTTTCGACGCCGTGCCGTCCTTGAGATTGCGCGACCCCCTGGCGAAATTCCTGGGGGCGTTCGACGACGGCGTGGTCGAATACGCCTACCTCGATGCCGTCCGGCTGGCCGGCCACTCCTGTCCCACCGTGGCATCGGCCTACTGGATGACCCGCCGGGCGCTCGCCGCGCTGTATCCGTCCGAACTCCCCGAGCGCGGCGGCATCCGGGTCGACTTCCGCGATGACGCCTTGACCGGCGTCACCGGCGTCATCGCCAACGTGGTCTCGATGCTCACCGGCGCGACGCAGGACACGGGGTTCAAGGGGCTGGCCGGACGCTTCGATCGGCGCCGGCTGATGTTCTTCAATGCCGCCGTGCCGCTCGACTGTCGCTTCACGCGCAGCGACACCGGCGCAGCCGTCGAAGCCGCCGCGCACATCCAAAGGGTGCCCGGCGACCCGGAGCTGCCCGGACTGATCTCCGGCGCTGCCGATCCCGACGAGGCCGCGCGCTTCGGGGCGGCCTGGCAGGACCGGGTGCGCCGCATTCTGCTCGACCACGGCGAAGACCCGGAAGTGTTCGTGATCCAAGCCGGCGGCTGATGACGCGTCCGTCGCATCCGCTCTGGCTGGTCGGATTCCGGCCCTTTTTCGCCCTGGCCTGCCTGTCGGGGCTGAGCCTGCCGGTGCTCTGGGCACTGATCTATAACGGCGACGTCGCCCCGCCGCACACCACGTTCTCGATGATCCAGTGGCACGCCCACGAAATGTTCTTCGGCTTCGGCTGGGCCGTGCTCGGCGGCTTTCTCCTGACCGCGACCAAGAATTGGGTTCAGGTCCGCGGCTACCATGACAAGGCGCTGATGTTCCTGGTCGCCGCCTGGCTCTTCGAACGGATCGGCATGTGGTTTCAGGCGGCCTGGCCGCCGCCGCTCTTCTGGCTCTCCAACAACCTGTTCCTGGCGACGATCGTCGCCATGATCGGGGCGACGCTGATCCGGCACCGCAAGACCGACAGCTACCGCGACAACTATTTCTTCCTCCTGATCCTCCCGGCCTTCCTGGTGGCGAAGCATCTGATGCTCGGGGTCGACACCATGCAGATCGGCTGGACCATGGCGATCGGACTGTTCCGGATGGCCTTTCTGGTGATGCTCGAACGCACGCTCACCCAGTTTATGAAAAACGTCTTCCAGGTAGCCATCCTGAGGAACGCCGTCCTGGACGGCAGCATCAAGCTGCTCGGCCTGGTTCTGGTCGGGGCCGGCCTGATGCCGCCCCGGTTCGCGGCTGCGGCGGCGCTGCTGCTGGCGGTGCTGCTCGGCGTCCGGCTGGCATTCTGGCAGCCGCTGCTGGCCTTGCGGCGGCTGGACATCGGCATCATGGTCCTCGGCTACCTGGCGATCATCGTGCAGCTGCTGATCGTGTTTCTCGACCAGATCGCGCATCCGCACTGGGTCGGCGCCGTCTCGGTGCATGTCTTCGCGCTCGGCGTCATGGGCCTGATCATTCCGGCCATGCTGATCAGGATCTCGAACGGGCACACCGGAAGAAAGGTGGTCTTCGACGGAGGAGACCGCCTGGCGCTATGGCTGATGATGCTGGCCTTCGTTTTCCGCGTGCCCGCCCCGCAGTTCTACCCCGAAGCCTACCGGTACTGGATCGATCTCACCGCGGCCTGCTGGTTTTCCTGCTTCGCGCTGCTGGGCTGGCGCTACCTGCCCATGCTCCTGCAGCCGCGGATCGACGGCAAGGAACATTGAGGCGGGCACCCGAAGCGAGCCAGTACCTGCATTGCCGCACAGGTAGCGCTGCGCAGGCACCTACGAGCACTAGAGCTGGCCGATGAAGTCCTTCTTCCCGACCTCCACGCCGCAGTGGCGCAGAATGGCGTACGCGGTGGTGGTATGGAAAAAGAAATTCGGCAGCGCATTGTGCAGCAGGTAGGTCTGCCCAGTGAGGGTCTTGTCGCTGCCACCGACCTTCAGCGTGATAACGCGCTCCTCGGAGCCGTCGATCTGTCCCGGCTTCAGGGTATTGATGAACGCGGTGGTCTTGTCTATCCGGGCCTTGAGATCGGCGAAGCTCGCTTCATTGTCTTCGTACGCGGGGGCTTCGATGCCGGCGAGCCGGGCGACGGCGCGTTTGGCGTGGTCCGCCGCAATTTGGACTTGGTGCGCCAGGTTGAACATGTCCGGCGCCAAGCGATAGCCGAGCAACACCGAGGGGTCGATTTTCTTGGCCGCGGCAAAGGCTGCGCCCTTGTCCAAAATCGCGGCGAGATTGTCCAGGGTTTTGAGAAAGACCGGAACTGAAGCCTGGTACATGGATATTGTCATGGTGGTTCCTTTATCGGTTTGGGTGGAATCTTTCGAGAGCGGTCCCGGTCGGAGAGAGACCGCGGTGGCGCCCGCGAACCGGGGAGCGGAACCAGCGCCATCCTCGATGGCGAGTATGGCATGATCCGTGCCGCAAGGTCGCGGCGCAGCGCCAACGCCTAGGAGCTGCGGCGCTCGCCCAGCAGGGCCGCGCGCGTGACCGGGCCTTGCAACTGGGCCAGCCACCACGCGAGCGCCCGTCCCTGGCTGGACCTACCGCTCCTCAGCCAGGCGTAACCGAGATGGATGTTCCGTTCGGCCCGTTCCACGCGTTTGGCCACCAGCCGTCCGGCGTCGATGTAGGGCTGCGCCAGACAGGTCGGCAAGAAGCCGGCGCCCAGCCCTCTCAGTTGTGCGTCCAGCTTGGCGGGCATGCCCGTCACCGTGAACACGTCCTGGCCGGCCAGAAGCCCGATGGTGAGGCCGCCGCCGCGCTGAATGGAGTCGGCCACCGCCACCGCCCGGTGCCGGCGGATGAGTTCATCGGAGAGCGGCTCGGGTAGCAGCGCCAGCGGATGGTGGGGTGCCACCGCGAAGACGAAATCCACCGTGCCCAGCGGCTCCCGGCGCAGGCCGGCCGCGGTGCTGGCATCGGTCACCACGCCCAGCGCCAGATCAGCCTGACCCGAGGTCAGCGCCTCCAGCGTGCCCGACAGGGTTTCGTCGCGCAGCTTCACCCGGGTCGGCGGGTTCAGCAGAAAGAAAGCCTCGCACAGTTCCATCACCGTGACACGGTTGATGATGCTGTCCACCGAGAGCGTGAACTGCGGCTCCCAGCCGGTGGCCACGCGCTTGACGCGGTTGGCCACGGCGTCGATGTCGGCGAGCAGGCGCGCGCCCTCGCGCAGCAGTTCGGCTCCGGCCTCGGTCAGGCGGGCTTGGCGCGAGCTGCGATCGAACAACAGCACGTCGAGCGCATCTTCCATCTGCCGCACGCGGTAGGTGAGCGCGCTGGGCACCAGGTTGCTGGCGCGAGCCGCGGCGGCAAAGCTGCCGGTGCTGGCGATGGCCTGCAGCATGGCCAGGGCGTCGGGGGTCAGGACATCGCGGGGGGTGGCCATCCGAGTGATTGAAGTTCAAATATTTTGAATTGTGCCATCAAACGGCGAGCTCCAGGAGCGCCGCCGCAGCCCACACAATCCGTCCCATCGAAGAGGAGTTCAAATCATGCTCACCTTGCGCAAATCCCAGGACCGCGGCTACGCCGACCACGGCTGGCTCAAGAGCTACCACTCGTTCTCGTTCGCCGGCTATCACGACCCGGCGCACATGGGCTGGGGCAATCTGCGCGTGATCAACGAAGACCGCATCGCGCCGGGCACCGGTTTCGGCAAGCACGGCCACCGCGACATGGAAATCATCAGCTACGTGCTCTCGGGCGAACTGGCGCACCAGGACAGCATGGGCAACGTCGAGGGCATACCGCCGGGCGACGTGCAGCGGATGAGCGCCGGCAGCGGCGTGATGCACAGCGAGTTCAACCACGCCCGGGGCCAGAGCACGCACTTCCTGCAGATCTGGATCGAGCCGAGAGAGACCGGCATCCCGCCGAGCTACGAGCAGAAGACCGTTGCGGCCGGGCAAAAGCGCGGCGCCCTTAGGCTGGTGGCATCGGCAGACGGGGCGCAGGATTCGGTCACCATTCACGCCGATGCGGCGCTCTACGCCGGCCTGTTCGACGGCGACGAGCGCGCCGAACTGGCGCTGGATCCGGCCCGCAAAGCCTACGTCCATCTGATCCGCGGCGCGCTGGAGGTCAATGGCCTGAGCCTAGGCGCGGGCGACGCCGTCCTGCTCGAAGGCGAAAACCGGATCACGCTGGCAAAGGGCGGCGATGCCGAGGTGCTGGTGTTCGATCTGGCGCCGTAAGTTTCCCAACCGCAGCCCAACGAAGGAGTCGTCGTCATGTTCAAAACCCTGCAAAACCCCCTGGCCCTGGTGGGCCGCCTGCTCTTTGTCCTGTTGTTCCTGCCCGCCGGCATCGGCAAGATCACCGGCTTTGCCGGCACGGTCGGCTATATTTCTTCGGTCGGCCTGCCCATGCCGCAGGTGGCCGCGGTGCTCGCCCTGGGCGTCGAAATTGCCGGGAGCCTGGCCCTGGCGGCAGGCTTCGGTACCCGCCCGGCGGCCCTGGTGCTGGCGCTGTTCACCCTGGTGGCGTCGTTCTTCTTCCACAACTACTGGGCTGTGCCGGCTGCCCAGCAGTTCGTCACGCAACTCTTGTTCTACAAGAACATCGCCGTGGTCGGCGGCCTGCTGACGCTCGCCGCCTGGGGCCCCGGCGCCTGGAGCCTGGACGCCCGCCGCGAGGCGTGAGGGTCGCAGTCCCGATTTCATTCAACCCGTCTGATTCAAGGAGAAAACAAGTGGCAAAAGTAACGGTGGTTTATCACTCTGGTTATGGTCACACCGAGCGCATGGCCCAGGCCGTCGCTGCAGGCGCGGGCGCCACGCTCGTCGCCATCGACGCCGAGGGCAATCTGCCCGAGGGCGGCTGGGAGACGCTGGCTGCGGCCGACGCCATCATCATGGGCAGCCCGACCTACATGGGCAGCGTCAGCTGGCAGTTCAAGAAGTTTGCCGATGCGTCCTCCAAGCCCTGGTTCACCCAGCAATGGCGGGACAAGGTGTTCGCCGGCTTCACCAACAGCGCCACCATGAACGGCGACAAGCTGTCCACGCTGCATTACCTGTTCACCCTGGCCATGCAGCACAGCGGCGTCTGGGTGGGCACCGGTCTGATGCCCAGCAACACCAAGGCGGCGCAGCGCAACGACGTGAACTACGTCGGCTCCTCCAGCGGCGCCATGGCGCAGTCGCCGTCGGACAGCGGCCCGGCCGAGATGCTGCCCGGCGATCTCGAAACCGCCAGGCTGTTCGGCCAGCGCGTGGCCGAGGTGACCGGCAAGTTCAAGCGCTGAACCGGATCGGCGGCGCCCGTGACGCTCAGTCCACGCCGACCATCACGCTGTCGGCCTTGATGACGGCGTAGGCTGTGCCGCCCGGCTTGAGGCCGAGGCGCTGAACGGAGCTGCTGGTGATCTGGGCGGTGACTTCAACGCCCGGTGCGATCCCGATCACGACCTCGCTGTTGACCGCCCCGGGCGTGATGGACTTGATGGTGCCCCTCAGTTGATTGCGCGCGCTCAGTTTCATCGGATGCCCTCCTGTCGTTGATTGGCCGTGTCGGTCGTCGCGACGACGCACCGGCCGATTCATTATAGGCCCCCCGCCCGGTGCGTTGCGTGCGCCTTCGGCGATGGATTTTCGGCCGCCCGCCCGCGGCCGCATCGGGCTCGGTGCTAATATTGCAGGCATCGTCACAAGCTCGGAGAGACGCCATGCGCTATCGCCTTCTGGGCCGCACCGGCCTGTACGTTTCCGAGCTGTGCCTGGGCACCATGACCTTCGGCGGCCAGGGTTTCTGGAAGGTGATGGGGGGCCTGGGACAGGACGCCGCCACCGCCCTGGTGAAGCAGGCCTTCGAGGCCGGCGTGAACTTCATCGACACCGCCAACGTCTATTCGCTGGGCGAGTCGGAGGCGCTCACCGGCAACGCGATCAAGGCGCTCGGCCTGCCGCGCGACGAGATCGTCGTGGCCACCAAGGCCACGGGCATCATGGACGAGACGGCGGCCAACGGCCGGGGGCAGTCGCGCTACCACCTGATGAACCAGGCGGACGCCAGCCTGAAGCGGCTGCAGCTCGACCACATCGACCTGTACCAGCTGCACGGCTTCGATCCCCTGACCCCGCTGGAGGAATCGCTGTCCACCTTGAACGACCTGGTGCGCTCGGGCAAGGTGCGCTACATCGGCCTGTGCAACATGGCGGCCTGGCAGATCATGAAGGCCCTGGCGATCTCGGAGAGCCGTCACTGGACCCGCTTCGAGAGCGTGCAGGCCTACTACACCCTGGCCGGGCGCGATCTGGAGCGCGAGGTGCTGCCGCTGCTGCGGGACCAGCAGCTCGGCCTGATGGTCTGGAGCCCGCTGGCCGGGGGCCTGCTCACCGGCAAGTTCGGTCCCGCGCAGAAGGGGCCGGCGGGAGCGCGCCGCGCCAGCTTCGACTTTCCGGTGGTCGACAAGGCGCGGGCCTTTCGCTGCATCGACGCGATGCGTCCGATCGCCCAGCGTCACCAAGCGACGGTGGCGCGGGTGGCGCTGGCCTGGCTGCTCAGCCGGCCGCAGGTGTCCACCGTGATCGTCGGCGCCAAGACGCAGGAACAGCTCGCAGACAACCTCGGCGCCGCCCGGCTCGAACTGTCCGTAGAGGAGCTGGCGGCGCTCGACGAGGTGAGCGCGCTGCCGCCGGAATACCCCGGCTGGATGCTGGCGATGCAGGGCCAGTACCGCGCCCTGCCGCCGGCGAGGGCCTGAGCGGGCTGCCCGGATGGCGCTGGGCTGCGGATGGGAGGGTGGGCTATGAGCGAATACGTCAAGGCTTGGCAGTGCATCGGCTGCGGAAAAATCGAGGCCCCGCAGACCTGCGTCGGCGTCTGCCAGGATCGCAGGGTGGAATTCGTGTATGCCGCCGAGCACGAAGAGGCGCTGCTCGAACTGGCGCGCGAGCGCGCTCGGGCGTCGCGGTTCGAAGCGCTGGTCCGACAGCTGGCGCACACGACGCCGCACCAGCACGAATGGGAGCGCTCCTACCTGGCCCTGCAGAACCAGGCGCGCCAGGCCCTGGCGGCGCCTTTTTCCGCGTCCGACCATCTGCTTTGACCGACTAGTGCCCTGGGTTGCCGCCAGGAAGAGCTCCCGGCGGCAAAACGGGCGCTAGCCTCCGGCGATCATCGCGACGACGCTGACCCGGTCGCCGTTCCTGACGGCCCGGTTCCGCTCACCCGAGAGCACCATGTCGCCGTTGACGGCGACGTTGAGGTTGCGGTCCTTGAGGCGCCCGGCCGCCTCCGGCAGCCAGCGGGCCAGCGACTGGCGCAGCTCGGTGACGTTGGCCACCGGCTGGTCGAGGATCACCGCGTGCTCGGGCGCACCGGGCAGGTCGTCGGGCAATTCGACGCGCAGCGCGAAGCCGGTGGTCGCCCGCGCCAGCTTCTCGTGCCAGGCCAGCGCCGGCGCGCCTTCCTCGTTCAGGCCGGTGAGGGCGTAGAAGCGCCCCTTCAGTTTGGCGAACTCGGCGCGATCGATCTTCTCGCCCTTGAACGGGCCGGCGTTGTTCTCCTCCTCGAACCAGCGCGCCGGCAGCGTATCGTCGCGGCCGCGCAGGCCGAGACGGTGATTGACCAGGCGCTCCAGGCCGGCGATGTTGCGGCCGATCTCGTCGAGCTCGGCGCCGCCCAGCGGCACGCCGGTGAGGGAACTCACCTGCTGGGCGAAGTCGGCGACGTCGGGCAGGGTCGGGGAATTGAACAGCTTGGTGTCGAAGCGGCACATGCCGACCGAGTCGCCGACGGCGTAGGTGTTCTCGCACTTCCTGACGGCGTATTCCTTGCCGAGGTAGCTGTTCGGCTCGGCCGCCACGACGCCGCCGTAGAGCGCGGTCTTGAAGGCGGGATCGTCATTGACCCGGGCGTTGATCTCCAGCGTCGCCCGGTTGCGCAGGTGGTCCATGCCGCGCGTGGCGACCGCCAGGCCCAGGGCGAAGGCCTTGAGGATGCGGGCGTCGTGCGGATCGGACTGGAACAGGCCCTTCACCGCCATCCGGTAGGCGAGCGCCTCCTGCGGATACTTGCCGTGGTCGACGGCGCGCGCCGAGTCGGCGATGGTGTCGCCGAAACCCTCGCGCCTGGCGGTCATGAACAGCAATTTCTCGATGGCCTCGTAGTTGCCCCAGGAAAGATCGAGGCCGCCGGTCTCGGTTGCGCCGATGATGCCGCGCTGGAACAGCTCCATGGCCCAGGCGATGGCGCTGCCGGTGCTGGCGGAATCCAGGCCCAGGTCGTTCAGGATGTTGTTGAGGCGCAGCACCTGCTCCGGCTCCTTGATGCCGATGTTCGGGCCGAACTTGCCCAGGGTCACGTACTCCGGGCCGTCGCCCTTGTCGTAGCGGTCGAAGCTGCCGTCCTTGCGGATGCCGTTGTAGGTCTTTTGCTTGCCGTGCTCGACCTCGGCCTGAGCCTTGTCGTAGCTGGCGTTGCCCGAGAGGCCCTTCAAGGCGTTGGCGCCCCAGCCGCCCTTGCCCTCGGGCGTCATGTCGTTCTGGTTGCGGCACTGCACCGGGCACTTGAAGCAGCCGTCCATGCCCGGGCGATAGACGTCGAAGTTGTCGGCGTCGAGCGATTCGCCCCAGGTCGTCTCCTGGTGGTTCTTGGTGCCCATGGCGCAGAGCACCCGGCTCGGCTTGTAGAGGAAGGGCGTGCCGACCATCTTCAGGGCGTTCTTGATCACGCTGGTGCCGGTGATCTTCCTGCCGATCGTCTTGTTCTGCGCCTTGACCTCGGCCGACAGCGCCGCCTCGGGCGGCTTGCCGTGGATCATGATGCCCTTCAGCCGGAGCGCACCCATCTTGGCGCCGCCGCCGCCGCGCGCCCAGATCGCCTTGATCCCGCCCATGATGCCGGAACACAGGACGAGATTCTCGCCGGCGCTGGTGATGCGGGCGAGCGCCATGTCCTTCCTTTCCCGGCAGGCGAAGTCGCGCTCGATGGCCGGGACGATGTCCAGATTGTCCAGGCCGACGTAGGGCTCGGCGTCCTCGAAGCTCACCTCGTCGAAGGCGATGCGCAGCAGCGTCCAGCGGGGGGCGCGGCCGTAGAGCACGATGTGGTCGTAGCCGTGGCGCTTGGCGAAGGCCGGGAAATAGTCGCCGCCGTTGGCGTCGAGCAGCGCGTAGGAATCCGGCGACACGCTGCTGAAATTGCCGCGCGTGGCCGAGGGCATGGAACCGGTCAGGACGCCGGTGCCGAAGATCAGCGGAATCTCCGGGTCGAGGGCGTCGCGCTCCTCCTGCAGCAGGTTGTAGAGCAACCACATGTTGGCGCCGCGACCGCCCAGGAAGTTGGACAGCACCTCGATCGGCAGATACTTGCGGCGGACCTCGCGGCGGGCGAGATCGACGAACAGGGTCGCGCCCTGGGTCTGGTACTGCGGCGTATCATGCAGCCTGCCGCAGAGCCGCTCGACGAGGGAATGGATGGTCACGTCAGCCTCCCGAACGGCGGTCCGGAGGGAGGCAAGTCCCCCGCGGGGGCGGCGAGTGAAGTGAGCGTGGGAGCCATATCTTTACCTCCTGTTCCGATGGCCGCAAACTAGCACGGGGATTCTTTGCTTCCTTTGACCCAGATCAATTAAGCTTTGTACCAAATTGTTTGGTATCCAACTATAATCTGTGCGTGGGGTCAAGTCGAAGGTTTCGGTCTTAAAGGAGAGGTCATGACGACATTGCAAGCGACGAAAAGCGCCGAGCGCCCGCCGGCGCCGGAACACCGGGTGGAGGAACTGGACAGCGTGGTGATCCGCTTCGTCGGGGATTCCGGCGACGGCATGCAGCTCACCGGCACAGAGTTTTCCAAGGCGGTGGGCGAGGCGGGCCACGATTTCTCCACCCACCCGGACTACCCCTCGGAGATCCGCGCCCCGACGGGCACGCTGTTCGGCGTCTCCGGCTACCAGATCCAGTACTCCTCGCGCCCGGTGTTCACCTCCGGCGACGCGCCCGACGTTCTGGTGGTGATGAACCCGGCGGCGCTGAAGACCAACCTTCCCGACCTGAAGCGCGGCGGCATCATCATCGCCAACACCGGCGCCTTCACCGACAACAATCTGGCCAAGGCCGGCTACCAGGGCGATCCGCTCGGCGACGGCAGCCTCGACGGCTACCAGCTGTTCAAGATCGACATTGCCGAACTCACCGCCAACGCGCTCGCCCATTCCGGCCTGTCGAAGAAGGACGTCGGCCGCTGCAAGAACTACTTCGCGCTGGGCGTCATGCTCTGCCTGTACAGCCGGCCCTTCGACAAGGAAGTCGAAGACATCCGCAAGAAGTTCGCCAAGAAGCCCGAATTCGCCAACGCCAACATCGCGGCGCTGACCGCCGGCTATGCCTACGCCGAGGCCAGGGAGATGTTCGCGACCACCTACCAGGTGCGTCCCTCCGCCGCGGTCTCCGGCAAGTATCGCAGCATCACCGGCAACAGCGCCGCGGCGCTGGGCTTCGTCGCCGCCTCCGAGCTCTCCGGCGTGCCGCTGTTCATCGGCTCCTACCCGATCACCCCGGCCACCGACATCCTGCACGATCTGGCGACGTTCAAGAATTACCATGTCACCACCTTCCAGGCCGAGGACGAGATCGCCGGCCTGTGCTCGACCATCGGCGCCGCCTACGGCGGCTCGCTCGGCCTGACCACCACCTCCGGTCCGGGCATGGCCCTGAAGACCGAGGCGCTGGGACTGGCGGTGATGCTCGAACTGCCGCTGGTCGTGGTCAATGTCCAGCGCGGCGGGCCCTCGACCGGTCTGCCGACCAAGAGCGAGCAGTCCGACCTGCTGCAGGCCGTCTATGGCCGCAACGGCGAGTGCCCGGTGCCGGTGATCGCCAGCCGCTCCCCCTCGGACTGCTTCGATTGCGCCATCGAAGCCTTCCGCATCGCGGTGAAGTACATGACCCCGGTGATCCTGCTCTCCGACGGCGGCATCGGCAACGCCGCCGAGCCCTGGCGGATACCCGACGTGGCGAGCCTGCCCAAGCTCAAGGTGAGCTTCCGCACCGAGGCCGAGGGCTTCCAGGCCTACGCCCGCGACGAGAACCTGGCGCGGGCCTGGGTCAAGCCGGGAACGCCGGGCATGGAGCACCGCATCGGCGGCCTGGAGAAGGATTTCCTCACCGGCAACATCTCGCACAATCCGCTCAACCATCAACGCATGGTCGAGGTGCGGGCGGCCAAGGTCGCCGGCATCGCCAAGGACATTCCGCCCTCGCAGGTCGAAGGTCCGGACAGCGGCGACCTCTTGATCGTCGGCTGGGGCAGCACCTACGGTTCGATCGCCCAGGCGCGCGAGAAGGCGGAGGCCGAGGGCAAGTCGGTGGCGCACGTGCATCTGCGCCACCTGAACCCCATGCCCGCCGACCTCGGCGCGATCATGAAGCGCTACAAGAAGGTCCTGGTGCCCGAACTGAACCTGGGTCAGCTCTCACGGCTGCTGCGCGAGCACTACCTGCTGGACGCGGTGCAGCTCAACAAGGTTCAGGGCAAGCCCTTCATGGTGTCCGAAATCTACGATCGCATTCTGGAATTGTGCTGAGGAGATGACCACCTACCCCCCAGCCCCCTTCCCGATGAAGGGGGTGATGATCGTTCAGCCGCCATCGCGGCTTCCATTTACTGACTTGCCGCCTCCTCGGGGTCCCGCAAGGGGACTTCCTTCGGGGCGCGGCCTATCGGAGGCATCATGAACAGCCCCAACGACATCCCCGCGCCGGAGCGCGCCCTGACCAAGAAGGACTTCGAGTCCGACCAGGACGTGCGCTGGTGCCCAGGCTGCGGCGACTACGCCGTCCTCGCCCAGGTGCAGAAAATCCTGCCGACGCTGGGCATCCCGCGCGAGAATTTCGCCTTCATCTCCGGCATCGGTTGCTCCAGCCGCTTTCCCTACTACATGGAAACCTACGGCATGCACAGCATCCACGGCCGCGCCCCGGCCATCGCCAGCGGCCTCAAGCTGTCGCGGCCGGAGCTGTCGGTGTGGGTGGTGACCGGAGACGGCGACGCACTGGCCATCGGCGGCAACCACTTCATTCACGCCATGCGCCGCAACATCGGCCTGAAGATCATCCTGCTCAACAACCGCATCTACGGCCTGACCAAGGGCCAGTATTCGCCGACCTCGGAATTCGGCAAGAAGACCAAGAGCACGCCGCTGGGCAGCATCGACCGTCCCTTCAGCCCGGTAGCCGTGGCGCTGGGCGCCGGGGCCACCTTCGTCGCCCGGGCGGTGGACAGCGATCTCAAGCACCTGGCTTCGGTGCTGGAGCGCGCCGCGGCGCATCCGGGCACGGCCTTCGTCGAGGTCCTGCAAAACTGCGTCGTGTTCAACGACGAGGCTTATGGCGCCCTGTCGAACAAGGCGACCCGGGCCGACGCCGGCATCTATCTGGAACACGGCAAGCCGCTGCTGTTCGGCAAGGACCGGAACAGGGGCATCCGGCTGAAGAGCTGGGCGCCGGAACTGGTGACCGTCGGCGAGAACGGCGTCACCGAGGCGGACCTCGTCGTGCATGACGAAAAGGCTGCCAACGGCGGCCTGGCCTTCTTCCTGTCGCAGCTGGAAAATCCGGAGTTCCCGGTGCCGCTCGGGGTGTTCCGCGACGTCGCCGCACCCGCCTACGAGCAACTGAACCGGGAGCTGGCGGAGAACGCCGTCGCCGCCAAGGGCCCAGGCGATCTCGCCCGGCTGCTCAACGGCGGCGACACCTGGACCATCGCGTAAATCAATAGAGGACTATGACATGGCTTTGCTGATCAACGAAGATTGCATCAACTGCGCGGTGTGCGAGCCGGAGTGCCCGAACAACGCCATCTCCGCCGGAGACGAGATATTCGTCATCGATTCGTCGAAATGCACCGAGTGCGTCGGCCATTTCGACGAGTCTCAGTGCATCGATGTCTGCCCGGTCGACTGCATCGTCGTCGACCCCGCCCACGTCGAGTCGAAGGAGCAGCTGCAGGAAAAGTTCGCCCGCCTGACCGCCTAGTTCCGCACCGCCGTAGGTCGGGCTGCACCCTCGGGTGCAGCCCTCGAAAGCCCGGCCTACCGGCGTACCCCAGGAGCACTTCCTACGGGTGTCCCATAGGGGCAACCTTCGGGCGCACCCCGAGAGTACTTCCTACGGTTGCCCCTGTGGGGCAACCTTCGGGCGCAGGTCGATCACCCGTTTTGCCTTGCCGATCGAGCGCTCGATGCTGCCCGCCGGCACGACGCTGACCTCGCTGGAAATACCGATGTAGGACTTGACGTGGTGCGCGAGCTCGGCGGCCGCGCTCTGCCCGGCCGAGGCGTCGCCGTCCGCCTTCATCTCGACCTTGACCTGGAGCTTGTCGAGGTTGTTGCTGCGCGTGACCTCCAGCACGTAGTGCGGCGCCAGCCCCTTGTTCCTGAGGATCAGCTCCTCGATCTGCGAGGGAAAGACATTGACGCCGCGGATGATCAACATGTCGTCGGAACGGCCGGTGATCTTGTCCATGCGCCGCATCGGCCTGGCGCTGCCCGGCAGCAGGCGGGTCAGATCGCGGGTGCGGTAGCGCACCACCGGCAGCGCCTCCTTGGTCAGCGAGGTGAACACCAGCTCGCCGAACTCCCCGTCGGGCATGACTTTGCCGCTGACCGGATCGATGATCTCGGGATAGAAATGATCTTCCCAGATGTGCGGGCCGTCCTTGCTCTCGACGCACTCGGAGGCCACGCCCGGCCCGATCACCTCCGACAGTCCGTAGGTGTCGATGGCGTCGATGCCGAACAGCTTCTCGATTTCCTGGCGCATCTCGTTGGTCCATGGCTCGGCGCCGAACAGGCCGAGGCGCAGGCTGGTCTGGTCCGGCGCGATGCCCTGGCGGCGGAATTCGTCGGCCAGCGCCAGCACGTAGGAGGGCGTCGCGCAGATGATGTCCGGCTTGAAGTCCATGATCAGCTGCACCTGCTTTTCCGATTGTCCGCCCGACATCGGGATCACCGTGGCGCCGAGCCGCTCGGCGCCGTAATGGAAGCCCAGGCCGCCGGTGAACAGGCCGTAGCCGTAGGCGTTGTGCACCAGGTCGCTGGCGCGCCCGCCGGCGGCATGGATGCCGCGGGCCATCACGTCCGACCACATGGTGATGTCGTTCTTGGTGTAGCCGACCACCGTGGGCTTGCCGGTCGTGCCGGAGGAGGCGTGCACCCGCACCACCTCGCTCATGGGCACGGCGAACATGCCGAAGGGATAGGTGTCGCGCAGATCCTGCTTGGTGGTGAAGGGAAAGCGGGCCAGGTCGGAGAGTTCCTTCAGGTCGCCGGGATGGACGCCGAGCGCCTGGCATTTCTTGCGGAAGTGCTCGACCCGCTCGTAGGCATGGCCCAAGGACCAGCGCAGGCGTTGCAACTGCAGCGCCTGGAGCTCGTCGCGGCTGGCGTGTTCGATGGGGTCGTAAAACCCCGCTTTCAGTGCGCTTGTGTGTCCCATAGTCTCCCCCGAGGAAGCGCTCTCGGGCGCTTCAGAAAAATAACCCCATACTAATTGCGGTCTCGGCCAATTGGCTTGATCTGGGTCAAGCCCGCCGCTTGCGCAATCAGTATAAATGATACAAAATATTGTTGTGCAGCCTATGATAATGAATCATCATGCAGGGGGCCGAGCAACCGCATGGACGGCTGTGTTTTCAGGCATCGGAGCCTGATCAGGCGAATCGCGCGGCAACCAAGGAGGAGCGAATGAAGAGCATAACAGTTGGCGCTACTGCAACCCGGCGTATCACGATCGACAAGCCCCGCACCATCGATTTCCTCGGCGAGACCCTGCGCGTCTACGCCACGCCCGAACTGGTGCGCGACATCGAGGTGAGCTGCCGCGAGTTTCTGCTCGGCTTCGCCGATGCCGGCGAGGATTCGGTCGGCGTCGGCATCAGCATCAGCCACAGCGGCGCCACCCTGGTCGGCATGAACGTCGAGATCGGCATCACGGTGACCGCGGTCGAGGGGCGCAAGGTGAGCTTCTCCGTCGTCGCACGCGACGACGCCGAGGAAATCAGCCGCGGCGAGCACAGCCGCTTCGTGGTCGAGGTGGAGAAACTGCGCAGCCGGGTCGCCGCCAAGGCGGCCGGCCGTACCGCCGTGCCGAAATGACCACCACCGCGCGCAAGGTTCCGCAATACTGCTACCAGTGTGTGGCGGGACCCGACCTCCTGACCGTCAAGGTCGCTGACGGGATCGCCACCGAGGTGGAGCCCAATTTCGCCGCAGCGGAGATCCATCCCGGCGCCGGCAAGTGCTGCGTCAAGGCCTACGGCCTGATCCAGAAGACCTACAGCCCGAACCGATTGACCGGGCCGATGAAGCGCACCAACCCGAAGAAGGGCAGGGGCGAGGATCCCGGCTTCGTGAGCATCTCCTGGGACGAAGCCTTCGACATCATCGGCGCAAAGATGAAGGAGATCCGCGCCAAGGGCGTGGTCAACGAACACGGCTATCCGCGCGCCGCCGCCAGCTTCGGCGGCGGCGGCATCCCCACCTATTACATGGGCACCTTCCCGGCCTTCCTCGCCGCCTGGGGGCCGGTGGACTTCAGCTACGGCAGCGGCCAGGGCGTCAGCTGCACGCACTCCGAGCACCTCTACGGCGAACTCTGGCACCGCGCCTTCACCGTCTGCCCCGACACCCCCAACTGCAGCTACGTGCTCTCCTTCGGCGCCAACATCGAGGCCTCGGGCGGCGTGGTCGCGGCCTGGCGCCACGGCATCGCGCGCGAGCGGGGCATGAAGCGCATCCAGTTCGAGCCGCACCTGTCGGTCACCGGCGCCGCCTCGGCCGAGTGGGTGCCGATCAAGCCCAAGACCGACGCCGCCTTCCTGTTCGGCCTGATCCACGTGCTGCTGCACGAGATGCCGCGCGAGTCCCTCGACCTCCACTTCCTCAAGCAGCACACCGGCTCGCCCTACCTGGTCGGCCCGCACGGCTTCTACCTGCGCGACCCGGAGACGAGGAAACCCCTGCTCTGGGACCTCGCACGCAATGCCGCGGTGCCCTTCGACACGCCCGATACCGACCCCGCGCTGGAAGGCGATTTCACCGTCGATGCGCTGGAGGTCGGCGCCGACGGCGAGGAATGGCGGCACGGCGGGCTCCGCTGCGAGACCAGCTTCACCAAGCTGGCGACCCGGATGCAGCCCTACACCCCCGAGTGGGCGGAGCAGACCTGCGACGTCAAGGGCGGCACGGTGCGCCGGATCGCCGCCGAATACATCGAACACGCCCAGGTCGGCGCGACGATGGAGGTCGATGGCGAGGTCCTGCCCTTCCGGCCGGTGTCCATCCACTTCGGCAGGACCGTCAATAACGGCTGGGGCGCCTACGAGTGCTGCTGGGCGCGCACGCTGATGGCCTGCCTGATCGGCGGCCTGGAGGTGCCCGGCGGCACCCTGGGCACCACGGTCAGGCTGAACCGGCCGGCGACCACCCGGCAGGCGAGCGTCAAGATCAATCCGGACGGCTTCATGCACTACCCGATGAACCCGACCGACAAGGAGCACTGGAAGCCCAGCCCCAAGATCCGCAACGCCCACCTCACCATGGTGCCCCTGTCGGCGAACTCGCCCTGGAGCACGGCGCTCGGGCCCACCCACTTCTCCTGGATGTTCCAGAAGGAGTCGCCGGAGAACTGGCCCCGGGTCACGCCGCCCGACATCTGGTTCTGCTATCGCACCAACCCCTCGATTTCCTTCTGGGACACCAAGGAACTCTCGAAGCGCATCGCCGAATTCCCCTTCATCGTGGCCTTCGCCTACACCCACGACGAGACCAACCATATGGCGGACATCCTGCTGCCCGAGCGCACCGACATCGAGAGCACCCAGCTGATCCGCGTCGGCGGCACCAAGTTCATCGAGCAGTTCTGGGACCACGAGGGTTTCGCCCTGCGCCAGCCGGCCGTCGAGCCCCAGGGCGACACCCGCGACTTCACCGACATCGCCACCGAACTGGCGGTGCGCGCCGGCCTGCTGGAGCAGTACAACGAGGCCATCAACCGCGGTTCGGCCTGCGTGCGGCTCACCGCCGAGAACTACGACTTCGCCCTCGACCCCAAGCTGCGGCACGATGCCGACACCATCTGGGACCGCACCTGCCGCGCCGCCAGCGCCGAGCTCACTGACGGCCGCGAGAGCGACGGCCTCGCCTGGTACAAAGAGCACGGCCTGCGCACCCGGCCGACCTCGCGCCTGTCCTGGTACCTGTTCCCCGAGCTGAGGAAGCAGGGCATCCGCTTCGAGATGCCCTTCCAGGAGCGCCTCTACCGCGTCGGCGTCGAGCTCGGCAACCGGCTGCACGAGCACGGCATCCAGTGGTGGGACGTGCAACTGGAAGAGTACGGCGGGCTGCCGAAGGTGATGGATTTCCCGGGCATCTGGGAAAAGGAAACCATCAAGCAGGCCGGCGCCGAGGCACTGGCCGAATACCCGTTCTGGCTGATCACCTCGCGCAGCATGCAGTACGCCTGGGGCAGCAACGTCGGCGTCCAGCTGATGGACGAGGTCTCCGACAACATGCGCGGCCACAAGGGCGTGGTGATCAACGCGCAAAAGGCGCGGGAGCTGGGGATAGAGGACGGCGACCTGGTCGAGGTGCATTCCTACGTCGGCACCACGCAGGGACCTGCGGTGCTGTCCCAGGGCATCCGCGCCGACACCCTGCTGATGATGGGCCAGTTCGACCACTGGGTCACCCCTTACGCCAAGGACATGAAGGCTCCGAGCATGAACAGCCTGATCCCGATGTCGATGGCGCTGACCGATTCCACCGGTTCCGGCGCCGACCTGGTGCGGGTCGGCGTGCGCCGCCTGGGAGTTGGACTATGACCCGCTACATCATGACCGCCGACCTGCGCCGCTGCATCGGCTGCCAGACCTGCACCGCCGCCTGCCGCCAGACCAACGCCACGCCGCCGGGGGTGCAGTGGCGATCGGTGCTCGACATCGAGAGCGGCGAGTTCCCCGACGTACGCCGCAGTTTCGTGCCGGTCGGCTGCCAGCACTGCGGCGATCCGCCGTGCATGCACGTGTGCCCGACCACCGCCACCTACCAGCGCGACGACGGTCTGGTCGAGATCGATTACGAAAAATGCATAGGCTGCGGCTACTGCGCCGTCGCCTGCCCCTATCAGGCGCGCCACATCACGCACCGCATCGACTTCGCCTACGGCGCTGCGCCGATGGCCAACGAGTCGGCGCGCTTCGACGCGCGGCGCATGTCGGTGGCGACCAAGTGCACCTTCTGCATGGACCGCGTCGATGCCGCCAAGGAGAACGGACTCACCCCCGGCGTCGATCCGGAGGTGACGCCCGCCTGCGTCAATTCCTGCATCGCCGGCGTCCTCGCCTTCGGCGACAAGGAAGACCCGAACAGCAACGTCTCGCAGCTGCTGGAGGAGACGCAGCACTTCCGCATGCACGAGGAACTCGGCACCGATCCCGGCTTCTACTACATCTGGGACAAGAAATGAAAATCAAACCCTGGCATCAGACCAACTGGGACGCCCGCGCCGCCGGCAACTTCATCGGCGGCGGCAGCGGCACCGGCCTGCTGATCTTCGCCGCCGTCTCCGCCCTTGCCAGCCCGGCATCGGGCTACCGCTGGCAGGCGGCGCTGGCGCTGGTGCTGGTCGCCGGCGGCCTGGCCAGCGTCTTCGCCGAGATCGGCCGGCCGTTCCGGGCGCTCAACGTCTTCCTCCATCCGCACACCTCCTGGATGACCCGCGAGGCGATGGTCGCGCCCTTCCTGTTCGGCAGCGGCGCCGTCGCGATCTGGGCGGGCGGCGGGACATTTTCCATCGTCGCCGCGCTGCTGGCGGCGGGCTACCTCTACTGCCAGGCGCGCATGATCGCGGCGGCGAAGGGCATTCCGGCCTGGCGCGAGCCCAAGATCATTCCGCTCATCATCAGCACCGGCCTGGTCGAGGGCGCCGGACTGTCGGCGCTGATCGCCGCCCCCCAGCCCGGCGGCGCCCCGCGCTGGCTCGCCGCCGTCCTGCTCGCGGCGCTGATCCTGCGCCGCCTGGCCTGGAAGACCTACCACGAGGCGCTGGAGCGCAGAGGCGCGCCGAAGAAGGCGTTGGCGGTGCTCGCTCGGCTGCGCGGCAGCTTCGAGCGCTACGGCCAGAGCCTGCCGGAGATGCTGCTGGTCGCCGCCCTGTTGTTTCGCAGCGAACAGCTCTGGCTGCTGCCGCTGGCCGGCGTTGCCGCCGCACTCGGGGGCTGGTGGCTCAAGTTCACCATCGTGGCCAGAGCGGCCTACAATCAGGGCTACGCGCTGCCGATGGTGCCGGTGCGCGGACAGGGCCAGGCCCTGCCGGGAGTCAAGCCCGGCTGGAGCAAATAGACGCTGGAGGAGTATGGCATGGTCGAGATCCGCCTACACGGGCGCGGTGGTCAGGGTGCGGTTCTGGCCGGCAACATCCTGGCCAGCGCGCTGGCGCGGGAAGGCCGGCAGGTCGTCGCCATCCCTTCCTTCGGCTTCGAGCGGCGCGGCGCGCCGGTGGCCAGCTTCCTGCGCTTCGATACGCGCGAAATCCGCCAGATGACCAACATCTACGCGCCCGACTGCGTGCTCTGCATCGATCCGACCGTGGGCCGCGCGGTCAATATCTTCGAGGGCATCAAGGACGGCGCCTATTGGGTGCAGACCTCGGCGAAACCGATCGCCGAACTGCAGTTTTCCGACAAGATCGCCACCGTCGGTTTGTGCGACGCGGTCGGGATCGCGCTCGAGGTCTTTCGCCGCTCGATCACCAATACCATCATGCTCGGCGCCCTGGCCAGGACCACCGGCTTCGTCTCGCTGGACTCGCTCACCGCGGCGATCGAGGCTTCCGATTTCCGCGACGCCGGCCTCAAGCAGAACCTGGAGGCTCTGGAGCGCGGCTACCACGAGACCGTGGTGCACCACATCGAGCGGAGGGTCGCGGCATGAAGACCATCCATCCCCCGGCGGAGGCGACATGAGGCGACAAGCCAAACCGATGTTCGACGCCGCGACGATACCGGGCGACCTCTGCCCGATCGCGACGCGCCCCAATCCGATGCTGCCGGGCGACTGGCGCAGCATGCGGCCGGTGGTCGACCGCGCCAAGTGCGTGAAGTGCGCGGTCTGCTGGCTGCACTGCCCGGTGCAGTGCGTGGTGGAAAAGCCGACCTGGTTCGACTTCGACCTGTCCACCTGCAAGGGCTGCGGCATCTGCATGGTCGAGTGCCCGCAGCGCGCGATCACCATGATCGAGGAGGCGGCATGAGCGCAGTCCTGAAGCCGAAGCAAAATTTCATCGTCTGCGACGGCAACGAGGCGGCGGCCTGGGCGGTGTCGCTGGCCCAGGTGGACATGGTGGCGGTCTACCCGATCACGCCGCAGTCGTCCCTGGTCGAATACCTGGCGAAGTTCGTCGCCGACGGCCGCTTGAGGGCCGAGATCGTCGATGTCGAGGGCGAGCACTCGGTGCTCTCGGTGCTGCACGGCGCGGCGCTCGCCGGCGCGCGCACCTACACCGCCACCTGCGGCCCGGGGCTGGCCTTCATGTTCGAGCCCTACATGCGCACGCCGGGACTGCGCATGCCGCTGGTGATGACCATCGTCACCCGCGACACGCTGACGCCGCAGAGCGTCTGGGGCGGCCACCAGGACGCGATGAGCGTGCGCGAGGCGGGCTGGATCCAGATGTACTGCGAGACGCTGCAGGAGGTGCTCGACACCACCATCATGGCCTACCGCATCGCCGAGGACCACGGCGTGATGCTGCCGGTCAATGTCTGCCACGACGGCAATTACCTGTCCTTCGCCACCGGCCGGGTCGAACTGCCCGACCGGGCGGAGGTCGCCGCCTTCCTGGGCAGCCGCGACGTCAATTGGCACGCCGCGCTCGACCCCGAGCGGCCGATGGCCATCGACCCGCTCACCGGCGGCGCCGGCGGCGCCGGCCCGGCGCTGTTCGCGCGCTACCGCAAGGGGCAGTGTGCGGGCATGCAGAACGCGCTCGGCGTGATCGAAAAGGTGCACGCGGAATGGGGCGAGCGCTTCGGTCGAGCGCACGCGCCGCTCATCGAGGGCTACCGGATGGACGACGCCGAATACGCGATCGTCACCATCGGCTCGATGACCGGCGCCGCCAAGGACGCGGTCGACGCGGCGCGCGAGCGCGGAGAGCGCGTGGGCCTGGCCAAGGTCAAGACCTACCGCCCCTTCCCGATCCGGGCGGTGGCCGAGCTGCTGGGAGGGATGAAGGCGATCGGCGTGGTGGACCGCTCGGTGTCCTTCGGCTGGAACTCCGGGCCGCTCTACCAGGACGTCATCGGCGCCCTGCACGCGTCGACGATCCCGGCGATCAGCTTCATCGGCGGCCTGGCCGGGGCCGACCTCACCGTCGACCACTTCGGCCGGGTGATCGAGCGAACCGCCGATCTGGCCCGCGGCGCGGCCGGCCCGGGCGACACGATATGGTTGAACGAACATGACTGATAGCCGCTATCTGATCGTCGGCGCCAGCCACGCCGCGCTCGCGGCGGTGGCCGCGATCCGCATGCACGACAGCGAGGGCAGCCTCACCCTGATGACCCGGGAGGATGAACTGCCCTACTCGCCCACCGTGCTGCCCTACGTCGTCTCGGGCCGCTCCGCGCCGGAAAACGTATTCCTGCGCGACGAGGGCTATTTCTCGCGCCAGCGCGTGCACTTCCTCGCCGGCAAAACCCTGGCGCGGGTCGATGCCGCGGGCAAGCGCGCGCAGCTCGCCTCGGGCGAGGTGATCGGTTTCGACAAGCTGCTGCTGGCCACCGGCGCGGCGCCGGCGCTGCCGCCGATTCCGGGACTCGACTCGGTCCGCTTCCACGTCCTGAGGACGCTGTCCGACGCCGGCGGCCTGCGCCAGGCGCTGCCGGCGGCGAAGTCCGCGGTGGTCCTGGGCGGCGGCCTGATCGGCATGCACGCGGCGGAAAACCTAGCCAAGGCCGGCCTCGCGGTCACCGTGGTGGAGCAGGCGCCCCAGGTGCTGCCCGGCTACTTCGATCGCGCCGCCGCCGACATCATAGCGCGCGCTTTCGGGGAACACGGCGTGCGCCTGCTCTTGGGCAGCGGCGTGACCAAGGTCGCGCCGCGGGGGTCCGGCAAAAGCGGAGCGCGGCTGACGTTGGCGGACGGTCAGGAACAAGACGCCGATCTGCTGCTGGTGGCTACCGGCGTGGCGCCGGTGCTGGACTACCTCGCAGGCTCGGGGGCCGCGACCGGGCAGGGCATCCTGGTCGACGACCGGATGCGCACCTCGCTCGCCGGCGTCTGGGCCGCCGGGGACGTCGCCCAGGCGCGCGGCTTCTTCGCCGCCGACGGTGAACGCATCCTGAACGGCATCCTGCCCGACGCCGTCGAACAGGGCCGGACCGCCGGCATGGACATGGCCGGAGACCCGGCGGGGAAGGACTACCCGGGCGGCGTGCCGCTCAACACCTACGCCTTCTTCGGCCAGCAGGCGGTCTCGGTCGGCAGCCGCAGTGCCGGCGAAGTGGTGGCCGAGGAGACGGACCCCGCCGCCGGGCGCTATCTCAAGATCGTCATGAAGGACAACCGGCTCGCCGGCATCTTCGGCATCAACCGGGCGCTCGACCCCGGCGTGATGTGGCAACTGATCCTGCGCCGCGTCGATCTCTCGCAGCTGCGCGATCAATTCATCGCCGATCCGCAGCGCACCGCGCGTCTGCTGATGTCGAGGACCTGGAGATAAACCATGAAGACCTCGCCCAGCACCGCTGTCGTCATTGCGACTGCCACGGCCTTTGGCCTCGCAACGACAAACCGTTTCGTCATTGCGAGCGAAGCGCGGCAATCTGGATTGCTTCGTCGCTTCGCTCCTCGCAATGACGGGGATGAGATTCTTCGCAATGACGGAGAAGAGGCAGCATGAGCGCCTATGACACCATCGCCTTCCGGCCCGAGCTGTGCGACGGCTGCAATGCCTGCATGGTCGCCTGCGCCGGGACCAGGGCCGGCAGCGACGACGTTCTGGACGCGCGCCTGCAGATCGTGCCCGACGACGGCGTAGGCTTCGAGCTGGCGCTGTGCCGCCAGTGCGGCGACCCGAACTGCGTCGCCAACTGTCCCGCCGGCGCGCTCGCCAAGGACGGGGACAGCGGCGTCATCGGCTGGGACGGTTCGAAGTGCGTGGGCTGCCTGCTGTGCACCGTCGGCTGCGCCTACGCCGGCATCGCGCACAACACCCGCGCCGGCCACGTGGTCAAGTGCGACCGCTGCGTCGGCATCGAAGGCGGGCCCGCCTGCGTCGGCGCCTGCGGCACCGGCGCGCTGAAGTTCGTCACCAGCGCGCGCATCTACAACGAGGTCGGCGATCTGGAAGACCTGTTCGTGCCCGGCCTCTCCGGCTGCCAGGGCTGCAACACCGAACTGATCATGCGCCACACCCTGCGCCGCGTCGGCCCCGACACGGTGCTGGCGACGCCGCCGGGCTGCATCCCGGGCATGGGCGCGGTCGGCTACAACGGCCTGACCGGCACCAAGGTGCCGGTCTTCCATCCGCTCTTGACCAACACCGCCTCGATGCTCACCGGCATCAAGCGCCACTACAAGCGCCAGGGGCGCGAGGTGACGGCGATGGCCCTGGCCGGCGACGGCGGCACCTCGGACGTCGGCTTCCAGTCGCTCTCCGGCGCGGCCGAGCGGGGCGAGGAGATCCTGTTCATCTGCGTCGACAACGAGGGCTACATGAACACCGGCATGCAGCGCTCGTCGTGCACCCCGTTCGGCGCCTGGACCTCGACCACGCCGGTGGGCGAATACGCCCAGGGCAAGACCCGCGACGCCAAGAACATGCCGGTGCTGATGATGATGCACAACTGCGAGTACGTCGCCACCGCCTCCACCGGCTTCATGGAGGATCTCTACGACAAGCTCGACCGCGCCATCGAGGCGTCGAAGCGCGGCTTCGCCTATCTCCACATCTACTCGCCCTGCACCACCGGCTGGCGCTTCCCCTCGAAGGACAACATCGCGGTGGCCCGGAGCGCGGTGGAGACCAACTTCGTCATGCTCTGGGAGTTCTCCCCGGCGGCGGGCCTCAGGCTCACCCGGCCGCTGGACGATCCCCGGCCGATCCGCGACTATCTGGAGACGCTGGGCAAGTACCGCCATCTCTCGGCCGAGCAGGTCGCGCACATCGAGGCCACGCTCGCCGACAACGTCGCCTTCATCGCCAGACTGGCCGGGCAGCAGCCGGCACATCAGAGCGCCGCTCGGGCATAATTGCAGACCGCCGAAACCGCGGACGCAGCCGTCCGCGCGGGCGCGGCTGCCTGTCGAGAAACCACGTAGTGCAAGGGGTCACCCATGGAGAGATCGTTCAAGACCGAAGTCGACAAGCTGCGCCTGGGGCGCGGCCAGACCTTCACCGGCGAGGGCATCCTGGCGGTGACCAAGGCGCTGCTGCAGTCCGGCGTCGCCTACGTCGGCGGCTACCAGGGCGCGCCCGTGTCGCACCTGATGGACGTGCTCGCCGATGCGCAGGACGTGCTGGGCGAACTGGGCGTGCACTTCGAGGCCTGCGCCAACGAGGCCGGGGCCGCGGCGATGCTCGGCGCCTCGATCAATTATCCGTTGCGGGGCGCGGCCACCTGGAAGTCGGTGGTCGGCACCAACGTCGCCTCGGACGCCCTGTCCAATCTGTCCTCGGCCGGGGTCAAGGGCGGCGCGCTGATCATCCTCGGCGAGGATTACGGCGAGGGCGCCTCGATCATCCAGGAGCGCAGCCATTCCTTCGCCATGAAGTCGCAGATGTGGCTGCTCGACCCGCGGCCCAACCTGCCCTCGATCGTGCGCATGGTCGAGCAGGGCTTCGAGCTGTCGGAAGCGAGCAACACCCCGGTGATGCTCGAACTGCGCATCCGCGCCTGCCACGTGCACGGCAGCTTCGAGTGCCGCGACAACGTCAGAGCGAAGTTCTCGGGCCTGAACAAGATAGACAAGCCGTCCTTCGACGTCGAACGCATCCCGCTGCCGCCGGCCAACTATACCCAGGAGAAGCACAAGATCGAAGTGCGCATGCCCGAGGCGCTGAAATACATCCGCGAGCAGAAACTGAACGAGTTCTTCCCCGGCCGCTTGCGCGAGATCGGCATCGTCCTGCAAGGCGGCCTGTACAACACCGTGATCCGGGCGCTGCAGCAGCTGGGACTGGCCGACGCCTACGGCGAGTCGGCGATTCCGCTGTACGTGCTCAACGTCACCTACCCGCTGCTGCCCGAAGAGGTGACCCAGTTCTGCGCCAGCCGCCGCGCCGTGATGATCGTCGAGGAGGGCCAGCCGGCGCACCTCGAGGAGAGCATCAATTCCATCCTGCGCCGCGCCGACGTGAACGGCCCGCACGTGATCGGCAAGGACATCCTGCCCCTGGCCGGTGAATACACCGGCGAGGTGGTGCTGGGCGGCATCGGCCGCTTCCTCAAGCTGGCGCTGCCCGACGGCATCGATATCGGATACATCGACGCCGTGCTGGACGGCGTCGTCGCCGCCAAAAGCCGCGCCACGGAACTGCTCGGCGGCCCGGTGCCGGCGCGCCCGCCCGGCTTCTGCGTCGGCTGCCCGGAGCGGCCGGTGTTCTCGGCGCTGAAGCTGGTGGACCGCGAACTGGGCGGCATCCACATCAGCTCCGACATCGGCTGCCACACCTTCTCGACGCTGCCGCCCTTCAATCTCGGCAACACCGTGCTCGGCTTCGGCCTGTCGCTGGCCGCCGCCGCCGGCGTCGGGCCGAACTTCGGCCGCCGCGTGGTCACGGTGATGGGCGACGGCGGCTTCTGGCACAACGGCCTGTCCTCGGGGGTGGCCAACGCGCTGTTCCGGAACGACGACGGCGTCCTGATCATCATGGAGAACGGCTACACGTCGGCGACCGGCACCCAGAACATCCCGTCCACGCCCGGCCTGACGGCGAGGGAGGGCAGTCCGATCAGCATCGAGAGCACGCTCAGGGCCTTCGGCGTCAAGTGGCTGGAGCGGGTAGACAACTACCAGGTCGGGCCGGTCGCGGAGGCGCTGCGCCGGGCGATGAGCGCCAAGGAGGCCGGCCTCAAGGTGATCATCGCCGACGGCGAGTGCATGCTCGAGCGCAGCCGCCGCAGTCGGCCGATCGACGCCGCCCGGCTCAAGGCGGGAGAGCGCGTGCCGCGCACGCGCTTCGGCGTCGACGAGGACGTGTGCACCGGCGACCGCTCCTGCATCCGCCTCTCCGGCTGTCCTTCGCTCACCATCAAGGAGAATCCCGACCCGCTGCGCAGCGATCCGGTGACCACGGTCAACAGCGGCTGCGTCGGCTGCGGCCTGTGCGGCGAAGCGGCGCAGGCGGCGGCGCTGTGCCCCTCCTTCTACCGGGCCGAGGTGATCCAGAACCCGGGCTGGTGGGACCGGCTCGCCCACGGCCTGCGCCGGCGCGTGATCGCCGCGCTGGCCGGCCGCGCCGCCGCAGGACCGTCGGCATGAGCGCGAACGGGCTGCGCCCGTTCACCATCCTGGTCGCGGCGCTGGGCGGCGAGGGCGGCAGCATGCTCGCCGACTGGCTGGTCGACGCCGCGACCCACGAGGGCTTCCCGGTGCAGAGCACCTCGATCCCCGGGGTCTCCCAGCGCACCGGCGCCACCACCTATTATCTCGAGATCTTTCCCGAGCGAACGTCGGCCGCGACGGGCAAGCTGCCGGTGATGGCGCTGATCCCCAGCCCCGGCGGCATCGACCTGATGGCGGCGTCCGAGCTGGTCGAGGCCGGGCGCGCGCTGCAGAACGCCTTCGTCACCGCCGACCGGACCACGCTGGTAGCCTCGACCCACCGCGTCTATGCCACTTCCGAAAAAATGGTGCCGGTCGATGGCCGCTACGCTTCGGAGAAAATCATCAGTGCCGCGCCGCAGCTCTCGAAGCGGGCGATCCTGTTCGACATGGCGCCGCTGGCGCAGCGGGCCGGCACGATCATCAACGCCGTGCTGTTCGGCGCCATGGCCGGCTCGGGCGTCCTGCCGCTGTCGATCGAGTCCTGCAAGGCGGCGATCAAGGGGGCCGGGCGCGGCACCGAGGCCAGCCTGCGCGGCTTCGAGCTGGGCTACGCCCGGGCCGCCGCCGGAGCATCCCCCGCCGCGGCGCAGACCATCGCCGCAGCGCCGCCCGCTTCGGAGCGCGTGCATAAGGAATTCCCGGTCGAGTTGCACGAGCTGCTGGACCGCGCGGTGGCCCGCTTGAGCGACTACCAGGACGCCGCCTACGCGGCGCTGTTTCTCGACCGGGTGCGCAAGATCCTGGCGGTCGATCGCGAGGCGCGGGGCGGGGCCGACGATTTCCGGCTCACCCGCGAGGCGGCGCGGCTGCTGTCGCTGTGGATGAGCTACGAGGACGTGATCCGCGTCGCCGAGCTGAAGACGCGCGCGAGCCGCATCGAGCGCGTGCGCAGCGAGGCGCTGGCCAAGGACGGCCAGCCGGTGGTGATCACCGATTATCTCAAGCCCGGCGTCGAGGAGATCGCCGACATCCTGCCGCCCGGACTGGCCGACCGCCTGCGCGCCTGGGAAAAGTCTCGCGGCAAGACGCTGGGCTTCGGCCTGAAGCTCAAGACCAGCACCGTCGCCGGCTTCCTGTCGCTGCGCCTGCTCTCGCTGTTCAAGCCCCAGCGGCGCAAGAGCTCGCGCTTCCTCATCGAGCAGGCGACGATCGAGCGCTGGCTGGGCGCATTGACGCGGCTGGGCATGGCCTCGCTGGACCGCGAGCTGGTGCTGGAGATCGCCCGCTGCGCCCGCCTGGTGCGCGGCTACGGCGAGACCCAGCGGCGCGGCCGGCAGGCGCTGGGCGACATCTTCGCCACGCTGCTGGAGAACGAGGCGGCCGCCAGCCGCGGCCTGGCGCCGCTCAAGCTGGCGCTGCGCGCCGCGGTCGATGCGGCGCTGGCCGACCCCGACTGCGCCGCACCCGCGCCCGCGAAGGCCAG
>Ga0307376_10000075_pt1 | contig 153304 bp, 136 predicted proteins | sample TR2MG_FD_202536 | JGI IMG/M metagenome (GOLD analysis project Ga0307376, IMG submission 202536) | Soil microbial communities from Risofladan, Vaasa, Finland - TR-2 | ecosystem: Environmental > Terrestrial > Soil > Coastal area > Acid sulfate soil | place: Finland: Risofladan, Vaasa...
CAAGGCGATACCATCCTTGTCCATGCCATGGTGCCGATGGGAGAAGCCGGGAAAATCGCTCGCATTCGCTTCTCGGCGCGGGCCGAGACGGAATACGATGCTCGCTATTATCTCGCTGAGGATGACGGGACGGCTTGGAGCATGGACGACAAGGCCCTCGGCGATGCGCCCCATGTCTCCGTCGCGATCGAATACTCACCAGGCCTCGCGGACTACGGCGATATCGCCGATGTCGCGGGGTCCATCACGAGCGGCCCATACGAGGAATTCTCGACACTTCTCGCCAATCGATTTATCCGGGAGAGCGAGGAATGAGCGGCCTTAACGCGGAGGATCGGCGATCGTATCTCCAGGCGATACAGAGGCTCGGCGACGCAGGACGGGCCGAGGGTGCCCCACAGCAGGAACTCGCTCGCGGCTTTTATCCCGTGGCCGAGCATCTGCGCATGCTTGATCCAGATGTCGTCTTGATCGTTGGCCCGCGAGGTTCCGGAAAGACGCAAATTGCGCGCGTCCTGACGGAATCCAAGCTCTACGAGTCCGTTTCGAAGTACGCTCCAGCGGTCCGCTTGCCCACGGGAAAGGCTGAATGGATCAAGGCATTCCCGATGGAACGCGAAGGTTTCGATCTCATCGGTTTTCGGTCCTTTGTCAATTCCACTAAAGGCGATCCTAAAGCCCTACAGGAGTTTTGGTTCGCGTATCTTGTACGAATTCTGAGCAGCTTGCTCGATGCGAAGGACCGCAAAAGCATCGCGCCATTACTTTCAGCGGCGTCTTCTGACCCTGTCTCTATTCACAAGGCTTTCATTGCGCTAGGTACGGTTCCGGTGGCTGTTCTCGACCGTCTGGACGAACAACTCGAGCAAAAGAATACCTTTTTCTTTGTTACCTACGACGAGCTCGATACCCTAGGAGGAGCAGGAGCTGATTGGGCTCTGGTCGACGCCGGTGTCGGTGGGCTCATGAGCCTATGGGCAAACTACACCCGGCGCTGGCGGCATATCCGAGCCAAGCTCTTTGTCCGTACAGACCTCTATGAAAGGAATCTTCATAGTGGAGAAGCTGATCTTGCGAAGCTCGCGGCTGGTCGAATCGAGCTGGCCTGGAGCGATCGTGATCTCTATGGTCTGCTTCTCAAGCGTCTAAGTAATGGAGATACCAAGCTCGGCGAGTACATCCGAGGGATAAGGAAAACCACGTGGAACGAAGATCCTGTACTCGGGTTCGTCCCGCAACTCTACACCTCACAGGACGCGCGGCCTATCGTTGAGCGCCTGATCGGCGTCTATATGGGCGCGAATGCAAAAAAAGGATTAGTGTTTAGATGGCTGCTCGATCATGTTCGCGATGGTCGAGGTCGGGCCTACCCACGTCCCTTCGTCCGATTGATCGAAGAAGCGGCGCGCCTGGAGCTTAAGGATATCAGCGCCGGTACAAAGCAGAAGTTGCTTGAGCCGTCCTCGATTCGACAGTCTCTGGATTCCGTATCGATAGAACACGTAGCCCAATCCTACAGCGAGTGGCCCTGGCTTAACAACGTCGTGGATCTATTAAAACAGAATCCACTTGTGCCCTATGGTGAAAAAGATATTGTCAAGTTGCTCAAAGGACTCGCCGTCGGGACATCGGCCATGAGTCCCCCATTCGCTGGACAAGAGCTGATTGATTATCTGCTCGAACTCGGAATCTTCCGACGAAGGCCTGACAATCGGATGGATGTCCCCGACCTTTTCCTTGCCGGATTGGGGCTTAAGCGGAAGGGTGGAGTCGTTAAGGGGTGATGGAGTGTTACGTAAACAGTGGTTGCTTTTAGCAATATCACGATAGCACGATTGAATTAGCAGTTTGGGCATCACTGATTTCTAAACGATCGGACCGGGGAGGATATATGACGAGGGATGACGGGACAACGAAATCGCTCATACTCCCTGCGGGCGCTATCTTTCACCGCTGTGCGCTCCAGGTCAATCCTCACCACTATGGTGCCACATTCCGTGGAACACCCGCTCCAGGTGATGCCTCGGCACATGCGCAAGCTATTATCGACAAGGCTGCTTCACTCGGTGTGTCGGTACTCGCCATCACGGACCACAATGACGTGAGTGGCGTGCCAGCGTTCCGAGCTGCGGCAGAAAACCGCGGCATACATATCTTCCCAGGCTTCGAGTTGGCATCAAGTGAAGGCGTTCACGTCCTCTGTATCTATCCACCCAACAATAGCCAGGATCAACTCGGCCGATACCTTGGCGAGTTCGGCATCACGAATACGACTCCATCATCGGATCTATCAACTATGGGATTTGTGGATATTCTGGAAAAGGTGCGCAGCCAGGGCGGAGTGGCTATTGCAGCGCATGCGACGAGCGAACAGGGTGGGATGCTCAAAGTCTTGAAGGGACAAGCCCGGATTCATGCGTGGCGGAGCGAGTACCTACTCGCAATCCAGATTCCGGGCCCTGTCGACGACCTACCGCAGGATATGCGCCAAATCATTGAGAATAGGAACTCGGACTACCGTCGGACGCATGCCGCCGAAGAAGGGCTTGCGATCGCTGTCATCAATGCCAAGGATATAGTCGAGAGCGCGGACCTCGAGGACCGATCAGCCACCTGTTGGATCAAGATGTCCGAGGTAAGCATAGAAGGTTTTCGGCAGGCCTTCCTAGACCCAGGTTCACGTATCCGCCTCAATCCCAAGGAAGGCAATATTGAGCTCGAAGAACATGCCGAGCTTGTTTCGCTGAGCTGGGAGGGCGGATTTCTGGATGGTGCAGTTGTTCACTTCAATCCCAACCTCAACGTGCTGGTGGGCGGAAGGGGGACAGGCAAATCCACCATCGTTGAGAGTATCCGCGCCGTCCTGGCGCTTGAAGCTGTTGGTGAGGAAGCGCATAAGGTGCACGAGGGTATTGTTCGGAGCGTCTTACGTAATGGCACAAAAATCTCGCTTCTCGTTCGCGCTCACCGTCCGGCGGTTCGCGAGTTTCGAATCGAACGCACCATCCCCAATCCTCCGCTTGTCAAAGATGATCAAGGCGCGGTTTCGAATCTGTCACCTCAAGAGATTATCCCGCGTACTGAGGTGTTCGGCCAGCACGAAATTTCCGAGCTTACCAAGAGTCGCGAGAAGCTGACGCATCTACTCGATCGATTTGTGGAACGTGACGATTCGCTACTCCGCCGGAAAACTGACCTTCAGCGTGATCTGGAGAAAAGTCGTCGCAGCCTCATTGAAACACAGGTAGAGATCAAGCAAATTGAGGAGCGGCTCGCTTCTCTTCCGGGTCTCGAGGAGACGCTCGAGAGGTTCAAGGAAGCAGGGCTGGAGGAGCGCCTCAAGGAGCAGAGCCTGCTCGTACGCGAGGAGCACGTCCTCGCGTCAATTCCTGAGCGACTCGCTGCCTTCAGGGAATGCCTGGAAAGCTTAAAGCGTGAGGTCCCTATTGATCGCGCTTTTCTGTCTCCCAAGGCACTCGAGGATCTACCCGGGAAGGAAATCCTTGGGCACCTAAACGATGTCTTCATGTCGCTGGACAAGGATCTTATTGGCATCACCCGAGAACTAGAGGCCGCATTGCACCGCGCCGATGAAGGAGTCGCTGCTGTCCGCGTCGAGTGGGAGACACGCAAGGAAGAAGTTCAGACAGTCTATGAGAAGATCCTACGCGAACTCCAGAAATCACGCGTGGATGGGGAGGAGTTCATCCGCCTGCGGCGACAGATCGAGGAGTTGCGGCCCCTCCGCGAGCGTTATGTTCTGGTTCAACGCGTCGAAAAGGAGCAATCAGACCGACGTAGGAAGCTGCTCGCCGAGTGGGAGGACTTCAAGGCCGAGGCATACCGCCGCCTTGATCGCGCTGCAAAAAAGGTCAACCGGAATCTCCGTGACCGGGTTCAGGTGGAAGTGACCGCCGCAGGTGATCGCGAGCCCTTGTTTCGAATCCTACGAGATGAAATTGGCGGTCGGTTGTCCGAAGCAGTGGAAACGTTACGTGGCGTGAGCGATCTATCTCTGACCAGTCTTGTCGAGGCCTGCCGCGTGAGCGCAGACGCGGTGACAAAAGCCTTTGGAATAACGCCTGCACAGGCTGACCGCTTGGCAAAGGCCGAGCCCGAAGTGCTGATGCGCATCGAGGAGCTCGATCTACCCTCGACAACGACAATCCAATTGAACACCGCGCCGGCCGGAGACCCTCCTGCCTGGCAGTCTCTTGAAGAGCTTTCCACCGGCCAAAAAGCGACAGCCGTTCTTTTGCTGTTGCTTCTCGAATCAGATGCTCCGCTAATCGTGGATCAGCCGGAGGACGATCTCGATAACCGCTTCATTACTGAGGGCATTGTCCCTCGGATGAGGGAAGAGAAGCAACACCGCCAGTTCATTTTCTCCACACACAACGCCAATATACCGGTCTTGGGTGACGCAGAGTTAATCGTTGGTCTTTCCGCTTCCGGTGAGGCCGAGCATGGACAGGCGAGGATCGCTCCAGAACACATGGGTTCCATAGATGATCAGCCTGTACGCGAGTTGATGGAAGAAATTCTCGAGGGTGGCAAAGAGGCCTTCGAGCGACGGCGCCGAAAGTACGGCTTCTGAGGAAGGTGACATGAACCGAACCGAGCTGACGGAACTGATTGGTAACCGCGAGAACTCCGGCGTCGAGTTTAAGCGCGATGACATTGTACCGGAGAAACTAGGGAAGGAAATGGCAGCCTTGCTTAATCTTGAGGGTGGTCACATCCTGCTTGGGGTCGAGAAGGATGGAACAGTCTCGGGCCTTTCTCGAGAGCCGGAGAAGGCGGAAGAGTGGGTTATGGAGGTGGCACGAAGCCATGTTCGCCCGGGAACTATTCCATTCTGGGAAACGCTCGACTGGGGAGAGGGGAAAATCGTAGGGGTGATATCGCTCCCTGCGGACGCGCCGGACAAGCCATATAAAGCTAAACGCGGCTCGGCCTGGGTGACACAGATCCGGGTCGGTTCGACTTCGCGGGACGCAACCGATGAAGAAGAAGCCCGTCTGTACATGCAATCAGGACGACTGCAATACGACCGCAAACCTATTCCCGGCGCTACCTTCGATGATTTCGATCTACGACGCCTTATGAACTACTTCCGTGACATCCGCCGACAGGCATGTCCGGAAGCAGGCGATCGCGATGCTTGGATTCGGCTACTCGTCAATACCGAGCTAATGTATGAAGACAAAGAACGTACTATTCCAAGCGCAGCAGGCTTGATTCTCTTCGGCCAACGTCCGAACAGATACTTGCAACAAGCCGGGATAAGCGCTGTTGCGTATAGCGGAGCAGAAAAAGATTATGGTGCGAAGGCAAGAGCTATATTACAAGGACCAGTGGTTTCTTTATTTTCGACCGGTACAGCGGGGGACGCGCGATCGTATCCAACCGTACCACGGACTTTCTCGGAGAGTGGAGATGCTGTGGAGGCAGGCGTTATCGAACAGGCAATCGACTTCGTGCGCCGCAACATCGACATTCAGGCATGGATAGACGAAGGGGGACAGCGTAAAGAAAAGTGGGACTACCCGCTTGACGCAATACGCGAAGCAATCGTAAATGCTGTCGCTCATCGAGATTATTCGATCAGCGTGATTGACATCGAATTAACGCTGTACTCCGATCGTCTGGAAATCATTTCGCCCGGACGTCTTCCGAATACTGTAACCGTAGAAAAAATGCGCGCAGGTTATCGTGCTTCTCGCAACGAGCTAATAAAGGAAGTACTACGCGATTATCATTATATTGAGGCCACAGGTCTTGGAGTTCCGCGAAAGATTATCAGAGGTATGCATGCGCACAATGGAACCGAGCCTGAGTTGATCGAGGAAGATAGCCGATTCACCGTTCGGCTGTGGAGAGAACCAAAGCACCCATGACCCAGGAGATTACGAAATGGCACTGAGCAACTACGAGCGAGTCGGCAAGTCCCTGGAGCTGCTCAAGATAGGGCTCGCCCCCTTCGTCGAGCGGGAAGTCTATTCCAAGCTGCGCCCCGGCGACGCCAAGAACCTGATCGAGGATTTCGCCGACGGGGACCGGATGCTGGCGGGCAAGGACATGGTCGCCTGGGATGTGGCGGCCCTCCTCAACTTCATGTGGTTCAAGTGGAACGAGGTCTTCGGCCGCACGCTCGGCAACGCGGAGCGGAGTCTCGTCAGCGAGCTTCGCGAGCACCGGAACAAGTGGGCCCATCAGGCCGCCTTTTCGAGCGATGACACCTATCGGGCGCTGGACTCCGCAGGACGACTGCTTTCAGCGGTATCGGCTCCGGAACGGGAAGAGATCGATAGGATGAAAAACGAGCTCCTGCGTCTTCGCTACGACGAGCAGGTGCGGAACGAAAAGCGGAAAGGCACGAGCTCGACGATCGAGAGCGCGGTGACGGGCATGCTCAAGCCCTGGCGCGAAGTCGTGACGCCCCACCAGGATGTCGCGTCGGGCAAGTACCAGCAGGCCGAGTTCGCTGCCGACCTCTGGCAGGTCCATATCGGCGAAGGTTCCGACGAATACAGGCTGCCGGCCGAATTTTTCCGGCGTACCTATCTCACCGAGAGCCTCAAAGGGCTTCTGGTCGGAGCCATCAAGCGCCTCGGCGGCCAGGGCGGCGATCCGGTGGTCCAGCTCCAGACCAACTTCGGCGGCGGGAAGACCCACTCGATGCTCGCCCTCTACCATCTCTTCTCCGGTATCAAGCCGACCGAACTCATCGGCATTGAGGAGATCATGAAGGAGGCCGGCGCCCAGGCCCTTCCCACGGCGAACCGTGTCGTCCTGGTCGGCAATAGGATATCCCCGGGCAACCCGGTGACCAAGAGCGACGGCACGGTGGTGCGCACCCTCTGGGGCGAGCTCGCCTGGCAGCTGGGCGGCACGGATGCCTTCGCGAAGATCGCCGCGGATGATGAAAAAGCCACGAGCCCCGGCGATAGGATTCGTGAACTCTTTATTCAGTACGGGCCCTGTCTTGTGCTGATCGACGAGTGGGTCGCCTACGCTCGCCAGCTTCACGACCAGAGCGACCTGCCGGCCGGCGGATTCGAGACGCATTTCACCTTTGCCCAGGCGCTCACCGAATCAGCGAAGGCTGCCAAGAACTGCCTCGTGGTCATCAGCCTCCCCGCATCCGATGAATCAGGCTCTCCGCACACCCTTGCCGATGATGCCGAAGTCGGCGGGGAGCGAGGACGGGAAGCTCTCGTTCGGCTGCGCAATGTCGTCGGCCGTGTGGAATCGTCGTGGAGGCCGGCGACCGCGGAGGAAGGCTTCGAAATCGTGCGCCGCAGGCTCTTCGAGCCCCTCGGCGACGCCGCTCACTACAAGGACCGCGATCTCGTGGCCAGGGCCTTCGCCGACTTCTACCAGAGCCAGCAGCAGGAGTTTCCGCCTGAGTGCCGCGAAGCTGACTACGAGAAGCGCATCAAGGCCGCCTATCCCATCCATCCCGAGATCTTCGACCGGCTCTACGCGGACTGGTCCACGCTCCTCAAGTTCCAGCGCACCCGCGGCGTCCTGCGCCTCATGGCGGCGGTCATCCATTGCCTCTGGGAGGGCGGGGACAAGAACCCGCTCATCATGCCGGCGAATATCGCGATAGACGATCCGCGCGTACAGTCCGAGATGACGCGCTATCTCTCGGACAACTGGACCCCTATCATCGAAAAGGATGTGGACGGGCCCGACTCACTCCCCCTGCGTATAGACTCGGAAGTGCCCAACCTGGGGAAGTCCGCCGCCACCCGCCGCGTGGCGCGAACCATCTATCTTGGATCGGCGCCCACTAGCGATGCCGCGCACCACGGAATAGAGGACCGGCGGATCAAGCTCGGCTGCGTCATGCCCGGAGAGTCCCCCGCGCTCTTTGGCGACGCCCTGAGGCGCCTCGCCGGTGCGGCGACCTATCTCTATCAGGATGGCCCGCGATACTGGTATTCCACTCAGCCGACCGTGACCAAGCTCGCCGAGGACAGGGCAGATCAACTCAAGCGCGAACCGGACAAGGTTGCCCAGGAGCTCGAAAAGCGAATCCGTGAAGACCTCAGACAGAAAGGCGACTTCGAGCGGGTTCATGCCTTTCCGCATGGCGGTCAGGACGTACCCGATGACCGTGACGCTCGGTTGGTCGTTTTGGGTGTCGATCATCCCTACAGCAGGGAAGCGAACAACGCCGCTGAAACTGAAGCCAAGAAAATTCTCGAATCGAGGGGGTCGGCTCCTCGCCTTTATCGCAATACCCTTTTATTTCTCGCGGCGGACAAGACCCGGTTCCAGGACCTCGATGAGGCGGTCCGTCGATTCATAGCATGGGAGTCGATACTTGCCGAACATTCCCAGCTCAATCTGAACGACTTCCAGGAGAAGCAAGCCGCGGCGCAACTCAAGACCGCGGATTCCACCGTGACCGCTCGGCTGCCCGAAACCTATCAGTGGCTCCTGGTCCCAGGGCAGGCAACGCCCCAGTCGGCCATCGAATGGAATGCCATCAGGATATCGGGCCAGGAAGCCCTCGCCCTGCGAGCGTGCAAGAAGCTCAAGGCCGAGGAGTTCTTGATCATCGGATTTTCCTCGACTCGACTGAAAATGGAATTGGACAGGGTTCCACTTTGGCGAGGGGGCGACATTTCTGTGAAGCAACTTTCGGAAGACTTCGCCCGCTACCTCTATCTGCCCCGCCTCTTGTCGTCCCAGGTGCTTGTCCATGCCATCAGGGACGGCCTCGGCCTACTCACCTGGGAACAGGATTCCTTCGCTTGGGCCGACGAGCGCGATGATACCGCGCAGCGGTATCGCGGACTTCGTGGCGGGCAGTCTGCAAGCACGCCTGACCCGGACAGCCCCGGCCTCCTCGTGAAATCCGAGGTGGCCCTGAAGCAGATCGAGCGGGAGTCGAAGCCGGTCCGCATCGAACTGAGTCCGGGTCGGGTGGAGCTTGCCCCATCGACTGCCCTCACCTTCGAACTCAAGGCCTACGATGCGGATGGCCGGGCGCTTCAGGCGTCCAGGGCGTCATGGTCCGCCACGGGAGGTGCCATCGACGCATCCGGCCTGTTCCATGCCGGCACTGAGCTCGGCCAATTTTCTATCGATGTCGAACTCCAGGGACTCCATGCGCGATCGATAGTCGTAGTTACGATGGAAGCAGAGCCGCGTCCGCCGGAACGACCGCCCGAGCCTCGCGTGCCCAGGCTCAAGCGTTTCCACGGCACCGTCTCCCTCGACACCGAGCGGGTAGGACGGGATGCAGGAAGGATCGCCGAGGAGATCATATCCCATCTCGCGGTCCAGCCTGGCGCCAAAGTCTCTGTGACCCTCGAGATTGATGCAGAGCTGCCCGAAGGAGCAGCGGACGGGCTTGTCAGGACAGTCACCGAGAATGCGAGAACACTAAAGTTCACGAGCCAGGGGTTTGAGCGGGAGTGAGTAACAACCGCGGGATATTGCCTATATGCCCATCAGTGCCTTCTCGAAGGGGATATACTAGCTTCAAGCAGTCAAAAATAAAACGAGGTCACCATTCATGAACAAAATCGCCGCGATTCTTGCGCTCATCTTTTTTTCTTCGACAGCGATCCTCCTGGCCGAAGACACGTCACGAAAAGTGATAGAGATCGCTATCCCGGACCTGAATCCCATAGGCGACTTCTCGCCGACGGACAGCGCGAACCTGACGGAGCTGCTGATCACCAAGGTCTCCAACATTTCCGTCTTCCACGTGCTCGAGCGTCAGAGGGCGAACGAACTGTTCGCCGAAATAGCGCATCAGCTCGTGTCCTCGACCCAGCTTTCCGACGCGGTCCTCAATACGAACATGCAGGGCGCGGACGCCTTGTTGCTCGGCAGCGTAGGCGAGCTCAACGGGCGGATACTCTTGAACGTTCGCCTCGTCGATCTGCAGACCGGGACGATCCTCTTCGCGGACAGCGTGTACACCGAGAAGGACAATCTCGTCTCGTCCATCGCCGGGCTGGTCGATTCGATACAGGAGAAGGGACTCGAGCTCGGACTCAACCCCGACATTCCGGCGATCGAGCGGCAGATAGCGACGAAGAACTGGCAGGAGGCGAAGCGGCTGATCGACAGCTATGTTCGCAACAGAAGCAATCATCTGGATGACAGGGTCAGAAAGCTGTATGAAACCATCGCGAAGGGACTCGCCGAAACGGACTACGCGCTTTCGAAGCGCTATGTGAGTCAGCATCTCTTCGACCAGGCCAAGCTGTACATAGCCGAGGCTATCGCGCTCAATCCCGACGCGCGCTTCTACGGCTACCGGGACACGATAGCTCAGCGAGAGCAGGAGTGGCAATTCAAGCAACAGGTCGATTCGGCGCGAGCGGCCCAGAGACTGTCCGGAAGTGCACCGAGCTTCGATGAGGCCATGAAGTCGTACTTCCAAAGGATCTGCGTCGACGGAACTCGCATCGGAGCCTCGTACGGCTTGAACGTCGATCCCGATACTTACTCCGTAAGCTCCGGGCAGAACGACTGGGGGCTCGACTTTTCCTGGACCTGCAGCAAGAAGCCCGATGACGGCAAGGGTATCGTCAACTGGATGTACTATGTGGGGGCATCGGCGCGCTACGAGTCCGTCGATTCGGCCGCGCGGAGCGTGTTCCTCCAAGGCTACGCATCCCCGCTCCTGGCCGAAGCCCTGAAGGTCGGGAACTTGGTCATATCGGCGGGGCTGGATGCCGGCCCGCTCCTGTGGCTGGGGCCGGTCGCCCCCGACGGCTATCTGCTGGGAGTGGCCATGGGGGCTTCTTTCACGACGGAGATAAAGATCGAGGGCAGGGAGGGACTCTTCGCGACGGCGAAGCCCGACTGGCGGTGGTTCCCGGCCTCGGGTTCGCGCTCCGGGCCCTACCTGAGCCTCAATGCCGGCATAGTCCTCTAGGCTGCCGCCATGAAAAAACCATTCATCCTTGCGCTCGCCCTTTTCTCGACGATGCTGGTGGCCGGGCAGGAGAAGACCCCGACCGCCATACTGTTGCCCTTCGTCCACGATGCGACGATATCCGATCCCGAGGCCGAGTTCATGTTGTCGGCGCTCTCGTCGGACCTGCTGGAACAAGGAGTTTTCGATTTCATCGATCCCAGCCGACTCGCGGATGCGGAAAGGACGCTGAATATGAGCGGCGCGTCGAACGACGTAGCTACCGCGCTCGGGTTCGCCCGGGCCACGAAGGCCGAGTTTGTCATGGTCACGCGTATCGGTGCGTCGCAGTCGAAAGGCCGGAAACTGGTTTCCTTGACCATGAAACTCATCGCCGCCGACAGCGGGAAGGAAATATTCGGCAGGACCCAGCAATTCCTCGCCTCGGATCAAATCCAGGCGATTGGCGGGCTCTCGAAGAGGATCGCCGTCGCGGTGCGCCAACGCTCGGATGTCACGCTCGAGCAGATAGACATTTTCATCAAGGCCGAGGATTGGTCGAACGCCCAGCACTTCATCGATCTCTTCGCGGCTTCGAACTCTCGGAGCATTAGCCGTGTACAAGCTCGCCAATCCGAGGTGAACCGCGGAATGGCCCGGGCGCTGTACGCCGAGGCGCAGTCGGAGGCGGGCCTGTTTCATTACGAAGAGGCCATTCAATCCATATCCAAAGCAAAGCGGCTGGATCCGTCCAATGGCACCTATGCGGCCTATGAGACTTCGCTCATCGAGGAAAATCAACGCTTCATGACCAGCAGCGAAACCTCGCTGCTCGATAAGGTCGAGTCGCTGATCAACGAACGCCGCTACGCTGTCGCCTCGGCTCTCCTCGATACGATCTCGTCCGGCGGAAAGTCGATACGGGCGGAAAACCTGAAAACTCGAGCCGACAACGGCGTCAAGGCCGAGCACTATGCCGGAGACAGCGCGACGCTCCTCGATACCAAGGCATACGCGGACGCGCTTCGGGCTATCGACCAGGCCCTGAGCCTGGTCCCGGACGACCCGGGGTATCTGCGCCTGCGAGTGCGGATACTCGATACCGAAAAGCGCGATGCCGCGATGCACGAGCGCTGGCAGCTCTATATCACGGAGATGAAGTCTTTCGATTACGGCCGGCTCTTCGTTTCGACAAAGGAGCAGGACGAAGGGCTCTCGCTTCAACTCGCCATGCTCTATCTGAGCACCCAGGATTACGATATCTCGCCGGGGCAAAGCTCCACCAGCACCCGAGGACCGCTGCTCGGCATTTCCGGCACGTACTTCAGGCCGCTCATCAGACTTCACCACACGCCCTTCAGCTTCTCGGACTTCGAGGCGGGATGGATGGTCGGGGCCTCGGTGAATGGCGGCACCTGGCGCACGATCGCCGCGGATCAATCCGATATCGAAGATTCGGTGTTGTTGACCGATCTGACCATCGGCGCTTCCGCTCGTTTTTCATTTGTTTCCTATTACCTACAGGCGGCGCTCGGAGCAGGCCCGGGATTCCTCTACATCGACAGGACTGCCCATGTCCCCTTCGCAAGCGGCGGGACGGACCAAGGCGAAACCTCCGTCTTCCCGGAGCTTGGATACAGCCTCGCGCTCGGATGGCTGCCCGCCGATCGATTCTCCCTATCCCTGTGCCTGACCTCGAAAACCTCCGTATTCGCTCCTGAGAAGCAATTGAGCCAGTCGCCGAATTGGTGGAGCCTGGGACTCCAATGCGGATTTTCATTATGAAAAGCATGGCGAAGGCACTGTGCCTTATGGCCTTGCTCTGGCTCCCGACCATGGGCGCGGAGGCCCAGGAGTTCAATTCCACGATAGAGATCCACGACTTCACGCCGGCCGCGGATCCGGTGGCCAGGATGGTCACCGAGATCATTCGCACCCGCGTGGCATCTTCGGGGCTCATACGGGTGGTGGAAGCTTCGGAATCGACATCCGCGCGCTCGGCTGAGGAGACCGACGCGACCATGGAAGGAAGCGTCCTCGAAAAGGGAGACGTGGTCGGCATATCCTACCGCCTCATCGAGAACTATTCCGGCAGGACGATCGGCTCCTCGGCCAAGGAGTTCCCCTCGGCCGAGATTTTTACGGCAGCCACTTCGATCGGCGCAGATGTGGGCAACAAGATGCTCACGACCTACTTCGCTTCAGGGATCGCCGATATCAGAAAGTTGCTGGCGATGAGGCGATTCGAGGAGGCGGACCGGAGACTTCAGGTATACCGTGTGCGCTCGGGAGATTCTTCAGAGACCGTCGAACTCTCCCGCCAGATTTCCCTCGGCCTCGCCGAAGAGTGGTATGCCAAGGCGCGAACGACGCTCCACGCGGCGGCATCGGCCGACGATGCATATGGGGCGCTCGATGCGCACGATGATGCGGTGGCGGCGGTATCCCTCCTGCCAGAAGGCGATCGCTACGCCTATCTCGGCCCCCGGCTCGCGAGCTTCATAGGGAGCGATGTGGCGGGCGAAGAAAAAAGGCAAGCAGACATTCTGCGAGGTGAAATAGCCGTCGAGGCGAAGAGGAGCCTCGCGGCCGGCGACCCGCAAGCCGCGATAAAAACCCTGGACGATTTTCTGGAGATCGAGGGAGTGCGGGCGGATAGTCCGCAGCTTGAAAACCTGAGGCGCACCGCGAGGGTTCTTCGAGCCCGCGATCTGGCAAGACTCGCCCTCGAATCCGCTCGCTCGGGGGAGACAAATGCGGCGGAAAGTTTCGCCGACCGAGCCTTGTCGCTGGCCCCCGGCGATGACCGCGTCATATCCCTCGTGACCGAGGAGAAGCGGTGCCTCTCCGATAGCGACAGAGCCGCCCGGGACGACCTCATCGCGCCGGGCTATCCGCAATCGACCTACGGGCGCGGCGACTGGGAGCTCGCCATACGCCCTGGATTTTGGGTCTTCGGAGAAGGGACCCTCGACCTGCCCTTCACCGGGGCCCTGCCCGGCATCGGGATAAGGCTGAGCCGGGATCTCGCCGTGACGGACACGATCTCTCTGCGAATCCTGGCCTCCTGCGAATATGCGGATTCGCGGGGCGCGGTCAGCACCCAGGGCTTCGCCGGACAGCTGGACCAGTATTTCGTGAAGACCGCGGTCGGTGGCGGGATCGCCTTCCACCTCGAGCAATGGGTGCTGGGCGCCGACCTGTCTTTGGGCGGAGGATTTTTTTCCTTCGACGGCAGCTATGTGACAAGCTCCGGAACCCCGGGCATTTCGGGCCGGCGGGCGGCGCTCTGCGCCAATGCAGTGGTCGACGCCGAGTATTACTTCGCGAAAAACCTCAGCCTCGGTTGCGGCCTCGGCCTCGAGCCTTCGCTGATCTTCGGGTACGGCATCGTTTCCTGCGTCCCGATCAACCTCCTGCTCGCGCTTAGTTTGTGATTTCAGCTATGGCAAGAAGAGGATCAATGCAAGCGCGACGCATCGCTCTGTCTTCACGTGCCATCATTGATTGGATCGCTGGGGCCCCACGTTTCATGCGACCCGAATCCCATGCCTCCGGATTTCGGCCAGGAAACCGAAAGGATCGTTCTCGTCCCCGGAGTCGAAGGGGTGAGGCTCGATTCGCAGATCTACGCACCGCCTAAGCTTCATGAGGTCGACTTGGGTATCGAAGCTGTTGGCCATACCGTCCAGTACAAGGGCGACATCAATGTCGCTATCCGGCCCCGCGGTTCCCCCCGCTGTGGACTCGAAAAGAAACGCTGCGTGGACGCGATATCCAGCGGCGCGCACCGCGTCGAGAAAAGCGCGCGCGATCGTCAAAGCCTGCTCTTGATCCATACCCGAAGCTCCTCGATTTCCCCGATCATGGCGGCGGTATACTCGCTCGTGCACCTGAGGGCGAACTCATGCTTGTAGTCGTCGTACCGCGCGCGGATGCTAAAGGTAGTCACCGTATCGAGAATATCCAAGCGTTCCTGATCAAGATCGAGCCCGGCCAGGCTGGCAATCCTCGAAAGTTCATGGATGAGCGGCGTCGGTATCGGATGCCTCGAGCCAGAAGCGAATTCTCTCCTCCCGGTCCATCATAGACATACAGTACCTGCGAGGCGGAAATGAGGCAAGACGCTCGCGAATATGCTCAGGATGCTTCCATCCAGGGGTCATCGTGGATCAGCCCTCAGAGCCGCCCCGCGAGGAAGGCCTCGATCGCGGTCGCGGCCCCGTCCTCCGCGAAGCTGCCGGTGACGCGTCCGACGCGCGCGCGCATGGCCGCGGGGGCGTCGCCCATCGCGACCCCGATGCCGGCGGCGAGAAGCATCTCCTCGTCGTTGTCTGCGTCGCCTATCGCGAGCACCTGCTCCAGGCCGAGGCCTCGGCGATCGAGCCAGGAGCGGAGCCCGACGGCCTTCGACACGCCCGCCGCCACGATTTCGAGGAAGCCGGGTCCGCTCGAGATGACGGCGGCATCCCGGCCGCAGAGCTCGCGGGCCCTGGCTGCGGCCTCCTCGATCGCCTCACCCTCCCGGTCCACGAACATGGCCTTGTAGAAGCGGAGGTTCGGCAACGTGTCGAAGTCCACGCGGCTGCCGGCGAAGCCCGCGCGGGCTTCGTAGACGGGCGTGCCGTAGAGCTCGCGCTCGTAGAGCCAGTCGTCGCCGTGAAAGCCGTGGAAGTGCAGTTCCAGACGCCGCGACAGTTCCACGAGGCGGCGGGCGGTCTCTTCCGGCAGATAGGTCTCCGCGATGGGGGCGCCGCCGTCCGTGGCCGTGGCGGCGGAACCGCCGCCGTCGGAACCGGCGCCGAGGTCGTAGACCGCGGCGCCGTTGTGGCAGATCAGGGCGCTGGCGCCGCCGAGCGCTCCGGCCCAGGGCAGGGCGGCGCGGCGCGCGCGGCCCGAGGCCACCACGAGCTGTCGACCTGTGGCGCGGAAGGCGGCGACAGCCTCGACGGCGCGCGGCGCGAGGCGGTTGCCCGCGCCGAGCACGGTGCCGTCGAGGTCGAGGGCGAGGATCCGGATGTCCGCTCGGCCGCTCACGCCATGCCTCCCTGCCGCATCCGCTCCAGGAGCCACTCCCGCGCCCGCGCGCATTCGGCGATCGGGTCGGCGGCCGAGTGCGTCCACATTTCGACGAGGAAGCAGCCGCGGTAGTTGAGCGCGGCGAGGGCCTTGAACGCGGCCACGAAATCGACCTTCCCCTCCCCGAAGGGCACCTCCTTGAACGTGCCCGCGAAGCCGGGCCGGGGCGGGATGGTGTCTTTCAAGTGCACGGCGACGATGCGCCCGCAAGCCCGGGCCAGCTCGACGCCCACGGCCTCGGACCAGGCCGAGAGATTGCCGATGTCGGGATAGACCTGGAACCAGGGGCTCGGGATGGCCTGGGCGTAGGCCAGCCATTTGCCGATCGTGCCCAGGAGGGGCGTGTCCATGATCTCCATGGCGAGCATGACCTGGGAGCGCTCGGCGAGACCGACCGCCCAGTCGAGACCGGAGGAGAAGCGCTCGAGCGAGTCGGCGGTGGAGCTCTCGTAATAGACGTCGTAGCCGGCGAGCTGGATGGTCCTGATGCCGAGCTCCGCGGCGAAATCGATCGCGCGGCGCATGATCTCGGCCGCCCGCTCGCGGAGCGCGGGATCTGCGGCGCCGAAGGGGAACCGGCGATGCGCTGAGAGGCAGATCGAGCGGACCGGGATGCCCGATTCGGCGACGGCGCGGCGGAACTCGGAGCGCTCGGTTTTGTTCCAATTGAGGCGCTCGAGCCGCTCGTCGGACTCGTCTATCGACATCTCCACATAATCGTAGCCGGCAGTCCTGGCCGCCTCCAGGAGCTTCGTCCAATCCCCGCTCGCCGGAAGCGCCTTTTCGTAGATGCCGAAGACGGGGGCTTTTCGTTCGTTCATGATCGAATAGTATCCAGACGGACTAAAACGAGCAATACGGCCACGACAATGCGCAAAACGATCATTCCCTGAACTGCGATATTCCATATTTTCCGCAGCTTCGGCTCTAGTGCCCTGTCCGATTCGTTTCGCTCAACTGCGCGGCGCGCAGGGCCCGACGGGCAGGACCGGGGGCGTATCGGGCTCAGGCATTCCCTTCCGGACAGGACACGAGTTCGGCCGATTTGACCGATGCCCTCTCTTCACGTAGACTTCACCATGAGAAAAAAGTTGGCATGCACGGAGGCATGGCTGTCATGCGCCTGGGATCCCGAGCGGGCATAGTCTTGTCCAGTTGGATAGTCGCAGCCGCTGCGCTCGCGGCGGTCGGGCTCGTCCTCGAGCTGAACCCGCATCTCGAGGAGAATCCCGTCCTGTTCTGGGGATTTCTCGGTCTAGTCGCCTTGGCCGTCGCGGGAGCCTCGGCCTTCGCGGCGCGGGCCGCCCTGCGTCCTCTGGCCAGGGCGGCCGAGGCGGTGCTCGCGACCGCGGTCGACGAACCCGGAGCGCAGGCTCTGCAGCTGAAGCGCAAGAACCCGTCCCCCGATGTCGCCGGAATCCTGGCGGCGGTTCAGGATACCGTCTCAAGACGCGTCAGCTCGCTCCGGGAGAGTCTCCTGGAGCGGACGGCCGCCCTGTCGGCCGCCACCGAGGAACTCGGGCTTCGCGACGAGCTGCGCGAGCGCGAGTCGCGCATGGCCCTGCGCATGCAGCGCCGGATCGTTCCCCGCCCCGAGGAACTGCCGGGCCGGGAGGAGATCGCCTTCGGCGCGTCCTACGAGCCTTGCGACAATACCGGAGGCGACCTCTACGACGCGGTGCGCGCGGGCAAGAACGGCTACACCTTCCTCGCGGCCGACGTTTCGGGTCGGGGCTTCACCGCCGCCCTCATCGCGGCCCTCGTCAAGTCTTTCTTCAGATCGCGGGCCGCCTGGGGCGTCGATCCGGGCGAAGTCCTGGCCATCATCAACCGCGAGCTCCTGCCGGTGCTGGGCGACACTGAGCATTTCGTGACGGCTTTCTACGCCGCGCTCGACCTGGAAACGGGAGCCTTGTCCTACGCTTCGGCGGGACATCCCCCGGCTCTCCTGCTGCGTCGAAGGCTGGGGAAGGTCGTCGAACTCGCGGCGCAGGGCCCCGCCCTCGGGGTGATAGATTCGCCGGAGTTCGTCAAGGGCGACACGAGGCTGGAGGAAGGCGACCGCCTTCTTTTATTCACCGACGGGATCTCGGAGGCCAGGAACATTCGCGGTGAAGGCTTCGGGCGCGAAAGGCTGGCCGCAGCCTTCGCCAAGGCCGCCTCGGTCCCCACGACCGAGCTCCCCCAGGTCCTTCTCGCCGAGCTCAAGGAGTTTCGCTCGGGCGTGCCCATGTCCGACGACACGGTCCTCCTCGTCAGCGAGCTGCGCGCCTTCGCCAGGCCCGAATCGCGGGGGCGGCCCCGCGCCGGAGAAGAGGGGGACTGGAAACTCCTGGCCCGGCGAGGCGCGATCCTCGCCTCCTCCGGGAAGATCGAGGAGGCGATCTCCGTCTACGAGCGGCTCTTGGAGTTGGAGCCCGAGGATCCCACCGCCCTCAACAATCTGGGCGCCCTCCTCTGGAGGCTCGGCCGCCGCAAGGAAGCCGCCGCCCGTTTCCTCGAAGCGGCGCAGATCGACCCTTCCGACACGCGCATTCGCCGCAATCTCGAAATGGCCCAGGCCGTCCCCCGCGCACATAAGGTTTGAGCCGCTCGGGCCCTGCCTAGACTCGCGGCACGGGTACGATCAGCATCGCCCCGCGCCAGGACATCGCCACGGAGAAGGCCACGCAGCCGTCCATGCTGGCGTCGAGCCCCATGCGCCGGTGCGTGGAGAGGACGACGAGGTCGCCCGCCTGGGCCGCGGCCGAAACCACCTTGGCCGGCCGGCCCCGGGCGACCGACCAGTTCGCCTCGAGTCCCGCGGCAGCGAGCCGTTCCGCGACGCGTGCGAGGTAGGAAGCCGCCCCCTCCGCGGCGTACTCGAGGGAGGCGCCGCTCAGGGCCGGCGCGAGGCGGGCGATGATGCGGCCGGCCCCCGTGGCGTCGGCGGAGCGCTTGGGCACCGCCGCGATGAGCGTCACGCTGGAGCCGAAGATCCGAGCGAGCGTCTCGGCCGCGGGGATGGACACTTCGTGCTCCTCCCGGCCGTCCAGCGGCAGGAGGATGCGGCGCGGGAGCGAAACCGCGGCGGCGTCCGAGGCGGGGACCATGAGCACGGCCGCTCCGCCCGCCGCCGCCACCTTGAGCGGGATCGAACCCGAGAGGATGTCGGCGTGGCCGTGCTCGCCGTGGGCCACCATCACCGCCAAATCGTTGCCGAACTCGGCCTCGTGGGCCGCCACTTCGCCAGCCACATCGGTCTTGCCGTCCATGTGGACGTGGGCCTTCACCTCCAGCCCCTCGGCGCGCAGACGCTCCGCGATGGGAGCCAGGTAAGATTCCGCCTCGGCCGCGGCCGCGAGATGGCGTTCGCCGTGCACTTCCTTGGGCGGACGCGCCTCGATGACGTGGAGCAGCACGATGGAGGAGCCCAGGCGGCGAGCGAGGAGCGAGGCCGCCGGGAGGGCCGCCTCGGCGCTCGCGGAGCCGTCCAGGGGGACGATTATGCGCTGGAACACGTCAGCCTCCTTGCCCTGCTATGGTCATGATGATCAAGTAGACGTTGAGCGCCGTCACGAGGGCGGTCGCCGCGCCGAGGGCCGCGTTGGTGAGCGGCCTGTTCGCCAGGACGCCCATGCGCTTTCTGTCCGAGGTGAAGTGCAGCAGGGCGAAGAGCGTGGCCGGAAGGCCGAAGCTCAGCACGACCTGGCTGATGACGAGGGTCCGCGTCGGATCGAGCCCCGAGATGATGACCGCGAGCGAGGGAATCACGGTGATGAGGCGCCTGAGCCAGACCGGAATGTGCTTTCGGATGAAGCCTTCCATGACGATCTGCCCGGCGCTGGTTCCCACGGTGGACGAGGAAAGCCCCGATGCGAGGAGGGAAATGCCGAACACGAGGCTCGAGGCGTTGCCGAGGAGGGGTTTCAGAGTCTGATAGGCTTCCTCGATGGTGCCGACGTCGCTCTTGCCCGTGGCGTGGAAGGCCGCGGCGGCCATGGCCAGCATGGCCGCGTTGACGAAGCTCGCGATGCCCATGGCCACGAGGACGTCGACGATCTCGAAGCGGAACAGGCGTTTGAGCTCGCGGCCGTCCTTGGGGCGAATCCGGTTCTGCATGAGGGCGGAGTGCAGGAAGATGGCGTGCGGCATCACCGTCGCCCCCAGGATGCCCACGGCGAGGAGGGCGCCCTCGCTGCCGGGCAGCTTGGGAGGCGTGAAGGAGGCGGCCATGGCCGCCCAGGCGGGCTGGGCGATGAGAATCTCGACGAGGTAGCTCAGGGCCACCACGGCGACGAAGCCCGTGATGATGGCTTCGAGCGGGCGGAAGCCGTAGCGTTCGAGTCCGAGGATGAGGAAGGTGACGATCGCGGTGATCACGCCGCCCGCCCAGAGGGGGAGCCCGAAGAGGAGCTGGATGCCCACCGCCGCGCCCAGGAACTCGGCGAGGTCGGTCGCCATGGCGACGATCTCCATCATGACCCAGAGGGCCCAGTTGACCCAGGCCGGGTACGAGGCGCGGCAGGTCTGCGCGAGGTTCATGCCGGTCGCTATGCCGAGCTTGGCCGACATGGCCTGCACCAGCATCGCGATGATATTGGAGCCGAAGATGACCCAGAGGAGGGCGTAGCCGAACTGGGCCCCGGCCTGGATGTTCGTGGCATAGTTGCCCGGATCGATGTAGGCGACGCTGGCTATGAAGGCCGGGCCGAGGAAGGGCAGCAGGCGCTTCAGGAAACTGCCCTGGCTTCGGCCGCCGAGCACCTCGCTCGCCTTTTGTTCCGCCCGTCCGCTCATGCCCGAGTCGGGATCGTGCCGGCCGCCGGGTTTTCCGGCGACGCTGCGCTCTTCGCTCATGTATCGAGAATAGCGATAATTCCGCCAGCCCTCAAGGCCGGATAAAAGATAAAGAGCCAAGCCTTGGAACAAGCCCCGGTGCCTCTGCCATGGTCATGGCGAATGAACGATCGTGCCCGGCTTAGATTGCCCAAGGCCGGATGCGGTGCTACAATGGTTCCGGCCGATTTCGGAGCCTGTCCGCCATCGAGGCAGGCTTCTTCCCATCACACTCGCTTTTAAGGAGATTCCATGGTCATCCTCACGCTCAATTGCGGCAGCTCGTCTGTCAAATACCAGGTCTACGACTGGGATCGCAAGGATATCCTCGCGACGGGAATCGTCGAGCGGGTCACGCTCGGCGACTCGTCCATCACCCACAAGCCGACCGGGAAGGCGGACTACGTAGCCAACTACGAGTGCCCGACGCATACGGTGGCCATCGAGCTCATCCTCAAGACCCTCGTCGACCCCGTCAACGGCGTCATCGACGACATGTCCAAGATCAAGGTCGTCGGCCACCGCATGGTGCACGGCGGCATGAAGTTCGCCCGCTCGGTGCTCATCGACGACGAGTTCCTCTCGACCTTCGAATCGCTGAACGACCTGGCCCCCCTGCACAACCCCGCCAACCTCATGGGCGTCAAGGCGGCACAGGCGGTCCTCGCCGGCGTGCCGCAGTGCGCGATCATGGACACGGCCTGGCATCAGACCATGCCCGCCTGGGCCTACACGTACCCCGTGCCCCGCGAGTGGTACGAGCAGTACATGGTGCGGCGCTACGGCTTCCACGGCACGAGCTTCCTCTACAACACCAAGCGCGCCGCCGTCCTCCTCGGCCAGGATCCCTTCAAGACGAACGTCATCATCGCCCACATCGGCAACGGCGCCTCCATCAACGCCGTCAAGGACGGCTGTTCCTACGACACCTCGATGGGCCTCACCCCCCTCGAGGGCCTCGTCATGGGCACCCGCTCGGGCGACATCGATCCCGGCATCGTATTCCACATGATCCGCAAGGCCGGCCTCTCGGCCGCCGACGTCGAGAGGAAACTCAACAAGGAATCCGGCGTGCTCGGCATCACCGGGCGCTGGGCCGACCGTCGCGACATCGAGCAGGCCGCCGAGAAGGGCGATCAGATCGCCATCCTCGCCCAGCAGATCGAGTCGTACCGTATCAAGAAGTATATCGGTTCCTACTTCGCCGCCCTCGGCAGGGTGGACGCCCTCATCTTCACCGCAGGCGTCGGCGAGATGGGACCGATCACGCGCCGTCTCGCCACCGAAGGGCTGGAGAATCTCGGCATCGTCATCGACGAGAAGAAGAACGATCTGGCCAAGTGCCGCAACGCCGAGCTCGACATCACGGGCCCCGGTTCGAAGGTCAAGGTCTTCGTCATCCCGACCGACGAGGAGCTCGTCATGACCGAGGATTCCTACGCCCTGCTCTCCGGCAAGTACGACGTGCACACGAACTACCGCTACAGCTTCCAGGACCGCGACTATGTCAACAAGTCGCGGGCCTCGGGCCTCGTCCGCGACCTGGAGAAGAAGCCTTACCTGAAGGACATCATCGCCCGGATACCCTGAGGGGGAATCGCTGACCGAGCGGCTATGCTTATGTACGGAGGCGTCTATGAGGGTGCTGATCGTCACTATAAAGGTGAAGGCCGACAAGATCGCCGAGTTCCAGGACGCGACGATGGCGAACGCGGAGGAGAGTCTCAAGGAGCCGGGCATAGCGAGCTTCGACCTCCTGCAGGACGAGAGCGATCCGACCCGCTTCGCGCTCATCGAGGTCTACCGCGACGATGCGGCGCAGGAGAGGCACCGGGCCACGGCCCATTACGCGCGCTGGAAGGAGCTCGCCGAGCCCATGATGGCCGAGCCGCGGACGCGCGCGATGTACCGGCTCCTCGGCGGCGACTGATGCAGGGCTTCGAGTTCGCGACCGCCTCGCGGATCCGCTTCGGTCGCGGGGCCGCCGCCCAGGCGGGCAAGGCGGCCGCCGAGCTCGGCCGCAGGGCGGTCGTGGTCTGCGGCTCCGACGCTCTTCGGGCCGAGACCTTGCTGGAAACGCTGCGCGCCGAGGGCCTCGAGGTCTACGCCCAGCCGATCCGGGGCGAGCCGAGCTTCGGCGCCATACGCGCCGCGCTCGGGGCCGCCCGAGACTTCGGCGTCGAGCTCGTCGTCGGCTTCGGGGGCGGCTCGGCGATCGACGGCGCCAAGGCCCTGGCCGCCCTCCTCGCCAACCCCGGCGACATCCTCGACTACGCCGAGGTGATCGGCGCCGGCCGCCCCCTCTCGGCGCCCTCCCTGCCCTGCATCGCCGTCCCGACGACCGCCGGCACCGGAGCCGAGGTCACCCGCAACGCGGTGCTCCTCTCCGAAGAGCAGGGCGTCAAGGTCAGCCTCCGCTCGCCCACCATGCTGCCGCGCCTCGCCATCGTCGATCCGGAGCTCTGCCTGGGCCTTCCGCCCGAGGCTACGGCGAGCACGGGCATGGACGCGCTCACGCAGCTCATCGAGCCCTTCGTGTCGAACCGGTCCAATCCCCTCACCGACGCGCTCTGCCGCGACGGGCTGGCCCGGGCTGCCCGCGCCCTTCCGAAGGCCTTCGCCGACGGCGGCGACCTCGGCTCGCGCGAGGACATGTCGCTGGCCAGCCTCTTCGGCGGCCTCGCCCTGGCCAACGCGCGGCTCGGCGCGGTCCACGGCTTCGCGGCGCCCATCGGCGGGGCCTTCCGCGCGCCGCACGGGGCGGTCTGCGCGGCCCTCCTGCCCGCCGTCACGGCCGTCAACCTGCGCGCGCTGCGAGAGCGACAGAGCTCCAGCCCGGTCCTTGCGCGCTACGCCGAGGCGGCCGCCCTCATCCTGGGCGCCGAAACCTCCGTTTCCCCGGAGGCCGGCGCCGAAGCCCTCGCCCTTCTCGTGCGCCGACTCGGCATCCGGGGACTGGGCGCCTACGGCGTCGGAGCGGAGGATTTTCCAGGCCTGATAGAGCGCGCCAAGGCCGCGAGCTCCATGCAAGGCAATCCCATCGTCCTCACGGACGAGGAACTCGCCGAAGTCCTCACTCTCGCCCTCTAGGCGGCAGGGCGAGACTAGGGTTGCGAATTTTAGTGATAGTGCCATATATAGTAGGTTGGAGATTCCCTTTCGGCCGAAGCCGCCGCAATAGATGGAGACGTCACTAAACTTCGGAACACTACCGTCGGTTTGGACCTTGACGGTTTTAGATTTATTAAATACTCTTAATGTAGCTACGGGCCTCCCTCTTTCCGCGTGTCGGCCCGCCTTTCGAGACCGCGACAGGATCCTTTCCTTCGCTGGGCCTGCAGGGGTTTGCCTCCTTCCCCGGCAGGCCCTTTTATTTTGCCCTCGGCTCCGGCTATACTTTTCCGCCATGGACCTGAAAGACCTGGACGCCTGGTTTCGCTCGAATCTGGATCTCGAGGGTTTCGCGCGGATCGACGATTCCCTGAACGGGGTGCAGGTGGGCAGAAGAGGGGGGCCGATAGGCCACGCCGCCTTTGCGGTAGATGCCTGCGCGGAGACCATTCGCCGGGCCGCCGCGTCCGGGGCCCAGCTCCTCTTCGTCCACCACGGCTTTTTCTGGGGGAAGAACCTCAGGCTGGAAGGCGCCCTGCTGGAGCGGATCAGGCTCCTCCTCGAAGCGGATCTGGCCCTGTACGCCTGTCACCTCCCCCTCGACGCCCATCCCAAGCTCGGCAACAACGCGGCGCTCGCCCGCATGCTGGGCCTCTCAGCGCTCGAGGGATTCGGCGAGCATCACGGCGTCAAGCTGGGCTTCGCCGGGACGCTGGAGCCGCCGATAGACTTCGCCGAGGCGGTGAAGCGGATCCTGCCCGACCGTTCGGCTCCCCGCGCGGCCATACCCGGCAGGAGCGCGGCGATCCGGCGCGCCGCCGTGGTTTCGGGCGGGGCGCCCTTCGAGGCGCTCGAGGCCATCGAGTCGGGCATGGACCTCTACGTCACGGGCGAGCCCTCTCATTCGGTATATCACGCCGTCGTCGAGAGCGGCATCGGCTTCATCGCGGCCGGACACTACGCGACGGAGGTCTGGGGAGTCCGCGCCGTCGCCGAGGCTCTGGCGCGCGAAACCGGCATCCGGACCTCGTTTATCGATCTTCCCACGGGGCTTTGAGGCCTTCGATTCGAACCTCATCAGAGTCAAGGAACAGTCATGGAAAATAACCGTCCGCCGCTTCTCCCTCTCGTCCTCGCCGCAGCCGTCATCCTCGTCGATCAGGTGACGAAGGCGCTCGTGGTGGCCTTCGTCCCGCCGGGCGTGATCGGCTGGAAGGCCTTCGGCGATTTCTTCTGGCTCATCCACGCCAGCAATCTCGCGGGCGCCTTCAGCGTCGGCGCGGACGCTTCCTTCCCGCTCCGCTGGCCGCTCTTCGCCGTGCGCATCATCCTCGTCGTCGTCGTGCTGGTGATCTACTTCCGCAGCAGGTCCCTCGACTCCCTCACCCGCTGGGCTCTCCTGGGCATCGTGGGCGGAGGGCTCGGCAACGCGATCGATCTCGCCTGCCGGAAGGAAGGGGTGATCGATTTCCTGAGCTTCAAGTTCTACGGCATTTTCGGCCTCGAGCGCTGGCCTACCTTCAACGTCGCCGACTCCACTGTGGTCGTCTGCGTGATCCTTTTGGCGGTATCGCTCATCGCGTCCGACGCGAGGGGGAAGGCATGAGCAAGGGGGGGAGGGCGGCGATCTTCGTGCTGCTGGCCACGATCGGGAATCTGGTCGTCACGGCCCTGTTCTTCGTGGCCATCCTCTTCGCGTACGGCTTGACGCTGGGGAGATTCCTCCAGCTCGGCGCCTTCGCCGTCTTCGGGGCTTTCGTGATCGCCATCGTCCTCTCCGTCCTCGTCTACACCGCCGTCCTCAAGCGGCTCCGCAGGAAATACGACTTGGAAAAGCTCATGGGGTTCAAGAAGTAGCGCCCCTGGTCCATCGGCGTTTCCACGCGGAGTCGCGGAGGGGAAAGAGCTCGGGGGGGAGCAAGCGCCTGAGACTCCTGGAATCGGCCCCATCCCCATGAGGGTCTTTCGGAATTTGACCGTTCGCGAAACCAGGGGCATAATCCTTGCGGCGGAGGCGGACCGGCGAGCCCAAGGTCTTTCACCGCTTTCGCACCGCTATCGCCGCAAAAGGAGTTCTCATGTCCTCATTCGCAGCCGTATTCGATAAGCTCGGTTTGCGCCTTCCGGAAGTGCAGCTTCCGACGGCCGGAACCGATCTGTCCAAGTGGGCGGTCGTGGCCTGCGACCAGTATTCCTCCGAACGCGATTACTGGAATCGCGTGGAGGCGACGGTCTCCGGCGCTCCCTCGACGCTCAACCTCGTCTTCCCCGAGGCCTTTCTCGAGGACTCGGACAAGGCCGATCGCATTTCGAGGATCCAGTCGACCATGCGCGACTACCTGTCGCGCCGCGTGCTCGAGTCGAAGGGCGAGGGTTTCGTTCTCGTCGAGCGCTACACTCCCTACGAGCGGAAGCCGCGGGTCGGCCTCATGGCCGCCGTCGATCTCGAAAAATACGAGTACGGCAAGGCCTCGAAGTCGATGATCCGTCCCACCGAGGGCACCATAGTCGAACGCCTGCCGCCGCGCATGCAGATCAGGCGCGGCGCCCCGCTCGAGCTGCCGCACATCATGCTCCTCGTCGACGATCCGAAGCGCAGCCTCATCGAGCCTCTCTACGAGAGCCGCGCGGAGCTCCCCAAGCTCTACGACTTCGAGCTCATGCTCGGCTCGGGTAGGGTGCGCGGCTGGCAGGTCAAGGATCCCGCGCGGCTCGACCGTTTCGCCGCGGCGCTCGAAGCCCTTGCCGACCCCTCGGCGTACAAGGCCAGGTACGGCAAGGACGATGTCCTGCTCTTCGCGGTGGGCGACGGCAACCATTCGCTCGCCACGGCCAAGGCGATCTGGGAGGAGACCAAGAAGGAGAGATCGGGCGACGCGGACCTCGCGAATCACCCCGCGCGCTGGGCCCTGGTCGAACTCGTCAACATCTACGACGAGGGACTTCCCTTCCATCCCATCCACCGCGTGCTCTTCGGCGTGGACGAAGCCAAGTTCTTCGCCGATTTGAAGTCCTATCAGGAACACAGGGTCGAGAAGATGCGCGATTCGGCTTCGGCTTTCGCCAAGGCCGACGAGAACTCCGGCGCATCGCATCGCATCGCCTTCGTCTCGTCCAAGGGCATCGGGCTCCTCGACTTCCCCAAGCCGCACGCCAACCTCGCGGCAGGCACGATCCAGGAATTCCTCGACTCTTTCCTCAAGGTCAGCCCCGGCGTCGGCATCGACTACATCCACGGCCGGGAGAGCCTCGAAGCCCTCGCCGCCAAGCCGGGCAATCTCGGCCTGTATCTCCCCCCGATCGACAAGGGCAGCTTCTTCGGCACCGTCATCCGCGACGGCGTCATGCCGCGAAAGACCTTCTCGATGGGCGAGGCGCCCGAGAAGAGGTTCTATGTCGAGGCACGGAAAATAGTGCGGTAACCACGGCGCCGTGCGCCGAGCCTGGGCGTATCGCGGGCCGCGGAAACGCGGCCCCGTACAACCCCTTCCCTGCGATCCCGGCCGAGCGAAGCGAGGACGGAGGCGCCCGAGAAACGATTTTATATCGAGGCTCGGAAAATCATACGATAGCCTCGGGCGCCGAGCGGGCGTATCGCGGGCCGCGGAAACGCGGCCCCGTACAACCCCTTCCCTGCGATCCCGGCCGAGCGAAGCGGACTGTTCTTGCCTGGAGCGCGCCGCAGGCGTATCTTGATCGCGGAGGAGGGCAAGCATGAACAATAACGACGAGGCGCTCGATTCCGGCGCGCCGAATCTATTCAGGAGTTTTCGCCTGCGCGGACTCGAGCTGAGGAACCGGATCGTCATGTCGCCCATGTGCCAATACTCGGCGGTCGACGGCATGCCCCAGGACTGGCATTTCGCGCACTACGGGTCCAGGGCCGCTCTCGGCCTGGGTTTGGTCATCGTCGAGGCCGCGGCGGTCGAGCCGCGGGGCCGCATCACTCCCTACGATCTGGGCTCGTGGAGCGGCGAGCAGGCCGCGGCCCTCGCCCGTATTGCGGCCTTCGTCAAGGCTCAGGGCGGGGCCATCGGCATCCAGATCGCCCATGCGGGCCGCAAGGCCAGCATTTCCCGGCCCTGGGAAGGCGACAAGGCGATAGCGCCCGGGCCCGGATCCCTCGGTTGGGAGACCTTCGCCCCCAGCGCGATACCTTACCGCGAGGGCGATCCGATGCCGCGCGAGCTCGACCATGCGGGAATCGCCACCCTGGTGCGGGACTTCGCCTCGGCCGCGCGCCGCGTCGACGAGGCCGGCTTCGACCTCGTCGAGATCCACGCCGCCCACGGCTATCTCATCCATCAGTTCCTCTCCCCCCTTTCCAACCGCCGGAGCGACGAGTACGGCGGGAGCCTGGAGAATCGCTCGAGGTTCCTGCTGGAGGTGTACGATGCCGTCCGCGCCGCGGTGAAGGCCGACAAGCCCGTCATCGTGCGCCTTTCCGCGACGGACTGGGCGGAGGGAGGCTGGGATCTCGGGCAATGCGTGGCGGTGGCCCGCATGCTTCAGAAGCGAGGGGCGGACCTCATCGATGTATCTTCCGGCGGGCTCGTGCCCTGGCAGAAGGTGACGGCCGGACCCGGCTACCAGGTGCCCTTCGCGGCCGCCATACGCAAAGAGGCTGGCATACCTACCGGCTCGGTCGGCCTCATCACCGGGGCCACCCAGGCCGAGGCCGTCCTCGCGGAGGAGGACGCGGACCTCGTGCTGCTCGGCCGCGAGCTTCTGCGCAACCCCGGCTGGCCCTGGCAGGCCGGTCGCGAACTCGGCGCCGCGGGGCTGGACGGCCGGAATGAACCGGTGACGGTCCCGGGCGGCGTACCGCCTCAGTATCTCCGAGCGCGCTAGCCTGCCGCCTTTCATCTTCGGTTTCCGCTATGGTCGATCCGCCGCGGGAAAAGGCGGAACGCCGAAGGTGAAACAGGCTGGAAGCGGACTCCGCGTTAGGAAAACTTTTTATAGGAGAGACTGCCATGGATCGTCCGGAACCGTTGCCGGCAAGCTCACGTAGCGAAACCTTCGCGGGCCTCAGCTATCACCTCGAGGGGGAGCTCGTGCCCGTCCTTACCGTCGATCTGAACGGCGGGACCACCGTCTATTTCGAGCATCACATCCTGCTCTGGAAGCATATCGGTGTGAATGTCGGCGTCCGTTCGATGAAAGGCCTGGCGAAGCGCATGCTCGCCGGTATCCAGATTTTCATCACCGAGGCTAGCGGCCACGGACAGATCGCCTTCAGCCGGGACGGCGCGGGGCAGGTCGTGCCGATACATCTGCGGCCGGGTGAGAGCCTGCAGGTCCGCGAGCACCAGTTTCTCGCCGCCACGGGCAATGTCGACTACAGTTTCGAGCGGATCAAGGGCGTCAGCAATATCCTTTTCGGCGGGTCCGGATTCTTCATCGATACATTCACGTGCGGCCAGGGCGAGGGGATCCTCTGGCTTCACGGCTACGGAAACGTGTTCGAAAAACGGCTCGCCGCCGGCGAGCAGATCGATGTCGAGCCCGGGGCCTGGCTGTACAAGGATCCCGGCGTTTCGATGCAGACCACCATGACGCGGCTCTCCGTCGGTATGATTGCGGGCATGAACCTGGTCATGAACCGCTTCACGGGCCCGGGACGAGTCGGCCTCCAGTCGATGTACCTGAGCTTCGAGACGGAATAGTCGAGCCGGGGCAAAGCCGGTCCTCGGCTCGAGCCGAAGCCCCGAGCGAGGCCTGCGATTGCCCGATTGACCCGTGTCGGCTCGACCGGCGCCGCATAATCGCAGGCATGTGTCGCCCAGCGCAACCTTTTCTTTGACACGGAGTCAAACTCTGTAATATTGTCAGGAATGGACCGGCGTGGACCGCCGGAAGGAGATCCCATGGCTATGAAGAGGCTCAAGAGCCTGTCGATCGGAAAGCTGGTCGCTCGGATTCCGATCGTCCAGGGCGGAATGGGCGTCGGGATATCCTTGTCGGGTCTCGCGGCGGCCACGGCCAATGCGGGCGGCATCGGCGTGATCGCCGCCGCCGGCATCGGCCTCCTCGAACCCGACGGTTTCACCGATTTCCTGGGCGCCAGCATACGCGCCCTCCGCCGGGAGATCAGGCGTGCCCGCGAGCTCAGCCCGGGCGTCATCGGCGTCAACATCATGGTGGCCCTGCGCAACTTCGCCGATATGGTCCGCACCGCCGTCGAGGAAAAGATCGACGTGATTTTCGCGGGCGCCGGCCTCCCCTTGAACCTCCCCGAGCTGGTCAAGGGCTCGCTCACCAAGATCGTGCCCATCGTTTCCTCCGGCCGGGCCGCCGCTCTCATCTCGAAGCGCTGGCTCGACAAGTACGACTACCTGCCCGACGCCTTCGTCGTGGAGGGACCCAAGGCGGGCGGGCACCTGGGCTACAAGCCCGAGCAGCTCGACGATCCCGATTACCGCCTCGAAAAGATCCTGCCGGAGGTGATCGCGGCGGTGCGGCCCTATGCCGAGGCCAAGGGGCGCGAGATCCCGGTGATCGCGGGCGGCGGGGTCTTCAGCGGTTCCGACATCCGGAAATTCCTCGAGCTGGGCGCGGCGGGCGTGCAGATGGCGACGAGATTCGTGGCCACGGACGAGTGCGATGCCGCGAGCGCCTTCAAAGAGGCGTTCCTATCGGCGCGGGAAGGCGACCTCGAGATCATCAAGAGCCCCGTCGGCATGCCGGGCCGGGCCATACGCAATCCCTTCCTGGACTCGGTGGAGCAGGGGGAGCGCAAGCCCTTCGCCTGTCCCTACCACTGCATCGTGACCTGCGACTACGAAAAAGCGCCCTACTGCATCTCGCTGGCGCTGCTCAACGCGCAGAAGGGGCGGCTCGAACAGGGCTTCGCCTTCGCCGGAGCCAATGCGCCGCGCGTGAAGGAAATCGTGCCGGTCCAGGAACTCGTCGACTCGCTCGTCGCGGAGTACGAAGAATCCGGAGCGGGCGAGGAGGGGCCGGAGCTCCCGCCCCTCCCGGCCCTTTCGGACTAGTTCTGCCGCACGTCCTTCATGAACGCGCCGTAGCCTTCGCGCGCCATATCCGCGAGGGGAATGAAGCGCAGGGCCGCAGAATCCATGCAGTACCGCTGGCCGGTCGGGGCGGGGCCGTCGTCGAAGAGGTGCCCCAGGTGCGAGTCGGCGTATCTGCTGCGCACCTCGGTGCGCAGCATGCCGTCGCTCCTGTCCGTACGCAGCACGATGTTCGAGAGCGCCAGGGGCATGGTGAAGCTGGGCCAGCCGGTGCCGGAGTCGAACTTGTCGCGCGAGCTGAACAGGGGCTCGCCCGAGACGACGTCGACGTAGATCCCCGGTTTCTCATTGTTCCAATACCGGTTCTGGAACGGCGGCTCGGTGCCCTCGCGCTGAGTCACCTCGTACTGTTCGGGCTTGAGCGTCCGCTTGAGCTGCGCCTCCGAAGGCCTGACGTAGTCTCCCGAAGGGGCCGAGGGGGGAGCGCCGGGATCGAGAGCCCCTTCCTTGCCCCATAGTGAAGTGAAAAATTGTTCTCTACCGGAGCCGGCGTAGTACTGGCCGTAGGCGACGGGATGCTTTTTCGGGTAATCCTGATGATAGTCCTCTGCAGGATAGAAGGCGGGAGCCGGCAGGATCTCGGTCGCGATGGGACGCTTGAAAACGCCTGATTTGGCGAGATCCGCCTTGGATGTCCGGGCTTCGGCTTCCTGCTCGCGATTCTCGTAGAAGACGATGGGCCGATACTGGGGGCCCCGGTCCACGAAGGCCCCGCCCGGGTCGGTCGGGTCGGTATGGCGCCAGTAGACGTCCAGGAGCGCCCTGTAGCTGATGCGCGAGGGGTCGAAGAGGACCTGTACCGCTTCGACGTGGCCGTTCGCTGCGTAGTTCTCGTACGTGGGGTTGGCGTTCCTGCCGCCCGAGTAGCCCGAAACGGCGCTCACCACGCCGTAGGCCTTTTCCAGGGCCGACTGCATGCTCCAGAAGCAGCCGCCGGCGAACAGCGCGGTCCGGAGTCCTGCCGCGGCGGGCATCAGGGGGTCCGCAGCCAAGCCCAGGGGGACCAGGGCCACGGCCGCCGAAATTACAATGGCCAGCTTGTTCACGACTGCTCCTTCGACCGCCCCGCCCACGCCCCCGAGGTTCGGGTTCGGGTTCGGGTTTCGGTCCGAAAGGGATACATTATAAAAATAGTAAGTAAATAGGGCGGAGGCAAGGACGGCCCACCCGCTCTTCTCGGGTTCCGGGCTTCAGTCCCGGTCCGCCGCGGCGATCGCCGCGATGAGTTCGGCTCCGTAGCGCTCGGTCTTCACGGGTCCCAGGCCGAACACCGAGCGCAGTTCCTCGGAGCTCCCGGGGCGGAGCGAGACGAGTTCGCGCAACGTGCGATCGGAGAAGATGACATAGGGAGGGACGCGGGACGCGTCGGCCAGAGCCTTGCGGAGCTCGCGCAGGCTGCGCTCCAGCCGGATATCCGCCGCCGGGGCGTCCCGGGCGGGCGGCCGCGCCGCGGCCGCGCCGGCGGCCTTGTCCCTGCCGCGGGCCGGCACGACCCCTCGAACCGGCGATTTGTCCCGGAACGTCTCATAGGACTTGGGCGTGAGCGAGAGCACCTGGTACTCCTCGTCGCGCTCGAGGTAGCCCGACGCGACGAGTTGCCGGGAAAGATCGATCCACTGCGATCTCGTCCATTCCTTGCCGATGCCGTAGGTGGAAAGAGCGGCGTGTCCCAGACCCAGGACGCGTTCGTTCTTCGAGCCGACGAGCACGTCCGCGACGTGGCCCGCGCCGAAGCGCTCGCCGGTCCGCTTCACGCAGGACAGGAACTTGTAGGCCTGGACGGTGACGTCGGCCTCGGCCTCGGCTTCCCCCGGCGCGCAGCGATCGCAGGAGCCGCAGCCGGCGCCCGGGTAGGTCTCGTCGAAGTGGGCCAGCACGGCCGACCGCCTGCAGGAAGATGATTCCGCATAACGCAGCATGTCGCGGAGGGAAGCCTCCGCCGTCATCGCGTTCCGCCGCGCCTCGGCGTCGCGGCCGTCGGCTCCGGCGTCTTCCTCCGGCCAGGATGCCGCCGCGGCGCCGGCGGCCAGGAGAGCGCGGATCTTGACCGCGTCGCCGTAGGAATAGAGGAGCAGCGCGTGCGAGCCGAGGCCGTCCCGTCCCGCGCGGCCTATCTCCTGGTAGTACTGTTCGATGCTCTTGGGCAGATCGGCGTGGACCACGAAGCGGACGTCCGGCTTGTCTATGCCCATGCCGAAGGCGGTCGTCGCGGCTATGACGCGGATATCGTCGTCGATGAAGGCGTCCTGATTGGCCGCGCGGACCTGGTCGCCGAGGCCGGCGTGGTAGGGCCTGGCGGACAGGCCCCGTTCGGAGAGTCCGCGCGCCATCTCCTCCGCGCGGGCGCGCGAAAAGCAGTACACGATGCCCGATCCCTCGGGATAGCGGGCCGCGAGCTCGAGTATCTGCTCGACGGGCTTGGCCCTGCGCCTGACCTCGAGGAAGATGTTCGGCCGATCGAAGCCCGCGACGAAGCGCCGGGGCGAGCGCAGGCGCAGCTGCTCCTCGATGTCGCCGCGGACCCGCCGGGTGGCGGTGGCCGTGAGGGCCATCCAGGTGGTGTCGGGCATCGCGTCGCGCAGGACGCCGAGAGCCCGGTACTCCGGCCGGAAATCGTGCCCCCACTCCGAGACGCAGTGCGCCTCGTCGACCGCGAGGATCGACACCGGCAGAGGCGCGAGCAGTTCGCGCCCGCGCGGCGAGGCCAGGGTCTCCGGGGCGGCGTAGAGGATCGTGGCGCGGTCGTCCCGTCCCGCCCCGCGCCGGACGACGGCGGCGTTGGCCGCCCACTCCTCGGGCTGGAGCGTCGAGTTGAGGACGAGAGCCTCGACGCCGAGTTCGCGGAGAAAAGCCACCTGATCGCGCATGAGGGCTATGAGGGGCGACACGACGATGCTCAAGCCCCGCTTCGCGAGCGCCGGGACCTGGTAGCAGAGCGACTTTCCCCCGCCCGTGGGCATGACCGCGAGGAGATCGGTGCCCGCCAGGGCGGTCTCGATCACCGCCTCCTGCAGGGGCCTGAACTCGTCGAACCCGAAAACATCCTTCAGAATTTCCCGCGGTTGAGCCACCATGGGCGGAAGTATAGCAGGGCCAGGGCGCTTGGTGGAGGGCCGCCGCGGGCCGCCGGGCACCGCCGCGAGAGGCCTGGCGGGTCCCTCTGGGCGACGCGAAGGGCATCTCCCTTGTCGAGAGCCCCGCTTCGCGCTACCTTATGAGCCGGATCGGCCCTCGCGAAGGGCAGAAGGAGAACGCATGTTTGAGTTCTTTCAAAAGGGCGGAATCGTCATCTGGGTCATCGTCGCCCTCTCGGCCGCGGCCGTAGCGATCATCATAGAGCGCCTCCTGTATTTCCGCCGCATAGCCACCGACGAAGAAAAGCTCTACTCCCACGTCAAGCTAAGCCTCGAGAAAGGGCACTTCGACGAGGCCCTCGCCATCTGCGACCAGAACCTGTCGCCCTTTTCCTCCCTCCTCAGGGCGGGGATCGAGAACCGCGCCTACCCCGAGCAGACCCAGCGCGAGATGCTCAAGGAGGCAGCCGCCCAGGAAGAGCCCGAGCTGGAGCGCAATGTCTCGGCCCTCGGCACCATCGCCAACATAGCGCCGCTCATCGGGCTGCTCGGCACCGTCACGGGCACCATGAAGGCGCTCGGCGTCCTCGGCCGCTTCGGCGCCGTGAGCGATCCTTCGGTCATAGCCACGGGCGTTTCCGAGGCCCTCATCAACACGGTGGGCGGCATCATCGTCGCGGTCCTGTCGGTGATCTTCTACAATTACCTCGTGGGCAAGGTGAATCTCATCATGCTGAAGCTCGAGAGCCAGGTCACGAGCCTTCTCGCCATGGTCAATTCAGGCGGAGCGGGAAGGACGAGGTCATGAAACCGGAACGCCGGCTCAAGCCTGCGACGAACGTCAATCTCGTTCCGCTCATCGACGTCCTCCTCATCCTCATCATCTTCTTCATGATCACCACGACCTTCAAGGTCGCGCCGGGCATCAGCCTCACCCTGCCCAGCTCGACTACCTCCCAGAACGTGTCGTCCTCGGTCATCCGCGTCGTCGCGGTCTCGGATTCCGAGATTTATGTCGACCGCCAGAGGACGAACCTCGCGGGGCTTCCGGCCGTCATCAAGCGGCGGGCGAGCTCGGGCGATCCTTCGACCCTCAAGGCCACGCTCGAGGGCGACAAGTCCGCGAGCTACCAGCTCATGATTTCGATCCTCGACGCCCTCAGGCGCAACGGCATCGATGCGGTGGGCCTGCGAACCCGGCCGACGGGAGGCACGCCGTGACCAAGGCCTGGGCCCGAGCCCAGGACCGCAAGCGCTCCTTGATCGCCGCCGGGGCTACCGTCGCGCTCTACGGTCTCGGATTCCTGGTCCTGCTTCTCGTCGGGCTTCTCGTGCCCTCGAGTCCCACGACGGCCGAGGGTCCGCTCGTCGTCGACCTGGGCCTGCCTCCCGGCTCGATGGCCTCGATCCCCCTCGGCCTTCCGAATGCGCCCCTGCGTCCGGCGGGCCAGGCCCCGAGCCCGCCGGCTCCGCCTCCCTCCAGCGTCTCCCGTACGGCGCCGAGCGCGCCGCCGGTCAGCTCGGGCCCGCCGCCTGCGCCTTCCGGGAAAGCGGGCGTCTCGGCCGTAGCGGCGCCGCCCGGCGAAAGGGGCAGCGTTCTTCCGACCCCCAAAGAGACGGGCGGCGGCGGAACCGGCTCCTCGGCCGCGCAGCCTCCCAGCTCGCGGGTGTTCAGTTCCACGCCGGGCGCGCCCTCGGCGGGCGTGGCCGCGGGGGCTCCGGGCGGCAGCGGTCCCGGCATCGCCGGCGGCACGGGCACCGTCACCTTCCGCGGCATGGAGGAGGGCAACGAGGCCGACACCACCTTCGTCGCGGCCTCGGGCACGGTGGGCCGCAATCTCTACGTGCCCATCTACCTGTACATGCCCCTTCCGAAGCAGATACCCGGATCGATCTACAGCTCCATCCCGGCCGACTCGGGCGGCTACTATTCCGCGGCGATGCGCAAGGAGGCCTTCAGGCATTTCTATACGCAGGCGGGCTCGGCCTGGAATCTCAAGGGGAACGTCCCCTTCGATTCGCGGGCTTTCCTCTGGCTGATGCTCCAGGACGCCGGCTACGATCCCTCGCACGCCGACTTCAAAGAGGGGAAAAACCTCCAGCCGGTCAAGCTCGACTTCGTGGTAGCTCCGGCCGCGCCGGGCGTGAAGCCGAAGCTCGTCTACCTCGACCTGGTCTCCTCCTCGGGATCGAAGGAGATCGACGACGCGGTGATCTACGGCTTCCGCCAGGCCACCTTCTTCAACAACACGGGCACGGCGGTCTCGGGGCACTTCACCTACGATTTCAACGCGGGCGCGGGGAAATAGCGGCGGCCGCAACGCGGCGCGGATCAGGGCGCCGGCCGGACGGGCTTGCCCTCCCGGCCCGAGGCGTAGATGGCCTCCATGAGGCGCACGGCCTCGCGGCCGTCGCGGCCGGTGACCGCGCAGTCGCGGCCTTCCCCGATCGCCGCGACGAAGTCGGCGTGCTGGAGCGCGAAGAAGTGCCAGGTGGCGTCGACCTTCCTGAACAGCGCCTCGTCCTCGGCCATCCAGCTCGCCGGCATTCCTTCCTCGCCCGGGATCGTCCAGAGGTCGTTGAAGGGCGGCTCGAGCACGCCGCTCATGCCGGCGACGAACATGGCGCCGCCGTCGGTCTGCACTCCGGCCGAAGCGCCGCTCGCGCCGTGGACATGGACCTTGGCGTAGATGCCCGGCTTTTGCGAGTTGGACACGAGGATCGAGCCGAGCGCCCCGCCGGGGAAGCGGAGCGCGGCCACCGCGCTGTCCTCGACCTCGATGTAGGGGTGGTTGAGGTTGGCCCAATAGGCCGAGACTTCGACGACGGGTCCCATGAACCACGAGATGAGGTCGAGCTGGTGAGGCGCCTGGTTGACGAGGACGCCGCCGCCCTCGCCGGCCCAGCTGCCCCGCCAGGGATCGCTGCGGTAGTAGGCCTCGTCCCGCCAGCCCAGCATGATCACCTGGCCCAAGGCGGGTGCGCCTAACTTGCCCGAGTCCAGGGCCTCGCGGACGCGGCGCACGGCGGGATACCAGCGCCGCTGGCTGACCGTGCCGAGCAGCTTCCGCGCGGCGGCGGCCGCGGCGATCATCGCGTCGCAGTCCTCGACGCCCAGGGCCAGGGGCTTTTCCACGAGGGCGTGGAGGCCGGCCTGCGAACACTCGATCGCGTGCGCCCGGTGCAGGGGATGGGGCGTCGCGACGACCACGGCGCGGACACCGTCGCGGTCGGCCATCTCGGCCGCGCTCGCGCGCGAGGCTATGCCCCAGCGCGCGGCGAAGGCGTCGCGCTTCGCCGCGTCGCGCCCGCAGACCGCGGCGAGGCGCGCCCCGGGCACGGCCGAGAGCGCCCTGGCGTGGAGCTCGGCCACCTTGCCGTAGCCGTAGACGCCGAAAGGTATCCGATCCACGTTCTCTCCTTCCCCTCGCAGCGGAATGCGGCCCTCCGGCGGCGAGGCGCGAGCCGCTGTCCCGCCCGAAACGGAACGCCCGAGTGCGATGCGCCCCCGGCCCGGCGGATCGGGCTCCGCGCGTCATGCAGTCGAGCGAAGCGAATCGGTCAGGACTCTAGGGCTCGAGCACGACTTTGAGAAGTCCGGGCTCCCGCCGATACAGGCGGTCGAACCAGGCAGCGCCCTCCGCGAGGGGGGCGACCGCGCTCACGAGGGCGCGAGCGTCCACCTTGCCCCGCGCCATCAGGTCCAGGGCGACGGGATACTCGCCCGAAATCGCGCAACTTCCCAAAAGGCCGATCTGGCGAGTCACCACGTCCTGGAGGGGCAGCTCGACCGCCGGGCTCGCGTTGCCGATCAAGGTGACGGTGCCGCCCTTCCGGACGGCCGCGATGGCCGTCTTGATCGGGGCCGCGGCGCCGACGGCCTCGAAGGCGCGGTCCGCGCCGCGCCCGAAGGTCAGGCGCTTGAGCTCGTCCAGGGCCTTCGGATCGCCGGGGTCGAGGGCGGCGTCGGCCCCGAAGCGCAGCGCGGCGGCGCGGCGCGACTCGTCGGTGTCGAGCGCGACGATCGGCCCCGAGGTCGCGCCGCGCAGCACCTGGACCAGGAGGAGGCCGATGAGGCCGGTGCCTACGACGGCGACCGATTCGTCCAGGCCGATGGGCGTGATGGCCGCGGCGTGCACGGCCACGCCGAGCGGCTCGGCCAGGGAGGCCGAGACGAAGTCGAGAGCCTCGGGCAGGCGGTAGAGGATGCGCTCGGGCACGACCACGTACTCCGCGAAGGCCCCGTCGCGCCGGTACTCGGCGCAGGAGACGCCGAGCACGCGCCGGTCGTCGCAGAGGTTCACCTCGCCCCGCCGGCAGTGCCAGCAGGTTCCGCAGTATTCCGTGGAGTCGAAGGTCACGCGGTCGCCCACGCGGTAGCTCCGGACCCCCGCGCCCGCTTCGACTATCTCGCCCGCGGCCTCGTGTCCCATGACGATGGGCGGCCGCCTGCGGCCGGTGCTCCCGTCCATGCCGTGGACGTCCGAGCCGCAGATCGCCGCCGCCCGGACTCGCACGACGACGTCGTCGCCGCCGCGCAAGGCGGGCCGGTCTATGTCGCGCAACGCGAACTTTCCGTAGTCCTCGAGGACCAATGCCTTCATGCCGGACCTCCCTCGCGTCTGCCGCCGCCCGCGGCCGTCCGATCGCCGCGCCTAGGCGTTGTACGCGTTCGACGTCGCCGGCCCGCCCGAGCCCGTCCAGTCGGTGTGGTGGAACTCCCCGCGCGGCCGGTCCGTGCGCTCGTAGGTGTGGGCGCCGAAGTAGTCGCGCTGGGCCTGCAGCAGGTTCGCGCCCGAGGAGCCGCAGCGGTAGCCGTCGTAGAAGGCGAGGGCGGCGGACAGGGCGGGGACGCCGACCCCGGCCTGAGCCGCGAGGCTCACCACGCGGCGCAGCGACTTGTGGCAGTCGCCGAGCAGGCCCGCGAAGTACGGGTCGACGAGCAGCGAGGGCAGCTCGGGATCCTTGTCGAAGGCGTCCTTGATCCTGTCCAGGAAGACCGAGCGGATGATGCAGCCGTTGCGCCAGACCTGGGCTATCGACCCGTGGTCGAGTTCCCAGCCGCGCGCGGATCCGAGCTCGCGTATCAGCATGAAGCCTTGCGCGTAGCTGACGACCTTGGCGGCCAGGAGCGCGCGGCGCAGGTCGTCGAGCGCTCCGGCCGAGACGGTCGGCCGCGGATCGTCGGGGCCTTCGAGAATCTCGGAGGCATCGCGACGCTCCTCGACCAGGGCCGAGAGGTAGCGCGCGAACACCGCCTCGGAGATGAGGGTGAGCGGGACGCCGGCGTCCAGGGAGCTCTGGCTAACCCACTTGCCCGTGCCCTTCTGGCCCGCCGAGTCGAGGATGCGCTCCAGGAGGGGCGAGCCGTCGGCGTCGGCGTAGCGCAGGATGGCGGCGGTGATCTCGACGAGGTAGGAATCGAGCTCGCTGCGGTTCCAGGTTTCGAAGGCGGCCGCCATGTCGGGGTAGGACATCCCGTAGGCGCTCCGCATGAGCTGGTAGGTCTCGGCTATCAGCTGCATGTCGCCGTACTCGATCCCGTTGTGGACCATCTTGACGAAGTGCCCGGCGCCCTCGGGGCCGATCCAGGCGCAGCAGGCCTCGCCGCTCTCCGTCTTGGCCGCCACGTCGCCGAGGATGCCGCGCAAGAGGGGCCAGGCCGCCTCGTTGCCGCCCGGCATGAGGGAGGGGCCATGCCGCGCTCCCTCCTCTCCTCCCGAGATGCCCATGCCGACGTACAGCATGCCGCGGGCCTCCATCTCCTTCACGCGCCGCACCGTGTCCTCGTAGAAGGAGTTGCCGCTGTCGATCACGATGTCGCCCTGCTCGAGGAGGGGGAGGAGCCGGCCGAGCATCTCGTCGACCGCCGCGCCGGCTTTGATGAGGAGGAGTATCTTGCGCGGTTTCGCGAGCGCGGCGACGAGCTCCTCGAGGCTCCTCGCGCCGACGATGTCGTTGCGTCCGGCGGCGCTCCCGGCCAGGAACTGCTCGGTGGCCGCGTGCGTCCGGTTGTAGACGGCCACCGAATAGCCGTGGTCGTTCATGTTGAGGGCCAGGTTCTGGCCCATCACGGCGAGTCCGATAAGGCCTATGTCAGCTTCCATGATTCCTCCTCCTAGCGCTGGATCCGGGCCGAGCCGCCCCGCGCCAGGGCTTCCACCTGATCCAGTGTAGCCATGGTCGTGTCGCCGGGGAAGCTCGTCACGAGGGCGCCGTGCGCCCAGCCGAGCCGGAGCGCCTCTTCCGGCGGGCGGTCATCGAGCAGACCGTAGATCAATCCGGCCGCGAAGCCGTCGCCGCCGCCCACGCGGTCGTAGACGTCCAGCTCGCAGGTCGGGGCGACGTAGCTTTGCCCGTTCAGCCACAGCACCGCGCTCCAGAGGTGGCGGTTGGTCGACTTCACGTCGCGCAGGGTGGTGGCCACGGCCTTGATCCTAGGGTAGCGTCGCCTAACTTCTTCCATGGTTGCGAGGAAGGCCTCGGGGTCGAGCTTGGACTTCCCCGCCGCCTGGCCGGCGACCGCCGCCTGGCCGTGGATCTCCGGCCCGGCGAGGCCCAGGCCCATCTGCAGGTCTTCTTCGTTGCCGACGAGGACGTCGACCTCGTCGACGATCCTCCCGAGCGTCTCGCGGGCGCGGTTCGGGCCGTCGCCCCCGGCGGCAGACCATAGCTTGGCCCGATAGTTGAGGTCGAAGGAGACGATGGCCCCGGCCGCGCGGGCGGCCCGCATGGCTTCGATGACGAGCTCGGGCGTCGTGGCGGAGAGGGCGGCGAAAATTCCGCCCGAGTGGAACCATCGCAGGCCCCGGCCGAAGATGGTCTTCCAGTCGAAGCTGCCGGGGCCCAGGAGGGCCGCGGCCTCGTTGGCGCGGTTGTAGAAAACCACCGGCGCCCGCAGGCCCTGGCCGCGGTCGCTCCAGACCTGCGCCATGTTGGGGCCGCGCACGCCGTCGTGCTTGAACTCGACGTAGTGTCCTTCCACGCCCGAGGCCCGCACCGCGCTGCGCACCTTGCGTCCTATGGGATAGTCCACGATCGCGCTCGCGATGGCGGTTTTCATGCCGAAGCAGAGCGCGAGGTTGGCCGCGACGTTGTACTCGCCGCCCGAGACGTGGAGATCGTAGCGATCCGCGACCGAGAAGGGGACGATGCCCGGATCGAGCCGGGTGACCAGGGCGCCCAGCGCTGCCAGATCGTAGCCCGTGCCCGAGGCGGGCGGAATCTTGAGTTCGGCCATGTCAGTCTCCTATGTTTTCCGTTTGGCTATCGCGCGGCGCATCGACTCGAGGCTCCGCACCCCGGCCTCCCCCAGCCGTTCCATCACTTCCACGTAAATGGCGTCGACGATGGCGAGCTGGGCGATGCGGGCCGAAAAGGCCTCGCTCGCGTAGGGCGAGGAGGGGGCCGCCGAGATGAGCGCGTGATCGGCGAGCTTCGTGAGGGAGGATCGCGGGTAGGTCGTGATGACGACGAGGGGAACGTCCGAGCGCTTGAGTTCGGCCGCGAGCGCGAGCGCGTCCTTGTTGGCGCCGGTGTGCGACACGAGAAGCGCCGCGTCGCGCGCGTCCGCCTGGCTGGCGGCCATGAGCTGGAGATGGAAGTCCTCGGGCGCGGAGCAGCGCAGGCCCGCGCGGACGAGCTTGTGGTAGGCGTCGCGCGCCACGATTCCCGAGCCGCCGATACCCAGGAACAGCACGGAGCGGGCGCGGACCAGGAGTTCCGCCGCCGCTTCCACGGCGCCGCGGTCCAGGCCCTTCATCGTGCGCTCGAGCGCGGCGATGGCCGTCCGGAAGACCACGGAGACCGCGGTCTCTCCGTCGGGCGCATCGACGCTCGCCTCGTAGATCCGCGCGTTGGGCGGCGAGGTCTCGGTGGCCAGCGAAATGCGGAACTGCTGGTAGCCCTCGTAGCCGAGCTTCCGGACGAAGCGGAAGAGGGTCGACTCCGAGACGCCGATACGCTCGGCAAGCTCTTCGATGCTCGGGTGGACCGCCTCCGCGGGCGAGGCGAGGATGAAGTCGGCGATGCGCCGTTCCTTCACGCTCAAGGAGTCGAGTCGGTCGTGAATCTCGAAAAGGCAACTCTTCTTTTCCACGGTCTTTCCTCGCCGCAGTGTAGTATGAAAGAAAAAATCTTTCAATAAAAAAATCTTTCATCTTTTCGGTTGACCGGTGCGACGTTCGATGGAATAATTAGAGCAAGCTAATCTAGGAACCGATCGTTCCGAAATTGGCGAGGATTCGCCCCGGCACCCATGAATCCGCGTGATAGGGCCGTTCATGGAAGGCGGCTTTTTCGAGATTCGTCCGTTTCGAAGAAGCTGCCTGCCGGCGGAAACGCAGTCATCCATTAGGAGGAGGATTCATGAAGAAGCTCATCGCCCTCGCCTTCGCAGTCGTTCTCACGGCGGCCGCGGGCGCCCAGACCAAGGAGATCCGCGTTCTCCTGGCCAATCATCCCTACGGCGACCTCTTGAAGGCCGCCATTCCGGAGTTCGAGCAGGCCACGGGCATCAAGGTCAATCTCGAGCAGTACCAGGAAAGCCAGCTGTCCACCAAGCTCGCCACGGAGTTCGCGACGGGCTCGTCCACGGTGGATGTCTTCATGACTCGACCGCTCCAGGAATCGAAAATGTTCTACAAGAACGGCTGGTATGCCCCGCTCACCTCCTACGATTTTTCCGACTTCCCCAAGAGCGCTCTCAGCGTCGTCACCTTCGGGCCGAGGACCTACGTGGTACCCATAGTCACCGAATGGGAGGTCCTCTACTATCGCAAGGACCTTCTCCTGAAGGCCGGCCTCGCGGTGCCCAAGAACTTCCCCGAGCTCGAGGCGGCTGCCAAGCGACTCAACTCTTCGGACATCATCGGCTTCGCGTCTCGCGGCAAGGGCAACCCCGCGGTGACGCAGCTCTCCAGCTTCATCTACAACTACGGCGGCACCTACCTCGACAAGGGCAAGGCCGCCTTCGACTCCAAGGCGGCGGTCGATGCGATCCGTTTCTACGGCAGGCTCCTCGGCAATTACGGTCCCGAGGGCGTCACTGCCATGTCCTGGGACAACATCATGCCGCTCTTCCAGGCGGGGCGCGTGGCCATGTGGACCGACGCCTCGGTCTTCTACGGCCAGATCGTCGATCCGGCCAAGTCGCAGGTGCCTGCGGCTGATGTCGGCATCGCCAACTTTCCGGCCGGACCCAAGCAGAATACGCCCTTCATAGCAGTGTCCTGGGGCATGGCCGTGGCCAAGAACAGCAAGAACCGCGACCCGGCCCTTCAATTTCTCGCCTGGGCCACCAGCGCGGACATGGCCAAGCGAGCTCTCGTGGCCAACATCACCGTGGCCCGCAATTCGCCTTGGCTCGATAAGAGCGTCTTGGAGAAGGTGAATCCCGCCCTCGTCTCGACGCGGGCTTACGCGGCCAAGTTCGGAATCCCCTACGACCGCCCCTACATGGGCGCCGTGAATGAAGCGCGTGACCGGATCGGCGAGCTCATCATCGAGTCCATCAACTCGAAGGGCGCCTCGCCCAACCTCGACAAGAAAGCCAAGGCGATGGCCGAAAAGGTCAATGAACTTCTCGAAGATACGGGAGAGTACGGGGTCATGTGATTTCGTAGACAGGGAACAAATCGCAGAGACGCGGAGTCGAGAGGAAGCGAGGAGAGACGCCGGGACGCAAGGGGAAAGGAAGAAAGGGGAGAACGCGATTCCTCCGCTGTTTTTCCGCTCTGCGCCTCTGCGTCTTTCCGCGCCTCGGCTTCTCCCGTGACCGTTGCAGCGCATTCCATGACTCAAGTATCCGGAGCGTCCCCATGGTGAGAACTGGTTTCGTCGAAAGGAATTTACACGTGCTTTTCCCGCTGCCTGCGGCGGTATTCGTCGTCGTCATGATGATCTTCCCCATCATATACACTGTTGCGCTGAGCTTTTCCAATTGGAACCTCACCTCAGGAATGCCTTTCGCCTTCGTCGGCCTCAAGAGCTACGGGCGCGTCTTCGCCGAGCCGCGATTCCTGGCCGCGATAGGCCGCACCTTTCTCTTCACCGCTCTCGCCGTCGGCATCGAAACCCTGCTCGGCGTGGCCATCGCCTTGGTGCTCAACCGCGAGTTCGTGGGCAAGGGGCTCATCAAGCTTCTCCTCCTTCTGCCCCTCGTCGCCACTCCCGTCGCGGTGGGCATCGTATTCAATCTCTTCTACGATCCGACCATAGGCTTGGCCAACTACGCCCTGCATCTCGTCGGGCTGCCCAGAATCGCCTGGGTGGGGAGCGAGTCGACCGTCCTGCCCTCGCTCGTGCTGGTCGATGTCTGGCAATGGACTCCCCTGATCGCGCTGATAGTGCTGGCCGGCCTGGCCTCGCTCTCGACGGAACCCTACGAATCCGCCCGGGTGGACGGAGCCGGAGAATTCCAGATCCTGCGCCGCATAACGCTGCCGATGGTCATGCCGACGATACTGACCGCCGTCATCCTCCGGACAATAGACGCCCTCAAGACCTTCGACATAATCTACGCCATGACCGGAGGCGGCCCCGGCTACTCATCCGAGACGCTCAACGTCCTGGGCTACAAATACAGCTTCGAGTACTTCCGCATGGGCCAGTCGGCCGTCATGCTGATCATCCTTTTCGCCATCGTGCTCGCCACGAGCCTCGGCATCATGCGGCTCCGCGGCGCCGCGGAAAGCTGAGTCGCCCATGAAGCCTCGACCCGTGCGCGGTGCCGTATTCTATTTTATGATGCTGGCCACCGCCGTCGCCCTGCTGTTCCCCTTTTTCTGGATGCTCGCCTCGTCGTTCAAGACCCAGGTTGACATCATCGCCTGGCCGCCCAAGTTCATCTTTCACCCGGTTCTCTCGAACTATCATCGCGTCTTCGCAGAGCAGGACTTTTTCAGGTATTTCGTCAACTCCACGATCATCGGAGTTTCGGCCGTGGGCGTCTCGCTCCTTCTTGGCTTGCCGGCGGCCTATTCGATCGCGCGATTCGCCCAACGACGCCTTTCGGTATTCATACTCGTCGCCCGTCTCATGCCGGGCATTTCGTTTCTCATGCCTTGGTACATCATCTTCTCCCGTCTCCATCTCATGGACAGCTACACCGCTCTCATCCTCTCGCACATCCTCATCGCTCTGCCGGTGATAGTCTGGATAATGTCGAGCTATTTCGAGAGCATCCCTGCCGAAATGGAAGAGTCGGCCATGGTCGACGGGGCAACGCGCCAGCGAGCATTCCTGTCGATCATCCTTCCGCTTTCGGGACCGGGAATCGTCACCGCCACGACGCTGTCGTTCATCTTCTCGTGGAACAATTTCATGTTCTCCCAGGTCTTGAGCATGGAGAAGACCAAGACTCTGCCGATAGCCGTCTACAATTTCGTCTCCTACGCCGAGGTCGATTGGGGCGCGGTCATGGCGGTGGCCGTCGCGATCATGACTCCGGCCATCGTGCTCACCATGATCTTCCAGAAGTACGTGGTCAAAGGCTTGACGATGGGGGCGGTCAAGGGCTAGCGCGCAGCTTGGCCCGCCCGCCCCTTTGTGCGTACAGTGTAACAATGGCAGATACCGCGGCGGTTTTTTCCGAGTTCCGCTCGGGCGAGGAGGTCGCGTACGACCTTCGCAGTCCCTGGCGCTGGATCTTTTCCCACCTCATGCGCTATCCCTGGCTGCCGGTCATGGCGCTGGTCTTTTCCGTCGCGAACAATGTCGGCTACTCGGGCCTGCAGGTCCTCATCGGCAGGGGCTTCGACGTCGTGCGGCAGCAGGCGGGGCAGCGCGGGGCGCTCATGGCCGTGGCGCCGCTCATCGCGGGCGCGGGCCTGCTGCAGGGAATCGCGATGGTGGCGCGCAACCTGTCGTTCGAGTTCCTCGCGCAGAAGGTCGAGCGCGACGCGCGCCCGGAGCTGTACTCGAGCCTCCTCGGCAAGAGCCAGACCTTCCACTCCCGGCAGAAAATCGGCGACATCATGGCCAGGGCGACCAACGACGTCCACTACCTCAACCTCATGTTCTCTCCGGGCGTCGCCCTCATCATGGACTCGCTTCTCACCATGGTGGTGCCCCTGGTCATGGTCGCGTCGATCAATCCCCGCCTCCTTCTCGTGCCGAGCGTCTTCGTCGTCTTCCTCGTCCTGACGGTCTGGGGCTACGACCGGCGGCACAATCCCGCCACGGACGAGCAGCGCCGCATGTACTGGCCGCTGCTCGTGTACGCGATCTGCTGGGGCGCCGCCTTCGTCCACGCGCTCTTCCTCTCGCTCTGGTCGTTCAACCTTTTCCAGATGGCGCACGAGTTCATCGGGGGCTTCGAGCGCGGCTACGACACCGAGGTGGGCGAGCGCGGGATCACGCTCTAGGGCGGGCAGCGGCAGCGCATCGCCATCGCCCGCGCTCTGCTCGTCGATCCGCGCATCCTCATCCTCGACGACTCGACCTCCGCGGTCGATTTCCTCACCGAGGACGAGATCCGGAAGACCATGCGCCGGGCCAGCCGCGGACGCACGACCTTCCTCATCACGCACCGGCTCTCCCTGATCCGCCGGGCGGACAAGATACTCCTTCCACGACGAGCATTCCTCCGGCAAGGTGGTCAGCCGGCTCACGACCGACACCGAGGACTTCTCCAACGTCATCGGGCTCGTCGTCGACTTTCTCTCGCAGCTCGTGCTGGTCGCCGTCTTCTTCTCCTATCTCGTGTCGCTGAGCTTCCGGATGGCGCTCATGCTGCTCGTGATGGCGCCCATCGCGGCCGTCCTGGCCCTGGCCTTCCTGCGCATCGCGCGCTTCGTGACGCTCGATGCCAAGCGGGTCACCGCCCAGGTCAACTCCCGCATCCAGGAATCGGTCTCGGGCATCGGCGTGGCCAAGGGCCTCTTCATCCAGGCGGTCGGCTTCTTCTGGTGGCCCATGCTCAACATCGCCTCGTTCCGGAGCCAGCTCCAGGGCGGCCTGGCGGCGGCGGAGCGCGTCTTCTCGCTCATCGACCGCGAGCCGCGCGTGCGTCAGACGGGCGAACGCTCTCCGGCGAGGATCGAAGGAAAGGTCGAGTTCCGGGATCTCAGGTTCGCCTATTCGAGCAAGGAGACGGTCTTCGACGGTCTCTCGCTCGCGATCGCGGCGGGAGAGAAGCTGGCCATCGTCGGCAAGACGGGGGCGGGCAAGTCCTCGATAGTGAAGCTCCTGTGCCGCTTCTACGAGTTCCAGGCCGGCGAAATCCTAGTCGACGGCCTCGAGGTCTGCGGCTACAGGATGGACGCCCTGCGCGCCTCGCTCGGCCTCGTGTCGCAGGATCCCTTTCTCTTCCCCGGCACGGTGGCCGACAGCATCCGCTACGCCGGGCCCGAAGCCTCGGACGCCGAAGTGGAGGCCGCCGCCCGCTCCTTGGGCTCGGGCGACCGGGTGGAGGACCTCCCCTCGGGCCTCGCCACCGAAACGGGGCATCGCGGCTCGTCCTTGTCGATGGGGCAGCGCCAGCTCGTCGCGCTGGCCCGGGTCCTCCTCCGGGACCCGCGCATCTTCATCCTGGACGAGGCCACCTCGAGCGTGGAGCCCTTCACCGAGGCGCAGATCCAGGAGGGGCTCGAGACCATCATGCGGGATCGGACTGCCATCGTCATCGCGCACCGGCTCTCGACGGTCAAGTTCGCCGACCGCATAGTCGTGCTCCACGCGGGCTCCATCGTCGAGGAGGGGAGCCACGAGGCCCTCCTGGACCGCGGCGGAGAGTACGCCACGTTGTACGATACCTGTTTCAGGCATCAGAGCCTGGAGTACATCGAGCGCCAAAGCCGCTAGAGGAGAGACCGTCGCTTGACGGCCTCGCGCGGCCGTCAGCGAGCGGCGAAGGTTCCGATCAGCTCGCCTTGGGCGAGGATGTGGCCCTGCATGGCCTTCAGGAGCTCGTCACGCGTATAGGTTCTGCCGCTCCCGAGCAGGCGGTCGAGCGCGAAGATCCTGAAGACGTAGTGGTGCACGCCTGAGGGGGGCTGCGGCCCGCCCCAGCCGACCTTGCGCCAGTCGTTGAGGCCCTGCCTGCTGCCGTCGGGCAGCTGGGCTTCCTGCGGGAGCCCCAAGGCCAGGGAAGTATGGCTTGCCGGGATGTCCCAGACGACCCAGTGCACCCAGCCGCCCGGCTTCGGCGCGTCAGGGTCGTCGCAGATGAGAGCGATGGCTTTGGCGGCCGGGGGGACCCCGGTCCACGACAGGGGCGGCGAAAGATTGTCCGCCGAAAACGAATGAACCTTCGGAATGGTTCCGCCTTCGGGAAATGCGCTCGATTCCAGCTTCATCGCGGCTACCCCCTTTTGAGCCCAAAGTTCGATCCCTGCGACGAGGACGAGAAGGCTGACGACACGGAGGGCTTTCATTGTCTGTCCCATCCTCTCGGTGCGGCGCGAGCCGCTTTAGCATAATTCTACCGCTCCCACGATCTAGTGTCATCAAGCTTGTTGATGAAGTCTGGGTCGAAGCGGGAGGGCTCGGCATTTCCGGGCGATTGGATCGCTGGCTTCTCGTCCTGGAGTCGAGGCGATCTCATATATCGCTAAAATATTAGTGATATATCAAAATCGTTCTTTTTTTCTTGACACTCCTCAAGGTGCGTGGCACCCTCGACCCATGCGAAGAATCACACGCCACCCCATCGTTCCGCCTTCGGAAGGACGACGCGAGGTGTCCTTCAGCTTCGACGGCACCGAAATGCGAGGTTTCGAAGGCGAGATGATCGCTTCGGCCCTGTTTGCCAACGGCATCACCCGTTTCTCGAAGCATGCCAAGGACGGCGCGCCACAGGGGATCTTCTGCGCCAACGGCCAGTGCGCCCAGTGCACGGTCCTCGTCGACGGCATTCCCAGGAAGGCCTGCATCACCGCCCTGGCGGCCGGCCTCGACCTTCGGACGCTGGACGGCCTTCCCGTGCTGCCGGCGCTCGACGCGGCTCCGGCCCCGGCGGGCAAGCGCCTGCTGTCGGCCGACGTGCTCGTCATCGGCGGCGGCCCCTCGGGTCTCGGCGCGGCCTCCGAACTCGCCAAGCAGGGTTTTTCCGTGATCGTCGCCGACGACAAGGCCAGCTTGGGCGGCAAGCTCGTGCTCCAGACGCACAAGTTCTTCGGCTCCGAGGAAGACTGCTACGCCGGCACGCGCGGCATCGACATAGCCGCGAAACTCGAGGCCGATCTGCGCAGCCATCCCAATGTCACCATCCTCGCGAACTCGCCCGTGGTGGGGCTCTACAGGGACCGCAAGGCCGGCGTCTTCCAGGACTATTCGTCCTACCTGCTCGTCGATTTCAAGGCTCTCGTGGTCGCAGCCGGGGCGCGCGAGCGATCGATCGTCTTTCCGGGCAACGATCTGCCGGGGGTGTACGGCGCGGGCGCCTTCCAGACCCTCGTCAACCGCGATCAGGTGCGGCCGGCCGAGCGCGTGCTCATCATCGGCTCGGGCAACGTAGGGCTCATCGCCGCCTACCACGCCCTGCAGGCCGGCATCGAGGTGGCCGGCATCGTCGAGATCCTCGACAAGGTCAACGGCTACAAGGTCCACGCCGACAAGATCCGCCGCATGGGCGTGCCCATCCACCTCTCGACCACCGTCGTGTCGGTCGAGGGAGAGGGGAAGGTCGAGCGGGCCACGGTCGCCCAGGTCGGCAAGGACTTCAAGGCCCTTCTCGACACGGCGCGCAGCTACGAGGTGGACACCGTCCTGGTGGCCGCGGGGCTCTCGCCCTGCGACGAGTTCTATCGCCAGGCGACGGATTTCGGCTTTCTCGCGGTCAAGGCGGGCGACGCCGAGGAAATCGCCGAGGCCTCGAGCGCCCTCTTCGGCGGCCGTATCGCGGCCTTCGCCCTCGCGAGGCTCCTGGGCCGCAAGGTCGAGGTCGACGAGTCCTGGATAGCCAAGCGCGAGGTGCTCAAGTCCAGGCCCGGCGACAAGATCCCCCGGGAGCCCGTCGTCCCCGGCGAAAAATGGCGGCCGGTCTTCTTCTGCGAGGAGGAGATCCCCTGCAATCCCTGTACGACGGTTTGTCCGACCGGTTCCATCAAGCTGAGGCCGCGCAGGGGCAACCTGCTCGACCTGCCCTACTTCCAGGGGGACGACTGCCGCGGCTGCACCGCCTGCGTCGCCGCCTGTCCGGGGCTCGCCATCTCGCTCGTGCGCCGCATCGACGAAGCCTGGAGCGAAGTGGCGCTGCCCTACGAGTTCGAGCCCGACTTCGAGGTCGGAAGCCGCCGCGAGCTCTATTCGATGGACGGCGATTTCGCGGAATCGGCCGAGCTCCTCAAGAAAACCTTCAATAGGCGCTACAAGACCTGGATTCTCCATTTCAAGGTGAGTTCGGCCAACTCGGGCAGGGTCATCGGCATCCGCGTGCAGGACCCCGAGGCCACGCTCAGCCTCCCTTCGCCGCAGTTCTCCTGCGCCTCCGAAGACGCGATCGTCTGTCGCTGCGAGCGCGTCACCTTCGGCGAGCTCGTGCGCTTCATCCGCGAGAACAAGGTGACCGACGTCAACCAGCTGAAGGCCATCCGGGCCGGCATGGGCGCCTGCGGCTCCAAGACCTGCTCGGCCCTCTATCCCTCGGTCTTCCGCGCCGCGGGGGTCGATCCAGCGTCCGTCGCTCCCGGCAGCCTCAGGCCGCTGACGGTCGAGGTGCCCATGGAGGCTCTGGTCAACGAGCCGGCCGCCGCCGGCGAAAGCTCGCATGGAGGATCGGTGTGAAGAAGTTCGACGTTCTCATCATCGGCGCGGGCTCGATCGGCGTGCCCTTGGCCTACTACTGCGCCGAGCGCTCGCTCAAGGTGGGGGTGGTCGAGCGCGAGGCCTCCTGGGGCCGGGGGCAGAACCGGGCCGCCATCGGCGGCATCCGGGCCACGCACTCGGATCCCGCCAAGATCAAGATCTGCCAGGAGTCGCTGAAGATAGCCGCCTCGTTCCGCGAGGAGCACGGGGTCGACATCGAGTGGCGCCAGGGCGGGTATCTTTTCGTCGCCTACGATGAAGAGCGCGAGAAGTCCTTCCGGAATCTCCTCGTCGTGCAGAAGGCGGCGGGGCTCGACATAGACTGGATCGGCGCCGACCGCGTCGCCGAGCTGTCTCCCGGCATCAGCCGGGAGGGCCTGCGCGGCGGCACCTTCAGCCCGGGCGACGGCTTCGCCTCGCCGCTCACTGCCAACACCGCCTTCCATCGGCTGGCGATCGAGGCGGGGGCCGAGTTCCTGTTCGGCGAGACGGTGACCGGCATGGAACTGGAGGGCGGGAAGATACGGCGAGTGCGCACCGACAAGGAGGTCTACGAGGCCGCCCTCTTCGTGGATGCGGCGGGCGCCCACGCGGCCGAGATCGCCTCTCTGGCGGGCGCCGAAATCCCGGTCCATCCGGACAGCCACGAAGGCGGCGTCACCGAGCCGGTGGCCCGTTTCATGCAGCCCATGCTCGTCGACATCCGCAGCGACGAGGAGTCGGGCAACTACTACTTCTACCAGGCCGCCACCGGGCAAGTCGTCTTCTGCATCACGCCCAAGCCGCAGGCCTGGGGCACCGAAACCGCCAACAGCTCGGGCTTCCTGCCGCTCTGCGTGCGGCGCATGCTCGAGCTCTATCCTCGTCTGCGCTCGCTCAAGGTGCGCCGTACCTGGCGTGGGCTCTATCCCATGACCCCCGACGGCCTTCCCCTCGTCGGCTACACGCGCGAGGCGGACAATCTTCTCTTGGCGGCGGGGATGTGCGGGCAGGGCTTCATGATAGGGCCCGGCCTGGGAAGGATACTGGCCCAGGTCATCGCCGAAGGCGCGAAAGAATACGACTTCATCTTCGACGAGCTGACGCCCTACCGCAAGTTCGAGGGCATGGAACTCTTGAAGTAGGCCGATCTCCTAAAAAGGGAACCACAGAGTCACGGGGGAAGGCGGGAGCCGGGAGGCGCAAAGGAAACGGCGATTCCAGGAAGATCCGCCTTCTTCTCCTTCTTCCTCTTGGCTCCGGCTCTCCGGGCCTCTGTGGTTTTTCTCGGCCGATCGGGCGGTCAGCTTAGCCGCTGATGGGGATTATCTGATCCAGGTGGATTTCCTTGAACTGCTTGGCCAGCTGAGGGGAGAGGGCGGTGATCTTCATGCCGCCGCCGGCCTGGTCGAAGTGCTTGTAGAACGACAGGAGCTTGCCGATGCCGGCGCTCGTGATCGAGGGCACCTCCGACAGATCGAACTCGGCGTTGCGGAGCGCGCTATCCTTGGCCAGTTCGATGAACTTGGCGCTGAGCTCGGAGCCTCCGGCGGTATCAATGGCTCCGGTGATCGTAATGCTGACGCGATCCTGCTCTATGGAGATGTCGATATCCATGTTTCCTTCCTCCAAAATACTCGGGCATTCCGTCGGCGCGTTAGAGCGTGCGGTGCTCGAATCTAGTTTCGTCGAACCAGGCTACTATCGCCGCGATGGCGTCGAGGCCTCGCTTGCCGCCCAGGGGATCGTGGCGTTCCCGCGGAAAGGAGACGAACCTGCGGTCCTTGAGCGGAAGCGTCTCGACCGTTTCACGGAGCTTTTCGAAGGGAACGAGGCTGTCCGACTCGCCCACGAAGAAGGCGGCCTTGCGACCTTCCAGGAAGGAAGTGTCGTGCAATAGCGACTTCGCGGTGGCGTCGAGGTCGGAAGCGAAGGCATTGGGCACGGAATAGGCCACGAGCACGTCCGCTTCGAGGCGCTTGCGCGCGGCCTCGTCCTCGAAATGCGTCTCGGGGGCGGTGTCCACGGGCACGCCGAAGAGAAGGGGCGCGACCGCGGCGAGGCGGGCCTTGCGCGCCGGATAGCGCTTGAGGAAGAGCAGGGCCGCCACCGCTCCTATGGAGTGGGCGATGATGTCGATTTCCCGCGCGCCCTCGACCGACTCGATGCGGCGGCAGATGGACTCGATCGCGTCGGCCATGGCGAGAACCCCGCCCGAACCGCGCTCGCCGGGGCTATGGCCGAAGCCCGCGAAGTCCAGGGCGTAGACCTTGAAGTTCTCCGCCAGGAGCTTGGGCACGAGCGAGGGGTACGCGCCCGAATGGTAGCCGAGCCCGTGCAGGACGAGGGCCACCTTGTCGTATCCCTTCGACATGTTCTCCCAGTATTGGTAGTGGAGGCGCGTCCCCTTGGGATCGGGGAAGTAGGAACTCAGATGGTTCACCGGTTGTTGCCCCTTTCATTACGGAGCGGGCAGGCCGCGGGACCCGGCGGCCCGCCCGCTCCGAGAATGCCTCACTTGCTGATCGGGAAGATGCGGTCGAGGTGAATTTCCATGAACTGCTTGTACAGCTGATCGGAGATTCCCTTCACCGTCATGCTCCCCTTCTTGCCGTCGATGAACTTGAAGAAGTTCATGATCTTGCCGATGCCCGACGATGTGATGGTCCGGACGGTCTTGAGATCGAAGACGACGTTCCTGATGCCGTCCATCTCCATGGCTTCCTGCAAGGTGACTGCGAGCTTGTGGCCCCCGTCCGTGTCGATGTTGCCGTCGACGACGATCGTGAGGGCATCGCCCTTTCTGTTCATCTCGATATCCATAGGTCCTCCGCTTCATTCGAGGATGATGTACTTGCGCACTTCGCCGAGGGCGCGCTCCACCTGGGCGATGATCTCGGCTTGGACGTTGAAAAGGATCTGCTTCTGGATGCGTTCCCTGCCTTTCTCCACCTTCTTGGCGTTGAAGTAGGAGGGGAACTCGTCGGCTTCCGGCTTGATCGTGAGCGAGGCGGTGACCAGGTCGCCGTCGATCGTCTCGCGGAAAAGCTCGGCGGCCGCCGGCCCCAGGGCCGCGACGGACTTCTCGGGCAGGAGCGCGAGCAGATTCGGCTTGCGATCCTCGGGCGCCTGGCCCTTGAGACGAGCCTTGACGTAGGCGTAATAGCGGCCCGAGGGATTGTCCGGATCCACCGGGTACTCCCCATCGGTCGCGATGTCGATGTCGTAGAACCGCTCGGGCCCTTCCGCCATAAGCGCCGCCCATATCTCGCGATAGGGTGCGACCGCCTCGGCTCCGGCTTTCGACAGGACGTAGACGTCGCCGCAGACGTCGAGGCATTCGCCTGCCGGATCCTGGACGCGCACCGTGGTCCACGCATAGGCGTCGAGCGCGCGTTCCTGCTCGGAGCGGAGGCCGGCGAGCACGGCCTTGGGCAGCTCCTCCTGGGCCATGCGCTCGGCGTAGACGGTCCGCGTCTTGGAGTAATAGGCCGGGAACTCGTCGGGCTCGGGACGGATGGTCAGGGATTCGGTTATCTGCCTGCCCGCCACGCGCGAGGGAATGTACTTGAGCACAGCGTCCTTGCCGTACTTTTCGACGAGCTCTCCGAGGGCCGAAGCGAGAAGGTTCTCCTTCTCCTCGGGCGTCGTCCCCTTGAGCTCGAAGGCGAGGTAGGCGTAGTAGCGCCCCGACGCGTTGATGTCTTCGTCGAAGAGACCGTCGTGGGCGATAACCTTGTCGTAAAGCCCAAAGAGATCGCGGGAAGACAGGGCTGCGGCGATGCCCTCGAGCTCGCCGAGGCGGGCCATGGCCTCCGAGGGGCCGATATAGGTGCGTCCCTCGATAGCCACGCCCGCTCCGAGATCGAGCGAGCGCAGAGCGTTCGCGATGCGCTCAATCCGGTCCACTTACTTCCCCTTTTCCTTCTCTTTCTTCTCGATTTCCTTGATGGGGACGAGCTTGCGCGGCGCGACTTCTTTCTCGTGGTAGCTCGCCTTGACGAGGAGCACGGGCGGAATCACGTCTTCCATCCGCTTGCGATCGTCGAAGAACGCGTTGCGGACAGCCGAGGCGTGAATAGCCGTCTCTTCCATGTCGGCGTCGGTGCCTACGCCCTCGAGCTGGGCCACGCGGTCGAGGATGTTGAGGATGGTCCGATTGAGGGGATCCTCCTGGCCCTTCTCCTTGTCGAGGTGCTTGGCCAGGCCGTTGAGGTCCGCTATCGAGAGGGGATAGATGCGGTAGCCGTCGCGCGGCGAGGAGTAGTTGGACTGCAGGACGCCGAGGATGACCGAGAGGTTCTTGGGATAGATGCCGCCCTTGTGCCACTTGGTCATCATGGCGAAGATCTTGCCGATGATGAACCTGTTGGGCTGGACGGGGGAGAGGAGGAGGAAGGGATCCGTGTCGCCGATGAGGGAATCGATGACCCAATGGTTTTCGATCTCGAGCATCCGGAGGAACACGGGATAGTTTTCGGGCGTGAGGCCGACCGTGTTGAGGAACGAGGCGTAGGTGATCGCCGCCTCGACGGCCTCGTAGGTCCTGCAGCCGATGATGCCCTGGAGGAGGCGATTCTCGATGCCGTTGATCTGGTCCTCGGACCAGCTGTCGTTAACGATTACTTCGTCCATGGTTTCTCCTTCGATCCCTTAGTCGTGGCGCAGGGCCATGTCGATGTCCTCGACGAAGAGCGTTCTCGGCGTGACCTCGTCCTTGAGATAGTCGCCGCGAACCAGGAGGACCTGGGGAATGCCGTCCTCGAGCTTTTTCGCGCTGTCGAAGAAGAAGCTGCGGATGCGGATGGCCTGCCTGGAGACTTCCTCCATCGACTCGTCCCAGCCGAGTCCCTGGAGGGATCCGATCCGATCGAAGATATCGAGGATGCAGCGGTTCAAGGGGTAGTTCTGTCCCTTCTCCTTCTCGAGGTGCTTGCCGAGATTGTCGACGTCCGCGATGGTGAGCGGATAGATCTTGTAGCCGTCCTTCGGCGAGCTGAAGGCGTTCTGCAGCACGCCCAGGGCGATGGAAAGCGTCTTGGGATAGATGCCGCCCGGATGCCAGCGCGTGAGCAGGGTGAAGCACTTGGAGATGACGTAGCGGTTGGGCTGGATCGTCGAGAGGAAGAGGAAGGGATCCTCGTCGCCGATCAGCGCGTCGAGGACCCAGTGGTTCTCGATCTCGAGCATCTTGAGAAAGAGCGGGTAGTTGTCGGATGTGAGGCCCGAGAGCCTCAGGAACCTCGTGTACGCGATCGCCGCTTCGACCGCCTCGGGGGTGCGCGACGACATGACCTGCTGGAGAATGCGGTTCTCCACGGACATTATGTTCTCGCGGGTCCAGAGCCGTGCCTGCTCTTCAGCTTTTGTGGTAGCCATTGTCCCTCCTTCTGTCTGTCACCTAGACTTGGTCTTCGCGGCGCCGGCCTTGGCCGGTCCTGCCGGTTTTTTCATGGTGGACGCCGCGGCCTTGGAGCCTTTGGGCGCGGCGCCGCCTTTAACCTTAGGCGCGGCGGCGCTCTTGTCAAGCTTGGACGCGCGTTTTGGCGCGGCTTTATCGGCGCCATTCGCCGGCTTGGGCGCGGCCGGAGCTTTCTTCGCCGCCGCGGCCGCTTTGGCCGTGCCCGCCCGCCCCGTCGAGAGGACGGCCAGGCTCTCCTCCATCTCGCGGTCGAAGCGGGTCTTTTCGGCCTTGACCGGCCCGACCTTGCCCTCGAGCTTGCCGATCACGTCCTCGACCAGGCCGAGCTTGTTCTGCTCGGTCTGGCTGAAGCCGGATACCTCGCCCCGGAAACGGTAGAGCGCCTGGAGCACTACCTTGAGTTCCCTGTCGCTGAAATCCATACCACCTCCATGTAGGGCCGCGTGTCACGGCCGCGGCTTGCGCTTCAGGAGCGTAAGCTTGTTCCCTTTATCGTTGTACGAAACCTCGTCGAAGGGCCGCTTGATGAGCCATAGCCCCTTGCCGGAGACCTCGAAGCCCGACGGTTCGTCGCTCACCGCCCCGGTGTCGAAACCCGGGCCTTCGTCGCCGAGGACGAGGCTCGCCGTGTCGTCCGTTATGGAAAGTTCGATGGAGATGCGGCGCCCGCCGTAGGCCGGGTCCGCGAGCTTGCGCTCGCGCTCGGCCTCGTAGCGATCCTCGGTCAGAGGGTCGTCGGAGCGGAGGGAGGAATCGAGCTCGAGGTTCCCGTGCTCGACCGCGTTCACGACCGCCTCTTCGAGGGCGAGCGCGCACTCGTCCTCGGCGCCGGGACCCGGATAGTAGCCGCACTCGGCGAGCAGGTGCGCCATGCGCCGGCACACTCGGCTGACGTCGAACTCCTTGGTTGTCCAGGAGAATGCGGCCGCAAGGCCTTCGAGCCCGGCGAAGGCGGCCCCGCCGGCGCCGCGCTCGCGCTGGTCCTCGATCAAGGCGACGAGGGTCCGGCGCAGCTCGCGCTCCTCCACCGGCAGGAGGAGGAGCCTGCCCTCGCGGGCGGCGGCCGCGGCGGCGAAGAGCGGCCGCTCGGAGGCGGGGACGACGAAGCACCAGGGCCGGGGGTCTTCGAGGGCGGCGGCTCGGGCCGCGCGCAGGCCCGTTTCGTCGTAGGCCGCGGCGAGCACGAAGGCCGGAGCCGGATCGTTGATGGGATCGCCAGCCAGCGAGGTCTTGCTGAAACCGCCGAGCGCGTCCTGCAGGGCCGCCCGGTCACCCTCGGTGAAACCGGTGAGAAGGATGTCGGGCGCTGCGTCGACGGGCATACGAACTCTCTCTTCCTTGAATAGGCCGTGGTTCAGGCTTCGTCCAGCCAGAGGCGGAACTCGCGAATGCCGCGCGCCACGACCTCGGCCGCTTTGCGCGCGTCGGCTGCCGGGACACTCAACCTGTCGCGCAGGATCATGATGAAGAAGTCCTGGATGTTGCTGTAGACGTCGGCGATATCGTAGAAGAGCACGGCCAGATCGTCGCCCTCGGGACGGAAGACCGAGAAGCTCGTGGGCATGAACACGGGCTTGCGTCCCACGTAGATGTTCTGCAGGCGCTTGGAGGAAAGGTGCAGAAGCTCGGAGAAGCGGTAGGGCACCATCTGCTCGGACGGACGGTTCACCGGCTCGACGCTTTTCAGGAGGAACGAGGGCGGTTCCAGGAAGGCGTATAACTTGCAGCCGACGGTCTTGAAGACGAGGGTATCGCCTTCGGGGTAAATATCCTGGAGGTTTTCGTAACCGATGATCTCGAAGACGGCGTAGCCGATCTCGCCGGCGAAACGCACGCAGACGATGAAGCCGCCGTACTTGGGGAGCTTGTTCTGCTTGAAGGCATCGAAGAGGTGCTGGGCCGCGAAACGCTTGCGGGGTTCGTCGTTGGCGATTTCTTCGGCGGATCGCGCCGGGCCGGCGAGATGGTCCGCGCGATCCGCCGCGGCCTTGGCGGCGCCCTTGCCAGAGCTGCGGAGCCTGGAGAGGAGTTCGACGTCCTCTGTGGCCCGCGCGGGATCGCGGCCGGCGTCGGCGCTCCGTCCGGCGGCGCCGTCCGCCTTCGCGCCGCGGCCGCCTTTCGGCGAGGCGGCAGGGGCGGTCTCTGCGCGGCCGGCTGCGGCGCCGGCAGCCGGCTTCGTTCCGCGCTTGCCGCCGGCTATCGCGGCCGCGGCTCGGCCGCTCGCCGCCGGCTTGACCGAGGGCTCGGCGCCTTTGGCCGCCGAACGAGCTTTCCCGGCCGCGGAAGACGAGCCCGCGGAGGACTGAGCCGCGAGTCCGGCCAGCTCGCGCGCTCGCGAGCGCAGCGGCCTGACGGGTTTTTCCTCGCGCTTGGGTTTTTTAACGTCGACGAGGGAGGGCAGGGACTCTTCCGCCCATGAGCCGCGCCTGCCGCGCGGCGCGGTGCCGAGTTCGGTTTCGAGGCGGGTCACGAGAGACTCGCATTCCTCGCGGACCGCTGCGTCGCTCGTGCTGATGCCACCGCCGTAGATGACCTCATATTGCCTGACTATCTTGACAAGCTTCTTGAGATCGGCAGCTTCCATGCTCATATCGGGAAGTATAAACTCGAATCGTGGCTTGTCAAATTTCTGGCACGATAACTGATCCAGGGCTTTGACTTGGGACCCCTCCGCGCATAGAATTCCATCCAATGGATCATCTTCAGACTCTCGAGTTTCAAATGGCCGCGCTGCAACGAAAGATCAGGCTTCTCCAGGACCTGCGTTTCTTCGTCGAGACGGCTTCGGCCGAGGAACTCGCCGGCTTCGGCGACGAGCTCAGGGCGGTGATGACGAGCTCGGGCCGCTCCGTGGGTTCTATCCTCGGCGCCTTGCTCGGGGCCTCCGGTCCGGCGGCGGTAGCCGAGATAGCGGCCGGGCGCATCGGCGCCTACCAGACGGCTCCGGCCGGAGGGCGGCCGGTCGCTCCGGCGGCGCGGCGCGGCGCCGATCCGGCCGGTGAGGTCGCGGCGATCACCGCGCGCCCGGCCGGCTCCGAGGATCGGCCGCCGGAGGCTGCGGCGGCCGGGCCAGCCGTTCCGGGCGGCCCGGCTTCGGCGGCCGACGACGATCTGCGCGCCGAGGCACTCGCCGCGATAGACGAAACCATGAAGAGCATACCAGCCGGTTCCTTCGTCATGGGCTCGGAGACCGGGCCGGACGCCGAGAAGCCTCCGCACAAGGTGAGCTTGTCCGCCTATCGCGTCTGCGATCATCTGGCCACGAACCGCGAGTATTCCCTTTTCGTGAAAGCCCGGCCCGGGTGGTCGAAAGACCGGGCCGATCCGGAGCTGCGCGACGAGAGCTACCTCTTTGACTGGACGGGGGACCAGTTTCCCGAAGGCAAGGACGATTATCCGGTGGCCTTCGTCTCCCAGCCCGCCGCCGAGGCTTTCGCGGCCTGGCTCGGCAAACGCCTGCCCACCGAAGCCGAATGGGAGTACGCGGCGCGCGGCGGCCTGGTCGGCAAAAAGTACCCGAACGGCGATCAGATGAACGACAAGCTGGCCAATCTGGCCAAGCAGTACAAGGGGACGACGCCTGTCCGAAAATTCGAAGCCAACGGCTACGGCCTCTACGACATGGCCGGCAATCTCTTCGAGTGGACGAGCGACTGGTACGGGCCCTACTCGGCCGGCGACGCGCTCGATCCGAGCGGAAGCGCGAAGGGCGAGTACAAGGTCGTGCGCGGCGGGTCGTGGATGTCGGGCGCCGGGGCGCTCAGGGTGAGTTCCCGCGTCGACATGGAAAGCGTCACCTGCGCCCAGATCGGGATACGTCTCGTGGATCGGGGCGCGCAGGGAGGCTGAACTCCGGCGCCCCGCGCGGGAGGGGCCGAGAGTCGCCTCAGAGCGACTCGAGAGCCTGGGCCAGGAGCATGGTGATGTCGTCCGCCGGTTCGGTGCCCTCGGTCCATTCGAGCAGGTCGGAAAAGAGGCCGTTCGAGAGTTCGAGGGGACCGGCGCCCGGGCGCTTGGCCACCGCGCGCAGGATGCCTTCCCGGCCGAACATGTCGCCTGAGCTGTTGGCCGACTCGAATACGCCGTCGGTGAAGAGGATGAGCGTGTCGCCGGGACCCATGGACAGGGTCTTCTCCTCGTAATCCATGTCCGTGATCATACCGAGGAGGAAGCCCATCGTGGCGAGTTCCTCCGCGCCGCCGTCGGCCCTGACGAGGAGCTGGTTGGGATGCCCCGCGCTGCAGTAGCGCATTTCGAGGGTCTCGATGTCGATGAAGGCGGTGAAGGCGGTCACGTAGTGTCCCGTCGTCAGGAAGTTGTTCATCTCGGCGTTGAGCGAGGACATGAGCTGGGAAGGCGAGCGGACGGTCTTGCTGACGAGGCCGAAGGAGCTCTTGAACATGGCCGTGACGAGGGCCGGTCCCACGCCGTGGCCCGAGACGTCGGCTATGACCAGGGCGAGGGTGCGGTCGTCGATGCGGACGACGTCGAAGAAATCGCCGCCGATCTTGTCGAGCGGGATGAACTTGTGGGCGAACTCCAGGGGAGCGTCCTTGGGATAGGTCTTGGGCAGGAGGCTCTTCTGCAGCTCGCTCGCGAGGTTGAGTTCGTCGATGAGCTGGCGGTTCGCGCCGTCGAGGAGCTTGAGCGCGGAGTCGAGATCCGCGGCGCGGCGTTCGAGGAGCTCGTTGGCCCCCGCGAGCTCGGCGTTGCGCTGCTCGGCCATCTTGACGCGGATGTCTTCGAGCCGCTTCACGCGGGCGTCGGCGCGGGCCGCGTCCATGAAGTAATCGTCGGCGCGGGCCAGACCCCAGGCCGCGGCGGCCGCCGCCTCGAGCGCTCCCTCGACGGCGATCCTCAGCACCGGCAGCTCCGCGGCCTTGGCCTCGGCCTCGAGCGATTCCGAGTCGGGGCGCTCGCCGATGATGACCAGGCAATCCGATTCGGGCGGCAGCTCGCGCTCGACCCTAAGGCAGGCGTGGCCTTTGGAGCAGAATCGGTCCGAGATGAGCGCCTCGAGATCGGATGCGACGGCGAGTGCTATGTTCATGCCACAGTCTCTCTAAGCTGACTATAGCCGCAGTTCCCGGCCAAGCGCAACCTCGAGCCGCGGCGGGGCGGAAGGGCGCGTCCGGCGATTCGCCATTGCGCCGCGATCGCGGCCGCTCTAGAATCAATGCGGAGGATGCCATGAACCATATAGCCAGCAATTTCGCCTCGCCCGACGGCGTAGTGTATCGGAGCCATCTGTGGGAGCTGCGGGACAGCGGCTATCGGCGCTCGGCCCTCGTTCTCGGATTTCCCTTCTGGTCCCTCGGCCGCGACCGGCGGCTCATCACCTTCCTCCTCGACCGGGGCTTCCTGGTCCATTCGATCGAGCTGGGCTTCGCGTCTTCCGACAGGCCGCGCGCCGACCTGGGCTCGCTCAGGCGGGCGGCGGCGGCCTATGCCGACTCGCTGCGGGAGCGCGGGCTCCCGCTCTACCTCGTCGCTCAATCGTTCAACGCGGCCATGGTTCCGGCTTTCCTTAGGCGGAAGGAGCTGGCCGCCGCGGCGCTGGTCTCGCCCGTGCTCGACTATCCGCCGCCCGGTACGAAAATGCCGCGCTGCATCTTCGGCGCCGCTGCCGAGACGATGATCCCGCGCGAGAGCCTGAGCGGCAAGCCTGAACTGCTCGACGGAATCATGGGACCGGAGGCGTATACGGCGAAATTCTCGAAGCGCGATCTCAAGGCGCTGCACTCCGAGAGCCCCGCCACGCTGGCCCCCGAGTTAGGCGCGCCCGTGGCCGTCTTCGCCGGCGAAGAGGACCCGTTCGTGAGCGCGCCGATCCGCGAAGCTCTGGCTTCGGGCGGGGCCAAGATATACAGCTATCCGCGCGTCCGCCACATTCCGCCCTTCGATCGCTACGCGGACAATTACTACGCCGACCTGGGCTCCTTCTTCGACGAGATCGAGGTCGCCTCGGCCCGCAAGAAGGGTTGATCCGTCGCTATCGGATATCCGGCCCCGCGGGTCCTCGGCTTGCCGGAATCCTCGTCAGCGCTTCCGCTCATCCGCCTCGTGGCACTTCTCGATGACCGAGTCGATGATCTCGACTTCGCGCTGCACGGCCATCAGATAGATCGGCAGGCGGTTGCGGTAGTCCGCGCAGCAGCGCACGATGGCCTCCCGTTCGGCCGCGCTGAAATCGGAGGGACCGATCCGCCGCTTCGGTTCGACGCCTTCCTGAGGGCCGACCGCGGGGGCGGCGCCATGCGCGGCTCCGGGGAGGGAGCGCGCGGCGGGAAGGCTCGCCTCGGCGAAAGCCGGAGCCGCGACAAGAGCCGCGGCCGGGGGCGGGTCCTCGGAGGGCTGCGCGGCGGCCGGAATCTCCTTGCGGGCGCCGCGGGAGGCCGATCGCGAGCCTGAGCGCTTCGCCTGCGGCCTTTCGCTCTGAGCGGCGGAGGTTTCCATCGCGGCGGCGGAGCGCTTCATCGGGGCCGCGGAGGCGGACGGCTGCGCGGACGCCGGGCGCTTGGCTGCGCTCCGGCCGGGCTTTCGCGTGGAGGCCACGCGTGCCGGCGAGGGGAGGGGGGCATCGGGATGGGCGCCTTCGAGCGCCTTGAGGGCGCGGAAGATGTTCGACTCGGTCTCGATATCCTCCGGCACGCGGGCTATGCGCTCCTCGACACGCGTGGCGTTCGCGCCCTTTATGAGGCGTTTTCTAGCCATGCGGCCACTTCCTTTGCGAGGGTCCGATAGTCTTCCGCACCCGGCGATTTCGGCGCGTAGTCGAAGATGGTCTTCTGGGCGTACTGGCTCTCCTCGACGGCGATGTTCTTGCGGATCATCGTCGTGAAGAGGCTTTTACCGAGCCTTTCGCGCAGGAGCCCGGCCAGTTCCTGGCTGATGACCGTGCGCTTGTCGAAAAGCGTCATGAAGTAGCGCACCGAAACCAGTGACGCGTTATTCTCCCTCGCCTCGACGATGGTCTGGTTGAGGTCGCCCAGCCCTTCCTGGCAGAAGAAGGTGGGCTGCACCGGCACGAGCACGTGCGTGGCCGCGAGCAGGGCCGAGACGGTGAAAAGTCCCAGCGAGGGCGGGGTGTCTATGACGATGTAATCGTAGTCCTCGCCGAGCTTGGGGATCTCGCGGCGAAGGGTGGTGTACGCGGAGAGGCTCCGCTCCAGGTTCTCGACGCGGTTGAGGGCGGTCCGGGCGGGCACGAGGAAGAGGTTCTTCGAGGCGGTCGTGGTGATTGCGTCGGCAAGATGGATCTTGCCCGCGTAGATCTGCGAGATGTCGGCGCTGAGGCTTTCGTAGTCGAGTATGTTGCGCGTGAGGTTGGCCTGAGGGTCGACGTCGACCATGAGCACGCGCCTGCCCGAGAGGGCCCAGGCCGCCGAGAGGGACAGGGCGGTGGTAGTCTTGCAGACGCCGCCCTTCTGCTGGGCGATGCATAAAACTTTCATGAATATCCCTATCCAACACTATCGGCGAAGAAATCTCCGCGCTTGACCGCCCGTAGTCCTAATCGGGCGGCCCGAATGTGGCGCCCACGCGCAGGACAGCTCCGCGCAGGGCGGCTCCGGGTCGGTCCGGCTCCCTGAGCGCTTCACGGTCCGCTGTAAGCCTCGATCAGAAGGGCTGCCAGTTGTTCGCGTCCCAGAAATAGCGCTCGGACTCCTCCTGGATGATCAGGAGGTCGTGATAATGCCTATCCTCCCAGGCCGCGAGCTTCTCGTAGAAGTAGACGAGGGCCGGATGGAGGCTCTCCTCTGCGCATTTCTGGTAGTGGCGCACCGCCGTCGCTTCGAGGAGTATCGCGGTGGCGATGGCCGCGGTAAGCTGTCTGCTCGTGCCGATCCGCTTGAGGAAATCCGGCGTGATGATGGGACTGGCGGCGGGCCCCTCGTCCTGGACCAGGTCCTTCTCGGGCTCCTTGCCCGCGGAGATTTCCTTATAATACGAGAGGAGCCAGTTGTAGTGCCGCTTCTCCTCCTCGGCCCGTTCGAGGAAGAAGTCGCGGACCGCGCCTTCGGCGGCGGCCGCCGCTCCCTCGTAGACCGTGACGCTGTCGTATTCGCCCTTCATTCCGGTTTTGATCGCATCGATGATGTGTTCGTTCGCCATGCTCAGCACCCCCGGTTCGGAACTTCGCCTGGGCTCAGACGCCCTAAGGCGAGAACCCGCATCCCTCTAGTATAGCCGACTTCGGCGCGATGACAAACCGTGCCGTTCTGCGTGGACAGGACGCGATTTCCGGTTTACACTCCCTTCGCTATGCGCCCCGATGAGCTCGCCGACGGGATTGAACGAATCCTGGGCCGATCACCAGCCCTGAGCGGAAGACTCGCGGGCGTCTTTCTCGTCGCCAATCCCCGGGCGGGAGGTTTTACCCGGCCCTCGTTCGCGCGAAGACGCCGCGCGGAGATGGCGACGCTTCTCGAGCGCTCGGCGGCTCTGGCCTCGCGCCCGGATCAGGTTCCGTTTTCGCTCGCGCTCACCGATCGGCAGGGCCATGCGGCCGACCTGGCGCGCGGGTATATCGGGGCGGCCCTTCGCGGCCGGGATCGCCCCGGCTCGCTGCACCTGCTTATGGTGGCCGGCGGCGACGGCACCTCGCTCGAGCTGGTGTCGACCCTCATGGAATTGGAGCCGGAAGAACGCTCGCGCTTTGTCGTGCTGCGCCTGCCCTTCGGCACCGGCAACGACGGCTCCGAGGGGCGGAACCTCGTAGAGAGCCTCGGCCGTCTGCTCGGTCCCTGCGGCCTGCAATCCAGCCCCGCCGTCAAGTGCACGCCCGCGGCCTCGGGCGGGCACAAGCCCTTCTGGGCATTCAATATCGCGAGCCTCGGGCTCGACGCCTACGTGGCCCATATGACGAACAGGCTCAAGGCCTTGTTCCCCGGCGACTCCTACAAGTTCTGGGTCGATCTCTCGACGGTGCTGTACGACAAGATTTTCCATGTCGCGCCGATGGGCCTCTCCGCCTGGGACGCAGCGGGCGCCAAAATCCGCGAGGTCCGGAGGCCCTGCCTCCTCGTGGCGGCGGGGGCGAGCGGAAACCGGCAGTACGGCTCGAACAAGCGCATTCTCCCCGACGAGGACAATGTCTGCGCCATTTTCCAGACGGGACTTTTCGTCAAGCTTGCGTCGAAAAGCAAGATCGAGCGCGGCCTGCACCGCGGCCTTCCGATCGTCGATCTCTTCTCCGCCTCGCGTCTCGTCTTCGACTACGGCGATCGTCTGTTCGCCCAGTTCGACGGCGAGGCCGTCGAACTGGGCGCGGCCGACTTCCCTTTCACGGTGGACATCCTGCCTGGTTCGTATAACGTGCTCGTGCCGGAGAGGACATGAGCGGGATCGTCACTTCGCCCGAGCGCATTCACGTGGGCTACGTGCCGCCCTGCGAGCGGTGGCGCTTTTCGCCGGCTTGCGCGGCTTCGGGCGGCCGCGGAAGGCGCGCGCGAATCGACAGGGCCGGCCCCGCGCTCCTGTTCCTTCTCCTGTGCTCGAGCTTCGTGCCCTCGCTTCTGACCGAGTTCGATCTCTCCCAGCTTCTCCGGACCCTTCAGGCGATCGTGCTGGCGCTCGGTCAGCCTTCCCCAGTCTTCGTATCGGGCAGACCCCGCAGCCCCGGCGCTCCCGCCGAGTGCATATTCAGCGGCTCCGGCCCGCATGCCGCGGATTCGGACGCGATAGCCTTCGACGGCCGTCCGGTCGGGCCCGAGGCCTCGATCCGCCTGGGGCGCCGGCTGAGCCAGGCTTCGCGCAGGCGCCGCTCCCGCTCCAAGAGCTCCCCCCGCGCTCCTCCCGGCCCGACAGTCCTCTAGGGCGCCGTCCGTTTCATAGGGCATTGGGCGGCGATGCATGTAAGCCCGGCCCGCTGGGCCGGAGGCTTGCGCATTCCGCATCGGAAGGCGCCCTGATCCGTTTTCGAACGGAGTCGACAGCGACGGAAGGACCCCCGGCGAGGCGCCGGAACGCTCGTGCGCGTTCCGCGACCCGGCCGGAGGCGTTCACGCGCACAGCGCGCGGCGCCGACCGCGGAGATGCCTCAGCGGCGGCGCGATCGGGAAAACAAGGAGAATCTCACCATGCAATTCGATCCTGCGAGCACGGGTTTCATGCTCATCGCCTCCACCCTCGTCATGTTCATGACGCCGGGCCTGGCATTCTTCTACGGCGGCCTCGTCGGCCGCAAGAACGTCCTCACCATCATGTTCCAGAGCTTCGCCTCGCTCTGCGTGACGACCGTGATCTGGTATCTGTACGGCTTCTCGATGTGCTTCTCGGGCAGCTACGGCAACGGCGACATACTCGGCATCATCGGCAACTTCAAGGAATCCTTCCTGACCGGCGTCAACCTGATGGACCCGAGCACGATGAACCCGCACGTCCCGATGTTCGTGCAGGTCGCCTACCAGATGATGTTCGCCATCATCACGCCGGCCCTCATCACGGGCGCCTTCACGAACCGCGTCCGCTTCCCGGCCTTCCTCATCTTCCTCGTGGCCTGGCTCACCCTCGTGTACTTCCCGCTCGTGCACCTCATCTGGGGCGGCGGCCTGCTGGCGGTCTGGGGCGTCAAGGACTTCGCGGGCGGTCTCGTGGTCCACGTCTCGGCGGGCTTCGCGGCCCTGGCCTCGGTGCTCTTCGTCGGCAAGCGGAGGGTCGAGGACTCGGGCATGCATAACCTGCCCTTCGTCGCCCTCGGCACGGCCATCCTCTGGTTCGGCTGGTACGGCTTCAACGCGGGCTCGGAGTTCGCGGTCAATCCGGTCACCACCGCCGCCTTCATCAACACCGACTTCGCCGCCTCCTTCGCCGGACCGACCTGGCTCCTCCTCGACTGGGTCTTCAAGCGCAAGCCCAAGTTCTCGGGCTTCCTCACCGGCATGGTCGCGGGCCTCGCCTGCGTGACCCCGGCCGCGGGCTATATCACCCCCGCCTCCGCGGTGCTCATCGGCATCCTCGCCTCGGTGGCCAGCTACATCGCCGTCACGATCAAGAACAACGCCGGCCTCGACGACGCGCTCGACGTTTTCGGCGTCCACGGCGTCGGCGGCTTCCTCGGCGTGATCATGCTGGGCATACTCGGCACGGCCGCGGTGACCTATCCGGGCCAGGACCCCTCGCTTCTGGCCTCGGGTCTCGTGGACGGCCATCCCGACTTCTTCTGGAAGCAGTTCGTCTCCGACCTGGGCGTCGCGGCCTACGGCTTCCTCTTCACGCTCGGCATGCTCTGGGTGATCAACAGAATCACGCCGGTACGAGTGACCGAAAAGGAGGAGGTCGAAGGACTCGACCTCATAGAGCACGGCGAGGTGGCCTACCTCTAGAGAGCGCATGGCTCTTTAGTGACGTCGTCGGGCGGGTCCCGGCGGCGAATGGCCGGGGGCGGCTCGCGCCGCTCCGCCGCTCCCGGCCATTCGCCGCCGCCCGCTCCGCTCTGTCCCGCTGTTCTCACCGATCGGCAACTGCGCTATTGTAAGACCGACATGAATATCGCCATTCTGCACTATCACCTCAGATCCGGAGGGGTGAGTTCCGTGCTGCGCGCCCAGGCCGAGGCCCTGTCCCGCTTCGCCTCGGACGACAGAGTCGTCGTCCTCTCGGGAACGGAATCGCCGGCGGCCCTGAGCGTTCCCTTTTTCGTCGTGCCGGAGCTCGATTACTTCGGCCGGGTCGCGGCGGCAAGCCCGGCCGCCGCCGTCGCGCTGGCGGACGGAGTCGAGCGCGCTCTCGACGAGGCCTTCCCGAACGGCTGCGACCTTCTGCACGTGCACAACCCGCTCATCAGGAAGAACGGGGCCTTCCTCGAAGCGCTTTCCCTGCTCCAGGGAAGGGGGCATCATCTCCTCGTACAGGTGCACGATCTCGCCGAGGATTTCAGGCCCGACGTCTACCACAACCATTCGGCCTATCCGCGCGCCTGCGCCTACGCGGCCATAAACACGAGAGATCGGGATAGCCTCGTCTCGTCCGGCCTCGACCCGCGGCACGTCCATCTCCTGCCCAATCCCGTCGCGATTCCCGCGGCCTTCGAGGCGCGCCGGGGCTGGCGCGAGGAGCTGGGACGGGGAAGGAACACCGCCCTCTATCCCGTCCGCGCGATCCGGAGAAAGAACCTGGGCGAGGCGCTTCTGCTCGCGCATTTCCTTCCGGCCGGGACCGACCTGGCGGTCACGCTCCCTCCCACGAGTCCGCGCGACCTGCCGGGCTACGCCGCGTGGAAAAACCTGGCTGCCGAACGCTTTCCGCGCGTCCGCTTCGAGGCCGGGCTCGGTGCCCAGCTCGCGGCCCTCTACGAGTCCTCGTTCTGCGCGGTCACCACCTCGGTCAAGGAGGGTTTCGGCTACTCCTACCTCGATCCGATCGCCCGCGGCATTCCGGTCGTGGGACGGGAAATCCCCTATGTCGTGGCGGATTTCCGCGCCAACGGCATAGCCTTGCCCGGCCTTTACCGGGAAATCCGCATACCTCGCGCCGCCCTGTCCGAGAAGAGCCTGCGCGCCGCGGTGGAGCTCCGGATCGAGTCCTTCAGGCGAGCCTATTCGGAGACCTTCGCTTCGGAAGGCGGGAGCGGTCTGGCGGAGCTGGAGGACGCGCTCGCCGCGCTCGCTCGCCGCTTCGAGGAGGAGTATCTCGATTTCGGCGCCCTCGACGAAGGCCTGCAGAATTCCTTTCTCCGGCGGCTCGGGGAGGACGCCTCCCTCGACCGCGGCCTGCGTACCCTCAATCCATTCCTCCCCGAGCTCTTCGAGACCAGGCTCTCCTCCGGGCAGGCGGAATCCCTCAGAGGGGCTCTTGCCGCCGCGTATTCCGCGGAGAGTTACGCCGGGAAGCTGCGAACCGCCTACCGGGACGCCGTTTCGGAGCCCATCGGCGGCGGCATAGATCGCCGCGCCTTGCTGGCGCGGTATCTGGTGCCGGAGTCGTTCTTCCTGGTGGCTTCGTGAGCCTGTCCGGCGAGCGCGAGCGAAGGGAGCTGGTCGAGCTGCTGCGGCGAGGCTCGCCGGCCTCGCTGCCGGTGGTCGCGCCCGCGCTCGACGAGCGCTTTTCGCGCCTGCTTTCGGCGCCGCTGCCGCGGCGGCCCCGGGCGCTGCTCTTCGACATCTACGGGACGCTTCTCGCGAGCGCCGCAGGGGGCGACCCGCTTTCCGGGCTTTCCGGCGGCCGGAAGGGGGCGGGCGACGCGAACTGGGCCGCCTTGGAGGCCGAGCTGGCCGCGGCCGGCATTCCCGGGGAGGCGCAGGACTTCGCGCGGGAGGTCGGGGCCCTGATCCGGGCGGCCAACGACCGGCGGCGCCCGGCCTGTCCCCACCCCGAAGTGGACATCGAGCGCCTCCTGGGCGAGCGTTTCCCTTCGGCGGAGGCCGCGAGGCTCCGCCGCCTCGCCGTCCTTCTCGAGATCTCGCTCAATCCCTGCGCTCCCATGCCGGGCGCCCGGGAGACTCTCGAAAGGCTGAGGCGGGACGGGAGACCGGCCGGCCTGGTCTCCAACGCCCAGTTCCCTACGCCCCTCCTTCTCGAGGCGCATTTCGGGGAGCGCGGGGAGAAGTGGCCCTTCCTCGCGGAACTGTCGTTCTTTTCCTATGCCCTCGGCGTGGCGAAACCCGACCGCGGGGCATTCGACCGGGCGGCCGCGGTCCTCTCGGGCATGGGCGTCGAGGCCGGGGAGGCCGCGTACCTGGGCAACAGCTTCGACAATGACGTCGCGCCCGCCAAGGCGGCGGGCTTCATGGCCGTGCTCTTCGCCGGCGACGGACGCTCCTTCAGGCCTCCCGGCGCAGCGTCGGCGATCGAACCGGACAGCGTCGTCGATTCGCTGGCGGCTTTCGCCGCCCTGGCCGGGCTCGGCTAGCGCTTCTCGGGGATGGTCGGTTTGTCGGCGCGCCGCTGGTAGAATTTCTTCATGTACTCGTCGATGGTGAGCATGGGGGGGCGCTCCGTCGTCGGGATGTCGCTGAGCACCAGCTTGTTCTCCCCGTCCTCGTCGGCCAGCGCGATGTGCTGCTTGCCGAGCTCCTTCAGGATCTTGGTCTCCCCGTAGCGCTCGAGCCGATCGATGAAGGTGGAGAGGATGCCGAAGGACATCCGGCTCAGGGCCTCGATCGACTGGTTGCGGTGGATGCGCAGGTCCATGTCCACCTGCGCGAGGATGCCCGGGCCGAATTTGTGGTAGATGTCGATGAGGTGGCCCACTTCCACGCCGTAGCCCACGGAGAACGACAGCTGCTCGAGTATCTCCCTCCGGCCCGCATACTCCCCGCTCAGGGGCTGGACGAGCTGGGCGAGCTCCGGATAGAGCAGCGAGAAGAGCGGCCGCACGAGGATCTCGGTGACGCGCCCGCCGCCGCCGGCGGTGAGCCCTGTCGAGGAGCGGATGGGGCGCTTGTAGAAGGCCTTCACGTAGCCGATCTGGTCGTGCTCGAGCAGGGGGCCGACCAGGCCGTACAGGAATTTCGGATCGATGTTGACGATGTCGGCGTCGATCCAGACGATGATGTCGCCGCCGAGGACGTAGAGGCTCTTCCACAGGTTTTCGCCTTTGCCGCGGAACGTCCCGTAGCGGTCGAGGACTTCGGCCGAGACATGGACCTTCGCGCCGAACTGCGCGGCGATCTCCCGCGTCCTGTCCTTCGATCCCGAATCTATGACGACGATCTCGTCGAGGAGGGGAAAGCGGTCCATGAGCTCGGTCTTGAGGACGAGGATCTCCTTGGCGATCGTGGCCTCCTCGTTGAGCGTGGGGAAGGCGAGCGATATGCGCAGCCCTTTTTTCTCCTTCAGCTCCACGAGCGCGCGCTTGTCCCTGAACGCGCTCGAGTGGAAGGTGTAGCGGAGGATCGACTGGTTGTCGTTCATTGGCTCTCGTCTCCCCGTGTGTCGCGCATCGTCGCGCATCGCTCGACCATCAGAAGCAGCTGCCGGAATCCCGTAGCCATCGGCTTGAGTTCGACATAGTCCTCGTCGGCCGTCTTCTTGCCCAGCGTGATGCCGAGGGCGATGCCGGGAATGCCGAAATCGTTCAGCATCGCGACCTTCTCCGAGATGATGCCGATCTCGGGCTTGAGCTTGAGGGTCGAGAGCGTCACGCGCAAGGCGTCGGTCAAGGGCGCGTTCTTCATCGAGTCGCCCACGGAGTGCTGGGATCTGACGTCCACCTCGACGGTCGCGCCCGCTCCCGCCGCGGCTCTCGCGGCCGTGCCGGAGACGACGTTCTTGATGGTTTCCAGCATCCGTTCCTCCTCGGCGAGGATCTCGATGTCCATGGTCCCCTCGGTCGGCCAATGCCCGTAGCCGACGCCCGATTCCATGCGGGCGATGTTGACGGTCGCGGCTTCCTTCGCCTCCCAGCTCACTCCCCCTATCTGGAAGGCGATCGAGCCGAGCACGGCCGCGGCCGAGGCCGTCGAAGCGCCCCCGGACCCGATCGAGAGCAGCTCGCGCTCGGGCGTGCGCACGGTGATCGTGAGGCGGCACGAGCCGACCTGCCGCGATTCGACGACACCGAAGCCCGTGCCTCGGATCATGATTCCGCAGGATATCCGGTCGCCCCACAGCTCGAGGAAGTGGCGGAAAGCCAGCTCCTTTTCGTCGACCGAGGACGAGCGCGTGAAGACGAGGAGAAGATTCTTGTCCAGGTGGAAACCGGTGGTCTGGGCGTACTCGGCGAGCACGACGAGGGCGGCGACGCCGAGGCTCGTCTCCCCGAGGCCCTGGCCCGAGGCGCGCTCGTCCGTCAGGTTGACCGCGCTTCCGAGGGCCGAGTAGTCGCTGTCGCCCACCTCGGCCGCCACCAGGAGGAAGTTCCGCTGCGTGCCGAAGGCCGGGAAGAGGGCCAGGATGTTGCCCCCGTCGTCGACCTCGACATTCGAGATGCCGAAGTCCGCGAGCCTTCCCGTGATGAAATCCATGCGGAGCTTCTCGCCGTCGCTCGGGGAGGGGATCTGGTTGAGCAGGACCGCGTCGCTGACCATCCTGGTGACATAGCCGCTTATGTCGACTTTCTTGAGATCCCTGAGGAGCTTCCGGGCCTTCCTGCCCCTGAAAATCCAGCGGAATATTCCCGCGACGCGGCGCAGGAGCAGCTTGAATCCATTCATCTTCGATCCTCTATTCTCCGGTCGTCGTCCGGATTCAGCGACCGCCGAGCCGCGGCGAATGCGCTAGAAGCCATCGGCGAATCCCAGGTAGACCGCCACTCCGGCCAGGAACCCCAGCAGGGCGAGAGGCGTTATGCGTTTCAGGTACCAGCCGAAGGATATGCGCTCGATCCCCATGGCCGCGATGCCCGCCGCCGAGCCGATGACCAGCATGCTTCCGCCGGTGCCCGCGCAGTACGCGAGCAGTTCCCAGACCCGATGGTCCATCGGGAATTTGTCGAGGCTGAACATCCCCATCGCAGCCGAGACCAGGGGGACGTTGTCGACGACCGAGGAGAGGAAGCCGAGGATCACCACCATGAGATCCTGGCTCCTGACCTTCGCGCTGAGCCAGGCCGAGGCTTCGGCGAGAACGCCCGCGGTCTGCAGCGCGGCCACCGCGAGGAGAATGCCGATGAAGAACAGCAGGCTGGGCAGGTCGATCTCGGCGAAGGCGCTGGCCGGCCCCAGTCCGGCCCTCTGGTGCTCGGGCTTGCCGCGATGCATGAGATCGGTGATGAGCCAGAGGATGCCGAGGGCGAAGAGGATGCCGAGGTAGGGCGGCAGGCCCGTCACGATCTTGAAGAACGGCACGCCCACGAGGAGGGCGATGCCGATGACGAGCACGGCCCTGCGCTCCGTCGGAGAGGCCTGAACATCTTTTGCCGCGTCCGGGCCCGTATCCAAGGCCTGTCCCTTCACGAAGAAGGTGGCTATGGCCAGAGGCACGAGGAGGCTGACCAGGCTCGGCAGGAAGAGTCGGGCGATGATGCGCTGCGCCGATATCTGCCCGCCGATCCACAGCATGGTCGTGGTGACATCGCCGATGGGCGAGAAGGCGCCTCCGGCGTTGGCCGCCACGACTATCATGCCGGCGAAGAAGAGGCGGTTCTCGGATTTCGTCACGAGCTTCTGCGAAATGGCTATCATGACGATGGTCGTGGTGAGGTTGTCGAGGAAAGGGGAGAGGAAGAAAGTCAGGAACGAGACTATCCAGAGCAGGCCGCGCAGGTTCTTCGTCCTGATCCGCGAGGTGAGGATCGCGAATCCGTCGTGCTCTCCGATGACTTCCACGATGGTCATCGCCCCGAGGAGGAAGAAGACGATGGCCGCAATCTCGGACAGGTGTGTCTCGAGTTCGCCGAGGAGCCCGTGCCCCCCCGAACCGGTCAGGGCCAGGATCACCCAGAGGATACAGCCTAGAATGAGCGCGGAGGCGGCCTTCTCGACCCTCAGGCGCCGCTCGAGAGCGATGATGAAATACCCTATTATGAATGCAATCGATAGTATGGACATCGCAACTCCCGTATCCTTCGGCCTGCCGAGTGCGGCGGGCAAATGACGGCGAACTCCGCTTCGTCGTCTCTTGCGATGATCGCAGGTCGCGCGCCTTCTGTCCAGCGCGAGGTCAGCCGACGACGCCGAAGTTCATGATGACCGTCCGCAGCCTCTGCTCGAGCAGCTCGTAGGAGAAGTATTTCCTGCCGAGCTCGAAATTGCGCTCGGTCGCCTCGCGGCGCAATTCCGGCTCGTCGAGGAAGCGGCGGACGTGGCGTACCGTCTCGTCGGTGATGTAGGTGTCCATGAGGGCGGTCTTGAAGCCTATCGGCTCGATGTCGCTCTCGAATATCGAGTAGCGGTTCACCATCACCGGTTTCTTGTAGAAGATGGCCTCGAGGAAGGCGTTGCCGAAGCCTTCGTAGGCCGAGGGGTAGGTGACGAGGTCGGCGTTCGCGTAGCAGTCCCAGAGATCGTAGATCTTCCCTCCCTCCGGTCCCGAGCCCCGGGAGGTGCCGAGCAGGGGCGAGCCGGCGACGAGGTCGACCTTGAGAAAGCCCGCGTACTCCGCGATCCTGCGGTAATAGTCCGTGCCCTCGTCGCGCTCCTGGTGGCTCACGAGGAGCTTGACGCGCCGCTCGCCGAGGCGGCTCACGAGCTCGATGGCGTGCTCGATGCCCTTGCGCGCGATGACCCGCGTCGGCTGGAGGAAAAGGAAGTCTCCTTCGCCCATGCCGAGGTCGGCGCGGAGCGTGCGGTTGTACTCGTCGACGCCCCGCGGCCGCGCCGCGAAGTCGTAGACGTTCGGTATGACGGTGCTCGACAGGCCCCGGCGGCGCCCGAGCTGGGCGCGGGCCTCGGTGTTGATGACGACGTGGTTGATGGAATGGAGCCGCGGCGGGAAGGCCATGTCGAGGTAGTCGTCGACGCCGCTCATGAGGAACCTCTGGCGCTCCCAGAAGAAGTCGTGGTGATGCCCGATCGCCGGCATTCCCGTCTCGGCGATCACCTCGGTGATCGCGAGGCCGAAGGGAATGTTCATCGGTATCGACAGGGCGTTCTCGACCACGAGGAGATCGATGCGGAAATCCACGATGAAGCCGTACAGGGATTTCTTGAGGAGCTGGCGGAGATAGTGGATCTCGCCGGTGATTTCCTCGTCCCGCTCGGTGACGCCGAAGCAGAGCGTCTGCAGGGCCGCGACGTCGGGATGGCCGAAGTAGGCTTCCTCGACCAGCATCGTGCGCTCGGCCGGACGGTCGGAGAGGCCGCAGTAGTAGTAGCACTCATAGCCCATCCGCCCCAGCACCGTCGCCCACTTCTCGGTCTCGAGCGACACGCCGTCCGTGCCCTTGAAGCGGGTGGACACGAAGCCTATGCGGCGGATGTCGCGGGTCCTGGTGAGATACACGCTTCAGCCTCCTTCGTACGTTCCGTCGATCCAGATCCAGCCCCAGGGCGGAAGCTCGACCTCGCGGCCCCGAAGCGCCTCGCGGGCCGCGGCGCCGGGACCGCCCGGGCCTTCGCCCGAGGCCAGGCCGCCGCTCGGGCGGAAGCCCTTGGGCATGGTGCAGGCGAAGGGCCGCGGCGAGACGTTGACCAGGGCGAGGACCGAATCCGCCCCGGCGCCGCGGACCAGGCCGAAAAGGGGACCGCCCGCCCCGCTCGCGCCGCCCCGGGCGGCGGCCTGCTGCGCGGCGTCGGCGCTCCGTGCCGGATCGCGGCCGGGCGCGGGACCGCGGCGCGCCGTCGTTCCGAGCAGTTCGCCCGAGCCGTCGGGGGCGAGGACGCGTTGTGCGGCCGAGGGAGCGAAGGCGGATCGCCGCGAGCGCTCGCGCAGGAGCTCGCCGAACCCGCCGAAGACGGCGCCGCGGAGCGTGGCCGGATCGTCGAGCTCGCGCTCGAGGGCGGAGGCGTCGAGGCGTTCGCGGTTGATCGACCTGGCCGAGCCCTCGAGGCCGGGGCCTTCCTTCCAGTTGCCCGAGCCGACGAGGCTGTGGAAGTAGAGGGCGGGGACGCCGGCGAGCGAGAGCATCGCGGCGTGGGCGGCGAGCATGGCGCGGACCCGCTCCGGGACGGGGGCGGCTGGATCGGCCAACGCGTCAAGGAAGCTGCAGTTGAGCTCGTAGGGCAGGGGGCCCCGCGGGCCGCTGCGCTCCGACACGAGGCCGCCGCGCGTCCGCACCTTCTCGACGATGCGCCCCAGCTCCGCCTCCGGGAGGAGGCCGCGGGCGGGCGTCAGGCCGATCCCGTCGTGGCTCGCGAGGAAATTGACGAAGGCCCTGTCCGGCGCTGGCTCGGGGAGGGCGGCGGCCCATGCTGCGAGATGGTCGGCCCGCTCGGCGACGAAGGCGTGGAGGACGAGGGGCGGCAGGGCGAAGTTGTAGACCAGATGCGCCTCGTCGCCCGAGCCGAAGTAGGAGACGTTCACCTCGTGCGGCAGGTTCGTCTCGGTCAGGAGGGCGGCCCCGCTGCCGGAGAGCTCGATCAGCGCGCGAAGCAGTTTCACGAGGACATGGACCTTCGGCAGGTCCACGCAGTCCGTGCCGTCTTCCTTCCACGCATAGGCTATGGCGTCGAGCCTGACTATGCGGACTCCCCTGGCGAGGTAACCCAGGAAGACATCGACGATCTCGAGCAGGAGCTCGGGGCTCGAATAGTCGAGGTCGGCCTGGTCCGCGCTGAAGGTCGTCCATACCCGCAGCGCCGCGCCGTCGCCGCGCGCGAACCGGGTCAGGAGAGGATGGGTCCGCGGCCTGAAGACCAGCGAGGCGTCGTAGCCCTCCGGCCGGGTGATGAAGAAGCGGGCGTAGGGCTCGCGGCCTTCGAGGAAGGAGCGGAACCACTCGCCGCGCACGCTCGCGTGGTTCAGGACGAGGTCGAAGGCGAGGCCGAAGCTCTTCCCGATGCGGGCGATGTCCTCCCACGAGCCGAAGGCGGGATTCACCGCGCGGTAGTCCATCACCGAGAAGCCCTCGTCCGAGGATGAGGGGAAGAAGGGGAGGATGTGGATGTGCGAAACCAGCCCGGCGAGGCGGCGCTCCGCGAAGTCGGCGAGGGCGGCGAGCGGAGAGCCCGCGCCCCCGCGCAGCATGTCGGCGTAGGCGATGAGGACGGCGTCCCCCGGGGAAAACGCCGGGCCTTTCCGGCGCGGTTCCTCTCGATCCGGGGCGACCGGTCCGTTTCCGACTCTGTGCGGAAAATGCCGCCGCAGCGCCGCCAGCAGGGGCTCGAGCAGCTGGAGTCCGCGCCCCGGGTAGAGGCTTTCCAGGAGCGCGGTCAGCCGTTCCGATGTCGTCCGCATGCGGATCCTCCCTTCGGGCGCGGGGGCGCTCCGGCATCGTGGCGGCAAGCTGGTCGGAGAATCATTCTGCTCCGCTCCGATCGGCGCCGCGGTCCCCTCCCGGGATGGTGGAGGCCGATCCGTCGCGCAGCGAGGTGTAGGCCGGAGTCAGTATCTCGATGCTCGCCTCGGCGAAGGAATCCTGGATGGCCTGGTGAAGGTCGGAATAGGTCTGGACCATGTGCGCCGGATCGGCGGTCGAGGCATTGATCTCGTACTTCACCGAATAATCATCGAGGGCGATCTGGAGCACGAAGGGCTTCGGCTCGGAGAGCAGACCCCGGACTCGCGCCGCCGCGGCGAGGAGCGCCGCGTGCACGTCGCGCCAGGGGACCTCGTAGCCGATCGTGACCGAGGTATGGAGTATGAGCGGAGTTTCGGGGCGCCCGGACGAGAAGTTGTCGACCTCGCGAGAGAGCACGAGGGCGTTCGGTATCGTCACGATGACATTTTTTATGGTCTGAACTCTCGTGACGAGAAGTGTCTTTTCGACGACGTCACCGAACGTATTTCCTATCTGCACCCGATCGCCTATCCGGAAGGGACTCATGTAGGTGAGGGCGATGCCGGCCATCAGATTCCCCACGAAGGAGCTCGAGCCGAGGGACAACAGCACGCCGAGAAGGATCGCGACGGAACGGAAGGCCTCGGATCCGGAGCCGGGGATGTAGGGGAACACCATGATGAACGCGAAGACTATGACTGCCAGCCTGAGGAGCTTGTAGGTCGTCCGGGCCCAGTCCTTGTCGAAGCGGGCCAGGCCGAGCCTTCCCGCCTCGACCTCGCTGAAAAAGGCCTTGAGCAGCCTCAGGACGATGCGGGCGATGACGATGATGACGACGGCGAAGAGGAACTTGGGTATATACGCGATTATCGCCGAGAGGATCGGCCCGAGCAGTCCGGAGACGAATCCGAACATCGCCTGGGACCAGGACCAGGTGAATCGAAAGAACCCGAGCACGAGCGCGGCGAGCATGACGATCGAGAGGATCAGGAGCGCCCAGCCGATTATCCTTATGCCGAGGAGGATGGCCCTTTTTATCATGGGAGCGGACAGTACGGTGAAGGACTTGATGGAGAGCGCCTGGAAGCTCTCCGATCTCGACTCGATCACCGCGAGTATCGAAGATTCGATCGCGCGGAATGCGCGCACCGCGACGAACCACGCGAGAACGGCCACGAGCGAAAGCCAGAGGCCGCGCGCCAGCGCGAAGACCTGACCGGCCGAGGACGGCGCGATGATCAGGGCGAGCAGATGGACGGCGATCCAGGCGATCGCCGATATCGCGAGGATGCGCAGGTAGCTGAGCGCGATGCGGAGGGCCTCCCGCAGCTGTTCGGCGTCCACGATTCGCAGCGAACGGATATGGATCACGGGCCAGCGCGTCCGTTCGCGGAGCGCGCGGTCCAGCCTCCTGAACATTGCGCGTACGGCCAGCAGGAGGAGCGTCGCGGCGGCGAGCGTCGCGGCGGTCAGCACGATGGCGAAAAGCAGGCTGTCGGCGGCGAGAGCGGCGAAAGACTGCGAGAAGAAGGCCGCGACGCGTTCGAAGAATCCTCCGGCTCCGAGGGCTGCCGCGCCCGTCGGCGTGGTCAGGTCCGTGCCATGGGGAATGCCGACGTCCATCACTTCTCCTCTTCCTCGCCGGTCCCGTCCCGCCCGGAAAAGGCGTCGAGGCGCTCGCGAGTCGTGCCTGCCGATCCTCGCCTCAAGCATACCGGAGGCCGCCATAATACGCAAAAGCCGCCTCGGAAGGCGACCCTCGCCCGGATCATGCCTGCGCTTTGTAGGGCAGGTCCAGGTCGAGGGCCGCAGCCTCCTCGGCCTCCTGCGCGTTGAGGGTCGGCAGGTAGGCGGCGAGCATCTTGGACACGCGCCGATCGAAGACTCGATGGAAGGAGGGAGCCAGGATCGACTTGAAGCCGCGCCGCGCCTTGTGCGGGCTGCCCATGCCGGGGTCGAAGGAGCCGATGCCCCGCTCGAGCGCGTATTCCAGGGGCAGGTAGTAGCAGAGCTCGAAGTGCAGCCCTTCCTCCTCGCGGAGGGTTCCCCAATAACGGCCGTAAAGCCGGTCGCGCCCCTCGAAGAGAAAGGCCAGGGCGAAGGGCTTCGCGGCGCCGCGATCGAAGGCCGCGGAAAGCGCCCAGCCGGAGGGCATGAACTCGGGGAGTCGCAGGAAAAAATCGCGGGTGAGGAACTGGGCGGCCCAGGGGCCGAAGCGCGCGTTGTGCGATTCGTAGAGGTCGGCGAGCAGTTCCAGCAGTTCGGGACCCGTCTCGGAGGGAGAGAGCATGCGCGTCTCGATCCCGGCCGCGCGCACCGCCTCGCGCTCCCGCCTCACGTTCCGCCGCATGTTCTTCGAGAATGAATCGAGGTAGCCGGCGAAATCGCCGTAGCCCTCGTCCGTCCACAGAAAGGCCTGGTGATCCCAGCGCAGCCAGTCCGGGGCCGCCCCGCCTGCGGCGTGGTCCGGCCGGGCATCGCCCCGAGGGCGAGCGGCGGGCGCGCGGACTCCGCCCGCCAGATTCGCCGCGGCGAACCCGGCGTCCGGCCAGAGCAGATGCACTCCGCCGAGATCGGCCTCGCGGGCGGCCTTTTCGGCGGCCCCCAGGGCCAGCGCGGCGACCTGGGCTTCGTCCTCGCCCGGGGCGGTCATCACCCGCCAGCAGGGAGCGGGCGTCGCGGGGACCATGCCGACCAGCTTCGGATAATAGGTCGCGCCGGCGCGGCCCGCGAGCTCGGCGAACTCGAAGTCGAAGACGAACTCGCCCCAGGAGTGGGCCTTGACGTAGAGGGGCGCCGCGGCGACCAGCCGCCGATTGCCGCCGCTTCGGACGAGAAGATGGGCGCCCGTCCACCCGGTCTCGGGCACGATCGAGCCGGAGGCTTCGAGCAGGGCCAGAAGCCCCCAGGACAGCAGCGGCGTCCCGTAGCGCTCCGCCAGCGCGTCCCACTCGGCGCGGTCGATCTCGGTCATGCGCGGCGCGAAGCTGATCTCGTAGTCGGCCATCCGCAGAAGATAACGCCGCGGCGCCCCTAAGGCGAGCCGGGCGCCGACAGCTCGATCCACAGGAGGCCGTAAGCCTCCAGCGCGGGGTCTCCGTCGACGAGTGGCCGATCGGAAAGCAGCTCCCGCGAGCCGCTGAGCGCGAAGGGCAGGGCGGCGGCCCCGAGGCGCCGCGGCTCGGGGGCGAAGTTGGCCGCCACGAGCACCCAGGGCCGTTCGCCCTCCGTCGGCTCCGCATCGGCCGAGTTCCCCGCGCCGGCGTTCGCTCGCCCTTGGGCTGTCGCTCGCCCTTCGGCCCTGGTCGGCCGCCGCAGGCAGAGGAAGAGGTTCTCGCCGGGGCTCGGTAGTATCTCGAAGGGGGCGTCCTGGGCGAAGGCGGGAATCGCGGTCCGCAGCGCGAGGTAGCGCGCGATCCGGCCGAAGAGCCTGGCCTCGAGGCTGCCGGGCTTCTTGCGGCGCCCGGCGGCTTTCCAGTCCATGATCGGGCGGTGCATCCAGCGATTGTCCTCAGCGAGCTCGCTCACGCTCTCCCAGGAATAGTCGTTGCGCAGGCCGATCTCGTCTCCGGCGAAAAGCATCGGAATGCCCACGATCGAGCAGGCGAGGCCGTAGAGGAGTTCGATGCGGCGCAGGGCGAGCTCGACCGCGGCCTCGTCTCCGGAGGCCAGCGCGGTCTCGAGTCCAGCGAGCGAGGCGCAGCTGCCGGAGATGCGGGCATCGCCGGTGTTCGGGTTTTCCATGAACAGGCGGCCCGAGGCCGGAGAGCCCGGGAAGCGGCCCGAGTAGTAGTCCAGGAGGAAGCGCCGGTGCAGACGGGGCTCGTAGCCGACCCGCTCGATCCGGCGGTCGTCGTAGCCGAGCCCTATGTCGTCGTGGCAGCGCACGTAGGAGAGCCAGGCGGTTCCGCTCGCGAGCCTCGTCTCCTCCCCCAGCGAGAGGGAGAGCAGCGAGGCCTTGCGCGTAGCCAGGGCCTCCCAGAGGAGGGCCATGAGCGAGGCGTGGTAGGCGAGCTGACACTCGTCCGCCTCGGCCGTGTCGAGATACCTGACGATCTCCGAGGGCTGGACGATGGCCTCGGCGAGGAAGGCGACCCCGGGCGCCACCACCAGGGCGCAGGCCTTGAGGAGCCGCACGATCGTGTGGGCCTCGTCCAGGTTCTGGCAGGAGGTCCCCGGCCGCTTCCAGAGGTAGGGCACCGCGTCGAGCCTGATGAGGTCGATGCCCATATTGGCCATGCCCGCGAGGACGCCGAGCATCTCGAGGAAGAGCTCGGGATTCGACCAGTTGAGGTCCCACTGGAAGGGGTGGAAGACCGTCATCACCCAGGACTCCAGCTCGGGCACCCAGGTGAAGTTGCCCGGGGCCGTCTCGGGGAAGACCTCGGGCATGGCGGCTTCGAAGCGGTCGGGCATCGTCCTGTCGGGAAAGACGTAGTAGTACTCGCGGTGGCGCCGATCGCCGGCCTTGGCCGCCAAGGCCCAGGGGTGGTCGTCGGCGGAATGGTTGAGGACGAGGTCGGCGGCGAGATACATGCCGCGTCGGTGGAGCTTGTCGGCGGTTTCCACCAGCTCCGCCTCGGCGCCCAGGCGCGGATCGACGAGGAGGTAGTCGCTGATCGCGTAGCCGCCGTCGCTGTTGCCTGCGGGGCAGCGCCAGAAGGGCATGAGGTGCACGAGCTTGACGCCGAGCTCTTCGAGGTAGGGGATCTTCCTCTCGAAGCCGCGCAGGTCGCCCGCGAAGCGGTCGAGGTAGAGCATGTAGGCGGCGAGGCCCGGCTTGAGGTACCAGGGCTCGGAGCGCTCCCGCTCGCGGTCGAGGGCTTTGAGGCGCTCGGGCCGGGCGCGGTAGGCGTCGCGCAAGGTCGCGAGGAGGCGGGCGAGCTGGTCCTGGAAGTCGGGGTGATCGCCGTAGAGCGAGGAGAAGAGTTCGAAGATAGCCTCGCCCGCAAGTCCGAGCCGGGCGAAGAAGGCCGCGTCGCCCTCCTCGGTGTCGAGCAGTTCGAGTTCGCGCTCGATTCGGGGATGAGTCTTCACCGTCCGCCCTCCGCCGCGGGCCAGGCGAAAATGGATAGCCGCTGCCCGCGCATTCCGCCCTTATACCGCCGCATGCCGACGGTGTGTCAAGGGCGCCCGCGGCCTCGGAACCGCGGCGGGGAAGAGCGGCCGCAGCCTGCCGCCGGCTCAGGCTTGGAAGTGGCGTCTGCGGTACTCGGTCGGCGTGACGCCCACGAGCTTCTTGAACACCCGGGCGAAATAGGCCTGATACGAAAAGCCGAAGATCTGCGAGATCCGCATGATGTCCAGCTGGGTGGAGCGGAGGTAATACTTCGCCTCCTCGACCTTCACCCTCCGGACATAATCCACGAACGATTCGCCCAGAGCCTTGCCGAACTGGCTCGAGAGGTGCTGGACGCTGACACCGAGTTCCCTCGCCGCGCCCTGCAGCGAGATCTCGCGGTCCAGCCTGGCTTGGATGTATTTCACGGCCCGCCAGACGAGGACGTTGCGCCGCTCCGCCATGTGCCGCCGGACGAGAGCGACGAAATCGGCGAGCATCCTCGCCTCCAGGCCTTCGAGGTCCGCTTCCTCGCGCGATCGTTCGATGTCCTTGATCGAGGCGTCGCTCAAGGTGAAGGCGATCTCGGCGTCGACCCCTCCGTCGATCGCCGCGCGCGTGAAGATGGTGCAGGAGGCGATGAGCGAGTTCTTGAGGGAGCGCACCCGGTCTCCCGCCAGACGCGCTCGGGACATCCGGTTGATCTCCTCGAGGATGGCCTTGGCCGGTTCGAGCTCGCCTGAGGCTATGTGGCCCGCCATGCGCCGCTCCAAGAGGTAGGGCGGATGGACGAATCGCCGTTCGAGGTTGTCGGTGTGTTCGCGGGTGATCGAGCTTGTGTCGGAATCCGGAGCGTCCATGACCCCAGTTTACATGAAAATTGTGACAAAACAACGAAAAGCGAATAAACCCGAGCGGCGGCGTTCGTCTATAGTCCCTGGGTAGTGGTATGAAGCCTTTCGAGTGGGTGGGAGAGCCGAAGATCATCCCAATCTGGCCCAATTCGGGACTGCAGAGCATGAGGGGAAGACAGTCCGGGCAAAGCGCGACGACCTATAGTTTTAGCTACCCCATTTATGCGTGGCACTTTCCCTTGACAGATGCGGAAAACGGTCCTAGGATTATGTAAGAGCTTTCATGAAAGTTCGGTCATCATGTCGAAGATCTACCGCTTTCGATGGCTATCCCTCCGGAATGCGGGTCTGATGGAGCGCTGGGAAGGTGGACGAAGTTACCGTATACGACGTCGCGAACGCCGCCGCAGTCAGCATCGCCACGGTGTCTCGAGTGATCAACTCGCCTGGGAAGGTTCGGGCCGAGACGAGGCTGCGCGTGCTCAAGACCATAGACGCCCTGGGCTTCGTGCCCCGCGCCGACGCCGTGGAGCGCGCCCGCAAACGGGGCGGGAGCATAGGCGTGCTGGCTCCCTTCTTCACCTTCCCGTCCTTCGTCGAGCGGTTGAACGGGGTCATCTCCGCCCTCGCCGATTCCTTCTACGAGCTCGTCATCTTCAACGTCGATTCGGCGGCCCGCCGCGACGCCTACCTCGTCAACGCGGCCTTTTCGCGGCGCATCGACGGTCTCATCGTCATGTCGATGCCCTTCGACGACGCGGCGGGCCTGCGGCTCGGCTCGCGCGGCATCGAAACGGTCCTCGTGGAGTTCGCCCGCCCGGCCTTCTGCGGCGTCCTCGTCGACAACGAGGCGGGCGGACGGCTCGCGGCGGAGTACCTCGTCTCGCGGGGGCGCAGGCGATGCGCTTTCGTCGGCGACAGCGAGGTTCCGTCCTTTTCGCTGCGCACGAGCGACGCGCGGCTCGCGGGCTTCCGGGAAGGTCTCGCCGCGGCGGGCTTTCCGCTGGCGGAGAGCCTCGTGTCGCTCGCGCCCCACGCTCTCGAGCTGGCAAAAGCCCAGGCCGTCTCGCTCCTGAAGCGGTCCGACCCGCCCGACGCCATTTTCGCGGCGAGCGACACGCAGGCCATGGGCGTCCTCAAGGCCGCCCGCTCAATGGGCTTGCGGGTGCCCGACGACCTGGCCGTGATGGGCTTCGACGATCTGCCGCTCGCCGACTACCTGGGGCTCACGACGGTGCGGCAGCCGCTCGTGGAGTCGGGCAGGATCGCCGCCGAGCTGCTCGTCTCGCGGCTGGAGTCGCGCGGCAGGCAGGTGCAGAACATCGAGCTGCCCCTGTCGGTCATCACGAGGGAGACCGCATGATCCGGCTTTGCGCTCCGGGACGGCCCGAGGCGGCCGGCGATTTTCCGGGGAAACTTTCGGGTTTTTCCGGAGCGCCCGGCGATAAGGCATTAAGCTTGAGCTATGGCTTTTTCACTTCGGTAAGAAGTGTGATTTTTCCAAGGAGGTAGAGCAATGCGAAAAGGTTTACTCGCCCTCGTGGCTGTCGCGGCATTCGTCGCCACGTCCGCTCTCATCTACGCCGATCCCCTGGCCGACGCCTATGCGGGCAAGTTCAAGGGGACGACCGTCACCATGAACGGGCCCTTCACCGACAACGACGCGGTGAAGTTCAACGAATCGGTCAAGGCCTTCGAGCAGGCCACCGGCATCAACATCCAGTACGAGGGTTCGAAGGAATTCGAGGCTTCGATCTCGATCCGCATCGACGGCGGCAATCCGCCCGACATCGTGGACTTCCCCCAGCCGGGGCTGCTGCGCAACTTCGTCAAGGCCGGCAAGGTCATCGATCTCTCCAAGGTCCTGGACATGAAGAAAGTCAGGGCCAACTACATCCAGAGCTGGCTCGACATGGGCACGATGGAAGGGCCCAAGGGCCCGATCATGGCGGGCATCTGGGCACGCGTCAACGTGAAGGGCGTCGTCTGGTACAACAAGAAGGCCTTCGACGCGGCGGGCTACAAGGTCCCGACCACCTGGAAGGAGCTCATCGCGCTCCAGAACCAGATCAAGAACGACGGCGACACGCCCTGGGCCATCGGCATCGAGTCGGGCGCGGCGACGGGCTGGACAGCCACCGACTGGACCGAGCAGATGATGCTCCGCACCACCAGCCTCCAGAACTACGACCGCTGGGTCGCGGGCAAGCTCAAGTTTGAGAGCCCCGAGGTCCGCAAAGCCATCCAGATGTGGTCGGATATCTGGTTCGGCAAAGGCAATGTATACGGCGGCCGCCAGGCCATCGCGACCACGAGCTTCGGCGACGCTCCCAAGGTGCTCTTCGACCATCCGCCCAAGGCCTGGCTCAACGATCAGGGCAACTTCGTCACGACCTTCTTCCCGGACGGGCTCCAGCCCGGCGTCGACTACGACTTCTTCCAGCTTCCCGAGGTCAGCTCCCGCTACGGAGCCCCGGTCGAGGTCGGCGGCGACATCTACGCCATGTTCAACGATCGCCCCGAGGTTCGCGCCGTGATGCAGTACTTCACCTCGGCCGAGTCCCTGAAGACCTGGGTCCAGTCCGGCGGAGCTCTCGCCCCGCAGAAGGATGCCCAGCTCGACTGGTACACCAATCCGGTGGACCGCCGGCTCGGCGAGCTTTTGAAGGACGCGAAGGCGGTGCGCTTCGACGGTTCCGACCAGATGCCCGGCCAGGTCGGCGCGGGATCCTTCTGGAAGGAAATGACCGCCTACGTGGCCGGTACGCATACCCTCGATCAGGCTCTCAAGAACATCGACGCATCCTGGCCGAAGTGACGTTCCGAGTTTAGACTTCTTGACGGCCGCCGCCCTTCCGGGCGACGGCCGTCTCGGTGCCGGAGGCAGACAGTGGCGAGACAGAGACGGGTCCTCAAGACCATCGGTTTCATCGTTCTTCTCGGTTTGACCGCGATTTTCCTGTACGGAGGCTTCGCCTTCCTCAAGAACTTCGGCGGATCGAAGCTTGTCGCGACGGCTCTGGCCATCGTCTGGGGCCTGGGTTCGGTCGCCCTGCTCTACTTCGTCCTCAACAGGATGGCCGAGAGCCTGCCCAGACGCGCTCGAGCCCTCGCGGTCCCTCTCGTGTTCGCGGGGCCCGCGCTTCTCATCCTGACCTGGTTTCTCGTGCTGCCAACCTTGCGGACGCTGTGGCTCTCGTTCTTCGACGAAACGAGCATGCACTTCGTGGGGCTCAGGAACTACGCCTTCGCCTTCACGAACAGGATCATGCTCGATGCCTTCCGCAACAATCTCCTGTGGGTGGTCTTCGGGACCTTGGCCTGCGTGGGGATGGGGCTCGTCATCGCGGTGCTCGCGGACCGAAGCCGAGGGGAGAAAGTCTACAAGGCCATCATCTTCATGCCCATGGCGATTTCCTTCGTCGGCGCGGGCGTCATCTGGATGTTCATGTACTCCTACAAAGGGGTGGGCTCCGGCATCCAGCAGATAGGGCTTCTCAACGCCGTCGTCGTGGCCCTCGGCGGGAAACCGCAGGCCTGGCTCCTGCTTCCCGTGTGGAACAACTTCCTGCTCATCGCGATCATGGTCTGGCTGCAGACCGGATTCGCGATGGTCATCCTCTCCTCCGCCATCAAGGCGATCCCCGGAGAAATGCTCGAGGCGGCGCGCATCGACGGGGCGACCGAGTTCCAGATCTTTTTCAGGATCATCATCCCCGCGATCCAGGGGAGCCTCGTGACGGTGACCACGACGATCGTCATCTTCAGCCTGAAGCTGTTCGATATCGTGCGCGTCATGACCGGCGGCAACTACGGGACCAACGTGATCGCCAACGAGTTCTACATGGAGCAGTTCACCTATGGCCAGACCGGAAGGGCGAGCGCCATCGCCATCGTCCTCCTCGTCGCCGTCGTGCCCATCATGATCTACAACCTGCGACAATTCGCTGAGAGGAGGGCGTTCAAATGAAGAAGCCCGGATCGATTCCCGGCCAGAAGTCCCGCCGCAGCCTCCTCGTCAACCTCGTCCTCGTTCTCATCTGCCTCGCCTGGCTTCTGCCCACAGTCGGCGTCCTGGTCACTTCCTTCCGTCTCCCCAGCGATATTTTCAACTCCGGCTGGTGGACTGTCTTTCCGCACCGCAGCTGGGTGAACGCGGGCGAAGTCAGGATCGATCCTTCGGTGGACGTGAACGGACCCATGACCATCGATGGGAAGACGGCGACCTTCGAAGAGTGGCGCAACGGCGTGGAAATCTCCCACGACCGGCGCCTCCAGTGGTACGGCAACAAGCGGACGCGCCTCCTCATCGAGCAGGATCTGCGCTGGGTGGGCTTCAACGCGGATCTCAACCTCGACAATTACAAGGGCGTGCTGACCGGCGGCACGGTGACCTACAAGGACGGCAACGGCAATACCATTACGCGACTGGGCAACAATTTCGGCGATGCCGTCATGAACTCGATAGCGGTGGCCGTGCCCGCGACCGTCATACCGATCCTCATCGCCGCCTTCGCCGCCTACGCCTTCGCGTGGATGGAATTCCCCGGAAGGAAAACCTTCTTCGTCCTGGTGGTGGCGCTGCTCGTCGTGCCCCTGCAGATCGCGCTCATACCCGTGCTGAGGGACTTCACCCGCCTCAAGCTGAACGGAACCTTCCTCGCGATGTGGCTGGCCCATACGGGCTTCGGTCTGCCTTTGGCGGTCTACCTTCTCTTCAACTACATAAGCCAGCTCCCGAGGGAGATTTTCGAGTCGGCCTTCATGGACGGCGCGACGCCGTTCACGGTGTTCGTGCGCCTCGTGATCCCCCTCTCCGTCCCGGCGCTGGCTTCCTTCGCGATCTTCCAGTTTTTGTGGGTCTGGAACGACTATCTCGTCGCGCTCATTTTCCTCGGCGACAAGAATCGCGTCGTGACGAGCGCCCTCGCCGCGATGGTCGGCGAGAAGGGGCAGGATTGGCACTACCTGACCTCGGGCGCCTTCCTCAGCATGATCATTCCTCTCATGGTGTTTTTCGCGCTTCAGCGCTACTTCGTGCGCGGGCTCATGGCCGGCTCGGTCAAGGGCTGAGGGCCGGTCCGGGAAATCGGCTACTTCCCTTGGATCTGGAGCGACTCGTCTTCGGGCCGGGGGGAGAGGAGGCGGCCCCTGCCGCGGTTGGCGTAGCAGTAGGCGCAGCCGGCCGGACAGGCGCCGTACTCGCCTATGTCTGCGCTGGGCGCGCATCGGCACCGGGGCCGCTGTCCCGGATCCCGCGCGGCCGGGCGCCTTCGTTCGCCCAACGTGTGCCGTCCCGGGGCGGCGGCGGCCGGGGCGTCGGGGCCCGTCCGCGCGTCGCCGAAGAGCCGGCCGATCAGCTCGGCGTCGACGCAGGCGCCCGGCTCGACGCCCAGGGGAGCGAGATCGAAGGGTTCGGCGCAGGAGACGCAGCGCATGCCGTGAGCGGCCGCGATCGAGGCGAGCCGGGCGAGCAGCGAGGCGTAGGGCTCGGGCGGCAGCCGAGGTGGCGGCGGCCCGGGCGGTGCCTCGGCCGATGGCCGCGCCGCCCCTCGCCCCCGGGCCTCGCGCGGCCGGGCGAAGAGCGGATCGGAAAAGCCCGAGCGCGTTATGCGCGCTCGGGTTTGCGCGTACTCGTCGACGAGACTCAGCGTGACGCGCTCGGTGCGGCCTTCGAGGGCGGCGGCCAGGGCCGCGAAATTGCGCAGGTGGAACTCGGCCTCGAGCCCGCGGGCGATCAGGATGGGATCGTAGCGCCACAGGACGCGACCCTTCCCCAGGAGTTCCGAGAGGCGGGCGAGGCTTTCGAGGGCGGCGGCGGGGCGGGGCACGCCCGGCTCGAGTGCGGCAGGATAGCCCGTCAAGGTCACGTGCACGATGCTGCGGACGCCGAGCTCCCCGAGCCGCTGCGCCCCCCAGGCGGCGAGGGGGCCGGGGTCGCGGGTCCACAGCGCGAGGCAGTCCATCTCGGCCGGATCGAGGGAGACGCGGCGGACGGAGCGCGCGTCGAAGGGGTTGCGCACGAGGCAGTACCCCGCCTCGATCCGCGCCACGAGCCATTCGAGGTAGTGGGCGGGGATGTCGCAGCGCCGCGAGGCTGAGACGATCACGGACCTTCCTCGGGCGCGCCGCTCCGCCGACCGGCCGCCGCGCCCTCGGGCGCGCGGCGGCGGCCGGGGGCCGCCGCCGAATGACCGCGAGCGTCGTCCCCGCCGGGGGCCGCGCGCCAATCGAAGTCTTCGTAGCGCGTCTTCCAGCCCCGGTAGGCGGGACCGCCGAGCCAGAAGGCCCCGATGTCCTGGCGCGCCCAGGCGAAGATCCGCGAGCAGCTGAGGCGCCTTGCCGCGGCGTCGGCCGTGAAGTGCCGCGCGGCGAAGTCCCGTTCCGCGGCCTCCAGCTCCTCGTCGAGGGCCGCGGCGGAGAAGATGCGCACGGCGGGGCTGGAGGCCGCGCCCTTGTTGAGCGCGAAGCAGAGCCGCCGATCGGGGCCGGCCAGGCAGAGCGCGCGCCGCGGGTCGCCCGAGCCGAAGGGACGCAGGGGCCAGGCGCGGGGCCGCCGGTTGCCGCGGAGGACGCCGTTCTCGATCGCGTCGAGCGAAAAACCGAAGCCGCCCAGTTCGATGACGGTGCGTATGAAAAAATCGGCGCGCAGGAGGATGTTCTCCCTGATGCCGAGTTCGACCAGGGAGAGCGAGACGCAGGCGTTGTAGAGGTTGATCCAGAAGGCCGCGCGCTCGCCTGGCCCTTCGAGGCTCCGCGGCTCGGCCTCGGCGAGCGCGCCGCGGAAGGGCGCGGCCGCGAGCCTGGCCATGGTCTCCGCCCGGGCGATCTCCCCGGAGGACGAGAAGAAACTTTCGCGCAGCTTCAGCATGGAGCGGGAAAAGGCGGCAGACAGCTCGACGAGGTCCTCGCTCATGGGACAGAGGATAGCCGCGATCGGTATGCGCGTCCAGCTCGGACGCGCGCCTAGAAGTCGAAGCGCACGAGGCCGGTCCTCACGGCCTCGCGCACGGCTTCTCCCCGGCGATTGACGCCGAGCTTGGCGTAGAGGCTTTCGAGATGGAAGCGGACCGTCCTGATCCCCAGATCGAGGACCGAGGCGATCTCGGCATTGGACCATCCGTCGGCCAGGTACTCGAGGATCTCGCGCTCGCGGCGGCTGAGGCGGCTCGCGCCCACTTCCCGGCCGCGTGGCTCCCGAGGCGGCCCGGTTCCGGGAAGGGTCGCGACGAGGTCGGGTAGCTCGCCCTCTCGGGCGAGCTCGATGCCCTGGGCCAGCGCCCGCCGCCCGAGCTCCTCCCCCGCGGCGCCTTCGACCTCCAGCCGGATCTTCAGCGGCCCGGAGCGCAGCCCCACGGCCTGCCTCCCCGGTGCCACCAGGCCCGGCCGCGCGATCCGTCGCCGTCCCGGCGATGCTCTCCGCGATGGACATCCTTCGGCCGGGCCGAGGGCCGAACCCGGAGCTCGAGCCTCTGCCCGCCGCGGACCAGGACGAGCTCCAGCTCCGCGTCCGGAACAGCCTCGTCCAGGATGGCCAGCAGCTCGGCCGGGCTTCGGGCCGCCTTCCCCCCGAGCGAGACGACGAGGTCGCCCGGAAGCAGTCCCGCGAGCGCGGCCGGGCCTCCCGTTTGGACATTCGCCACCATGAGGGCCTCTTCCCTCCCGTCGCCGAACAGGCTCGCGAAGCCTTCCGGAGCCTCGACCGGGACGGTCGAGACGCCGAGCCAGGCGCCGGAAGCGAAGCCGCGCTCGGCGATCGAGGCCGCGAGCCGGGCGGCCCGCCGGGCGCTCAGGGCCCAGCCTCGATTGCCGCCGCCGTCCGACACGACGAAGCCCGCCAGGCTGCCGTCGGGGGCGACGAGGGCGGCGCCCGCGAAGCCCGGGAATCTGCCGCCGTCCGTCTGGATATAGGCGTCCTCGCCCTCTCCGCCCGAGAAGCGGATCAGGTCGAGGCGCGCCTCGGGGCCCTGGGGCGAGGGGTAGGCGAGGGCGAGGACGAGGCTGCCCAGGGCGGGCAGGCCGTCCATGGGCGTGAAGGCCGAGGCGGGGCGCTCGGCCTCCAGCTCGAGGACGGCGAGAGAGAGCTTGGGGTCGAAGCCGACGACCTCGGCGGAAATCCGCTCCCCGCCGGCCGCGAGGATCTCGAGTCGGTCTCCTTCTTCGGCCTGATAGGCCGGGACGAGGAGATGCTTGCCGTCGAAACCGAGGGCGGTCCTTCCGCCGAGACTCGAGGGTACGTGGAAGAGGCGGGGCGAAGCCGCGGCAGCGAGAGCCGCCAGCGAAGCGGAGAGCGAAGCCAGATCGTCCATTCAATAGCCTCCGATGTGGAAGATACCTCGTCGCGGCGAAGGCGGGAAATGCGGCGCGACAGGGCTCATGGATAATTTCGCGCCGGCGGAGGCGTTCGTCGACGGCCGATCGGCCGGGTCGGCCCCACTTGCCCACGGCGGCGTCCGGCACTAGGATGTCGCCCCGGAGGCTCCCGCTTGCGTGTCCGCGGCTTCGCGGCGCTCTACAGCGCCGCAACGATCTTCGCCTTCACGTCTCTCTTCGTGAGACTGGCTTCCCGCTACTATTCGGGCCTCTTCATCTCGGGAGCGCGTTTCGTGATCGGCGCCCTGCTGTGCCTGGTCGTCCTCTTCGCGCATTTCGGGGGCGTCAAGCCCAAGCGGCCGGCCGTTCTGGTCCTGCGCGGGATCTTCGGCGCCGGCTCCATGGCCGCCACCTATGCGGCGATCTCGCTCACCGGTCCGGGGCGTGCGGCGCTGTTGTCCAATATGTACCCGCTCTTCGTGCCGGTCTTCGCGGCCCTCTTCTTCAAGGAACGCTTCAACCCCCGGACCCTGGCCAGCCTGGCGCTCTGCACGATCGGGGCGGTGCTGGTGGTGCGCGACGGCTCCGGCGCCGCCCTCTCCGGCGACCTCATCGCCATCTTCTCGGCCATCCTCGCCGGAGTGGCGGTCAACTTCGTGCGCCTCGCGACCGGGACCGAGAATCCCTTCCTCATCTACCTGAGCCCCTGCATCTTCGGCCTGCCCATCCTCTTCTTCGCCCCGATGCCCGCGGGCACGGGCGGCCCCGTCGGGCTCCTGCTGCTCCTCGGCGTGGGCGGCGGGGCCTTCGTCGCCCAGGCGCTCATGGCCTACGGCTACTCGAGCGTGCCCGCGGGCCGGGGCTCCGTGGTCTTCTACTGGGAAACGACCCTGACCGTGCTTCTCGGCGCCCTCCTCGCGGGCGAGCGCTTCAACCTGCGCTTCGCCGCGGGCCTGGTCTTTATCCTCGCGGGGCTCTGGTTCAACCGCGAGCGGCGAGCGGAGCGAACCGCTACGGCAGGGGCACTCTAGGCGGGCCTTGCACCGTTGCGTGCCGCCACAGTTCGATGCCTCGATGCCTCGATGCCTCGATGCCTCGACGCCGCGTGCCGGATGTGGCATGCTCGATCGCGATGCCGCTCGCCGACTGTCTTCTCTATAACGGACGCCTCGTCCTTCCCCGCGCGGTCCTCGAGGGCGGCGCCGTCGCCGTGCGCGGGGGTCGCATCCACGGGATCTTCGAGCGGGGCGATCGGCTGCCCTCCGATCTGCCGCGGCGGAACCTGGGCGGAGCCCTGGTGAGCCCCGGCCTTTTCGAGTTTCACATCCACGGGGCGGGCGGCATCCGCTTCGACGAGCTGGGCCGCGACCCGGCCGGGGGGGACCGGGCCGCGCAGGACCTCGACGCCGCGGCCGAGGCGCTGCTGCGCGCCCGCGCGGCCCTGCGCAGCCGCGGCGTCACCGGCTTCCTGCCCACGATGATCTACCGCGAGCCGGGCCTCTCGACCCTCGCGGCGGCGGTCGAGGCGGCCGGCCTGTCCGAGACCGCGCTGCCCGGGATCTATCTCGAGGGGCCCTTCGTCTCTCCGCGCCGCGCGGGCCGGATTCCACGCGACTCGATCCGCGAACCGGACACGCGCGAGCTCGGGCGCATCGTCAATCTGGCCCGCGGCCGGCTCCGCGTCATGACCCTCGCGCCGGAGCTGCCCGGCGCCAGAGAGCTCGAGGCCCGCCTGTCGGCCGTCGGCGTCCTGCCCAGCCTGGGCCACTCCGACTGCGCCCTGGATCGCATAACGCTTCCCGAGGGCCGCTTCTCGATCACGCACCTCTTCAACTCCATGTCGCCCTTTTCCCACCGGGAGGAGGGGCTAGCCATGCTGCCCTTCGTGGACCGGCGCCCTTTCGTGGAGCTCGTCGGGGACGGCCGCCGGGTGAACGAGGCGGCCTTGCGCATCTGCGCGGCCGCCGTCGATCCCGAGCGGCTCATGCTCGTCTCGGACGCGGAGCGCTCCGTCCCCGACCCCGCCGGCAGCGCCTCGAAGAGCCCGCCGCTCGGCGCCGAACTCCTCCGGACCTGGCTCAAGGTGACGGGAGCCTCGGTGCCCAACGCCGTGCGCATGCTCAGCCTGACGCCGGCCCAGGCTCTGGGCATCGACGATCGCCGCGGGGCCATCGCGATCGGGCTCGAAGCCGACCTCGTGGTCTGGGATGGGGAGTTCGAGACGGTGCGGGAGATACTCGACTAAAGCGAAAGAAAGCCTGAACGCGAAGGTCGCAAAGCTTGATGGCGGAACGGGGAGCCGGAAGCAGCTAACCTCGATGCGGCATGGAGGTTAAGCTTTTTCTCACGTAAAGCCGCAAAGTCGCAAAGATCTCAATGGGAAGCTTGCTATCCAGTGGGTAGTGGAATATCCAGACGATTGGTTACTATACTATCCAGGTACGCTGCGGGAGCACGAAGGCATCGCAGAGATCTGTGACGGAGGGGGAGTTTGGGCAATAACTCGATTCTATGCATGGGAGACAAAGAATGGAGTTTTTGTCAAGTTATGCGCCGATAGCGGGGCATTCGTATCCGACTGCGAACGCGGCCTTCGGGCATGGTACCGGAGGCGTGGAAGATAATAAATTATTTCAGTGTGAATCATTTTGGCACGGTTCTAGCATTAGGACTGCACCGGCCCTAGGCCGGATAGTCCATGGCAAAGGAGTGGTCGTATGAAAAAGACGATCGTCGCGTTATTCGCGGTTCTCCTCGTCGCGCTAACCGCACTGCCCGGCTTCGCCCAGGCGAGGCCGAGGATTCTCTTCATGCCCGGCGTCACCGATCCGTTCTACTACACGATGGAGAAGGGCATCAGGGCCGAGTGCGCCAAGGTAGGCGCCGATCTCGTCGTGGCCGAGTATCCTAGGGCCTGGGGTCCGGAAAACCAGATCCCCATCCTGCAGGCCACCATCGCCGCCGGCAAGTACGACCTCTTGCTCATCGCCCCCACCTCGACCGAGGCCTTGAAGGCCCCGCTCAAGCAGATCTACGACTCGGGCGTGGAGATCATCACGGTCGATACCTTCATCGGCGACGGCGACTATTCCAAGCCGAGCGACTACAGCTTCCCGCTCTCGTATATCGGTTCGGACAACTTCCTGGGCGGCAAGCAGATGGCCGAGCATCTGGCCAAGCTCGTCGGCGAGAAGGGCAAGGTCTTCTGCGAGGCCACGAACCCGGATGCCTCCTCGGTGCAGGACCGCGTGAAGGGCTTCACCGCCGGCGTGGCCGAGTTCCCCAACATGCAGCTGGTCGGCGTCGAGTGGTGCCAGGACGTGCAGCAGCGGGCGCAGGAGCAGACTCTGGCCGCGCTCCAGAAGAACAAGAACATCGTCGGCATCTTCGGCACCAACGTCTACTCGGCCCAGGGCTCGTATCAGGCCGTCGTCAACGCGGGCCTGACCGGAGCCGTCAAGATCTGCTCCTGGGACGCCACGAAGGACCTCATCGGCGCGCTCAAGAAGGGGCAGGTCGACATGGTGCTGGCGCAGAAGCCCGCCGAGATGGGCTCGCTCGCGGTCGACTGGGGCGTGAAGTACCTCAAGGACAAGGCGAACGTGCAGGTCCCGAAGAAGGTGATCCCCGGCTTCGAGTTCTTCACGCGCGACAACGTCAACGACCCGAACATGCAGCAGTACATCTATCAGTAGAAGAATAGAACAGCCGCGGAGGCGCGGTGACACGGAGTCTTGGGCGGGGAAGATGCCTGAGGGAGGCGCGGCAAGCGAGCCTTCGGAATACATCGGCTTCCGGCCTCGCCCGTCATTTTTCTCCGCGCCTCCGTGTCTCGGTGGCGAGTTCTCGCATCGCTTCGCGTATGCGATGCGCACCCTGTCTTCAATCCGAGCCGCGCGAGCTTTTGTGGCGTCGCGGTCGTGGAGGTTACGTATGGTCAGCGACACGGCCGCGTCGCGCGGGCCGGCGGCCGAGCCCGGTTCCGGCGGCTCGGGTCGATCCTCCGGCGGGGGCGCCGCAGGGCTCCTCGTGCGGAATTGGGCGGGATTTTTCCTGCTCTTCATGGTTCTCCTGTTTTCCTTCACGGGACGGAACTTCCTTTCGGTCGTCAACTTCCAGAACGTGCTCTACCTGCAGACGGTGCCCTTCCTCCTGGCCGCGGCTGAGACCTTCGTGATCATCACCGGGGGCCTCGACCTTTCGATAGGCTTCGTGATGGGGCTCGCCTCGGTCTCGGCCGCCGCGCTCATGCATGTGTTCCTGGGCATGGGCCTCCCGGCGCCCTGGAGCATCTTCTTCGGCTCGATCGCCGCCATCCTCGTCTCGATGATCCCCGGCCTGATCAACGGCATCGTCATAACGCGCTTCAAGGTGCCGCCCTTCATCGCGACCATGGGCATGTGGGGAATCGCGAACGGCGTCGCCCTCAAGATCTGCGGAGGCTTTCCCATCGCCGGCCTGCCCGATCGGCTGTCCAAGCTCGGGAACGGCTACCTGCTGTACGTGCTGCCGGGCTCCTTCGTCTCCTTCCTGGACAAGCCGCAGTGGTTCCCGGACGCGCGGATCCGCGAGCTCTGGCGCCTCGTGCCCTTCGGCGTCATCTTCGTCCTGGTGGCGCTGGCCGTGCTCTCCTTCGTCCTGAGGCGCGGGCGCTTCGGACGGCACACCTACGCCATAGGCGGCAGCATGGACGCGGCCCTGCGCTCGGGCATAGCGGTCGATCGCCATCTGGTGCGGATCTACGTCCTCTCGGCCTTTCTCGCGGGCCTGGCGGGCGTGTTCAACGTCTTCCAGACGGGGGTCGGCAACTACACCACCTTCAGCGCGATGTACGAACTGTTCGCCGTGGCCGCGGTGGTCATAGGAGGCGCGAGCCTCTTCGGCGGCAAGGGCACCCTGTGGCGCTCGGCCCTCGGCGTCCTCGTGCTCGCCTTTCTCGAAAACGGGCTGGACATTTCCGGCGTCCCGCCCTTCTATCGCTACATCGCGGTCGGCGTGCTCCTCGTGGTCGCGGTCACGATCGACAAGCTCTTCCCGGACCTGAATTAGGAGGAGTCATGGCAACGACATCGCAAGCCGAATCCACCGGCGCGCCCGGGAGCGGGGGCCGAGGCCTCGTCTCCTACTTGGCCAGCCGCTGGGTCGTCATCTTCCTCGTCCTCGAGACCGTCTTCTTCTGCCTCAAGGCGCCCGGCTTCGCCGACCTCAATTCCGCGCAGATCCTGCTCTTCTACGGCACCCAGGTCTTCCTTCTCGCCGTCGGAGAGCTTTTCGTCATCGTGACCGGGGGCATCGACCTCTCGGTCGGCTATATCCTGGGCTTCGCGTCGATCATCTCGATCAAGCTCATCGTCTGGCTCATGGGCCTCGGCCTCTCGCCGCTCCTGGCGATCGTGGCCGGGCTCCTGCTCACCCTCGTGATCGGGCTCGTGCCGGGTCTCATCAACGGCGCTCTCGTGGCCTACCTCAAGGTGCCGCCCTTCATCGCCACCTTCTCGATGCTCGGCGTCTGCCACGGCGTGTCGGAGCTGATCATCAACGGCGTGTACGCCATGGGCCTGCCCCAGCTCGCGGCCAACATCGGTTCGGGGCGGCTCCTCTATATCGTGCCCGGCGGCCCGACCGTCTTCTTCAACCGCCCGAACGTGGCGCGGGGGACGAAGATCTACGACATCGTGCCGAACATCGTCATCGTCGCGGTCATCGTGATCGGCATCTTCGCCTTCGTGCTGGCGCGCACGCGCTTCGGGCGCCACGTCTACGCCATAGGCGGCAACATGGACGCCGCGGTTCGTTCGGGCATCCCGGTGAAGCGGCGGCTCCTGCAGGTCTACGCGCTCTCGTCCTTCCTCGCCTCGCTCGCGGGCATCGCCTACGCCTTCATGTACGTGTCGGGCAAGGCCGACGCCGGGGCGAGCATCCTGCTCGACTCGATCGCCGCCGTCATGATAGGCGGCGCCTCGATGTTCGGGGGCTCGGGCACCGTCATCCGCACCATGGTCGGCGCCCTCATCATAGCCGTGCTGGAACAGGGGCTCAGGATGTCGGGCACGCCGACCTTCAACATCTACATTCTCGTGGGCGCCATACTGATCCTCGCCGTGATCATGGAGCGCTACATGCCGCAGCACAGATGAACGAGCCACGGAGGCCAACGATGGAATACCTGCTCGAAACGAGGGAGATCACGAAACGCTTCGGCGGACTGACCGCCGTGGACAAGGTGAGCATCGGCGTCCGCGCCGGCGAGGTGCTCGCGCTTCTCGGCGACAACGGCGCCGGGAAGTCCACCCTCATCAAGATGATCTCGGGAGTCTACCGGCCCGACGAGGGCGAGATCCTCATAGGCGGCAAGAAGGCCGACATCGGCTCGCCCATGGACGCCCTCGCCGCGGGCATCGAGACGATCTACCAGGACCTCGCCCTGGCGGAGAACCTGGACGTCGGCGCCAACATCTTCCTGGGCCGGGAGCGGATGAAGCGCAAGCTCGGGATCCTGCGGGTGCTCGACGACGCCGCCATGGCGAGCGAGGCCCAGACCGTGCTCGACCGGCTCGACATCCACATCCCTTCGCTCAAGAGCACGATCAAGACGCTTTCGGGCGGCCAGCGCCAGGCGGTGGCCATCTCGCGCTCGATCTACTGGGACGCGAAGGTGCTCATCATGGACGAGCCGACGGCCGCCCTGGGCATCGCCGAGCAGCGCAAGGTCCTGAGTCTCGTGAAGACGCTCAAGGAGCAGGGCATCGGGGTCATCATCATCTCGCACCAGATGTACGACGTGTTCGAGGTGGCCGACCGGCTCGCGGTGATGCGCCGGGGCGTCAAGGTCGGCGAGCGGATCGTGAAGGATACGACGCCCGACGAGGTGGTCGGGCTCATGGTCGGCGCCGAGACGGTCGGGAAAAAGCGTTAGGCAAGTCGGCTCGATCCGGGCATTCCGGGCGGCGCCAGGGAGGGACCATGAAGCTCTTCCAGAGGACGATCCTGTCCTTCGCGGGAGCCATCTTTCTCCAGGCCGCCCTCGCCGGAGCGGCGCTCGCGGCGATCTTCGGCTCGATGCAGAACGAGGACGCCGCGCGCGAGCTCAAGCTCGAGGCCGAGTCGGCCTACGAGTCGTTCAACGCGTGGAAGCTCGCGTTCTGGGTGGACATCAACGATCTCGCCCAGGATGCGGGCCTCTCCCGGCGCGTCGAGCGCGCGGGCGTTTCGCCGGTCGACGACTACGCCGTCGAGGAGGCGCTCAGGCGCTCCCTCGTGGGTTCGGTGGCCGAGTCGGTCTTCATGGCGGATAGGAGCTCCGGGGCGAGCCGCTTCCTGTACCGAGATCCGCACGACTTCGCCGCCCCCGACGGCACGAGGCTGTCGTTCACCCGCAGCCACCCCTACATCGAGATCATCTCCACGCCGGGCGGCCTCTGGTTCGTCGGCGCGGTGCGGATCGCTCCCCGGGCCCGGCGGCCCCTGGACGTCTTTCTCCTGAAGCGCATCGACGAGGCTCTCGTGAGCCAGCTCTCCTACGATCCCATGGTGGCCGTCGTCGTCTCCGACGGCGAGCGCGGCATCTTCGGCCGCTATGCCGGATCGTCGGGAGACGACCGGAACGTGCTCGAGAACGCGGTGGACTTCCTCGCCTCGATCGCGGGCAGGCGGCTCGAGAATTCCTACGTGCTCTTCCCGCGCCGCGACGGCCCCGGCGGCGTCTACTCGGCGGTGGCCCAGCAGACGGGGCTCGTCTCGACGTCCTCCGGCGAGGCCTCGCTGACCGTTTCGACGGTGCTCTCCTACGAACTGTACGCGGCGCGCGCCGCCCGGCTCAACGGGGCCGTGCTGGCGGTGTCGCTCATCGCGGCAGGCTTCACCATCATGGCGGCGCTGGCGCTGACCCGGAGCATCGTCGACCCGGTGCGCCGCCTCTCCGGCGCCATGCGGCGCGTGGAGGAGGGCGACTACAGCGCCGCCGTCAGGGTCCGGGCCTCGGGCGAGATCGGGGAGCTCGTGGCCGGCTTCAACGGCATGGCCCGCAAGCTCGAATCGGACAAGTCCGAGCTCGAGACCTACATCGAGGACATCGAGAGCCTGCAGCAGTACCGCGAGCGGGTCATCGACGCCATCCGCGAGGGGCTCGCCGTGGTCGACGCGGAGGGCCGCATCGAGAGCGCCAACCGCGCCTTCGCCGAGCTCTTCGGCCCCGATCGGCCCGCCGGCGCCGACCTGGCCGCGACGGGCGAGGGAGTCTTCGACCGCGAGCTCCTGGAGGCCCTGCGCGAGACCGCCGTCGACGCCTTCTCGCACGGACGGACCCTGCGCCGAAGCTCCGGCGGCCGCAGCTTCGACATCAAACTCTATCCCCTGGGCGCGGCGCCCCGGCAGGGTCGGGGGCGCTCCATCGTCATCGTCGAGGATGTGAGCGAGCGCCTCGCCGCCGAGGCCCGGATGATCCAGGCCGACCGGCTCGCGAGCATGAGCATGCTCTCGGCCGGGGTCGCCCACGAGATCAACAACCCCCTGTCGTCGATCCTCTCGAACGTGCAGAACCTCCTGAGCGAGACCCCGGGCGGCGAGTCCGGCGAGGCCTTGCGCATCGTCGAGCGCGAGACCAAGCGGATCGCGCGCATCGTGCGCCAGCTCCTCGACTTCTCCGCCCCGCGCTATCCCGGCGCCTCCTCCGAGCCCGCGCCGAGCTGCAGCCCCGCGGCGGTGATCGCCGACCTGGTCATGCTCGTCGGCTACCCCTTCCGCTCGGAAGGCCTCATCGAAATCGCGCAGGAGGTCGGAGCCGATGTGCCCGACGCGGCCATAGCCGAGGACGAGCTCAAGCAAGTCCTCCTCAATCTCATGAAGAACGCGCTCGAGTCCATCGGCGAGCGGGGCCGGATCGCGGTCCGCGCGGCCGCGGTTCCGGAAGGCGTCGAAGTGTCGGTGGCCGACGACGGGCCCGGCATCCCCGAGGGCGCCCTCGGCAAGATCTTCGACCCCTTCTACACCACCAAGGCCATGCGCGCCGAAGGGACCGTCGGCATCGGCCTGGGGCTCTCGGTGGTCTACGGCATCGTGACCACGAGAGGCGGGCGCATAGTCGCCGGAAACGGCCCGGAGGGCGGAGCGGTGCTCCGCGTCATTCTGCCCGCGGCGGCCGGGCGCAAGGAGGCATGACATGGCCGCGAGCGAGCGCGGAGTGCTCATCGTCGACGACGAGGAAGGGATCAGGATCGGGCTCGAGCGCTTCTTCCGGCGGGAGGGCTTCGACGCGGCGGTCGCGTCGACGGCCGAGGAGGCCCTCCAGTTCATGGAGAGTTCGGAGTTCGCCGCGGCGGTGATCGACGTGCGCCTGGGCGGCCGCGACCGCGGCGCCGAGCTCCTGGGCGAGCTGCGCTCGCGCGATCCCGACCTGCCGGTGGTCATGGTCACGGGCTACGGCAGCGTCGAGGCCGCGGTGCGCGCCATGAAAGAAGGCGCCTCGGATTACCTCTTGAAGCCCATCGACAACGCGCACCTCCTGGAGACGGTGCGCCGCAGCATCGAGCTCGTCCGCCTGCGGCGGGACAACGCCTATCTGCGGCGCGAGCTCATCACCAACCTGTACTCCCACGACATCGTCACGCGCGACGTCCGCTACAAGGCCCTCATCGACCTCGCCGACCGCGTGAAGGACAGCGAGGCGACGGTCCTCCTGACCGGCGAGAGCGGGACGGGCAAGGAGGTCATGGCCCGCTACATCCACTTCACCGGGGCGCGGCGCGAGCGGCCCTTCGTGGGCCTCAACTGCGCGGCGCTCTCGGAGAGCCTGCTTCTGTCGGAGCTCTTCGGGCACGAGCGGGGCTCCTTCACCGGGGCGGTGGAGCGGCGCCTGGGCAAGTTCGAGCTCGCCCATCGCGGCACCCTCTTCCTGGACGAGATAGGCGACATGTCGGGCGCGGTCCAGGCCAAGCTCCTGCGCGTGCTCGAGGAGTCGGGCTTCGAGCGCGTGGGCGGCACGAAGCGCATCGAGGTGGACATCCGCGTGATCGCGGCGACGAACAAGGACCTGCCCGAGCTCATCCGCCGCGGGGAATTCCGGAGCGATCTGTACTATCGGATCAACATAGTCAACCTGCGCCTGCCGCCCCTGCGCGAGCGGCGCGACGACATACCCCTCCTGGTCGACTACTTCGTGGCCAAGTACGCGCGCAAGTACAACCGCTCGGTGAGCGCCGTGGCCCCCGAGGTGATGGAGCTGTGGACGGTCCACGACTGGCCGGGCAACGTGCGCGAGCTGCAGAACGCCGTCAACCAGGCGGTGCTGCTCTGCCGCGGCAGGACCATCGACGTCGCCACCGTCATGGGCGCCCAGGCGCAGGTCAATCTGGTTCCGGCCGAGTGCCTCGAGGTGGAAACGGACGATTTCGAAGGGATAGCGACCCTGAAGGAGCTGCGCGACGCGGTCACTACACGCTACGAAAGCCGCCTCATCGAGGCGGCTCTGCGGCGCAACGCGTGGAACAAGTCCAAGACCGCCGTGGAACTCGGCGTGACGCGCAAGACCCTGGCGGAGAAGATGAGCGACTACGGAATCGTGGCGCGGAGCGGCTAGAGAGCCGCGGCGCGCTTCCGGACTTACTTCGCCGCTCGCCCGGCCTGGCGCTTGGCGCCGGTCTTGGCGCCCATCTTGACGGCGGCGGTCGCGGGGCGAGCCGTCTTCGCGGCTGCCGCGGATTTTTTCGCGCTCGCTTTCCTGGGCTCGGCGCTCTGCGATCGGGCGGCCTTGGCCGCGGCCGGCTTCTTGGCGGGGCCGGATGCGAGTTTCTGCGCCTCGGCGCTCACCAGGGACTCGAGGGTGAGCAGATCAGCTTGGAGCTTGTTCGCTCGGGAGTGGAGGATGAGGATTCTCTTGGCGATCTTCGCGTAGCCATTCGCTTTTGGCATCATTTCCCCTTTCGTTCGGCGGCGCCTCGCCGCGGCATACTGATCAAAGTGTAGCACGAAAGTCCGTCCGCGACAGCCCCCGGATGCGAAGATCGACTAACGTGCCGTTCGGAGCTCGGCGAGCTCGGGAAACAGCTCGACCGCGCGGGGCAGGAGCCCGTTGGCCCAGGCCAGGAACACGCCGTAGTTCGTCACCGGGACGCCGGCCTCGCCCAGTCGCCCGAGCTGGGAGAGGACCTCGCGGCGCGTGCGCATGCAGTTGCCGCAGGTGATGACCAGGGAGTAGGAACGCAGCTCCTCGACGCCCGGCATTTCGCGCGAGAAGGAAAAGCCCGCGGCCTTGGGCACGAGCTGCCGGAAGAGCCGCGGAATCTTGACCGTGCCGAGGTCCTCGGCCTGGCGATGGTGCGAACAGGACTCGATGACGAGGATCTTGGCGTTTTCCGGCAGATCCGCGATGGCCTCGACGCCGGCGAGGTAGGCGCGGATGTCGCCCTTCTTCCGGGCGAGGAGGATGGAGAAGGAGGTGAGCCGCTGGTCCTCGGGGATGTCGGCCGCGACCTTGCTGAAGGCCTGGCTGTCCGTCACCACGAGCGAGGGCCGCTCGCGCAGGAGGGGATAGAAGCGCGCGAGTTCCCGTTCCTTGACGACGAGGGCCGCGCAGTCGCGGTCGAGGACCTCGCGTATGGCCTCGACCTGGGGAAGGATGAGCCGGCCCTTGGGCGCGGCCAGATCGATCGGCGTGACGAGGAGCACGAGCTCGTTCTCGACGACGAGATTGTCGAGAATGCCCGGCTCGGGGCGCACGCGGTCCGCGAGGGCCATGAGGCTCTCGCGCAGCTCGGCGGCGCCGCGGCCCGTGAGGTTGTCCGCGCTCACGATGGCCTGGGCTCCGAGGGCGGAGAGCCACGCGTCCTTGCGGGGATCCCGAGCGCGGTCGTCGAAGGTGAGGGCGACGACGAGGGGGGCGGCGCCTTCAGCGGCGACCTCCGCGAGCCGGAGCTCTGCGGGCTCGGGGGGGCGGTCGGCCGGGGTCACGAGCACGCGGATGTCGGCGACCTCGAGGGCCGCGCGGCTGCGCTCGACGCGCAGGAGCCCGAGCGCGCCCGAGTCGTCGAGGCCCGCCGTGTCCACGACGAGGGCCGGGCCGAGCTTCCCGAGCTCGATGGGGCGGGAGACCGGGTCGGTGGTCGTGCCCGGCTCGGGCGAGACTATCGAGACGTCGCGCTGGAAGAGACGGTTCATGAGCGAAGACTTGCCCGCGTTGCGGATTCCGGCGAAGACGATGCGCACGCGCTCGGCGTTGGGCGCTCCCGAAGCGATCATGTCTGGTTCCCTCCCTCGGGGACGTAGCTCGTCGCCCGGAACGGATCGAAGCGGCGCGCGATCTCGGCGCGGGGCATGCCCGTCTTGCGCGACACGAGGTCGATGTACTCGTCGAGGCGCGCGGCCGCGGGATCGGCCCCGCCGGCGCGCTCGGCTCCGGCGGCAGCCGCGGGATCGGTCCCGCCTGCGTGCGCAGTCCCGCCGGCGTGCGCAGTCCCGCCGGCGTGCGCAGTCCCGCCGGCCCCGCCTGCGTGCGCAGTCCCGGCGGCCCCGGCCGACGTGAGCGCGGCGGGCTCCGCCTCGGCGCGGATCTCCGCGGCGAGTTCCTTGACGCGCCGGTAGCCGAGCGCCGGCGAGAGCAGGTTCAAGAGGACGTTGGACTGCGCGAGTCGCTCGGCTATGCGCTCCCTCCGCGGCTCGAGGATGGGGATGAGCGAGCGGGACAGGGTCGTGAGCGCGGCCGAGAGCGAGGCTCCCGCGGCCATGAGCGCCTCGGCCAGGAAGGGCAGGTAGGCGTTGAGCTGGAGCTGTCCCTCGAAGGCGTAGTCCCGGGCCGCCGCGGCCTCGTGCTCGGCGGCCATGGCCTGCCCGCGGCCGTACTCGAGGAGCACGGGGTTGGACTTGGCCGGCATGATGGTCGAGCCGTACTGCCGCTCGGGGTGCCGAAGCTCGCCCGAGAGGCTGGAAGTGTACAGAAGGAGGTCTCCGCAGATGCGCTTGAGGTTGCCCGCGCAGAGTCCGATGCCCGAGGCCGCCTCGGCCAGCTTGTCCTGGTGGGCTATCTCGTCGGGCAGGTTCTGGCTGCGGCTCAGGGGCAGGCCGGTGATGGAGCGCAGGCGGCGCTCGGCCGCGTGCATGTAGGCCGGGCTCGCGGCGAAGCAGGTGCCGATGGCGGTGCCGCCGAGGGCCGTGGTCCGGAGGCGCTCCTTGAGCTTGTTGAAGCGCCAGCGGTCGCGCTCGATCGAGCCCGCCCAGGCGCCGAAAATCTGGCCCAGGCGGATGGGCAGGGCGTCCTGGAGCTCGGTCCTGCCCGCCATGAGGATGGTCTCGTACTCGAGCTCCTTGGCGACGAGGGCCTCCTGGAGGCGCACGATCTTCGATTCCAGGTCGGCCACGAGCTCGTAGGCCACGATGGTCACGGCGGTGGGAAAGGTGTCGTTCGTGGACTGGGCGCGGTTGACGTCCTCGATGGGGTCGAGGCTCGGCGCCTCCGAGCCCGAGCGCTCGCGATACAGCTCGCGCGCCCGGGCGGCCGCCACCTCGTTCACGTTCATGTTGAGGCTCGTGCCCGCTCCGCCCTGCCGCAGGGACAGCGGGAACTGGCCGTCGTGGAGCCCGGCGGCTATTTCGTCCAACGCGTCCACCAGGCAGGGGAAGAGCGCGGCGTCGAAGCGCCCCTCGGTCTCCTGCACCGCCTCCACCGCCGCGCGCTTGACCTTGGCGTAGGCGGCGATGAGCTCGCGCGGCGTCGAGCCCGGGCCGAAGTTGGCGAGGGCCTTCTCCGTCTCGGGGCCGTAGAGGCGCCGGCGCCCCTCGTGGCCGCCCTCGGTTGCGGCGCGGCCTTCGGCGGCGGCCTTCCCCGCTGGTCCGAGCTCCGCCGCGCCGTCGTGCGCGGGAACGCCTTCGGGCGTCGATGGCCCCGGCCTGCCGCCGGCGCTCATCGGGCCGACCCGGCGCTCGCCGCGCCGCCCGCCGTCCCCGCGGCTGCCGCCGCGGCCTGCACTGCCGGCGCCAGGCGCAGCGAGTCGCCGCGGCCGAAGGAGAGCTCCCGGTCCACCGATTTCATGCGAAGCGCGAGGCAGCCCAGGCATTTCTCGCCCGCCTCGTCGAGGCAGATCTTGCCCGGATACAGCAGGTAGTTCTTCCGGACCGGGGTGGGCGTCATGTTGGGCATGAGGACGTTGGCCCCGGCGGCTATCATCTGCTCCCGACCCGAGGGGTCGAGGGAACCAGCGGCCGTGGTCGCGGGCAGGTGGGCGCGGGGCAAAAGGAGCCTCAAGAGGCTCGTCGCGCGCAGGGTGAGTTCGAGAGGCTCCTGGGGCGAGAGCGCCAGGGGCGTCGCCGGATGGGGGATGAAGGGCCCTATGCCCACCATGTCGAGTTCGAGCTCGGCGCAAAGCAGGGCGTTGGCAATCCTCGTCTCCTCGGTCTCGCCGGGCAGGCCGACCATAAAGCCGGAACCGACCTGGTAGCCCGCGACCTTGAGGTCTTCGAGGGCCTGGAGCCGCCGCTCGAGCGTGATGCCGCCGCGGAGGCGGCGGTGCAGCTCGGGGTCGGAGGTCTCGAAGCGCAGGAGGTAGCGGTCGGCGCCCGCGGCTTTCAGCTCGCGGTACTGCCCCAGCGTCTTGATCCCGCAGCTCAGGGTGATCGCCGCGTCGGGGAAGGATCCCTTGATGCGGGCGACCGCCCCGGCCAGCCGATCCGTGGTGTACCAGGGGTCCTCGGCGCTCTGGAGGACGAAGCTGCGCAGGCCCGCGCGATAGGCGGTCTCCACGGTAGCGACGAGTTCCTCCGGCTCGAGCCGGTAGCGCTCGACCGAGGCGTTGCCCGCGCGGATGCCGCAGTACAGGCAGTCGAGGGCGCAGTCGTTGGAGAACTCGATGAGGCCGCGCAGGAGGATCTCGGTGCCGTGGACTTTTTCGCAGAGCGCGCGCGCCCTCGCCCCGAGCTCCTCGGTCGAGGCTCGCCGGTAGAACTCGACGATTCCCGCGCGCTCCCCGGCCGGCACCGCGGTGGAGCGGTCCGCGACGGAGGCCGGCGCCGCCGCCCTCGCGGCGCCGGCCGGGCCTACGCCGGCGCCACTCGAGCCTACGCCGGCGCCACTCGAGCCGGCGGCCGCCGACGCGGCGGCGCCCTCGCGGCCGCCGCCGATCGAGCCGGCGGCCGCGGCCCTAGAAGTAGATGTCACGTCCGCCAGCCTTGATTTCGGCCAACGCGGTCTGAGTCCGCTCGCGGACCTCGGGGCGCTCTATTTCGGCCGCGAGCCGGTCGAGCAGGGCCTGACCCTTCTGTTTCGTCGATGCGGAAGCGTGGTCGATGAGGTATTCCTGGAAGGTGAAAAGTCCGTTGGGCAGGCAGAACTCCTTGATGAGCCCGGGCTTGGCCAGGTCCATGAAGTCCTGGCCCACGCGGCCCTTGCGGTAGCAGCCGGTGCAGAACGAGGGAACGTGCCCCGAGTCGATGAGCGAGGAGACGACCTCGTCGAGGTCGCGGTGATCTCCCAGGGCGAACTGGCTGCCCGACTCGTCGCCCTTTTTTTCGGTTTCGTGGGCGTAGGCGCCGGGATTCGTCCTCGAGCCCGCCGAGATCTGGCTCACCCCGTAGCGGAACAGGGCGTTGCGCATGTCCTCGCTCTCGCGGGTGCTCAGGATGATGCCCGTGTAGGGCATGGCGATCCGGATGGTCGCGACGAGGAGCATGAAGTCCTCGTCCGAGAGCGGGGAGGGCACGTGGTTGGCTATGGCCGAGCCGGGTGCCGGCTGGAGCCGCGGCACCGAGACGGTGTGCGGGCCGCAGCCGAAGCTCTCCTCGAGGTGCCGCGCGTGCTCGAACATGGCCAGCAGCTCGAAGCGCCAGTCGCCGAGGCCGAAGAGCGCGCCTATGCCGACGTCCTCGATCCCGCCCTCCATGGCGCGGTCCATGACGTAGAGCCGGTTGAGGTAGTCGCGCTTGGGGCCGGAGGGGTGGTAGACGGCGTAGAGCTCCTGGTCGTAGGTCTCCTGGAAGCAGACGTAGGTGCCGATGTCCGTCGCCTTGAGCCGCGCGAAATCGGCGACCGAGAGGGGCGCGATCTCGACATTGATCCTGCGGACGTGGTCCTGGCCCTCGCGGACGGCGTAGACGGTGTCTATCGCCTCCAGGAAGTAGTCGAGGGGCGTGGTCGCGGACTCGCCCGAGAGCATAAGGAGGCGCTTGTGCCCTTCCTTCAGGAGCGTGCGCGTCTCGGCCTCGATCTCGGCCTTGCCGAGCACCGCGCGCACGAGGTCCTTGTTGTCGCGCCTGAAGCCGCAGTAGAGGCAGTTGTTGGAGCAGGTGTTGCCGATGTACAGGGGGGCGAAGAAGACCATGCGCCGGCCGTAGATGGCTTCCTTGACCTTCATGGCCGCGTCGAGTATGCGGGCCCTCTGCCCCGCGTCGCTCACGCGGATGAGGCGGGCCACCTCTTCGATGCCGAGGCCGTGCAGCTCGAGCGCGTGCGCGAGAATCGCGTCGAGCTCGGCCTCGCTGGGCGCGCTCGCCTCGGTGTAGGAAATGAGCCTGCCGCGGTCGATGAAACCTCGCTTGGGGAGGGGGTCGGAACGCTTCTCCATCAGATAGCTCCTCTGGATAGGAATGGAAAAATCGGCATCCTCGGAGCCGGCGAGCCTGCCCCTCAGATGCGCTATGCTACCTCGATAGTCGGGAATTGTCTAGAGGTAAATATATCGATAAAAACTTCTTATAAATCCGCCGCATCGCCTTCAGACTGTTTGGCCGAAGACGATGCACATCGGCTCGCCGAGCTCGGTGACGATGCCCGTCGGGAGCAAGGCTCCGGTCACGGGCTCGATGCGGAAGTGGGCTATGCCGTCGCTCTTCGCGTTGGCGACGAGCAGGTAGCGGCCACGAGGGTCGATGGCGAAGTTCCGCGGGTGCGAGCCGCCCGAGGCCGTGTGCCGCGGCCGGGAGAGCAGTCCGGCGGCGGCGTCTATCTCGAAGCCGACGATGCTGTCGTGGCCGCGGTTCGAGCAGTACAGGAACCTGCCGTCCGGGCTGATGTGGATGTCCGCGGCCGTGTTCTCGCCGCGGAAGGACTCGGGCAGGGTGGGCACGGTCTGGATTTCCGCGAGCGAGCCGGTCTCGCCCTCCCAGGCGAAGACGGTGATATGGTTCGACAGCTCCTCGACGAGGTAGAGGAATCTCCCGCCGGGGTGGAAGGCGAAGTGCCGCGGTCCCGAGCCGGGCGGAAGCTCCGTCGTCGCCTCTCCGCCGAGCGAGAGGCCGCCCGGCGAGGCCTCGACCCGGTAGGCGAGGACTTTGTCGCGCCCGAGGTCGGCGACGAGGGCGAAGGCCTTGTCCGGGGAGAGGGCCACCGAATGGACGTGCGCGCGCTCCTGGCGGAGGGGGTGAGGGCCGCGCCCCTCGTAGGCGAGTCGGAGGGGGGGCTCCAGGGGGAGTCCTCCCGCATCGAGCCGGAAGACGCTCAGGGAGCCGTCGCCGTAGTTCGAGACATAGATGCGCTCGTCATCGAGCGCGAGGTGGCAGGGCTGGGTGCCGATCGTCCGGACCGAGGCGGCCTTGCGGGCGGCCAGGCCGCCTTCGGCCGAAACCTCGAGCTCATAGGCCAGAAGGCCGCCGCCCGACCGGCCTTCGAAGGCGTCGAGCTCCTGGACGGCGTAGAGGATGCCGCCGCTCCGGCGATCTCCGGCCCGGCCTTCGGGCGCCGCGGGCGGCGCGGGCGGCGCACGGTAGGCGACATAACTGGGATTGCCGCCGCTTTCGATGAGCAGCTCGCGCTTCAGAACCGAGCTTTCCTCATCGTAGCGAAACACCGAGATGCCCTCGCCCCGGCCCGAGGTCTGGGAGCCCGCGAAGGCCGAGATCCGTCGCGTTCCGCGCGAAGCGCTCTTTTCGTTCGGCATAGTCGTTTCCTTTCAGTACATGCGGCGGAAAAGCCCCATGCGCCGGAGGCAGGCCGCCCAGCGCACGAGGCGGCCGAGCCCGGCCCGTGCGGCTCCGAGGGCGCCTAACGCGTCGACGGCCCGGTCGAGCCCCGCGGCGACGGGAGCTTTGGCCCTCGCGCGGTCCATCAGGAAACCGTTCGTCCGGAAGCCGATGCTCGGCTCTGCCTGGGGCACTTCGCGCAGGCTAGATTGCAGCGCGGGCTCGTCTCCACGATGCGGCGGCTGGGCCAGGGGAGGCGCGCCCGGCCGAGCGTTCCGCGCCCGGCGCTTCCGGCCGATTCCGGACGCCGCTCGTCAACCTTCGCTTCCTCCCGACCGAGGCGCGGACCGCGCGCCGTTCGGGCCGCGGGCGGATCGATCAGAAAGCCAGCCTAGTCGCCCGGCGGGTCCGTGTCAATCAATAGACTCCCGTCGCCGCTCCGGCGGCCTCCGCCCCGGGCCCCACCAAGCTGGCCGTGAAGCCGCTGGCCTCCCGAACGTCTAAAGCGTCGAAGACGTGGGGACCCCAGCGCCAGCGGCAGTAGTCTTCGAGGGTGGCGAAGGTATAGCCGCGCCGTTTGAGCTCCTCGATGAGGGACTTCAGGATGTCGCGGGAGGTGGGGTGCGTGTCGTGCATGAGAATGATGCCGCTCGCGCTGCCGTCCGCCCGGCGGAAGATGCGCGCCAGCTCGCGCCGCATCTTGGCGTCGTACTTGGCCCCGCCCGGATGGTAGCGCGCGTTGGTCGCCTCGTACCATTCGCCCGGCGCCCAGTCCACGCTGTCGCCGGAATCCCAGCCGATCGTCCACATCATGACGAGGTACCGGCCGGCGATGGCCTTGGTGACCTTGCGGCGTTCGGCCGCGCTGGCCCAATGGCCGAGCCAGGGCGAGCCGAAGGGCGGCCGGATGAGGTGTATCACCGGCATGGCGTCGCCGAGCGCTTCCTTGAGCTGGCGCTGCACCATGGACAGCTGGAAGTCTATCTGCGCGGGGCTCAATGTCCCGAGGTCGCGGTGGGAATAGGTGTGGTTGCCGATGACGTCGCCGTAGGCCACCATGCGCCTGAGCACGTCGGCGTAGCGCAAGAGGATGTTCTTGCGGATATCGGCGTGAAAGGGAGTGTCCTTGTCGAAGGCGTTCATGAAGAAGGTGGCTCGCACGCCTTCCTCGTGCAGTGTGTCGACGATCTGTCCGGTGAAATCCCAGGGCCCGTCGTCGAAGGTCAGGTAGATGGTCTTGGGCGGCAGGGGATCGCCGGGATAGTAGCCCCGAGGCCAGAGCGCGGGATCGCGCCGCGTGGCCCGCTCGGGCAAGGTCGAGGCTTCTACCGAAGGCCCGTAGAGGGACGTGGCCCCGTTCGTTTCGTAGGGATCCGGAAAGGTCTCGGAGCTGGCCGCCGAAACCCAGACTCGTGTGCCCAGGAGCAGCAGGGCGACGAGGGCGGCTCTGGCGCCGCGATGCGCGCATTCGAGGTTCATCGATATCGAATATACCGGGGGCCCCGGGCTTATCCTAGCGAGAGAGCCGCGCGGAGCATCGGCGGAGGATTAGTTCGGCGTTAATTTTCTCCAATGGAGGCCGCGCGAGGCGCTTAAGGCGGAGAGCGAGACGCACTCCATCCCGATGCGCTATATTCGCCGCCATGAAGGTCACCTCGCGCAGCCGCGTTCCGCTCGCCGCCGCGGCCGTCTGTGCCCTCTGGGTCGCGGCGCTCGGCTCGGCTCGGCTCGCGGCCGAAGCGACGGCTGCCCCCGCAAGTCCAGCCCTCCTGGAGCAGCGCTCGGGCTTCGATCTCATGGGCGCGGCGGCGATGGACGAGATCGCCGCCAAGGGCAGCATTTTGGCGCTCGGCTCGGGGGGCACGCCCAAGCTCCTGCCCGACTATCCGGGGGCCGAGCCTATACGGGAGGCTCTCGCCCGCGAGAAGCCGCAGGTGCTCGTCGAGGCTCTGTTCTTCTACCCTCGCCCGGCGCCCTCCGGCGCAAAGGCGCAGTCGGCGGAGCTCGCCTACATCTACGGTCTCATGCGCGACTTCTCCACCCTCCGCGGCATCACGTACTATTCCCAGACCCAGAAGTCGATGCAGACGCTGTACGTCGAGGCCTACCGCGTGGCCGGCCCCAAGGATCTGACTCGAGTGGAGGATCCCCGCGCGCCCGAGCCGGGCGCCATCCCGGCGAAAGAGCGCTTCTACGCGTTCCAGCAGGACCAGCGGTTCGGCAAGAACGTGTATCGCTACGATTTCACGAGCTACCCCGACGGTTTTCTCGTCGACACGACCAACGAGACGCAGATGAACTTCCTGTTCTTCCCCATCTTCAAGCCCGAGAAGCTCGAGATGCGGCTGCTGCTCATTCCGGCCAAGGACGGCATCGTGTTCTATGTCGAGAGCGGGGCTGAGGTGCCCGGCTTTCTGCGCGGACTGGTGGGCGAGAGCTTCCAGAGCCGCGCGGCCGCCCTCTTTAACTGGTTCCGCGATAGATTCAAGGAGCCCGCGTCCCCCTGAGGCCCGGCTCGAACGAAGCAGGCTCGCTGCATGAAAGGATGGTTCCGATGAACGTTTCCCGCTTCCGCGCCGCCGCGATTCTGGCCGCGGCCCTGAGCGCCGGCGCCTTCGCCGGCGGCGCCTTCGCCGAAGCCCCCGGCTCCGTTTCCGCGCTTCCGAATTCGGCCGCGCAGGCCTTGCAATTCTCCGCCGGGGGCTCTTCCGCCGGTGGAATCGTGTCCTTCCCCTTCGACCTCCAGCTCGGCCGCGAGATAGCCCTCGTGGCGGCGGGCGGCGGGCTCTACGCCTCCAGCTTCTATTTCCAGTCGATCAAGGCCTCGCCTAACGCCTCCCAGATCGATCCGAACGCCATACCATTCTTCGACCGGCTCTACGTCACCACGCATTCGGCCGCCCTGGGCTACGTCGCCGACGGCCTCGTGGGCGTGACTGCCCTCCTCCCCGCGGTGGCTCTTCCCGGCATGTCGTTCAACCAGATCCTCGATACCGGCGTCATGTACGTCGAGACCATGGGCCTCGCCATCGGCACTTCCTCGGCCCTGAAGTCCATCTTCTTCCGCTACCGCCCCTACGCCTACGCGGCCCCCTCCTCTGATTTCTCCGATCCGGACATAGCCTCGTCCTTCCCTTCCAACCACTCGACCCTGGCCTTCGCTTCCGCGGTCTTCGCCGGCTATCTCTTCGACAAGACGCACCCCGACTCGCCCTACCGCTGGGCGGTGTGGGGCGCGGGCCTGGGCTTGGCCACGGTCACGGCCTCGATCCGCATCGCCTCGGGCGATCACTTCCTCAGCGACGTGGTTTCGGGTGCGGCCCTCGGCGCGGCCTGCGGCTTCGTCGTGCCCTGGCTGCATACGGTGGCGGCGAAAACGACCGTTCAGGGGCCCGGCGACTCGAAGGTCGGCCTGGAGTCCCTGCCCGACGGCGTGGCGCTCAAGCTCAGCTTCATGCCCTAGTCGGCCGAGGCGTCGGAGACTTCCCCGCCAGGTCCGGCCATGCGCAGAAATCGGCGTATCGACTCTCGCATTCGCGGAATTTGGACTATACTGATGATCGAGCCGCTTCGCGGGCCGCGTTCCGCGAAGCGGTTTGCATGGAATCAGTCCGGGCGACTAGACATTTCCTCCGCTTGCGGAGAAAATATAGAAACCGTCTGCAGCTCTACCGAGTTTCGGGCGGCCTCGGACCGTGCTGATCGCCGACTTGCGGGGCGCTTGTGCGGTAGGCGCCTTGGAAGACTAAAGAAACCCGGGGTATATGCCGAGGTTCTGCAGAGGCGACGACTGAGCGACGAGTTGCCTTCCATGCCCATGGGCGGGCGGTACGCTCGGCCGTGGACGCATCGGCTATTCTATTCAAGGATTCGCGCGAGGGTAGAGCATGTCTTCGCTGCTTCGAAGCTACAAAAAACTCGAAAACGAAGCCTGGAAACGGCTCACTGCCCGTTTTCTGGGCCTTCTGCGCGGAGTGCGCGGCTTCTGGCTCCGTTTCGTGAAGGCGGCCGGTCAGGAGATCACCATTCTCGTGGTTCCCCATACCGAGGCGCCGGCTCGAGGCCTCCATATCCCTCTGGCCGGTTTCGTGGCGGGCTGCTTCCTGACCGTGGGCGTGCTCGTCGGAGGAGTATTCCTCCTTATAGGCGTTCACAGCGAAGAGGGGATGCTTTCGGGCTCGTCCGCCGCATACACGGCGGCCAAATCCGAGCACGATCAGCTTCAGGATCAGATAGGCCTGTTCACCAAGGCTTTCAACACCTTCAAGTCGGCCCTCGTCACCGACCTTTCCACTGTCGGCCGCAGCAGCACGGCTTCGCTCGCCGGGGCCGCAGGCTTCCCCTTCGCCAAAAAGGCGCTTTTTTCGAGCCGGCGCGCATCGCCCATCCAAGAGCTGGAGGAGGCGCGGGCCACCCTCGACGCGGCTACGGTGCCCATCCAGGAATACGGCAACGCCATCGCCGAGATGGACCAGATCAAGCCGACCGTGCCCGCCATTTGGCCCATCGAGGGGGGAATGGGACACATTTCCTTCCCCTTCGGCCCCGAACCTAACCCCTTCACCGGCGAGATGTACTTCCACACGGGCATCGACTGTTCGACCTACCGCACCGGCGATCCCATCGTCGCGACCGCCGACGGCACGGTGGAGTTCGCCGGCGTGGACGGCGGCTACGGCAGGTGCGTCTACATGAAGCATGCCAACGGCTACTACACCCGCTACGGGCACATGGAGCGCATCCTCGTGTACACGGGCCAAAAGGTCAAGCAAGGTCAGGTCATAGGCCTCATCGGCATGACGGGCGTGGCCACCGGCCCGCACGTCCATTACGAGGTGATCATCGGCTCTGCCTATGTCGATCCCATGGGCTACTTCTGGTCGAACGCCCAGGCCAACCCCATAGTCCAAGGCGGGCACGACCACGACTAGAGGCCTCGGCCAGCCTGGGGTCTCATTTCGAGGATAGACGACCCGCTCTCGCCCGCCGAGGCATGCCTCGATCAACCCGGGGTATTCTTAAAAACGAGGTCGCAAAAATGGGTGGACTCTTCTCTTCGAGCCTGGTCGATATCGCGCTCGCCGGACTGGAGCTCGGCGCCCTGTCGGGTCTGGACAAGGAAGCGCTCTTCCGGCTGTTCTCCAGTTTCATGGATCAAATTCCCGCGGGGATCATCATCAAGGACAGTTCCCTCCGCTATGTCTACGTCAATCGCTATCTCAAGAACCTCTACGGTATCAGTCTCTGGGAGGGGGGCCGGGCGGAGGAACTCTACCCCGGGGATCCCGCGGTGGCCGAGATCGAGGACGAGGATAGGCGTGCGCTGCAAGGCGGATCTATCGAAGTCTTCGTGACCATACCGGATTCTTTCGGCGTCTCGAGGCGGTTCAGGATCACGAAATTCCCCATCGATCTGGCCGGCGGCGAACGGATGCTCGGCTACATCATGACCGACATAACCGAACTCGCGAAGATGCAGAACGAGCTGGCCGCCGCGGCCGCCGACCGCGAAAAGCTTCTCAAGGAAGCTCGCGATCGCAGCATGTCATGATCCCGCGATGGGCGGGGAAGGAGAATCCGATGACCGAGAGAATCGACCATGCACAGGTGACCACAGCCCCCGAGCTGCCGGGGCGGCGCATCGTCAGGAATCTGGGAATCGTCCGAGGCATCGTCGTGCGTTCGAGAAGCCTCTTGGGCAACCTCGGGGCCGCGTTTCAGACGCTCGTCGGCGGCAACATCACGATCCTCACCGAGCTCTGCGAGAAGACGCGCCAGGACGCCTTCGCCCTCATGCTCGACCATGCGGCCGAGCTGGGTGCGGACGCGGTGGTGGCCTTCCGCTACGACGCCACGGAGGTCATGGACGGCGTGACGGAAGTCCTGGCTTACGGCAGCGCGGTCTGCACGGAGCCGCTGGAGTAGGCTCCGCGCAGCCGCGGCTTAGGGGAACTTGGGCGCCGAGGGGACCTGGATCTGCGGTACCGGCACGGAAGGGGCTGGGACCGACGGCAAGGCGTTCTTGGCCGCCTCGGCCGCCTTGGCCGCGGCCTCGGCCTCGAGCTGCTTCTGCCGCTGGGCGACGAAGGCGTCGATCTGGTCGTAGGGGATGGGGACCTCGACCTCCACCGGAATGACGATGGGCGTCTCCCAGGTGTCCTTGCCGATGAGCAGGGTCACCCAGAGCTTGGCCTTGATGCCGAGCTTCTCCGGACGGTGCCCGAGGCTTTTCAGCACTCCGGCGAAGGGGATGCCCACCGACACGGGCTCGACGGCCGAGGCGCCGCTCGCGATGCGGACGAAGCGCTTGTGGGCGGTGTCCAGGACGTGGTTCCCGTCGAGGAAGAACGCGAGCTCGGCGTGGTCGAGCGCCACGTCGCGGTCGGTGGTGTCGGTGATCTTCACCATCACGTCGAAGCCGACCGTGTCGATGAGCGTGCCCGACGAGAAGGTGACGCCCGTCACCTTGAGGCCGGCGTACTCGTAGCGGCACTTGGCGAGGTAGGTCCTCGCGTCGATGTTCTGCTGCACGGTGGCGCAGGAGGCCAGGAGGAGACCCGCCAGGCCCAGGAGAAAGAGTGTCTTCTTCATGATTCCGAGTCTACTCGAAGCGGCCTCGACGCGCCAACGGCCGGGCCGGCGGATTCGGCGGCTTCGCTCCGGCCGCCGAGCCTCCGGGCGGCTAGCGCGCCATGTGGTTCATGGGTCCGTGGCCGCGGCCGATGCCCAGCTCGACCGAAGCCGCGATGATCCGCGTGATGTAGTCCTTGGCCGAGCGCACGGCCGCCTCCAGGGGCAGGCCGAGGGCGAGAGCGGCGGCGATGGCCGAGGAGAAGCTGCAGCCGGTGCCGTGGGTGTTCTTCGAGTCGATGCGCCCGGAGGGGAGTTCCATGAAGTCGCGGCCGTCGAAGAAGACGTCCACGCAGTCCTGGCCGGCCGAGAGGTGGCCGCCCTTGACGACGACGGCCTCGGGGCCGAGTTCGAGAATGGCGCGGGCCGCGCGGCGCATGCCCTCGAGCCCGGCTATGGGGAAGCCGCAGAGGACCTCCGCCTCGGGGATGTTCGGCGTCACGATGGTCGCCGCGGGCAAGAGGACGCGGACGAGGGCCTCCTTGGCGTCCTCGCGCAGGAGGGGATCGCCGCCCTTGGCCACCATGACGGGGTCCAGGACCACGGGTCCCAGGGCGTGCCGGGCGAGCTTGGAGGCCACGACCTCGATGATGGCCGCGTTCGACAACATGCCGATCTTGACGGCGTCGGCGCCTATGTCGCTGGCCACCGAGTCTATCTGCAGGCCGACGAAATCCGAGGGGATTTCGAATACGCCCTGGACGCCGAGGGTGTTCTGGGCGGTGAGGGCGGTGATGGCGCTCGCGCCGAACACGCCGTGGGCGGCGAAGGTCTTGAGGTCGGCCTGGATGCCGGCTCCGCCGCCGGAGTCCGAGCCAGCTATCGTCAGTGCGCGCTTCATGCCTCGCCTCCTTTCCTGTCGGCCTTGAGGTGGTCCCAGCCCGACGGCTCTAGTCGCACGGTCCGTCCGTCGGGGAGCCGCAACTCGATCCTGGGGGCGCCCGAGGCCGCCGCGGCGGGGAGAATCTCGCCGATGACCGAGACGGGGGTGCCCGTCTCGTCGCGGATCCGCCGCGCGAGCGCCTCGGCCGAGCCGGCCGGAGCCGTGAACAGGAGCTCGTAGTCCTCGCCGCCGTGCAGGGCGAAGTGCCATTCGTCGCCGCGCGCGGCGCCGGCCAAGGCGCGGTTCCCGGGCGAGACGGGCAGCGCCGAGGCCAGTATCCTCGCTCCGACGCCGCTTTTTTCGCAGATGTGGCCGAGGTCGCCCGCGAGGCCGTCGCTGATGTCGGTCATCGCGCCGACCAGGGGAGAGGCGCCCAGGAGGGCGCCCTCGCGGAGCCGGGCCGTGGGCGTGTCCCGGCGGGAGCGGGCGACCGCGGCGTAGTCCGCCTCGGCCGAGAGCGCGGGGTCCAGGAGCAGTGCCACGCCCGCAGCCGCGTCCCCGAGCGAGCCGGTGACGAGGATCGCGTCGCCGGGCCTGGCGCCCGAGCGGAGCTTCACCTCGGCGCGGTCGGCCTCGCCCAGCATGAAGATATCGACGAAGACCCCGGCGCGGGTGCCCGTGATGTTGCCGCCGACGATATCGACGCCGGCGCGCCCGGCCTCTTCGCGCAGGCCAGCGTACAGGCCGTCGACGAACTCGGCCTCCAGGCCCCGCGGCAGGCCGAGCGAGACGAGGGCGAAGCGCGGCCTGCCGCCGGCCGAGGCGACGTCGCTCAGGTTGATCGCGAGGGCCTTGCGTCCGAGGTCGCGCGGGGAGACGGCGTCGCGCAGGAAGTGTATGCCCTCGACCTGGACATCGCAGGTCGCGAGCCAGACTTTTCCGCCCTCGGCGGCCAGCACCGCCACGTCGTCGCCTATGCCGACGACCACGCCGCCGCCCGGCTCGGGCAGGGCGCGGCGGATCCTCTCGATGAGGCCGAACTCCCCCAGCTCGTCAATGGTCATGCTTTCCGCCTTTCGCGCCGTCGATGATCGCGCGCAGCTCGCGCGAGGCGGCCTCCACGTCGTCGGCCGACACGATGGCCGACACCACGGCGAGGCCGGCCGCCCCGGCGCCAATGAGGGCCGCGGCGTTCCGCGCGTTGATGCCGCCTATCGCGACCACCGGGATGCCGATGCCCCGCGCGAGGGCGGCGAGGCCGTCCAGCCCCATGGGCGGGGGGGCGTCCGGCTTGGTCGGGGTCGAGAAGACCGGGCTCGCGCCGACGTAGTCGGCGCCCTCGGCGGCAGCGCGGCGCGCCTCCACGAGGTTGCCGGCCGACACGCCCAGGAGCTTGCCCCTGCCGATGATGCGCCGCGCGGCCGGGGCGGGCAAGTCGTCCTGGCCCACGTGGAGTCCGTCCGCGCCGACGGCGAGGGCCAGGTCGGCGCGGTCGTTGACGATGAAGGGGACGCCCCGCGAGCGGCAGAGCGCGGCCAGGGCCGTCGCCTCCTCCAGCATGGCGCGGGTCGACGCGCTTTTCTCCCGGTATTGCACCATCGTCACGCCGCCGGAGATGGCCGCGTCGACGATCTCCAGGGCGCTCCGTCCTCGCGACAGAGCCGAGTCCGTCACCAGGTAGAGCGAGTAGTCCGCCATCGGCTAGAGCCTCACGACCTTCGCCGCGGCCTCGACCTGCCTGGGCGTGAGGGCGTACAGGGCGTCGAGGAGGGCGGCGCGGAACGAGCCGGGGCCGCGGGAGACCCGCGCCGCCTCCTGGCCCGCGATGCCGTAGCAGGTCAGGGCCGCCGTCGCCGCCGCGAGGCGGTCGCTCTCGACGGCGCAGAAAATGGCCACCACAGTGGTCGACATGCAGCCCGTGCCGGTGACGAGCTTCATCATCTCGTGGCCGTTGTCGACGCCCGCGACGGTCGCGCCGTCGGAGAGGATGTCGCGCTTGCCCGTGATCGCCACGGTCGCTCCTATGCGCGCCGCGAAGGAGCGGGCGACGGCTACGGGGTCGGCGACACCCTCGATGGATTCGACGCCCTTGACGAGGCCGCCCGCTCCGGCGAGCGAGCCGACCTCGCCCGAATTGCCGCGCACGACCGAAATTTTAAGCTCGCGGAGGAAGCGCGCGCCGGTCTCGTTGCGGTACGCGGTCGCGCCCACGCCGACGGGGTCGTAGACTATGGGAATGCCGAGCTCGTTCGCGCGGCGGCCGGCGATGAGCATGGCCTCGACCCAGTCGGGCTCGAGGGTGCCGGGGTTGAGCACCAGGGCGCCCGCGGCGCCGACCATCTCGGCGACCTCCTCCTTGGCGTGGGCCATGACCGGCAGGGCTCCGAGGGCGAGTGTGGCGTTGGCCGTGTCGTTCATGACGACGAAGTTGGTGATGTGGTGTATGAGGGGAGCCTTCACGCGCACGCGTTCGAGCAGTTCGGCCGCGGCGGCCCCGAAGTCGGCGTAATCGAAACTCATGTCAAACCTCCTGTGAGCGATGCGAAAACAGTCCGAGAGCGACATAGATGAGAAAGGGCAGGACGAAGCTTGGAATGGAGCCGCCGATGAGCGTGAGATTCTGCGGCACGATTTTCGCCCAGGACGGCACGAACGAGGCCAGGGTCGCGGGGTCGGTCACATGGTAGATGACGACGCCGACGAGCCAGGCGGCGACCGCCTTGGCCCTCCAGGCCGCGCTCCGCGCCGCGCTCGGCGCCGCGCTCGACTCCGCGCTCCGCGCCGCGCTCCGCGCGAAGGTCCCGCCCGACTCCGTTTCGCCGGTCCTCTCCGCGCCTGCGCCGGCCGCCGAAGAGCGCTCCCGCCTGCGCACGACGAAATAGTCGGCCGCGAGCACGCCGAAGAGGGGAATGAAGAAGGAGCCGAAGAGGTAGAGGAAGGCCTGGTACTTCGTGATGTCCATGAAGAGCGCCGCCGCCAGGCAGGCGGCGCCGAGGCCGATGATGAGCCAGCGCTGCTTCGCCTTGGGAAAGACGTTCTGCAGCGACACTGCCGTCGAATACAGGTCGGCCCAGGCGTTGTGGGTCTCGTCGGCGAGCAGGATGAGGAGCGAGCCCCAGCCGGCGATCAGGGCCACCTCGGCGGCGAAATCCTTGGGTTCCTGCTTCACGCCGGCCCCGAGCATGAGGAAGGCGCCCATGGCCAGGAACCACACGCTGGTGACGAAGAAGCCCAGGGCGGTGCCCCAGAAGGCTCCCGAGGTCCTGCGCGCGAAGCGATTGTAGTCCGCGACCAGGGGAAGCCAGGAGATGGGCAGGGCTATGACGAGGTCGACCCCCTGCCAGAAGGGGAGGGAGCCGTCGCCCGCCTTGGCGAACAGCGCTCCGAGGCCGTAGGTCGCTATGAGGTGGTAGGCGAGCCACAGACCGGTGGCCAGGGCTATCCATACCGCGAACTTCTCGAGCCAGACCCGGATGAAGCCGACCGGGCCGCCCAGGCCCATGAGGATGACGGCGAGGGCGAAGACCGCGGTCCAGAGCGCGTAGCTCGAGAAGCCGAAGAGCTCGCGGCAGATCGTGTTCGCCGCCACGCCCATGACGATGAACTCGAAGATCGTCCAGCCGAGCAGCTGCAGCACGTTCAGCGCCGTGGGAAGATAGGAGCCCCGCGTGCCGAGCAGCGGCCGCAGGAGGACCATGGTCGGCCTGCCCGTGGCTCCTCCTATGACGCCGATCAGGGCCAGGAGCAGGCAGCCCAGGGCCGTGCCGATTATGATGGCGACTAACGCGTCGCCGAGTCCCAGGCCGGGCACGAGGAAGGTGCCCGCGAGCATCACGAGCAGCCCTATGCCGAGGTCGCCCCAGAGCACGACGAAATCCTTGAAGACGAGGATGCGGCGCTCCGCGGGCACGCTCTCGATCCCCCACTCGGGGGGCGCGTGCAGCTTGGGAAGCCGCTTCCCGATAGCCGATAGAATCCCCATGCATTCCTTCCTCATCCCGTCGTACGGGCGTGGTCTCCGGGGAGCGGCTTGAAGTCGGCGGCCGCTCCGGAAAATGCGTCCGCATTCCGAGAGCCGCCAATAAAAAAACCGCCCCGGGTCTCAGGGGCGGTTTCGATAGCGATTGGCGCCGTCCCTGCGCTGGCATTACCCAGATCAGGTTCAATGGGTCTGCGGCTGGCAGCCGCACTCTCAGCCCGGTCATCACCGAGCTCCCCAGGAACATTGTATGGGACGAACCTACACATATATGCGGAAAGTGTCAATGCCCGCAGGCCGCCGATCGAGGCTCCGCTCGAGACCCTCGGCCCCCGTGGTTGTCGACGAGAACAGTGATGTTCAATTTCTCCTGCGACATGGTACGCTCCTGCCGAAGGGGCGCGAAACGATGCGAGCGCGAGCCGGGCTTGAAAGCCGCCGGCTTTCGGGCGCCTCGTCATGGTAAACCTGCCCGCAAGGAGTGTCTCCATGGAAGTTCGAAGCAAATCGTACACGTACAAGGTGGCGGTCGAGTGGAAGGGCCAGAAAAAGGGCCTCGCGGCCGTCGAGGGCAAACCCGGGATCGAGGTGGCGACCCCGCCCGAGTTCAAGGGCCACCCCGGCATCTGGTCGCCCGAGGACTTTTTCGTCGCCGCGGTCAATTCCTGCGTCATGACGACCTTCATCGCCTTCGCCGAGCGCGCGGGCCTGAGCTTCACCGCCTATGCGAGCGAGGCCGAAGGCAAGCTCGAGCTGGTCGACGGCGGCTTCCGCTTCACCGAGATTTTCGTCAGGCCGCATCTTGCCTTGGCCTCCGCCGACGACAGGCAGAAGGCCGCGGAGGTCCTGGCCAAGGCCGAAGCCAACTGCCTCATCTCGAACTCCATCACCGCGAAGGTCCATCTCGAGGCGGAGATATCCTGAAAAAGGCGCGCCGCCGGCGGGACCAGTCCTGCAGAGTCATCTGAAGAGCCAGGCTGCGCCAGCCTATCCGATCGAGAAGAGCTTGATCCCCTCGTGCGGGAAGTGCTCCTTCACCTTGGCCACCGCTTCCGCTATCGCGCGCGACTCTTCTTCCTCGCAGTAGACCACGAGGTCGAAGTTCTCCTCCGGCCAGACGGTCTCGCCCGTGCGGCGTCCCTGTCGGCCGGAGCCGTGAACGACGGGCATGAGGGTGTAGTGCTTCGCGGCGCCCGCGGCGGCGAGGGCCTCCATGATGTCTTCCTCGACCGACTTGTTGGCTATGATCTCGACACGCTTCATGCCTCACCTCCGAACGGCGGCTTTTGCTCCGGGGCGGTTTCAGCGGTCCGGGCTCCGGGCTCGGCGCCTGCTGCGCCCCCGTCGGTCCCGCCCCCCGCGGCGCCCTCCCGGGACTCCGGCGCGATCGGCTCCGCCTTTAGGGCCGCCCCGTCGCCCGCGGCCACGCGGGCGAGGTGAGCTTCGTGCTTGTTCCGCCGCGCCTCGGACCTGCGGTTGAAAATCGCGTAGATGGCGGGCATGAGGAAGAGCGTCATGAGCGTGCCGAAGGCCAGGCCGCCCACGACGGTCTTGCCGATGGGCGCGATCAGTTCCGAACCCTCGCCGGGGAAGAAGGCCATGGGCACGAGACCGAGGATGGTGGCGAGAGTCGTCATGAGGATCGGGCGCAGGCGGTTGCCGGCCGCGGTCACGCAGGCGTCGTGGAGCGAGAGACCCCGCTTGCGCATGAGGTTGGTGTAGTCGACGAGGACGATGCCGTTGTTGGTGATGATGCCCACGAGGACGATGACGCCGACCGCCGTCAGGATGTTCAGGGCCTCGCCCGTCAGGTAGTAGATCCAGATGACCCCCGTGAACGAGAGCGGAATCGTGAAGAGAATTATGAAGGGATCGAGGAGGGACTCGAAGAGACTGGCCATGACGCCGAACACGAGGGCCACGGCCACGAGCATGATGAGCGCGAACTTGGCTCCGTACTCCATGAGCTGCTTGTAGTCGCCAGAATATTCGATGACGACGTCGTCCTCCGCGGGAATCTCGCTCGCGACGAACGAGCGCAGCCTGGCCTGCACCCGGTCCACGCTCGTGCCGGGCTTGATGCCCGCGGTGACATGGATGACCCGTCCCTGGCCCTCGCGGTTGATGTCGACGGGACCCAGGGTCTTCTCGTAGGTGGCGAAGCTCGCGAGACTCACGCGCGCTCCGCTCGGGCTCAGGACGAAGATCCTGTCCAGGTCGGGCAGCGAGCTGCGGTCGGCCTTCGCGAGGATGACGAGGATATCGTACTCCGATCCTCCGGATCGGTACTTGGTCGCCGTGACCCCGTCGATCGAGGCCTTGATCTCGTTGCCGACGGAGTAGATGTTGAGGCCGAGGGCGTACATCCGCTGCCGGTCTATCTTGAGCTCGACCTGGGGCAGGCCGTCCTTGAGATCGACAGTCGGTTCGGTCGCCTCGGGTATCCTGTCCTTGATGATGTCCCGGATCGAGTCGGCTATGCGCTTGCCCTTGACGAGGTCGTCCGTCTTGACGAGCACGTCGATCGGATTGGCGTTGAAGCCGCCCATCGTCATGCTGCCCGAGGAGAAGGAGAAGACCGCCGCGGGAAAGTCGTTGAAGTGGGCGCGCAGCTTGGCCTTGACGGTCTCGGACGAGTCGATGCGCTCCGCGTAGGGCGGCAGCGTGATCTCGATCGAGCCCTTGTGGGAGAGCGAGTTGCCCATCCAGCCGAAGAAGCTCTTCTGCCCGACCTGCAGTATGATATTCTTATAGCCCTTGATCTCATGGCGGGCTATGGACTCGAGCTGCATGAGGACCGCCTCCGTCTCGTCGAGGGTCGTGCCGACGGGCAGCTCGACATCGGCGGTCACGCTGTCGTTCGCCTGGGTCGGCATGAAGACGAAGCCGAGCCGGGGAATGAGGGCGAGGCTGCCCAGGAATATCGCCGCGATGATGCCGATGGTGGGAAGCTTGTGGTGCAGGACGAAGCCCACGGCCCGGCGGTAGGCCGAGTCCAGGCCGTCGAAGAAGCGCGCCATGGCGGCGTCGATTCTCCTGAGCAGGGGATTCCTGAGCGGCTTCTGCCGCCGCGTCACGACCGGCAGATAGTGGCTCGCCAGGACGGGCACGAGGATCATGGCCACGGCGAGCGAGGTCGCGAGCGAGATGACGACGGTGAAGGCCAGGCTCGCGAAGAGCTCTCCCATCACGTCCAGCTCGCCCTTGAACATCAGGATGGGGGCGAAGACGCAGATCGAGGTCATGGTCGAGGCGGCGACGGCGAGGATCATCTCCCTCGTGCCGATGATGGCCGAGGCGGTGAGCTTCGCTCCCTTTTCGCGGTACCGATACGTGTTCTCCAAGGTGATGATCGAATCGTCGAGGAGCTTCCCTATGCCCAGCGCCAGGCCCGACAGGGTCATGAGGTTGAGCGTGAGCCCCGAGAAGTACATGAGCATCAGCGTGAACAGAAGGGAGATCGGGATCGTCAGCCCGATGATGAAGGTCGGCTTGATGCTCCGCAGGAAGATGAAGAGGATGATGATCGCCAGAAAGGCGCCGTCGCGCGCCGAGTTCTGCACGTTCCTGATCGAGTTCTCGATGATGTCCGTCGTGTTGAAGAGCTCGGTCACCTTGACGCCCTGGGGCAGTTCGCGCGCCAGGCTCACGAGCCTGGCGCGCACGTCGCGGGCGGTCTGCACCGAGTTCTTGCCGCTCTGCTTCTGGACGATGATCTGCACGGCGGGGTTGCCGTTGACGAAGACGAGATTGTCCTCGTCCTTGTAGCCGTCGAAGACGTCGGCCACGTCGCGCAGGCGCACCACCTTGGCGTTCTCCATGCCCCGCGCGGGGTCGTAGCCCCCGCCCTTGTAGGCGACCACCGTGTTCTTGATCTCGTCGATGCTCTTGTACTCGCCCGCCGTCGTGAGGAGGTAGTTGACGTTGGCGTCCTGGATCGATCCGGCCGCTATCTGGACATTCTGTCCCTGCAGCATGCCGACGATCTGGCTGATCGTGAGATTGTAGGCCTCGAGCCGGTTCTCGGGCAGCTCGACGCGGACGACGCGCTCCCGCCCTCCCGACACCGAGGTGAGCGCGACGCCGGGCACCTGCTCGATGCGCGGCTGGATGGTCTTCTCGGCGATCTCCCTGAGCTCCTCGGGACTGCGGTTGCCCGTCACCATGAGACCGAGGATCGGAATCATGGCCGGGTCGAACTTGAAGATGATCGGCGGATCGGAGCCGTCGGGCAGGTAGCGCTTGACGATCTCCAGGTTGTCGCGGACGCTGTTGGAGGCCTCGCTCATGTCCGTGCCGTAGGCGAACTCGAGCATGATCATGCTCGAGCCCGAGCTCGAGGTCGAGGTCAGCTTCTTGAGGCCGGCGGCGTTCGAAAGCACGCCTTCGAGGGGGCGCGTGACGGTTTTCTCGATTTCCTCGGGGCCGGCGCCCGAGTAGGTCGTGAACACGAGGAGGACGGGAGGCTCGATCTTGGGGTAGAGGTCGACGGCGAGGTTGCTCGTCGCGAAGAAGCCCAAGCCCACGAGGAGGGCGAATATGATGAGGACGGTCGTCGGCCTGCCGACGACTCTCTGGGTGAAACTCATGGCGTCGCTCCCCTATTTCGCGGCGGCGGCTTGGCCGTCGCGCGAGACGACGTTCACCTTCGCGCCGTCGTCGAGGAGGGTCTGCCCTCGCACTACCACCTGGTCGCCCGGCGCAAGGCCGTCTATCACTTCGAGGTGATCGTCGACGAGGAGCCCGCTCTCGACGGAGCGTTTGCGCACGATGGCCGAACCGGGCTTGGACGGATCGTCCACGACCACGAAGGCGAAACTCTCGCCCAGGCGCCGGACGACGGCCTCCTGGGGCACCACGACCACGCCCGATCTCTCCTCCGTGTAGATCTTCACCTTGGCGAACATGCCGGATTTGAGGACGCCCCCGGCGTCAGCGACGGCGAGTTTCACTTCCAGGGTGCGCGACACGGGGTCCAGCACGGGGCTGAGCTCGCGGACGACGGCGCGGAAGGCCCGTCCGGGATAGGCCTCGAGGCTCAGCTCGGCGGGCAGGCCGAGCCTCATCTTCGACACGAAGCGCTCGGCCACGTAGCAGCGGAGCTCCAGCGAGTCGGTGCTCGCGATGCGCGCCACCGATACCCCGGGGGCGACGGTCCCGCCCACCTCGACGGGAATCGAGACCACCATGCCCGCGATGGGCGATTTCACCTGCGAGGGCACGTAGCTCATGCCCGGGCGGGAGGGGTCCACTTCGACGAGGGCCTGATCCCGCCGCACGCGGGAGCCGAGGTCGACGAGTATCCTGGTGACCTTGCCCGCGATATCGGGGTAGGCGTCGACCGAGCTGGCGGGAATGATGTCGCCGGACTCGGCGAGGTAATCGCTGATACGCCCCTTCTGGGCCGTCGCGGTCGCGACCGCGAAGGCGGTCTGGCCGGGATCGGCCGGGTCCGCCGCCTTGGCGGCGCCCTTGGAGCAGGAACCGAGGATTATGATCGAAGCGGCCGCGGCCGCGATGAGGAGTCTTTTCATTTCGAGCCTTCCTTGCTGAGAGTCCCGAAGGGGAGGTCGACGGCGTACTCCAGGTCGAGGAGACCCGTCACGTAATTGAACTTTTCGGTCAGCACTTGGAGCTGCGCCGAGCGCAGCTGAAGCTCGGCCGACTGCACCTCGAGCAGGTCCTTGGCGCCGGCCTTGTAGGCCTCCTCGGTCAGATCGTAGGCGTGCTTCGCGAGATCCACGTTCAGCTCGAGCGCCTTCCTGCTGTCGCGGGATTTTTCCAGCCTGCGCACGATCGAGTCTATCTCCACCTCGGAACCGCGAATGGCCCCGGCGAGCCCCGCGCGCGTCTTTTCGACGGCGTCGCGCATGTCCCGCAGGCGCTGCGCCTCCTGCGACTGGGGCAGGAGCCCGTTGAGCCGGAAGCTGAGCGTGGCGCGGAACATGCCGGAGAGCTGCTGCCAGGCGCCGTTGGCGTTCATGGGCCACGAGCCCTTCGTGAGATCGTCCGTGAAGGGATCGCCCATGAAGGTCGGGTCGGCGTTCCACGCCAGGATGAGCGAGGGGCTCCAGAGCTGGAGTCTCATCGCCTTCTCGGCGCTGTCGAGCGACTCGAGGGTCTTGAGGAGGGCCTGGATATCCAGGCGGTCGCCGAGCCTGGAGGCGATGAGCGCGTCCGCGCTCACGTTCGCGTAGCTGGGATCGATGCTGCCCTTGAGCGCTATGTCCGTGCCGCGCTTCAGGCCCAGGGTCATCGCGAAGCCGTCGAGCGAGGCCGCATAGCTCACGCGCATCTCTTCGAGGGAGGGCTTCATGTTTTCCCAGGCCACCCGCGCCTGCAGGAGCGTGAGTTCGGGCACGAGGCCGGCCTTGTAGTTCGCCTCGGCCTGGTCGACGCGGAGCTTGGCCTCGTCGATGTTGTCCTGCATGAGCTTCATGTTGTCCTGGAGAAGGAGGAGGCCGTAGAAGCTCTTGCGCACATCGCGCTCGAGCCGGCGCCGCGCCTGGGCGTAGGAGATGAGCCCCGCTTCGTAGTCGAGCTTGAGCCCGCGCATGCCCTCGAAGAGGGCGGCGTTGAGGACGAGCTGGGCGCTCAGCGAGGCGCTCAGGGACCAGGCCGGCGCGGTGTAGGCCTGATAGTACAGGCCCGTGTAGGCGCCGTTCGCGTTGAGAGGGGAATACATGTCGGGGAACACATAGCTCGCGCTCTGCGGCATGTTCATGCGCGCGAGCGTGCCGCCGACATCGACCGTGGGAAGGAGCGCGTTCCAGGCGTTGTCGGCCTTGAGCTTCTTCTCGGCTGCGTCGATGCGGCTGGGGGCCAGGGAAAGATTGCGCTGGAGGGCTAGGGCCACCGCCTGGTCGGCGCTGAGCTGCAGCCCGGCGGCCGAAGCCTCGGCCGCCGGCTCCGTTTCGGATGGGCCGATATCCGCGGGAATGCTCACCCGCCAGGACGAGGCGGGTTCCGATGCGCCGCCGAAAGGAGGCGCCGCGGCCTTGCGTATTTCGGCCTCGTCGGGCGGCCTGGCCGGACGAGGCGTATCGGCTGAGGCGTTCTGGGCGACTATGCCGAGTGACGAGGCCGCGATGAGGAGAATGGCCAAGGCGGCGGGCCTCGAGGCCGGCGCGGCGCTCTTGCGCGCTCTTTTCATGATCGACGCTCCTTTGTGTCCACACTCCGATTGCGCGCGCTTAAAATGCGCCGGGCAAACGAAGGACCTGCCGAAGGGAAGGACGGCGCTTGGAGCGCCCGGGCTTCCCGTGTTTTTGCGGCCGTTCGTGGCGTTGACGAACGTTTCAAGGCAATATATCGATAACGCCGGCTCGCGGCAAGGGTGCCCGGCGCTTTTCGGGCGGGATTCCCTCCGGCTTGCCCGCGAGGCCCGAGGCGGGTATCCTGAAGCCCGGTCGGGAGGTCCTCATGGGATACATCGAGTGGACGAATTCGCTCAACATCGGTTTCAGGGAAATCGACGACCAGCATCGGGTCCTGGTCGACCGCATCAACAGCCTGGCCGAGGCCGTGGAGCTGGGGCTGGACAGCCTGTCGCTGCAAGGCATCCTGGAGGATCTGAGCGCCTACGCCGCCGCTCATTTCTCCCTGGAGGAGGGATATTTCGATCGCTTCGACTACCGAGAGGCCGGGGCCCACAAAAAGGAGCATGCGGCCTTCGTGGAGCGGGTGCGGCTCTTCAGGAACGACCTCGCCGACGGCAAGGCGACCTTGTCCGCGGAGGTATTGGAGTTTCTCAGATCCTGGCTCACCAACCATATCGCCTTCAGCGACAAGAAATACCGATCCACCTTCCTGCAGGGCGGCCTGCGGTAGGAGCCTGCGGCCGCGAGCCGACCGGGCGCAAAGGAGACACAGCATGCTGGATGCCATGAACGACGAGATCGTGAAGGCCATGTACGAGACGCTTCCGGTCGAGATCACGGTCATAGACGCCGACGACCGCGTGATCGGCTGGAACCGCCACGACGACCGGCTCTTCTACCGTCCCGAAACCTCGATGGGCGCCGACTTCCGCGAGTGCCACCCCGCCGAGAGCCTCGACCGCGTCGAACGCATCGTGGCCGACATGAAAAGCGGAGGGCGGGACAGGGCCGAGTTCTGGATCGACCTGATCGTCGACAAGGCCACGGGAGAGCGGCACAAGGTGGCCATCGAGTTCCGGGCTTTGCGCGATTCACGGGGGCGCTATCTCGGCTGCATGGAATGCACCACCGATATCGAGCGCTATCGCCGCCTCGAGGGAGAGCGGCGGCTCCTGGACGAGGATTAGGGCGCCGCGCGGCGTCCGGCTTCCAGCGCGGCGGCGAGCGATTCCTCGCTGAGCCGCCACAGCCGGGCGGCGGCCGCGTCGTCGAGCGCGCGCCGCGAAGGCTCGATCGGCTCGCGTCCCCAGTCCGCCAGCAAAAGGGATAGCAACTGTTCCAGCAGACCGTCCGCCGCGAGTGCGGCGCCGATGCCGCGGTTCCCGTACACCGCGGACGCGAGCGCCTTCAGCTCCTCCGGCGATATCTCGGTCTCCTGTCTCAACGTGAGCTCGGCCCCTCGGGAGACGATCAGGTGCGTCTCGATATCGGGACGCTCCCTGAGCCTCTCCAGCAACTCCCGCGTCAGCGGCGCGCCGGAGGCGCCGCTCATGCCTACGATCAGCCGTTTAGCCATTTTCTCGGGTCGAGTTCCAGGAAGGGCGCGCGACGGAAGCGCTCCTTCAGGGGGAAAGGCACCGTGCAATCGAATATCGTCTTGCAGGAGATGCCCTGATCCCAAATGCCGGGGGAATACTCGGGCCCGGCGGAGGGATCCAGCGGATGGCAACGCACCCCGGGGATCGTCACGATGTCCCTGTCGCCTTGGAACCGGGTGTTCATGGCCCAGAGAACGTCATCCGTGTCGAAGATTTCGACGTCGTCGTCCGCCAGCACGACCTGCTTGAGCTCGGGGAAGGCGGAGAAGGCCAGGAGCGCCGCCTGCCGCTGCTTGCCCTCGTCGGTGCTCACGGTCTTGCGGCACTGCAGGATCGCCATATACTTCCCGCCCCCGGAGCGGTGACAGTGGACGTTCCTCGCCTTCTTGGCATTTCGAGTCTGCGGCGGGACTCACTGCCTTGCGCCGCAGATCCTGTCGATCCACGAGAAAAGCTCCGACAGGTCGTAGTCGCCGCTGTGGGGCCGGTCCCAGGCCAGGGCATAATCGACGCCGTAGCCGAGGTTCCGCAGCCTGATCGCCAGGATGAGGGCTACCGCGAGCGAGGTGTCGCTGTCCTTGGTTCCCACACGGATGCGCCAGTGCGGCGCGACGCCGCTCGAGCCGAGGTAGTCCAGGGGATTCATCATCTTCACGAGAGCGGGATCGGCGAGGGTCCCTCCGGCGGGGTCTCCATCCTGCCGAGATACGCGAGGTAGGCGCCGAAGTCGATGCCGGTCACCTCGCCGCCATCGATCGATATCCAGGATTTGCCCGCGAGGCTCTGGCCGGCGTCGAGCGCCTTCTGCGCGGAGGCGACCACGCAGGATTCGAGGTAGTCCTTGAACGATCCATCGCCGGATGGGTCGAGCGCGAGGGGAGGGCCGTCCTGGTCCTTGAGCCCCAACCCGTTCAGGTACCGGGGGAAGAGCGCCTTGAGCTCGCCAGAGAGCGCGATCTACCCTGGCATCAGGCTCCCCTTCACCATGGTCCGCCTGATGTGGTAGTCGGCCTCCCGGCTGAACTCCATCTTTGCGTAGTCGTCGATCCCGGCGAACTGCCACTCGTACGCCATGTCCCCGTGGTCGAGAGAAGCAGCGCAAAAGAAATAGCGAACGGGAACAGGGCGAGCTTCCGCAGCGGCCAAGATCCCCTGGACGCCTTCGGGTTCCTTCCCTTCTCCGACTCGAGTTCGCCGGCTCGGTTCATTTTGTGCCCCCATTATCGAGACACTCATCAGGCATCCCATCCCAAGCCTCCTTTGTCGCTCGAACGGCAAGCCTCCTGTCGGGGACGATGGAAGGCCGTCCGCCGAACCGCCGTCTCAGGCGAGGACTGACGGCAGAGCCGGGACCGGGTGATCGCGCATGCCCCGAGAAATCCCCAGGTCACGGTAGGTGACACGTGTTACATAGCGAATGCTCTTCTTTCTTTCCTGTTCCTGAAAGGTAATCCAAGCGCCTAGGTCGTCTCGCGCGCGACGATGCACGGCACGGGAGGCTTCATGAATCGCTGATCGAGCTCCGTGCCGAGGATCAGGCTGTTGATCATCTCCACCGCGCGCAGGCCGAGGTCCGCGTCGTCGAAGCGGATGGTGGACAGGGCGGGAGTCGACATCTCGCTATAGGGAAGATCGTCCGTGCCGAGCACGGCGATGTCCCCGGGGACGCTCAGTCCGGCCTCGCCGAGAGCCCTCAGGATGGGGAACGCGTAATCGTCGCTGTACGCGTACAGAGCGGTCGGGCGCGTCGAGCCGCGGGGCAGCGCTTCCATGAAGCTCCGAGCCGCCGCCAGGGAGGGTCTGATGTTGTCCTTCGGCCATTCCAGGATCGTCAACTCGGCTCCAGCGACCTCGGAAAGGACCTTCTTCATCGCCTTCAGCCTGAGCCGGAAGGGCCGGCGCTGGACCGGATCCGCCGGCTTGAGCAGGGCGATGCGGCGATGCCCGCAATCCAAAAGGTGCTCGGCCGCTACGCGTCCTATCTCTTCCACGGGCATGAAGAACGTGTCGAGATCCTGGTGCGGCTCCACGTCGAGGACCAGGAAGCGGTCCACCCCTTTCGATCGCGCCGCCTCGATATCCTCGCGATCGAGATCGAGGAGGCTGCAGAAGACGCCCATCGGCTTCCTCGCTAGCATGACCTCGAAGGACTCCCGCATGCGAGAGGGATCCCGATATCCATTCCACGAGAATTGGGTGACGACGCAGCCGCCCTTAAGGCCAAGCTCGTGAATGGTCCCGATAATCGCGTTGATCCTCGGAGGATAGGGAGCGGGGAAGAAAATCGCGAACTCCCTGCTGAAGCCCTGCCGCAGCGACTGGGCCGACTGGTGCGGACGATACCCGAGTTCGCGGATGGCGGCGAGGATGCGCTCTCGCTTCTCGGGACTTACGTGGTTCGAGCCACTGCCGCTCAGGACATACGAGACCTGCGTACGGGAGACGCCGGCAAAGGCAGCGACGTCGTTTGCGGAGACAGTCTTTTTCATCTCTGTCCCGCCTTTGTCCTTTTTCTTCGTCATAAGAATTTGACACAATCATAAAGTGGGTCTATTATCCCGTCAATACCCGATGTGACACGATTCACATCCTTCTCGAACCGCAAGGAGGTTCAAATGAAGAAGCTCGCATTCCTGGCCGTAGTCCTGCTCGCCATCGGGACTACGTCTCTCGTCGCCCAGGCCAAGAAGGCCTACAATCCGCGAGTCGTCGACATCGGCTACTGCGTGACCGACACGACGAATCCGTTCATAGGCTGGCTGACCAATACGGTGAAGGGGCTTGCCAAGGCGGACGGCTACAACGTCCAGATCGCCGACGCCGGCGGCGACTCTGCCAGACAGCTCGAGCAGATGGAGAATTTCATCGCCATGCGGGTCAAGGTCATCGACCTGATGCCGGTCGACCCCAACAACGTCCAGGAAGTCATCAAGAAGGCGCAGAGCCAGGGGATCAGGGTGATGGTCGCGGGTACCGATACCGGCGTCCAGGACTTCATGATGAACATCGACCAGCACGCCTGCGGCGAGGACATCGCCCAGCTCTGCATCGACTGGGTGCTCAAGACCTTCACCCCGGACGGCAAGGCGAGTTCGCTTCCCGCCGAGGCGAAGAAGCTCAAGGTCATCGTAATCCCGGACTTCGACACCCTCGACGCCAAGAACCGCTCCGACGGGATCATCAAGCGGCTGAACGAGTTCGGCAAGCTCGACGTCGTCATGGCGGCGGGCGAGACGATGACCATGACGCAGGCGATGAGCATCATGGAAAACACCTGGCAGAAGAACCGCGACGCCGTCGCCGTGTGCACCTACAACGCCGACTCGGCCGTCGGCGTCAACAACTACATCATGGGACTGCCCGGAGTCGACCGTTCCAAGTTCGGCGTATTCACCGGCGACTGGTCGCAGGAGTTCCAGGGCCTCCTGAACTCGTCGCTCAAGAACGACTCGGTATGCCGGGCGACGATGCGGATCGTCGGCCCCGTGATCGACGGGAAGTCGATTCCTCTCCCGGAGGCCACCTGGATCTATATGAAGGATCTGTACGCCGGCAAGTTCACGTACGGCCATTGGGAGAAGGACACGATCGCTCCCGCGTACCCCGAGGCGAAATAGTCATCGGCGGAAGGATGCCCCCCCCGCGGGCATCCTTCCCGCAAGGAGCAAGGATGAACGGAACGGTACTATCCCTCGAATCCGTCTCGAAAGTGTATCCAGGCGTCGTTGCGCTGGACGATTTCAGTATCGCATTCCGTCCCGGCGAGGTTCACGCGCTGCTCGGAGAGAACGGAGCGGGAAAGTCGACACTCATCAAGGTAATCGCCGGGGCGATCGCCCCCGACGCCGGCCATATCCTGATCGACGGTCGACGACACGCCCGCCTGAGTCCCCACATGGCCAGGGCGCTCGGCATCGAAGTCATCTACCAGGAATTCAATCTCATGCCCTCGCTCTCCGCGGCCGAGAACATCTCCTTCGGGGAGCGCACCGGGCGCCTCGTGAGCCAGCGCGCCATGGAACGGAAGGCCGCCGCCCTCTTCGGCGAGTTCGAGGTTGACCTGGATCCCAAGACGCCGGTCCGGGACCTCTCGGCGTCCCAGCAGCAGATCGTAGAGATCGCGAGGGCCGTCTCGAGGAACGCGAAGGTGCTCATCATGGACGAGCCGACGGCCCCGCTGTCCATCGCGGAGGTCGAACACCTGTTCAAGCTCATTCGCAGGTTCAAAGAGCGCGGCACGCTGGTCATCTTCATCTCCCACCGCATCGACGAGCTCTTCGCCATCTCGGATCGAGTGACGGTCATGCGGGACGGCCGATTCGTATCCACGCTCGAGACCGCGAAGACGACGCGGCCCGAACTCATCGGCCTCATGGTCGGGCGGGAGCTCAAGGAGACGTATCCGGAGCGCGGCAGGAAGCCGGGAGGGACCGTGCTGGAGCTGCGCGGAGTCACCGGGAACGGAGACCGGGACATCTCCTTCGATCTCGGGAAGGGGGAGATCCTCGGCGTCGCCGGGCTCGTCGGAGCGGGCAGGACCGAGCTGGCGAAGGTCATCATCGGGGCGGCGCGGCTCGAGTCGGGCGAGATCCTGCTCGACGGACGCCGCGTATCCATCCGCTCGCCGCGCGACGCCCTCAGGCACGGCATCGGTCTCATCCCGGAGAACCGCAAGGAAGAGGGCTGCTTCCTGGACATGGACATCACGTGGAACATCTCCTTCGCCAGCCTGCGCCGCATCTCCAAGGGCCCCCTGGTCGGGCGCGGCGAGGAGAAGGCGCTCGCCGCGCGCTTCCGCGACCTCATGCAGATCAAGGCCCCCAATCTCGGGCAGAAGGTCAAGCTCCTCTCGGGCGGAAACCAGCAGAAAGTCGTCCTCTCCAAGACGCTCGCGGCCGAATCGCGAGTCCTCATCTTCGACGAGCCGACGCGAGGCATCGACGTCGGCGCTCGCCAGGACATCTACAAGCTCATGGACGAGCTGACGCGGCAAGGAAGCTCCATCATCATGATCAGCTCGGACATGGAGGAGCTCCTCGGCATGTCGGACCGCATCGTCGTCATAGCCGAGGGCAGGCTCGCCGGGACGCTCGAGCGCGAAGAGTTCTCACAGCAAGCGGTGCTCGAGCTCGCCTCGGGCGGAACCTACAAGGAAACAGCGGTATGAAGCTATTGAAGCGTTATGCGATCATTCTCGTCCTCCTGGGCCTCATCGCCCTCTTCTCCGTATTGAGCCCTTATTTCTTCACGCAGCAGAATCTCACGGATATCTTCCTGCAGCAGTCCTACGTCATCATCGCGGCCGTGGGGCTCTCCTTCGTCATGATCTCTGGCGGCATGGATCTCTCGATCGGCTATCTCATATCCACCGTAGGCGTCAGCACGGCCGCCTTGAACAAGTGGATGGGCGTGCCCCTGCCTCTGAGTCTCGCGCTTGGGATTGCCATGGGAGTCGCGCTCGGCGCCTTCAACGGCTACGCATCGGTGAAGCTCAAGGTCCACACGCTTATCGTGACGCTCGGCACGATGACGATCTTCCAGGGGCTCTCGTATATCATTTCCCGGCAGAGCGTCATCCTGAACCTCCCCCCGGCCTACAGGTTCTTCGGGCAGGGATACCTCTTCGGCTTCCTGCCCTTCAGCATGGTCCTCATGGCCGCTTGCGTCGCCATCGGCAGCTTCATACTCAATTTCACCTGGTTCGGGCGGCAGGTATACGGCATAGGCAGCAACGAGGAGACCGCGCGGCTTTCCGGCGTGAACGTGAAGGCCGTCAGGATCCTCGTGTTCGCCATCTGCGGCTTTTTCGTGGCGCTGGCGGCGATCGTGCTCTTCGGCCGCTCCGGATCGGCCTCGTCCTCGACCGGTCCCGGCGTCGAGTTCACCGCGATGACCGCGGCCGTCCTCGGCGGCATCTCCTTCAAGGGCGGAGAGGGCAAGATGTGGGGCCTCGTGACCGGCGTCCTCATCCTCGGCGTGCTGAGCAACGGGATGCAGCTCGTCGGCCTCAACACCTACGTCCAGTACATCGTGCGGGGCTTCGTCCTCCTCCTCGCCGTCGGCTTCGACCTGCTCCAGAAGGAAGGCCTGGCCAAGAGCGTGCTGCGAGCCTCGGCCGCCAAGGCGGCGTGATATCGAGATTCGAGCGGGAGCGGGAGCGGGAGGCGGGATCGGCCATCCACTCCCGCGGGAACGGGCGACGATCATCGGAAACACCTATGAAAGGAACATCATGAAGATACCACCAGAGCTGCTCAGCCTCGAGGAGTTCCCGACCAGCGCGGTCTTCGCCGAAGGGATCAAGTCGCTGCGCGTCGAGCGGAAGGCCAGGTCGGTGGAGACGATCTTGGGCGTCGAGTACGCGGCGAAATCGGGGATGAAGCTTCACCTGGACATCCTGGCTCCCAGAGTCGCGGAAGGAGATCTCGAGACCTTCCCCCTCGTCATGTTCGTGCAGGGCTCGGCCTGGCGGCGCCAGAATCTCGCCCAGCAATTGGCCCAGCTGACGCGTTTCGCCGCCTCGGGGCTGGTCATCGCCATGGTCGAGTATCGACCGTCGGATCTCGCCCCCTTCCCAGCCCAGATCAGGGACGCCCGCACCGCAACGCGCTTCATGCTCGAGCACGCCGCGGAGTACCGCGCGGACCCCGGTCGGCTGGTCGCCTGGGGGGACTCGTCGGGAGGGCATACGGCGACGATGCTGGCGCTCACCGAGGGACTCGCCCGATTCTCCGACGAGGCGATGCCGGCCGCTCCGCTCGGCATCAGGGGCGTAGTCGACTATTACGGGCCTTCCGACCTGGGCAGCATGAACGACGAGCCCTCCATCCAGGACCACGACGCCCCGGATTCGCCGGAGGGGAGGTTGCTGGGCGGAGTCAGGGTCTCGGAAAACCCCGAGTTGATCCGCGAGTCATCGCCTCTCGCCTATATCGACTCGAGTACACCTCTGCCCCCGTTCCTGATAGTGCACGGCGACAAGGACAGGCTCGTGCCCTTCGGGCAGAGCGTCATGCTCTATCGGAAGCTCAGGGAATGCGGCCATGCGGTGGATATGTATCGTCTGAAAGGGGCCGATCACTCGGGCGAGGAATTCTGGTCGGGCGAGGCGACGCGCACGATCACGGCCGCCTTCATCATCTCGCGCTGCAGCGAGGGCGCGAAACCGCTCGGCTGAACCGCGAGCGGGAGCGCGGCGCCGCCCGTGCCGGCAATGCTCGGTCCGGCGCCCGTGCCGCCGCGCTCAGGGATGTCCCAGTACGCCGAGCTTGGTGAGGCCGTCGTACACGAACTGAATCGCCAGACCCGAGAGGAGCAAGCCCATCATGCGCTCGATGACCGAGACGCCGGTCTTGCCGAGGGCGCGGAGGATGAGCCCGCTCATGCTCAGCGCGGCGAACATGGCCGCCAGACCGATCAGCACCGAACCGAAGAGCATGAGCGTGGTCGACACGGGCTCGTACTCGCCGGCGCTGTAGAGCATGATCGTCGTGATCATGCCCGGCCCCGCGATGAGCGGGATCGCGAGCGGGAATACGGCGATGGACGAGGGGCCGTCTTCCTCAGGCTCCTCCTCGCTCGAGGTCTTGGCCCGCTTGGGCTGGCCGAAGAGCATGTCGATGGCGATGAGGAAGAAGAGCACGCCGCCGGCCACGTAGAAGGAGCCGGGCTTGATGCCCATGAACCTGAGGATGTACCGCCCTCCCAGGATGAACACCGCCAGCACGACGAAGGCGATGACCAGGGCCGAGCGGATCGTCCGGCGCTTCCGCTCGGCTTCCAGCCCTCCGGCCACGGAAATGAAGATCGGCACGGCCCCGAGGGGATCCATGACGATGAAGATAGTGACCAGGATCTGCAGGAAGAGCTCGACCATGGAATGGAGTGTAGGCGGGAGCGGCGAGCCTGGCAAGAGCGGCCTTCCGAGGACCCGGACGGCAGTGTCGCGAATCTTGTGGACGGCGCGAAGGCCAGGAGTTCGCCCGCGTCTCCGCCACCCTGGCAAGGGGGGATCTTCAGCCATCCACAGTCTTCATGACACTGCCGACATCGGGCGGCCGCCGAGCCGCGAGGCCGCAAGCCCGATTTGACAGAGTCGCGGGTTTTTCCCTATATTCGATTAATTGGCCGGAGAAATCGGCCTATCCAACCTACGCCATTCGAGGAGCGCAGCGATGAGCGAAGAGATAACCGTCACGTCGGCCAATTTTCAGAAAGAGGTCCTGGAATCCTCGGTGCCCGTCCTCATAGATTTCTGGGCCGAGTGGTGCATGCCGTGCAAGATGATCGCCCCCTCGCTCGACCAGCTCGCCGAGACCTACAAGGGCAAGCTCAAGATAGGCAAGGTGAATGTGGATGTCGAGAGCGATCTGGCAGCCAAGTTCAACATCATCTCGATCCCGACGCTGATGGTCTTCAAGGATGGAAAAACCTTCGCCCAGAAGGTGGGCGCCCTCCCCAAGCGAGACATTGAAAACCTCATCAAGGACGCGGTCTAATCCACTGCGGCGCCGCTTCGATCAGGGCGGGGGCGGATTGGCCGCCCCGGGGCTCTGGCCGCTCGATTCCGACAGGTACCAGCCGGAGGGGCCGTTCGGCCAGAGCACGGACCGATTGATCGACCGCGACACCGAAGGCTTCCAGCGGAAGGCGTCCTCCCAGGCGCACGAGGCGCCCGCGCAGGTCCAGAGCCCGGCATCGACGAGGCCTCGGAAGGCGGCGGCCAGCTTGTCGTTCGGCAAGGGACCCGACTTGCTCTCGGCGGCGTAGAAAAGGCCGTCGGCGACCTCGCCGCCCGGCCGCCAGCGCAGGGCGACCACGCCGCTTTCGTCCGGCAGTCCGCCGGCGAGCGACCAGAAGTCGCGGCCCTCGGGCGTGGCGTCGACTCCGCCCGAGGCGGCCGTATCCGCCCCCGTCTCGTCCTTTTCCTCGCTCAGGGACTCGGGTGCGAGATGCAGCACCAGCCGCTCGCCTTTCCGGACTTCGACCGAGGGGAAACGGTAGCTGTAGGCCTTGATCGAGCTGGCCCACTCGAGCGTCACCCCGCCCATATCGCCACCGTTCACGACCTCCAGCTCGATGTAATCGCGGTGAGGATGGAGGGTGGAGCTGTTTTTCGCGGTCTGGAGCTCGGATAGCCTGAGCGTCGGCGGCCGGCTGTTCCAGCCGACGAAGCGGAACAGGAAGCGGCTGTGGTTTCCGGCCGCGTCCGCCACTTCGCCGGCCACGGCGTAGTCCGCCCCGGGCACCTGAGCGGAGGAAAAGGCGATGTCGAGCCAGGCTCCCCGCGAGGCCGCCGAGAGCGAAATCCCGGCCGGCTCGAGGGCGAAGCTGCCCTCGACGGCTCTGACCTCCTCGTCGAAGCGCAGGCCGAAGCTGCGTTCGCCCGAGGGGCCGGCGTCCAGCACCTGAGGAGGGCTGAGATCCCGGGAGGGCAGGAGTCCGGCGACCGTCGGCCCGGCGGGCGGGGAGCAGGCGCAGGCGAGAAGGACCGCCAAGCCCGCCGCGGCCGCGGCGGAGGGGAAAAACCGCCGGGAACCGGTGGAAGGGGCAGGGGGATTGAGCATCGAGGCCTCCATACCCCGGCAACGCCGCGCCGGCGCGGCCGCGATTCAAAGGATCGCCCTCGTCTCGGCGGATTCCGCGCCTTCGCGGCCTTCGCCTTTGCCGCCGGCCCCGCCCTTCCTCAATCCGCCTTTCCCGTAGTATCTTCGGCACATGCGAATCGTCATAGCGAACGATCACGGGGCGGTCGCCCTCAAGCGCGAACTCGCCTCCTGGCTCGAGTCCCATGGGCACACGGTCGTCAATCTCGGCGTCGACACCGAAGACCGCGTGGACTATCCCGACAAGGCGGTCGAGGCCTGCGCCGAATACCGGAAGGGCGGCTACGACTTCGGCATACTCCTCTGCGGCACGGGCATCGGCATCTCGATGGCCGCCAACAAGTTAGCCGGCATCCGCTGCGCCCTCATCCACGACGAGTACACCGCCCGCATGGCGCGCGAGCACAACGACGCGAACTTCGTGGCCTTCGGCGGCCGCGTGGCCTACGCGGTGCCGCCGACCTCCGTCCTGGAGACTTTCATGAACGCGAAGTTCGAGGGCGGTCGCCACTCGGCGCGGGTGGCCAAGATCGACCGCCTCGCTCAGAGCTCGTAGCGCTCCCCGTACTTCACGACCTGCACTTCCTTCACTCCCTTCTCGAGCAGGAAGGCCCGCATGTGCGAGAGCCCGGCGGGCTCGCCGTGGACCAGGAAGACTTTCTTGAGCCGCGAGAGGTCGAGGCCGGCCATCCAGTCCCAGGCCTCCTGGTAGTCGGCGTGGGCCGAGAAGGCGTTGATCTCCTCGATCCGCGCGCGCACCTTGAAGATCTCGCCGTGGATGCGCACCTCGCTTTCGCGGTCGCGGATCCTGCGGCCCAGGGTGTGATCGGCCATGTAGCCCACGATGAGGATGGTGTTCCGCGGGTCGGAAATGGTGTGGATGAGGTGGTGCTGGATGCGCCCGGCCTCGCACATGCCGTCGGCCGAGATGATCACCGCGGGGCCTTCCAGGTCGTTCAGGCGCTTGGAGTCCTGGACGCTCGAGGCGAAGCGCAGGGCGTTGAAGCCGAAGGGGTTCTCGTGGTGCTTGATGAAGGCCTCGTGGATCTCCTGGTCGTAGCACTCGGGATGGATCTGGAAGATCGAGGTGGCGTTGATCGCCATGGGCGAGTCGACCCAGATCGGGATCTCGGGGATGCGCCCCTTGTCCGCCAATAGGTGGAAGTAGAACACGAGTTCCTGGGTGCGCTCGATCGCGAAGGCGGGAATGACGATCTTGCCGCCGCGCTGGGCCGTCTGGGTGACGATCGCGGCCAGCCGATCCATCGCGTCCTCGTTCGATTCGTGCAGCCGGTCGCCGTAGGTGGCCTCGAGCACGAGATAGTCCATGCCCGGGATGACGGCCGGGTCGCGGATGATGGGCTTGCCCTTGCGCCCGAGGTCGCCCGTGAAGGCTATCGTGACCTCGCGGCCGGAGCGGTCGCGCGCGTGCGTGAAGCACATGGCCGAGCCGAGGATGTGCCCCGCGTCGTAGAGCTCGACCTTGAGCCCGTCGCCGATCGGCAGCGGCCGGTTGTACGACACCGTGACGAACTGGCTCGTGGCCTTGATCACGTCCTCCTCGTCGTACAGGGGCTTCCATTCGAAGCTCTGGCCCTTCTTTCCGGCCTGCCGGCCGAGGTAGTCGGCGTCGCGGGCCTGGATGGCCGCCGAGTCCATCATGACCACGCCGGCGAGGTCCCGCGTCGCGGGAGTGGCGTAGATGTTGCCGCGGTAGCCGCGCTTGGACAAGAGCGGCAGCATGCCGCAGTGGTCGAAGTGGGCGTGGGTGAGGACCACGGAGGAGATGGACTCCGGGTCGGGGACGAGGGCGCGGTTCTTCTGCTCGGCCACCTCGCGCTTGCCCTGGAAGGCGCCGCAGTCGACGAGGCAGCGAGCGCCGTCGACCGAGAGGACATGCTTGGAGCCGGTGACCTCGCCGGCTCCGCCCTCGGAATGCAGTCGTATGCTCATGCGCCTGAGCATAGCCTCGGCTCAGGCAAGCGCGCAATGCGCCTTTCAGCCCTCGGGCGCGTCACACGAGAAAGAAGAGCGCGGCTCCGGCCACGGCGACCACGGCGCCGATCACCTCCGGAGGGCGGACTTTCTGCCTGAGGAACAGGATCGAGGGCGGGATGATGAGCACGGGGGTGAGGGCCATGAGGGTGCTGGCGGCGCCGGCGCTCGTCTTCTGGAGCGCGATGAGCGAGAGGACGACGCCGAGGAAGGGCCCGAAGACGGCGCCTATGGATATGTCCCTGAAGGCCGGGAGCTCCCGGATCGAGCCGAAGACCGCGCGAGCCTGGCGGAGGACGAGGGCCTGGACGGCGAAGCCCAGTATGGCCGTCATGACGCGGATCTGCGTGCCGGAGACGGCGTCGTAGCCGCCCAGGCCGAGCTTGGTGAACACGAGTCCCAGGGCCTGGAAGAAGGCCGACAGGAAGGCGTAGAGGTAGCCCTTGGCCGCCCCCTTGGGCCGCGGCGCGCCGTCGCGCGCGGCCTTGCCGCCCTTGAAGCCGACCACCAGCGCGATGCCCGCGACGACGATCGCCATGGCGAGGATGCGCGGGGGCCTCATCGTCTCGCCGAGGATGGCGAAGCCCAGGAGGGCGGTGAAGACCGGCGTGAGGGCCTGGAAGAGGACGGTGACGCGCGAGCTGATGAGGATGTAGGCGTTGAAGAGGAAGGTGTCGGACACGACGAAACCGATGAGGCCGGAGATGGGCAGGAAGATCCATGCGCGAGCGGGGGCGTCGAAAGGCAAGGCCATGCCGCGCATCGCGTAGGCGGCGGCCCCGAGCAGGAAGAAGGCGATGAGCACCTTGTAGAAGTTGACCGCCAGGGCTCCGACGCGCTTGGACGAGCGCTCGAAGAAGATGGCCGAAGCCGTCCAGAAGACGGCCGTGCCGAAGGCCGCGAGCTCGCCGGAATGTTCCATGATGGCGGCACTATATACGAGACTCGGGAAAGAGAACAGCGAGGCGAGGCGGCCGCGGGAAGGGCGAAAGCCCGGCGCGGCCGGGCCGCGGCCTTTCCCGCGCCCGGATTGCGTTTGACATGCCCGCGGCAAGGACCTACATTTAAGGCGTAAGGGAGGCGAACCATGGCCATAATCACCATCGCCCGCGGACTCGCGACCCTCGGAGAGGACGTCGCGCGGGAGCTCGCGCAGATCACCGGCTACAGGCTCATCGACCGCGAGTATGTCGAAAAAAGGTTAGGCGATTTTGGCATCGGGCCCGAGAAGCGCCAGAAGTACGACGAGAAGCGGCCCGGCTTCTGGGCCTCGCTCTCGCAGGAGCGGGACGACTATCTCCACTTCCTCAAGACGGCCCTGTTCGAGGAAGCCTCGAGCGGCGAGTGCATCATCATGGGCCGCGGCGGGTCGTCGGTCTTCAAGAGCGTGCCGAGCCTCGTCAGCGTCCTTTTCGTCGCGCCCATGGGCGTCAGGGTCCATCGCATCATGGAATTCTACAAGTGCGACGAGCGGCACGCCGCCCAGATCATCGCGCAGAGCGACCACGACCGCGCGGGGTTCCACAAGTACTTCTTCGCGGTGGATTGGCAGGACCCCCGCGAGTACGAACTCGTCCTCAATACCTCGCGCATGGATGTCGCCCAGGCGGCCAGGCTTCTCGACCATGCGCGCCGTAATGTCGTCGACCCGCAGCGCGAGGAGGCGGGGCGGGTCAGGATAGCCGAACTCAGCCTGGCGCAGAAGGTCGTCACCGAGATCGTCTACGGCAAGAAGATCCCGATCCACTTCCTGGAGGCCAAGGCCCAGGGCGGCGCGATCACGCTCCACGGCGTGTCGAACACGCAGTCGTCCATCGACGCGGCCGCGGCCGCGGCCCGGGCGGTGGGCGGCGTCGAGTCGGTCACGAGCGACATCCAGGTGGTGCAGGAATTCACGGTCATGCCCTAGGGCCCCGGCGGGGGTGACTGCGCAAAAGCTTCGTCGCTCCCGCCTTGTCCATGTCAACCGCCGCTTCGCGCCTCCATGCCTCTTCTCGAACGTCGGTGCTTGTGCTTCTCCTCGACCGAAGTCTAGACTCGCCTCATGCGAAGAATCACCGGTTTCCACGCCGTCGAGGAGCTGCTCCGCTCTTCTCGCGCAGAGAGCCTCGGCTGCAGCATACTGATCTCGGGTACCGCCGGCCCCAGGATCAGGAGCATCCTCGAATTGGCCGCCAAGCGCGGCATTCCGGTGGCGCGCAGGGCCAAGGACGAGCTCGACCGCCTGGCTCCGGACAACCGGGGCCTGGTGCTCGAACTCGGGGATGAGGCCGCCGAGGAAGGCGAGACCGATCTCGAGGGTTTCCTCGCCTCGCTCGAGGGGCCGGCCCTCGTCCTCGTCCTCGACCACATCGAGGACCCGCAGAACCTCGGCGCCATAGTCCGCTCGGCCGACGTCTTCGCGGCCGATCTCGTCGTGCTGCCCCGCAGGAGGGCCGCGTCCCTCTCGCCGGCGGCGGCGCGGGCCTCGGCCGGGGCCACGGCCTACGTGCCCACGGCCTACGTGCCCAATCTCGCGGCGGCCCTGCGCCGCCTCGCCGGCGCCGGCTTCTGGAGCTACGCGGCCGACATGGCGGGCGAGGACCTCGCGGCCGCCGACCTGAGCGAGCGCTGCGCCCTCGTGCTCGGCAACGAGGGTTCGGGCGTGTCTCGCCTCCTGAAGGACGAGTGCGACGCCGCGCTGGCGATCCGGCAGGCCGGACACGTGGATTCGCTCAACGTGTCGGCGGCGGCCGCGATCATGATGTACGAGTACCGCCGCCGGCACCCGGCGAAGCGCTAGGCGCGACCAGCCTGGCCAGGACTTCCCCGAAGAGCTCGGGCCTGACGGCCTCCGGGTCCATGATGCCCTCTATGCCCAGGCCGTTGGACAGGGCCAGCACGATCGTCGCCAGGTCCAGGGCCGCATCGCCGTCCAGCGGGACCCCCAGCGCAGACGCCTCCTTTTCGACGAGGGCGGCTATCTTGGCCCTCATGGCGCGCCGCTTTTCGGCGAGCTTCGCGCGAAGGCCCTCGTTGCGCGCGCAGCGCAGCCAGAACTCGATGAAGAGCGTCTGCCAGGCGGGATCCGCCGAGCCCATGCCGCGCAGCTCCAGGCCCGCGAGGCGGGCGAGGGCCTCCGCGCCGCCCGGCTCCGCCGTACCCGGGCCCTTCCCCCGCGCGGAGGACTTCGGCGGCCCGGCCGTCCGGGCTGCGGCCGTCCGGGCGGCCGTCCGGGCGGCCGCCTTCCGGACCGCCTCGGCCCTTTCGTCGATGCGCGCCGCGATGAGCTCGTAGAAGAGCTCGTCCTTGTTCGCGAAGTTCGAATAGACGGCGCCCTTGCTGAAACCGGCGGCTTCTGCCACCCGCTCGAGGCTCGCGCCTTCGTAGCCGCGTTCGGCGAAGACGCCGTAGGCGACGTCCAAAAGGCGGCGGCGCACCTCTTCCCGCCTGACTCGCCGGGGCCTTCCGCCCTCCGCGGGTCCCGGCTTTCTTTCCACGGGCATCTTCCTTCCTCCCGGTATCGAGTACCATTGGTATTCGATACCGATGGTATTGACTTGCTTCGGCAAGATCGATAGATTCCAGGTCCATGGACTACCGAGCGGAAATCTTCGATCGGATGCAGCTACTCTATCACGAGACCGGCTTCAACGATCATCAGCTCCATTGCGAGATCCGACTGGACGCGGGCCTCGACCGGGCGAGACTCAAGAGAGCGGTCATGCTCTCGCTCTCTTCGATCCCGATCCTGGCGACCCGATACCGCGCCCGGCCGGCCGGCCCGGTATGGGAAAGCCTTCCGGAGAGCGATCTCGAGCGAGCCTTCGCGGCCACGGACGACGAGGCGGTCTTCGAGGCCGAAAGGACCTACCGGATACGGGAAGAAGAAGGTCCGCAATTGAGGCTCTGCCTTCTCAGCGGAGGACGGAGCGCCCTCGCGCTGACGATGAATCACATGATAGCCGACGGCTCCGGTTTCAAGGAATATCTCTACTTCCTCTGCGGATGCTACGCTCGCGCGAGGGCGGGCGATGATTCACGGATCGGCCTGATCGACGGCGACCGGGGCATCGCCGACCTGATGCGGGCCTTCGGCGCCGCTGCGAAGCTCAAGGCCGGGATCGCCCAAGGCGCCGAGAGCAACCGGACGGGGAAACTGGCCTTCCCCTTCGACGAAGGCGGAGAGCTTCATCCCTTCATCGCGACCAGGCTCATGAGCCGGGAGAAGGTCGCCGGCCTCAAGGAATACTGCAAGGCGGCCGGCGCGACCATAAACGACGCGGCCCTCGCCGCCTATTACCGCGTCCTGGCCCGCACCATCGGGCGGGCGGCCCTCGAAGGGCTCGAAGTCCCGATCATGATCGACATGAGGCGCTACCTGCCCTCGCGCGGCTTCGCCGCCCTGCGCAACCTGGCCTCCACGGCCGCCACGCGCCTGCGGCTGAGCGAGGGCGAGGGCTTCGATGAAACCCTGGCGAAGGCCAAGTCCCTGATGGACGCCCTGAAGAGCCGCGACCTCGGCCTCGGCGGCTATCTGAAGCTGTCGCTTCTGTTTTCGCTTTTCGGCGAAAGGGCGGCCGAAAGCCTGCTTCGCCGCGGTCTGCGGCATCCCCTGCTCTGCATGACCAACATAGGCGAGATCGACGCGAAGCGGCTCGTCTTCGAGGGCTGCTCCGTCGCCTCGGCCTATGTCTGCGGCTCCATCAAGTACAAGCCCCACTTCCAGCTCGCCCTTTCGGGTTTCGACGGGACCATCACGTTGAGTTCCAACCTCTACGGGAGCGAGGAAGACCGGAATCGAGTCGATGTCTTCCTCGCCCAGGTCGAGGAGGAACTCTCCCGCGCCTGAGGCTACTCGCCCCAGATCTCGCGGAAACGGTGCTCGCGCTCGCAGTAGCGGCACACGAACACCGTCCCCGACTCGCCGCCCGGCGGGCCCTTGCGCCGGAACTCGGGCATCACTCCTTCCTTGTGCGAGGGGTGGGAGACGCAGAGCTCGTTCTTGCAGGAGATCTCGTCGAAGCCGTAGATGCGCGGCGGCATGTCGAGGCGGTATTTCTTGACCACCCGGCTGCCGTGCACGAGGTTGAGGGTGCAGCCGGGAGCTATGGCGGCCAACTTCTTCAGGTCGCGCTCGTCGAAGCTCGTGACGTCGGGCAGCGACATGATGCCCTTGAGGGTTCCCCGGTCGTTGTGGAAGACCCCGTGGCCCGAGCGCAGGTTCAATTTGAGCATGCGCCGCACGGCGTCGATGTGGTCCCAGATGTGCTCGGCGCTTTCGCCCGAGGAGATGTGGTCTATGACGATGCCCTCGGTCACCGGCTTGATGCCGACCTTCACCTCGGGCTTCTCGCGCGCCACGACCGGGGCTTCGCGCACGAAATCGTCGACGAAGCGCTCCTCGCGGACGCCTTCTCCCTCGAAGTCCGCGCCGAGCAGGCCCGAGACCATGCCCATGAGGACGATGCGGGTCCAGTAGCCGTTGGCGGACTGGCCGTCCCAGCCGTTCAGGGGCAGGACGTCGAGGAAGGTCGGATTGGTGGGGTTGGCGCGGTCGCGCGGCAGGGGATGGTAGAACCGCGCTCCCTCGGGGAGGGCGCCGAGCATGTCCTTGCGGAAGGTCACCGCGGCGCGCAGCGCGTCCGCCCTCTCGAGCACCGTCTCGCCCATGCGCTCGAGCTGCAGCCGCGTGAAGTACCAGATCGGAGCGACGGCGCCCGAGGCGAGATACTCCTCGAGCGACTCGTAGACCTTCACCTCGAAGCCGTTGGCCTTCATGCGCCCGACGTAGTCCGCCGGCATGGCGAGCGGCTCGGGGGCGACGAGGTCCACCTTCACCTCGCGGAAGACGCGCAGGCCGTTCGCCTTGGAGTGGACGGTGCGCCCGTGGTAGAGGTCGCCCGTGAGGGCGATGTGGATACTCTCGTCGCGCCACCCGAGCTGTTCCAGGAAGGAGAACTCGTCGAGGAACTCCTGGGTGGGATGCTCGTGCCTGCCGTCGCCCGCGTTGACGAAGGAGGGCCGTGGCCGGCCGACCAGTTCCGCATAACGCCCCATCGAGTTCTCGAGCGAGCGGCACACGCCCTCGAGCTTGGAGCGGATCACGAAACAGGAATCGTCCGCGTAGCCGTAGAGCATCCGGATCGCGTCTTCGATCGATTCGTTCTTGTTGAAGCTGGAACTGGCCGCGTCGAAGACGTTGGTGCGGACCCCGAGGAACTCGGCGGCGTTGCGGAACGACTCCTTCGTCCTCGTCGAGTCCTCCATGAAGATGAGGTAGACGGAATAGTCTCGGTCGTCGAGGCGGAAGGCCTTCCCGCCGCCTCCGCCGCGCATGTCTTCCTTCAGTTCGCGCGTCTTGCGGTACAGATAGCGCTGCTCGTCGAGCGACAGGTCGTCTACCACCGCCACCGTCCGGCCCTTGAACGGCCCCTTTCTTCTATTCACCTGTTTCCCCCCTGCCGTGTCGATCTCGGAAGACGATCTCTGCCGTCCCCGAGACTGTATCAAAAAAGCCGTCCGAAAAGCTCTTGGCTCCCCGAACGGCTATCTTTCCCTCCACCCTCGCGGGCCCTCAGGGCTTGAGCTCCTTGACGAGCTCGAGGCTGTCGGCCTTGAGCACCGCGAAGGCGCCCGATTTCTCCTGCGCGACGATGCCGCCGGCCCCGGCGGCGAGGACTGCGTAGCCGTCGACCTCGACTTTCGAACGCGCCGTCTCCTTGAGCGAAGCGTCGAAGCGCGCGAGATACAGCGCGCCGCCCGAGCCGGGCACCGGCGCGTAGAAGGCCCCGCCCGAAGAGAGCGGCACGCCCTCGGGGAAGACCTCGACGCTCGAGTCGGCGACGTCCTCGAGGCTCGTCTTGTCGAAGCGCGCCAGCCGCACGCCGCCGGGCTTCCCGGCGAGACCGGCCACGGCGACGAACGAGGTCCCGTCGTCGACGAGGCTGCGGGGATGGATCGCGTTCACGCGCGATGCGCGAATCAGGTTGCCCGAGCCCGTGTCCACGAAGACGAGCCGGCCGAGGTGGGTCGTCGGATCGACGATCTGGAGCAGGTAGAGGCCTGCGGCGGCGGCCGCGCTCTTGGCCGCCACCTCGCCGGCGATGACCGCCTTCTGGTCCTGGGTGATGCCCGCGCGCTCCTGGGCCACCTCGGCCTTCTTGGCCGCCACGGCGGCCTCGCCTTGCTGGACCTGCGCCGTCTTGGCCGCGACGGCGGCCTGGTCGGCCGCGACCTGCTGTTCCTGGGCGGCGACGGCTGCCGGGCTCGTGCTCATCTGCGCGCTCTGCGGGGCGGCGGGCGCAGCCGCGGCCTGCGCGGCCGTCGGGGCCGCAGGCTGCGCCGTCGCGCCGGGGGCGGCCGGGGTGGCGGCCGCCGGGGCCGTCGCCGCCGCAGGAGTCGCTGCTTGGGCGACTGCCGCCGGAGCGGGCTGCTGCGCCGTGCCCGCGGCCGCCGGAGCGGGCTGCTGCGCCGTGCCCGCGGCCGCCGGGGCGGGCTGGGCCGCCGCCTTGGCCGCCGCCTTTTCGGCCTCGAGCTTGGCCTGGTCTGCGGCGAGCTTCTCCTGGGCGGCGGCCAGCTCGGCCTTCTGCTTGTCGACCTCGGCCTGCTTCTGGGCGGCCTCGCGCTCCTTGAGGCCGGTCATCGCCTGGCGCTCCGGGATGCCCTTGTCGCTCTGGGCGCGGAGGCTCTCGGTGACCTGGGGGCTGCCGACCGCGCTCGTGTCGACGGCGCCGAGCTTGCCCGGAGCCGGGGCGACGCCGAGCGGGATGATGATGCGGCTCTTGCCCGGCCACTCGCTGTACACGAGGGCGAGGCCGGCGTCCTGCGCCGTGAGCTCCTTCTGCACGACCGGCTTGTACTTGGAAGAAATGTACGCCATGTCGCCGCGGTAGACGGCGTTGTAGACGGTGACGAAGGTGGCCAGGGTGAAGGCGTCCTTCTCGCTGTAGCCCCAGGCGGTCTCTAGGTAGCCCGCGATGATCCAGCGGAGGTTGCGGATGTGGTCGACCCCGGCGTCGGCGCCGAGGACGAGGATGTCCGCGTCGAAGCCCTGGGGGACGGCGGGGTCGACCGCTCTGATCACCTGGTAGCGGCCGGGAGCGGTGCGCGTCGAGCCGGCGGCGATCTGGGAGCCGAGCGCGCGCCCGATGCCGGTGATCTCGGCGAGGGACTGGACGATGTTCTGGGGGCCCTCGTAGTTCACGAAGACGATGTCCTTGTTCTGCGTCGACTCGATTTCGCTCTTCGCGATATCGAGGGCGCTCGCCTGCCGGACTCCGAGGGCGCCGGACAGGAGAAGCGAGCAGGCGATGAAGGCTAGGCCGCGACCGTTCACGATTCCTCCTCGATATGCCGCCGGAAGACCGGATCTTCCGGCCCCCGCGATCTCTCAACGCTCCGGATATCCGGCCATCCGTCCCAGCACGGCGACCGCCCGCCTGCGCACGAGGGCCCCGTAGGGCAGCCGCGAGAGCGTCAGGATCGCCCGCACCTCGACCGCCGAGGGCGGCGTACCCGAGCGCAGGGCGAGGCTCTCGATGGCCCCCATCAGGGCGAGGGCCGTCTCCTCGTCGACCCACCTCGCCGCCGCGGCGAGGAAGGCTGCCGCGGCCAGGCCGCCCGGGTCGACGGCGATGGCGCCCAGGGCGCGGCAGGCGGCGGCGCGCACCGCCTGATCGCGGTCCTCGGCCAGCACCCGGCAGAGGACCGCCCGATAGTCGGGCGAGCCGAGCTCGCCGAGGACTGCGCAGGCGCGGGAGCGCGACATCGGATCGCCGCTCAAAAGCCGCTCGGACTCGGTGTAGCCGGACTCCAGCTTGCCGAGCGCCACGGCGGAACAGTAGGCCGCGGCCGCGCTCTCGTCCGCTCCAATAGTACCCGATCTCAGCTTTTTTTCAATATCGGCGAGGAGGGCCAACTTCCGGCCGCCGTCGGCCGCATCCGGGTCGAAGGCGAGGGCTTCGGCGGCCGCGTCGGCGGCCGTCGAGGGGGCCTGGGGATAGGCCTCGGGCGCCGGCTCGAGACTGGGGCCGAGGGGGCGCTCGAAGCGGTAGGCGTCGAGGATCCAGTCCTTGCCCGGAGAGAAAAGCAGTCCGGCCGGCGAGACCAGGCCGGCGCCCGCCGCGTTGACGAGCGAGGCCTCGCGATAGAGCTCGCCCGAACGTGAAAGCGAGACCGCCCTTCCCTCGGACAGGGCGACGAGCCGCTCGGAAAAGACCTCCAGCCGCCCGTCGGGGCAGCGCGTGGCCGTCCGCCAAAGCAGGCTTCCCGAGTCCGAGACGGCGAAGGCGAGGCCGCCCCGGTCGAGGCCGTAGAGCCGCGAGCCCTCCCCGATGAGGGCCGCGATCGGGGCCTGGCCGACGCCGATGGGGCGATCGCCGCGAATCCGGCCCGTCCGCCCGTCCACGAGCAGAAGGGAGCCGTCGGCCAGGCCCGCGGCGAGGTTCGGCTCGCCGGAGCCGGCTTTCATCGGCGCCAGCACCTCGACCTGGGCGCCGGCTCGGAGCCGGGCGAGTTTCCTGCCGTAGGGAGAGAGGACGAGGAGGCTTCCGTCGGCGAGGGCGAGGACCGGGTCGCCTGAGCCATCGATGCCGGGCGGGAGGGCCAAGGCTGCGGGAAGGTCCGTCGACCAGAGCCTCCCTCCCGAAGGATTGAGGCAATACAGGCGCGAGCCCGCCGCGACGAAGACTCGTCCGTCCGAGCCGAAGGCCGGGGCGGCGGCGAGGGGGGCGCCCAGGTCCGCGGTCCAGGCCTGACCGCCCGAGCGCGTGTAGACCCACAGCCTCTTTCCCGAGCCGACCATGGGCCTGCCGAAGGGATCGATCGTCAGGCTCGCGCCGCCCCCGGGATCGAGAGCGCCGAGGCCCAGGGCGATGCGCGCGACGAGGCGCCCGGTATCGGAAAGGGCGTACAGATTCCCGTCCTCCGAAATCATCCAGACGAGGGCCGGAGAGACGCTCTGGTCGAGGAGGGGACCGGCGACGGGCCGCCCTCCCACCGGGAGGCGGAAGGCCGGCTCCAGGGATTCGGGTCGGGACGGCGCGGCGCTGGCGCCTTGGGCGAAAGCCGACGCGAGGGGCAGGAGGAGGCCGAGGCAGGCGATCGCGGCGGCGCGCGCGCGGCCTCCGCGGCGGAGCCGGAGGCCGCGGCCCTTTCCGGCCTCCTTCGGAGCCTCGGGCGGAGCTGCGATCCTCTGGCCCATATTCCCCGCCCTAGCCGCGCCAGGCCAGTCGGGCGAAGCTCTCCAGGTGGCTCGTCTGGGGATAGAAATCCAGGCCCTCGAGCGACTCGAGGACGTAGCCCGAGCGGGTCAGCTCGCCGATGTCGCGGGCCATCGTCACCGGGTCGCAGGACAGGTACCGGAGGGCGGGAATCCTGGCGCGGATCATCCAGGAACGCACCGAGGCCGAAAGCCCGGTGCGCGGCGGATCCGCGAGGACGCAATCGAAGCGGCCCTCGGCCGAGCGGCCGCGCACCCAGTCCTCGACGCCGAGCGCCGCGAACTCGCGCCCCGAGCCGGGCACATTGCGCCGCGCCAGTTCGATGGCCGCGGCTTCGCGCTCCACGCAGACGAGATGCGCGAAGCGACGGCCCAGGAAGCGCGAGAAGAGCCCGACGCCGCAGTAGAGGTCCGCCGCCACCTCCCCCGACAGACCCTCGAGCAGCCGGGGCGCGAAAAGCTCGAGCAGCTGGAGGTTGGACTGGAAGAAGCCCTCGACGCGGAAGCGTATCGGCTCGCCGGCCACGGCGACCTCGGCCTCGCCGCGCTCGACCCAGACTTTCTCGCCTGAGCCGAAGACGACGAAGCGGGAGGATTCGAAGCCCTGAGCCTCCGACGCGGACCTCCCCGAGAGAGCGCGCGCCTCGAGCCATCGCCGCACCGAGTCGGCCGCGATGGGGCAGCTCGGAGCCTCGACGACCTCGTTCCCCGAGCGCCGCATGAAGCCCAGGCCGCCGCCCGGGGCGACGTGGAGCTGAAGACGGTTGCGGTAGCCGAAGGGCGGCGAGGGGAGGACGACGAGCGCGCCCACGTCCATGCGGCCGGTCCTCCGGAAGGCCTCCTCCAGGATCCGGGCCTTGGCCTCGACCTGGGCCGGATAGTCCAGGTGCTGGAGATTGCAGCCGCCGCAGGAGGCGTAGATCGGGCAGGGCGGCTGCACGCGCCGCGGGCTCGGCTCGAGGACTCCGAGGAGCTCGGCCTTGGCGTAGTCGCGGCGGGCCTCGTCCACGCGGACCTCCACCGTCTCGCCGGGGAGGGCCAGGGGCACGAAGACTGCCCGCCCCTCGTGGAAGGCCAGTCCGTCGCCCCCGGCGACGAGCTTCTCGATCTTCAGCCTGATCGCGCGCGCATCGGACATCGTGGGAGCATACTAATCCGAAACGCGCCGCCTGGTCATCACGTCGCCGCGGCCCGATCCTTCACATCGCGGGCTTTCAGGTCTATACTCCCCATAAAAGGAGAAACCTCATGAAAGCCCTCGTCAAGTTGCGACCCGAGCCGGGTCTCTGGATGGACGATGTTCCCATGCCCGCGGTGGGCTCCAAGGACATCCTCATCAAGGTCAGGAAAACCGCCATCTGCGGCACCGACGTCCATATCTACAAGTGGGACGCCTGGTCCCAGCGCACGATCAAGACGCCCATGACCATAGGCCACGAGTTCGTCGGCGAGATCGTCGAGCTCGGCAAGGAGGTCGTCGGCTGGAAGGTGGGCGAGCGCGTATCGGCGGAGGGACACATCGTCTGCGGCGAGTGCCGCGCCTGCAAGGCGGGCAAGCGCCACCTCTGCCCCAACACGGTGGGAGTCGGCGTCAACCGCACCGGCTGCTTCGCCGAGTACGTCTCCATCCCATCCTCCAACGTGTGGAGAGTGCACCCCTCGGTCTCGGACGACATCGCCTCGATCTTCGATCCCTACGGCAACGCCACGCACACCGCGCTCTCCTTCGACATGGTGGGCGAGGACGTCCTCATCACCGGCGCGGGCCCCATCGGCTGCATGGCTGCCGCCATCTGCCGCCACAACGGGGCGCGCAACGTCGTCATCACCGACGTCAACGACTACCGCCTTTCCCTGGCCAAGAAGCTGGGAGCCGACAGGACGGTGAATGTCGCCAAAGAGGACCTCAAGAAGGTGATGGAGGAGCTGGGCATGGTCGGAGGCTTCGACGTCGGCCTCGAAATGTCGGGCAGCCCCCAGGCTTTCGTGCAGATGCTGGACACCATGTACCACGGCGGGCGCATCGCCCTGCTCGGCCTCCTGCCCTCGGGCGTCGGCATCAACTGGGACGACGTGATCTTCAAGGGCCTCTTCATCAAAGGCATCTACGGCCGCGAAATCTTCGAGACCTGGTACAAGATGGAGGCGATGCTCCGCTCCGGCCTCGACATTTCCCACGTCATCACCCACCGCTTCAAGTTCGACGACTTCCAGAAGGGTTTTGATGCCATGCTATCCGGCGAGTCGGGCAAGGTAGTTCTAAGTCTCGACTGATAGACCACGTTGCATCAAAACCCCACCGCGCATCGACGAAGCGCCCGATCCATGGCGCTTCGTCGCGGCGATGAACCT